>Ga0209625_1000103_pt1 | contig 19642 bp, 15 predicted proteins | sample JacPin_JW_Ref_M2_FD_187960 | JGI IMG/M metagenome (GOLD analysis project Ga0209625, IMG submission 187960) | Forest soil microbial communities from Algoma, Ontario, Canada - Jack Pine, Ontario site 1_JW_Ref_M2 (SPAdes) (version 2) | ecosystem: Environmental > Terrestrial > Soil > Boreal...
AATTTCGCGGTATTCGATAATTTTTCGAGGCAGCGGGTGCTTCGCCGATAATTCTTCCAGAATATCCACCGCCGTCGAACGGCCCTTGATGCGCCCGCGGCGCTGCGATGGCTGCAGATTCAATTTGTCGAAAAGAATTTCCGCTAGCTGCGTCGGCGAGTTGACATTGAATTCCATACCGGCAAGTTCCCAAACGTCTTTTTCCAGCCGGCGTATTTCGGTTTCCATCACCTGAGACATGGCATCGAGCGCTTTGGGATCGACGCGAATCCCGGTACGCTCCATATCGGCGAGCACTGGCGCGAGCGGCAGATCGATTTTTGCGTACACGTTAGTGATCTGTTCGGGACCAATTTGCGTTTGTAATGCTGGAGCTAGCCGCTGCAGAAAATCAGCGCGCTCTCCGGGCCCGCCACCCATCATGGCGTTGAATTGGCGCATGACCACGTCGATAAAATTGTGATTGGCGGTCGTGGGCCGCAACAAATAGGAATATATTTGCGTGGCATGCAGAACATTGGCCATTCGGCCGGTAAGCAGATGAAACAGTTTCGGATCGTGAACAATTTTCGGGCGTTGTGGATCGCTCAGCAGCGGCCGTAACGCCGTGAGCGTTTCGCCTTTTTCATCCATCCATACAGCTCGCCCCTCGCCAGGTTTGGAGGACACTTCAATCGAAGCAATGCGCGTGCCGAAGCCTTCGGATTCACGATCGCCGGGTTCCAGATTCAACCAGATTGCGAGCGGTCGTTCCGGGGGCAGCCGTAACAGATAGTCGCGGAATTCGCCGGCATTCGCGAATTGCACGTAGTCGGTCTTGAGCACCGGTCCTGCGCTGACAGGCGCGGTAGAAGCAACCGTTTCCGATCCCAATTCTTTTAGCAGCGAGTTGAATCCCAATTCGCGATACAGCGCGGCCAACAACGGCAGATCTGGCTCCCGCCGTTGCAGGTTGTCCAAATCCAGCGTGATGGGCACATCGCTATCGATCTTCGACAATTCTTTACTCAATAGCACGTACTTACCATTTTTTTGCAGCGCTTCGCGATAGCTTGATCGTTTTACCTCCGCGGCCCGGCGCAGCGCCTCTTCCGCGCAGCCAAATTGCAAAATTATTTCGCGCGCGCCCACTTCTCCGATGCCCGGCTTGCGGCGCTCTCCGGGGGCAGGCTTTTCATTGGGGTCGCGCGCGCCCGGAATGTTGTCGATGCTGTCGCCCATCAAGGCCATCACGTCGGTAACTTTGTTGGGAGGCACGCCGAGGATCTCTTCGACTTTTTTCTCGTCTACCAGTACGTCACTTTTCGCGGCGCCGCTGCCGGTACGCAAAACTTTTACGCCATCGTGAACCAGTTGCAGCATGTCTTTATCGTTAGTGACCAGCACCACGTCCACGTTTGCTTTGGTGGCTTGTTTTGCCAGCGCGCCCAGGACGTCGTCAGCTTCGAAGCCGTCCCATTCCAGGATGGGCAAACGCATGGCTTCGCACAGACGCCTAACAAAGGGCAACTGGATGGACAATTCATCCGGCATTTTGGGCCGGTGCGCTTTATATTCTTCGAAAAGTTTGTCGCGGAAGGTGGGCTTGCTGGTATCGAAAACAATGCCGACATAATCCGGCTGATAATCTTTCAATATTCTCCGCAAAATATTGTTGAAGAGAAACGGAACAGTGGTGGGGACGCCAGCGCTAGTGCTCATGCGCACCATCGGCGCGAAGAAAGCCCGGTAGATATGGGCCATGGCATCAACCAAAAATAATTTTTTCTTTCTTAAAGGCATCTGCGCGAGTATAGCAAACGCTCCGAAGCGAGCAGGCAAAGCGCCGGCGTTGAGAGTTGGTGCAGAAATTAGTACGAAATTGGCTAGTCAGGATGGAACCGGCCTGAATGCAAATTAATTGTTCACGGACAAAATTGTAGTGCCGAGTATTTTGAGTACTTCTTGTTATTGCAGACTAGGATCAACCTCGGGCGGTGGTTGAATCACCAGCAACAGTTTCGTTCCTGCCTCCAGGCGGACGTTCTTTCCCGCTGACAGTAACACCGTGCCGTCCGAACCCTCCGACAGTGGCGTGTACACTTTCAAATCAGACCCGCCCAACGCCCCTTGGCTGTCAGGCGTCAGCATGCCCTGCTTGGTCATGCCACCCTGCGCAGCAGGGGCTCCCGAGGATTGTGCGCGAGATGCCGATTCGGTGCTGGCCGGAACAACCGTGGCATTCGAACCGTCTCTCGGGCCAAAATCTTCTGCCGATGGATAGCCCTGGCCGCGTTCGTCGGTCGCGGGCATACGGTTCGACATTGAACCTCGGCCAGCCACGAGCGCCTGTATACCCGCGTTCATCATAACTTCTTGGCCGTTCTTCAAGGTGGCTTTTTCGAATCGTACAAACAACGCCGAGCCTTTTCCAGTACGCGCGGAAGACGCACGCACCAGGTGACCATGAATTTTTGTGCCCTTCGGAAAGATTACCGAGCGCTCGTAGGTGACCGCCTCGGCCGTCTCGGCAGTGACCGGGTCGCCGGCTTTATTGCGGCTGGCGTCCAAGGACGTAAGCAAAATGGCGTTGAATGCCGTTCCAACACAAAACGGCGCAATAACCGGATCTGGAACTGAGTTCAATTTTCTGGCGTCTGCGGCTGTGTCCGGCGGGGTTTGGGCAAATCCCAGAGGAACGATAAGAGCGGCAGCGACGAGTAGAATGACAAAAAGCTTCGTCATCGCATCCTCCCCAGTACACCACTAGCGTACCAGATTGCTGGGATTTTTAGTATACATGGGCCTGTGCAAATACGGCAGGCCACGCTGGATAGAGTGAAGAAAGCTAAATTTAGTGAGAGCCCGCGCCGCCGGTAACTAGAATCAGCCTCGTGCCGCTGTCAAGATGCACGTTTTTGCCGGTCGAGGTGATAACCGAGCCCTGCCCATCGCCTGCCGAATTCAAGCTGAGGTTGTGCAAGCCAACTACGCCATGAGTGTTGGCGTCCCACGGGCCGGCGTTGCCACTTGTAGCCTCCGACGAACTTACGCCAGCGGAGGGGTCGGCAGTCCGAGGAGGTGCCGAAGAGGCGCCGTTCATACCACCGTTGCCACGGGGGCCAGGGGCACCGGCGGCCGAACCAGGCGCTGGTCCCGCAGGCGCCCCGCCGGGAGCCTGGTTGTCATACGCGTTTGACGGTGAAGCTCCAACGGCCTGAATGCCCGCGTTCAAGGAAATCTCCTGACCGTTTTTCAAAACGGCTTTATCGAACGCTAAACCCAGCGACGAATCCGACTGTCCCGCACTTTTTGCCGATGCTTGAGTCACGTGGCCGACGATCTTCGTGCCCTTGGGCAATATGGTTCTGCCATCCGCGGTCTTGAGGTCGGATGCGGCGCGCGCGTTTACCGGAGCACCCGGTTTAGCCTTTTTTGAATCCACAGAGCTCGCTAATTCCGCATCGATAACCGTACCCGCCGCGAATGTAGTCATTTCGGTCGGTGATTTTTCTGTGGTTTTTTGTGTGTTAGCGCCCTGCCCTTGCTTGCCTGCAAGCGCGGATTGCTCTCCAAGCTGCGCTCCCGCCTGAGAATCAGGCTGTGATTGCGCAGCTGCGTCCATGGTGCAGACCGCTGCGAAACACAGCGCGGTGATAATGTTTGCGATAAATTTCAATCTATACATTTCGCCCCTCGTAAGTCCAACTTCAATAATCTAAAAACTTTCGTCCGGAAGGCCACAGCTTTAGCCTTCACTATTTTGATGTAGTTAAGGATTGGAAGGTTTTCGCGAAGATTTCTTCTTGTCGGAGGGTTCGTATTGGAAGTTTTAGCCGGGGTCATTTCCGGTCAGCTTTGTCCGATGTCAATCATGACGACCACCGACGTGTCAAACCTGCAGCCGGGCTCCGGCTTGTATTTCCACGCCTGGATACTCTTGACCAGACCGGCATCTACCTTTGGAGAGCCTGTCCCTTTGACGATCTTCACATCGCTCACGTTCCCGTCCTCGTCGACGACATATTCCACTTTGGGATAGCGATTCAATCGCTTGAAGTCCACCACTTTTGGAATAAATTTATACGGATTGAAGTCCGGTGGGTTCGCGGATATCAGTTGGCATACTTGGGGCGTCTTTCGTCCACTATCAGCGCCGGGAGCCTGCGCCATGAGCATACCAGTTGCCACAGACAATATAGTTAACACTGCCAGACTCTTAAAGACTCTTAATCATTTGTACGCCCAAAATTCGTTGTCCAACTGCATCTTACTGGGGATGCTTTTAACGTGTGGGAATTTGTTAATTCACGGCGTTCGAATCGGACCATTTTCAAGCAAAACTAAGTCATTCGAACGCGCGGCCGTAAAATCGTTCGAATGATTTATCGAAAATGTCGACGCGCCGACATTTTTTTCTCAAACAAAGAACTTAGCGCGCCTATTTCAGAGTGGTACTAGATCTTCATCATTTTTCGCGTGGCCCCGTGAGTTGCGAAATGAAAATTAAACAATTCCTAAGGTCTTGCCGACTTCGGCTAGCGTATCCGCAGCACGCAACAGCTGCTCGCGCTTATGCGTGGCGCTGACAATGGCGCGCAAGCGAGCTTTGCCTTCCGCCACGGTCGGGTAGCCGACCGCCGGAGCGAACACGCCAGCGTCGAAGAGCTTGCGAGAGAACTCAAACGCTTTCGCGGCTTCGCCAACGTGAATGGGAATGATAGGGGTCTCACTGGCGCTGAATTGGAATTCGCGTTTTTTCAATTCGCGTTTGAAGAATTTCGTATTGGCCCACAATTTTTTGACCAGGCGCTCTCCTTCCGGCGAATCGAGCAGCGTGAAAGCAGCCTGGCAGGCTGCCGCGGTGGCCGGCGGATGCGAAGTGGAAAACAGAAATGGCCGCGCGCGCAGGTAAAGATAATCGATCAAGTCGCGGGACCCACAAACATACCCGCCCATCGCTCCGATGGCTTTACTCAAAGTGCCCACTTGAATGTGCACCCGCTCGTGACAATTCAAATGGTCCACCGTGCCGCGTCCATTGCGCCCTAGCACACCCGAGGAATGCGCGTCGTCAATCATCATGATGCAGTTGTATTTTTCCGCCAAGGTGCACAGCTCCGGCAGCGGAGCGATATCGCCATCCATGGAAAAAACGCCGTCGGTGATGATCAGTTTGTGGCCGTTCCAGTTGCTGGTTTCTTGCAGGATGCGCTCGCAGTCCTGCACATCTTTATGCTTGAACACTTTGATGGTGGCTTTTGATAAGCGCGCGCCATCGATAATCGAGGCGTGATTCAGCTCATCCGAAATAATTAAATCTTCCTTGCCCAAAACAGCAGAAACCGTTCCGGCATTGGCGGTGAAGCCCGACTGGAACACCACGCAAGCTTCCACGTTTTTGAATCGCGCGATTTGTTCTTCAAGCTCCATGTGCAGCTTCATGGTGCCCGCGATGGTGCGCACCGCGCCTGCGCCCACGCCATATTTGCGCGTTGCCGCGAGCGAGGCTTTGCGCAAGGCTTTGTGGGTGGTCAATCCCAGATAATTGTTGGAAGCCAGATTGATAACTTCCTTGCCGTCAAAAACGGCAATAGGTTTCTGCTCCCCTTCCAGTACGCGGAGTCTCGGAGCGGTGCCCTTGTTGCGCAACTCTTGGAGTTGTTCGGAAATGTAATGAAGCGGAGAAGGTTTGCTGGCGGTAGCTGCGGCGTCTGACATGGTAAGAACTCCTTATATCTTTATCTCGTTGCGTTACATAGCTTTGATGGTGCTGAATTTTAGCTTTAGTGCGGCACTCCATCGGGATACATTAAAATTTTCCCGGCCAGGCCGCCTCGCAAAAGCTTGAATGCCTCTTCGAATTTTTCCAGCGAGGTGCGCTCTCCAAACAGCGGATCCAGGTTCAGCCGTCCGGCTTTGAGTAGCGCGGTCATTTGCACCCACGTGCCGTACATGCGCCGCCCGTAGATTCCTTGCACCGTCGCGCCTTTGAAAATTACGTCGTTCACCAGGTCGAGTGGAACCGACTCCGTCGGTATGCCAAGTAAGGAAGCTCGGCCTCCCGCGCGTAAGGCCGCAAATCCTTGCTGGATCGCGGTGGGATTGCCGGACATTTCCAGCAAAACATCCACGCCGGTGTTGGAGGTATCCGCCAAGATTTGCATCACGGCATTTTCGGAGGAGGGGTCGAGAACTACATCGGCGCCCATTTTCCTGGCCATGGCTCGCCGCTGCGCATTGGTCTCGGTAGCAAACACAGTGGAGCTGCCGCAAGCCTTGGCGACCGCGATGGACATCAGCCCAATTGGACCGCAACCGGTAACCAGCACCGCTTTGCCCGCTATTTCTCCGGCCAGCACAGTGTGCACGGCGTTCCCCAGCGGATCGAGAATCGCTCCGTAATGTTCTGGAATGGCCGGATCGAGCTTCCAGATGTTCGAGGCGGGTATTTTTACGAATTCAGCGAAGGCGCCATCGCGATCAATGCCGATGATACGCAGGTTCTGGCAGATATGCGCTTCGCCCAGGCGGCACTGATGGCAATGGCCGCAATTCAAATGCATCTCAGCGCTGACCTTGTCGCCCGCTATTACAGCGGACACCTCTTCGCCCACGCGCTCGACAACGCCGCTGAACTCGTGTCCCAAGGTTATGGGAGGCTTAATGCGTCCCTGCGACCAGCGATCCCATCCATATATATGCAGGTCCGTACCGCAAATAGACGCCGCCGTTACGCGCACCAGCACGTCAGTGGGGCCAATGGTGGGCACCGGCGCGGATTCAAACGACAACCCCGCCCCCGCTCGCATTTTGCGCAAGGCATTCATTTGCCCAGACTTAGTCACGGACATCTATCGCGGCTCCCAGCTACAACGTAACTTTTGGATGGTAGCACACTACACTTAGATGACTCTTGGCGCGAACCTGCGACAACGCGCCGGTCGCATAGTGGGCGACGACCATTAATCTTAGAATACGCGCTCGTCACTAAGCGCTTTAAGAGGCGCTATTGGACGTGCTATTCTCTCCCCGCTATGATGTCCATCGCTACGAAGCGAATTACGCGAAGCATGACCGTCACGTCGACGTCGACTACGACGCCGACTGTTTGCGCTTCGGGCGAGTGGCGAAACCGCTAGATAAATAGCAAAAGTTTCCAACCCACCGCCGGAAGCTCCTGGCGGTGGGTTTTTTCTTTAGCCCCGCATCCAGAACGCTCCGGCGAAATCAGGAGCCGAGATATGAGCCTCGATAGTGCGCAGCAGAACTCACAAGGCAGGATGCCATTGAGCCAAAACGCCGACGACAAAGCCTTGCCCGGTCATTCCGAGCAACCCCTTGAGAAAAAGTGGCGCGCTGGGGTTCTGGGTGCTACGGGCCTGGTAGGGCAGCGCATCGTCAATCTGCTTTCCAATCATCCGTGGTTCGAGCTTAGCGAGGTCGCCGCGTCGGAACGTTCGTCCGGTAAACGTTATGCGGAAGCGGTACGCTGGCATCTCGATGGAGCGATCCCGGAGAATGCCCGCGATCTGATCGTCAAAGGTCTGGATCCGACGCTGGATTGTGATTTTGTTTTCTCGGCATTGGATTCCTCCGTCGCCGGCGGCGCGGAAGAAGATTTTGCGCGCGCTGGTTATCCGGTGGTCAGCAATTCTAAAAATCACCGCATGGATCCGTATGTTCCGTTGCTTATCCCGGAAGTAAACGCCGCGCACCTGGATGCCATCCCGATCCAGCAAAAGAAATGTGGCTACGCGCGTGGTTTCATTGTCACCAATCCCAATTGTTCGACGGCCGGGCTGGTGTTGGTGCTCAAGCCGCTGGCCGATGCGTTTGGCCTGGAGAAAGTTTTTGTCGTCACGCTACAGGCGGTTTCTGGGGCAGGTTATCCCGGCGTGGCCACCATGGACATTCAGGGCAACGTAATTCCGTTTATCAGCGGCGAAGAAGAAAAAATGGAAACCGAGCCGCAAAAGTTGCTTGGCAAATGGGATGGGTCGCGCTTCGTAGATGCCGGTGTGGGCTTGACCGCGCATTGTAACCGCGTACCGGTGCTGGATGGTCACCTGGAGTGTGTCAGCATCGGCCTAAAAAAGATCGCATCCTTACGTGAAGTGCAGGAAGCGCTGCGCACTTTTGAAGTGGATGCGGAACTGGCGGCGCTGCCTTCCTCGTTGCGCCATCCGATCGTTGTACTGGACGAAGAAAACCGCCCGCAGCCTCGCCGCGATGTGGATGCCGGAGGCGGCATGGCCGCTGTCGTTGGCCGCGTGCGCGAATGCCCGCTGCTCGATGTGAAATTCACGCTGCTCTCGCACAATCTGGTTCGCGGAGCGGCTGGCGCTGCGGTAATGAACGCGGAGTTGTTGGCTGCTCGCGGCTATTTCAAATCGCGCGTAGACCAGAGCCAGAATGTCGAGGAATCCGTCTCGAAATAGCAGGACAAAATTGTCAGGAAATTACGCTGGATTCGCAATTCTGTGCCGCGGCGTAACGACTCAGCAATTCACATATGCGTTGCGTCCAGCGTGGGAGGTCCGCGGCGCCGCCAAAGGAAACAATCAACGCGACAATTTTTTTGCTGGAAGCCGTAACCATGGTGCGTTCCGAATCGCTGGTGGCGCTGCCGTGCGGGCCAATGGCGTCGGCAAACAGCGCAAGGTCCTCCAGATTTAAATCGTACTTCCCGATACCTTTGTACGTCTCACCCGCGTGCCCGACGCGAAATAGAATATCGCCACTCACCGCCGCTAAGTCATAGAGCCCAACAGGAAGCCGGCTTTCCACGGAAACAAGATTGATGACGTCGACCACCGCGTTAATCCGCGGCAAACCTTTGTTGGCGATTACGCGCCGCAGAAGAGCCTCCGCCGAGCCGCGGTAACGCGCTGGATCTTTTCCCAGCGCTTTGTACGTTGCACGCGTGGCCAAAACTTGCCCAGATTCCAAAACCGCGCGCGGCTCCGGCAATCGCAAAATTTCTTCCTCGCTTGATTTCAATTCCGCAGAAAGTTCTGGCGGTGTCTCGCCACACTCCACGTCCGCAGTAACGCAACCCAGCGCCACGCGCGGACACTTTTTCTTTAATCCATCATCAATCGTCACGCGCGGAGTCGGCATTTGCAAAGTATCGCATAAGCCCGTGCAGTGGCCATTACACGCGAGATGAATTCCGATGCGCCGATGTTTTTGTTTCGTGTTACGCGAACTAGCTTCTTGACATCGGACATGGTCAACAACCATCCTTCTTTCCCTATGGCCTTCACCGAAAAACGCGCGCCACATGAAATCTCTCGACGCAATTTTCTGCTCTCAACCGCCGCCGGTTCGGTGATTACGCTTGCCGTACCGTCGGGAGCGACACCCGATACGCAAGCGGCCACAAGTTTTTCTTCCTTGCGGCCGCTGGGTGACCGCGTGCATCCCATCACGCCGGACGAATTCCACGGGCGCCTGCTAAGCGCGCAAGAACTGATGGGCCAACTCAATCCGAAACTCGACGCGCTGTTCATCGGCCCGGGCACTTCTCTTTACTATTTCACAGGGATTCGCTGGCATCTGAGCGAAAGACTACTTGCCGTGATTGTGCCGCGCTCTGGCCAGCCGATTCTGGTCTCCCCTGCGTTTGAAGAATCACGCGTGCGCGAATCTCTGCGCTATCCGCTGGAAGTACGCGTTTGGCAGGAGGACGAAAGCCCCAGCAAAATTATCGCGGGCGCACTTTCGGATCGCGGGGTGCACGCGGGCCGCGTGGGCATTGAAGAGACGCTTCCCTTCACTTTTTATGATCATTTCCGCGTAGCGGGGCCCGCGTATGAAACTGTCTCCGCCGATCCTGTGACCATCGCCTGCCGCGCGCAAAAATCGGCGCACGAACTAGAACTGATGCGCCTGGCCTGCAGCGCTACCTGCGACGTCTATCGCGAGGTTTTTGCCAATCTGAAGGAAGGAATGTCCGAGAAGACGATCGGCGATCTGGTCAATGCAGGATTTGCAAAAATGAATCTGCACGGCGAGGCGCTGGTTTTGCTCGGCGCTGCAGCAGCATTGCCGCATGGCAGCAAACAGCCGCAAAAAGTGAAGGAGGGAGACGTGGTGCTCATCGATGGCGGCTGCACCGTGGACAGCTACCAGTCGGACATTACTCGCACGGCCGTGTTTGGGAAACCGTCCGCTAAAATTCAAAGCGCATTTGAGATCGTTCGTAAAGCTCAAGACACCGCGCTGGATGCTGCCCGCGCGAAAAAGCTGTCAGGCTCGGTGGACGAAGCCGCCCGCTCTGTAATCACCAGCGCAGGCTACGGACCCGGATACAAATACTTCACGCATCGCCTGGGTCACGGCATCGGGTTGGATGGCCACGAACATCCGTACCTGGTGCGCGGCAGCACGACGGTTCTTGAACCTGGAATGGCTTTTTCCAATGAGCCGGGCATCTACATCCCCGGCGAATTCGGTCTGCGCTGCGAAGACGATATGGTCATCTGCGCCGAAGGCCCGGCACAGCTGCTGAGCCCAGGCTTTCAGGTTTCGCTCCAAAAGCCCCTGGGTTGATTTGTGGGCCAGAGGTCTCAAATCAATCGAGACAGTCAAATTAATTATCATGATAATCAATTAGGTTAGTCACGCGAGCGCGATCGAACGTTTCTCGAGCAACTCAAGTTGCCTTCACATGACCTGTTCAGAACTCATCAGGATGTAATCCAAGATGCTTACCGCGCTCAGGAACGCGTAATCGCACACGTGAATGAATCCGACGCCTCCTCTGTTCTTTTTTAGTTCAGCGAGACGTAAATTCATTTCAAGTTTGAAGTGGTAGGCCCGTGGGGACTCGAACCCCAGACCTCGTCCGTGTCAAGGACGCGCTCTAACCAACTGAGCTACGGGCCTGAATTGAAACTAGATTAACACGACAAACGGACCATTTATGAGCGGCGGTGGCAAGAGCTTGGGCGGAATACGGCTGGCTGCGTCAAGATGACTGCTAAGCCGACAGGGAGTAAGCCGGAACAGTTCTAGAAAAAATTGGGATGACCGTAGACAAAGTGGGATGACGCGTACCGTGATGGAGTGACCTAAAGCGGAAGCTCAAACAACACAAAAAAATGGGGCGGCCCCTTTTTAGGAGCCCGCCCTAAAAAGCCGCATGGTACGGCCAAAACTATACGGCGGCTCTACCGCGGAAGAAGTGGAACAGGATCGAAATTACTGCAAGGACCAGCAGGATGTGAATGAATCCGCTGGTGACGTGAAACGCAGTAAAGCCCAACAACCACAGTACCAAGAGAACTCCGGCGATAATCGCTAGCATTTAGCTCACCTCACTCTAAATTTCAAAGGCACGCGATGGTCCATGCGGTGCGATTGACAGTTTTAGCACCGGATACTGGAACAGTCGATAAGGAGCAATGCTTAAAACGAGGACGAAATTCCTGTAGAAAGGCGTGGGCAATTGCCGGAGGTAGGACTCTATTTTTGTTGGGCGAAGCGCTTTCTAGGCTTTTGTTTGGCGAAAGTTGTTCGCGCGGTGGCGATCATCTTGTCCATATCTTCGCCCGCTTTGGAGAACACCGCATCCACTCCAGCAGCGCGTGCGGCGCGATCCACCTCGGGGCCGCCATGCGCGGTCAGAATGTAAATCGGCGTCGACGGGGAATTCAATTTCAGCGTTTCAGCTGCTTCGAGCCCGTTCATGATGGGCATGGACAAATCCAAAACGATCAGGTCGGGCGCCAATTCATCGGCCTTGTTGATGGCGTCCATCCCGTTTACGGCTTCGCCCACCACGCTGAATCCCGGTTCCGCTTCAAACAAGGCGCGAACCGCGATGCGCACACTATCAGAATCATCGACAATCAGGACGGTAGGCATGAGTTTGGTTGGTGAAGTGGGTGTCGAGTCCACTCAAAAGAATAGCAGAACGTCATCATAATCCTGTTAGATGACACCTAGTTCCTTTTTGTTGGACGAGAGTTTAAGACAACCAGTTGTAAATTAGATATACGGTATTCCCTGCACCACTTTAGTCTTAGTCGGGCGTCACGACGTCCAGGCTGAATTCCTTATGCGTAGCGATCAAAGCCTTCTTGACCGCTTGGTCCTCCACCACGAAGGAGATGATGCTTTCTGAGGAACCCTGCGCGATGGCGATAAGGTTGACGTTTTCCCGCCCCATGGCGGCGAAGGTGCGGCCCGCGATGCCTGGCGTTCCGCGCATGTTTTCTCCCACGACGGCCACGATGGCGATGTTATTGACCACCGTGACGTGCTCGACCTTGTGATGCGCAAGGTCATGCGCAAATTCCTTACGCAAGGCCTGCACCGTACGCGCTGCATCGTTGGCCGACACGATAAAGCAAATTTCGTTCTGCGAAGACGACTGTGAAATCAGGAGTACGTTGGCACGCAAGTCCGCGGTGGTCGAGAAGGTGCGCCCTACCACGTCCGGCAATCCAACGATACCCGGTCCGCCTACGGCGATTAACGTGACATCGCGAATAGCCGTCAAGGCTTTCACGCCACCGCCGATGCTACGTCCTTCGGGGGTAATTTTTGTTCCAGGCTTATCGGGAGCGAAACTATTGCGAATCCAGACAGTGATGCCGGCCTCCATTACGGGATTGAGAGTTTTGGGGTGGAGAACTTTCGCGCCGAAATAGGCTAGTTCGGCAGCTTCGCGGTAAGAGATAGCCGGAATCGTGCGCGCCTCGGGTACCAGCCTGGGATCCGCAGTCAGCACACCGTCCACGTCCGTCCAGATCACCACTTCGCTGGCATCCATGGCCGCGCCGAGAATTGTGGCGGAGTAGTCTGATCCGCCGCGTCCCAGGGTGGTCAGCTTGCCATCAGTCGTGGCGCCAATAAAGCCAGTCACAACCGGCACGACGCCCTGCGTCAGCAGAGGACGCAGTCGCCCTTGAGCTTTGTGGCGCGTCAGCTCCATGACCGGCTCAGCCCCGCCGTGAAAAGCGTCTGTAACGATCAGTTCGGTGGCATCTACGGATTCGGAGTGCAAACCGAGCGTAACTACCGCGGAGGCTACGATCGGCGCGGACAAGCGCTCGCCCAGGCTGGAAATTTCGTCGAGCGTGCGCGGTGTCAATTCGCGCAGCAGGGCGGTGCCGTCGCACAGGCGTTTGGCTTCGGCCAAGACGCCATCGAGTTTCTGCATTACGCGGTGGCGTGTTTCGGCTTCCGGGATCAACGTCTCCAGCGCAGCTGCGTGTTGGCTGCGCAAAACATTGGTGAGATTGCCGCCTTCGCTGGAATCACCGGTGGCGGCTTTTCGAGCCGCTTCGATGAGGCGATTGGTAACGCCGCTCATCGCGGACACTACGACGACGCACTGATTCCGCCGGGCCGCGGCGGCAATGATTTGCGCGGTGCGTGCAATACACGTCGCATCACCAACCGATGTGCCGCCAAATTTCATTACCTGTAGCGCTGAACTCATTCCTGCCAGCCTCACCTTGTTGAGCTTATGAATGCCGTCCGCGGATATCGCGCTTGAATTCCGACGCGCACTCGCACTTTATTCGAGTATACGAGAATCGCGCAGCAGTCCTAGCTTTAAGCATGCGGGCGGTTGAGGCACTAGCAACCGGATGCTATCCTGCCTGTTATGGCGGACCCTGCTGTTTCGCCCCCGGAAATTGCGCAAATACAGCCTCTGGACCACTCGCGGCGCCAGTTGGAGGCGCTGCTGGAAGTGAGCGAAGCCATCGCGCAGCAGCGCGATTTGCCCGGGCTTTTTCACGAGCTCTCCGAGCGGCTTCACTGGGTGGTAGAGTTCGACTTCCTGACGCTGGTGTTGCACGACCCTGTCCGCAATGTCATGCGGCTGCACATTCTGGAAACGCGCATTCCCACCGACAAAGTGGCGGGTAAGGAAATGCCCATCGAAGGGCATCCTGCCGGATGGGTGTGGCAGTCGCAGCAGCCATTCGTAGTAAACGAAGAAGACACCCGTTACCCGCTGTTCCTGCAGCAACTGCGCGAGGCGGGGGTACATTCCATCGCCATGGTTCCCTTGACCACCGCGCAGCGGCGGCTGGGAGCGATGGGATTCGGCACGCTGCTGCCGCAGAAAATAACCGATACGGAATTGGCGTTCATGCAGCGCGTGGCCAGCCAGGTCGCTGTGGCGGTCGACAACGCATTGAACCTGGAAAGTTCTCAAGCTTATCAAGCGCAGTTGGCCGAGGAACGCGACCGCCTGCGGGTGCTGCTGGAAGTAAACAACGTGCTGGTCAGCACGCGGGAGTTGCCGGAACTTTTTCGCGGCATCGTTTCTACCCTGGAACGTGTGATCCATCACGATTACACCAGCCTTGCGCTTCTGGATCCCTTCACCGGCTTGCTAAAGATTTATGCGCTCGATTTTCCCGGCCGCCAGGAACTGATCAAGCCGGAAGTCACCATCGTGCGCGATATGTCCCCGTCCGGCGATGCCATCGCCACCGGAAAGTCTGTGTGCGTGCGTGGCGCTGAGCTGGATCGTTATCCCAACGAAGTGATCAAAGTCCTTCGCGAAGAAGGTATACAAACGATTTGCTGCATACCGCTGGTCACCCAGGGCCGCACATTTGGCACGCTGAACGTGGCCAGCCGCCGCCTGGAAGCTTTTCCGGAGCGCGAAATTTCGTTGCTGCAACAAGTGGGCGCACAAATTGCCATCGCGGTAGAAAATGCGCTGGCGTTCAAGGAGATTGACGCTTTAAAGGATAAGCTGGCGGAGGAAAAGCTGTATCTGGAAGAGGAAATTCGCAGCGAATTTAATTTTGAGGAAATTGTTGGCGATGCTCCCTCGCTGAAGCGCGCGCTCGCGCAGGTGGAAGTGGTGGCTCCCACCGATACCGCCGCGCTCATCTTGGGCGAAACCGGCACCGGCAAGGAGTTGATCGCGCGCGCCATACACAACCTCAGCCCACGCCGCGAGCGCACTTTTGTCAAAATTAATTGCGCGGCCATTCCCAGCGGCCTGTTGGAGTCCGAGCTGTTTGGTCATGAGCGCGGCGCGTTTACCGGGGCGCTGAATCAGAAAATCGGGCGCTTTGAGTTGGCCGATCACGGCACGTTGTTTCTCGATGAAGTGGGCGACCTGCCGATGGAGCTGCAGCCCAAGCTGCTGCGCGTTCTGCAGGAACACGAATTCGAGCGGCTGGGGAGCAACCGCACGATAAAAGTGGATGTGCGTGTAGTGGCTGCCACGAATCAGGATTTGGCGAAACAAGTTGCCGACCGCACTTTTCGAAGCGATCTTTACTATCGCTTGAATGTTTTCCCTATTCAGATACCGGCTTTAAGGGAACGGCGCGAAGATGTGCCGCTGCTGGTGCGCTATTTCGTTCAAAAATTCAGCCGCAGACTGAATAAGGTGGTGGAGTATGTGCCTGCGGAAGCCATGAATGCGCTGGCAAATTATTCCTGGCCGGGCAATGTACGCGAGCTGGAGAATTTTGTTGAGCGCGCCGTGTTGCTATCGCCGGGGAAAGAACTGCGTGTCCCGGTTCCCGAGTTGTTAACCGAGCCGGGGCTGACTTCAGAAGCGCGTTCGACTCATCGCGCAGTTGCTTCTCCGGGCGCCGACAACAACCTCGAGGTTCCGGCTTCAATATCCACACTGGAGCAAGCAGAACGCGAGCATATCCTGCGGGCACTGCAGCAAACTCAATGGCGCATCGGCGGTCCGAAAGGGGCTGCCACTCTACTGGACATGAAACGCACAACGCTCCAGGCGCGCATGAGAAAATTAAACATTCGCCGCCCAGTATAGAAATTTTTCCCCAGCACTTTTTCGGTGGTGCCCCGATTCGATTTGGACAGGAACCCAACGATAGCGTCCGGACTTGAAGGTGTGGGGGCGCGAGGGGTTCGCACAAAGAGATACGGATGAGCCTTATACCGAAAGAAATCGAGGAGCATTACCTGCGAGGCCAGGAGTCGGAGCGGTCGAGGCGAACTCGAGCAACTTCGCACACAAGCGATTCTGGCTCAGAATCTTCCGCGGGCACCGGCAGAAATTTTCGACGTAGGCGGCGCCGGGATCCATGCGTTTCCGCTTGCCAAGCAAGGATACCAGGTGCATCTGATCGATCCCGTGGAGCTGCATTTAGAGCAAGCGAGATCTTACGTAGCCAGGTCGGGTGTCACACTCAGATCAATCACCTTTGATCGACGGGCTTTCGAGCGGTTTCTTTGGAGACGAGGAGTTTCGCAAAATCGTGGCGGGAGATCTCGCCTCCGGCCAGCATCGGAATGCGATGAACCACCCAGCATACTTCACGACCGCTTACTTTCACCGTCCTGAGGAGTTGGCTGCCGAAGTTCACGATGCCGGGTTTGGTGATGTTGAGATTCTTGCCGTCGAAGGTCCTGCGTGGAGTGCGGCGCTGTTCCCCGAGGTTTGGCATAACCCGGTTCAGCGACAGTGCCCAATGGAGTTTCTGGCGGTGATCGAGCGCGAACCTTCAATACAAGGCGCCCGTGCCCACTTCATGGCCGTGGCCCGGTCCTAATCCAGAGTAGGACGCGACGAATTTTTCGTGGGCACACGACAATCGCGGAAGCGCAGGCTACAATTGTGCGGCTATGCAAGCTGACGGCACTACGCTGCTGACCTACGGGAGACCTTGAGATTATGAAGCGCGCCTTAATCACCGGCATTACCGGTCAGGACGGCTCCTACCTCGCGGAGTTGTTGCTGTCAAAAGGCTACGAAGTGCACGGCATCATTCGCCGTTCCAGCACCTTCAATACCCAGCGTATTGATCACATCTATCAAGATCCGAACGATCCTGCCGCGCGCTTGTTTTTGCATCACGGGGATTTGTCCAGCACCGAATGGATTTTGAGCCTGATTTATAGTCTGGCTCCGGACGAGCTTTATCATCTTGCGGCACAAAGCCACGTGCGCGTTAGCTTCGATGTTCCTGAATACACCGGCGATATCACCGGCCTCGGCACTATGCGGCTGCTCGAAGCAGTGCGCCGCAGCGGATGCAAGACGCGTTTCTATCAGGCCTCCAGTTCCGAAATGTTTGGCTCGGCGCCCGCTCCGCAAAATGAGAACACCGTGTTTCAACCGCGCAGCCCCTACGCCGCGGCGAAGGTTTACGCATACTGGATGACCAAAATTTATCGCGAAGGCTACGGCATGCACGCCGCCAATGGCATCCTGTTCAATCACGAGAGTCCTCGCCGCGGCGAAACTTTCGTTACACGGAAAATTACCCGCGGGGTCGCCAATATTCTGGCCGGCAAAGAAAATACTCTGTATCTCGGCAATCTGGAATCGCGCCGCGACTGGGGTTATGCGCCGGAATACGTGGAAGCGATGTGGCAGGTGGTGCAGCAGGACACCCCGGACGACTTTGTGATTGGCACCGGTGAAGCGCATTCGGTGAAGGAATTTGTGGAAGAGGCTTTCTCCTACGCGAGACTGGAGTGGCAAAAGCACGTGAAAATTTCCGACCGCTACTTTCGTCCGTTGGAAGTCGATACTCTGATTGCCGACACCACGAAATGCCGCGCTGCGCTGGGTTGGGAGGCGCGCATTAAATTCCATGACCTGGTGGCCATTATGGTGGATGCCGACGTCGAAGCTTTGGGCTTAAAATCGCCGGGTCGCGGCAAAGCCATTCTTGAAGAAAAGATCGGGTCGTGGAACCGCTGGCACAATTCCGTGACTCGTGTGGCACAAGCGGTTGAGGGACAGGCGTCACACTAAAAATCCCGTTCCAATCATTTTCAAATTACCGGCAATTGAGGGCCAATGGGTTTTTGGGAAACTCGTCGCGTTGTGGTCACAGGCGGCCACGGCTTTCTGGGTTCGTTCGTGGTGGATAAGCTGCGCGCGGGCGGCGCCAAAGAAGTGGTGGTTCCGCGCAGCGAGAAGCACGATTTACGGATCCAGACCGAAGCCCTGCGGCTCTATACCGACGCGCGTCCCGACATTGTGATTCATCTGGCTGCGTTGGTTGGGGGCATTGGCGCCAATCGACAAAACCCCGGGCGCTTTTTTCACGACAACGCGATCATGGGATTAAACGTCATCGAAGCCGCGCGCATTGCCGGGATCGAGAAGTTCGTGTGCGCGGGAACAATCTGCTCTTATCCCAAATTTACTCCCGTGCCATTTCGCGAAAAGGACTTCTGGAATGGATATCCGGAAGAGACCAACGCGCCGTACGGTTTGGCTAAAAAGATGCTCCTGGTGCAGTTGCAAGCGTACCGGGAGCAATATGGCTTCAACGGCATTTATCTGACTCCCGTAAATTTGTATGGGCCGCGTGACAACTTCGATCTGGAAAGCTCGCACGTCATTCCCGCTTTGATTCGCAAATGCATCGAAGCAAAACAAATCGATACTCCCGAAATCGTGGCTTGGGGAACAGGAAACGCTACACGCGAATTCTTGTATGTAGAAGATGCCGCGGAGGCCATCGTGCTGGCCGCTGAAAAATATTCGAAACCTGATCTCGTCAATTTGGGCTCGGGTGAAGAAATCAGCGTGCACGATTTGCTGGAGATGATCCGCACCATGGTAGGCACCACAGCTTTGGTGCGATGGGATCACAGTAAGCCGGATGGCCAGCCGCGGCGCTCGCTGGATACTTCGAGAGCTGCGCAGGAATTTGGGTGGCGCGCAAAAACTTCGCTGCGTGATGGGCTGAAAAAAACCGTAGAATGGTTCACCACCAGCCGTGCAGTATGGACCTCCTGAGTACGGCTTAAAATATTCCCAAGTAAGCACACCCGCGACTATCCGCCGAGATTATTTAATATGTAGTTAACTAATTGATAATAGTGACGTTAGCCCATCTGTAACGCGCCCCCTCCAGATTAGCTACTCCGTCTTATTGAGGTCAAAACGATGCCTAGCCCCGGCGTCTCTCCTGTTTCTATTCGGCATCCCCACGCTCCAGGTCCCGGACAACTCGCAGTCAAATCATCGCCCTTTGATCAACATCACTATCAGAGATTGATATGCGCGCGCGAAGAGGCCATTCGCAAGGTACTGCGTCGCCTCAACCCGGCCCTCGGACTGAAGACTGCGCTCGACGCCGGCGCTGGAGTCGGTTTCTTCTCGCAAACTCTCACAGACTGCGGGCTGAGTGTTCGTGGATTTGACGGCCGCGCTGAAAACGTGGCTGAGGCACGAAAGCGATTTCCTCATATCGCTTTTGCACAGGCTGATCTTGAAGACCATACGGTCCTATCGTTGGGGAAATGGCATCTTCGCGCCCTGACGGAAAAGTGTTTGCTGCTAGAGAGCATGTGCGTGCCCGACGACAAACCTTCCATGCTTTTGCGGGAAGAGCCTTCAGAGACGGACCAGGGGCTTACGGACGTAGCCTGTTACCCGAACGAAGACAGCCTGATAAAGATGCTCTATCGCGCAGGCTTCGGATTTGTGTATCGCCTGGCTCCTCTCCCGAAGCACGATGATTTCCGCGAGACCTTTGAACACCGTCGCAAGCGCACCGTTCTGCTCGGTTCAGCGATTCCTATCGCAGCAAGACCCCTGGACGAAAGTGTCGGCATTTCCGGGAACGATTCCGCAGCGTATTTCACGATTTCTGGCGCTTCCGGCCGCGAAAAAATATCTTTCTCTCGCCTATCATGCCCGCAGAATCCTTCCCGGAATTCCGATCCCCTG
>Ga0209625_1000104_pt1 | contig 19529 bp, 14 predicted proteins | sample JacPin_JW_Ref_M2_FD_187960 | JGI IMG/M metagenome (GOLD analysis project Ga0209625, IMG submission 187960) | Forest soil microbial communities from Algoma, Ontario, Canada - Jack Pine, Ontario site 1_JW_Ref_M2 (SPAdes) (version 2) | ecosystem: Environmental > Terrestrial > Soil > Boreal...
GCAGTCACCCGCCATACCCGCTACCGCCAAAGATGTGCTCACGGAATCTGGATTGGAAAGCGCTGAGACGCGCACTTATTCCAACGGCAATGCCACTATCACGGCCACCACTTACCGTTTGCATGATTCCAGCGGCGCTTACGAAGCCTATACATTCTTTCAGCTGCCAAAAAATAACTGCGCCCAATCTAGCGGGCAGACGCCTTGCTCTGCCCCGATCGACGCCCCCGCCGAAAATAGGCGCGTCGCGTTGGTCGGAAATATTTTAATCGTCATCGACAACGCTGGTTCCCTAACTGCGAGTGACCAGGACGCCTTGTCAAAGCAAATAGACGCCAAAGCCGATAAGACCCCTCCACCGCCAATACCGGATTATTTGCCGACGCGTGACCGTATCCCCGGAACAGAAAAGTACGCCCTCGGACCAGCCGCCTTCCGCGCGGCCCTTTCGACCCTTAACCGCCCGGAATACCGCGCATTATCCGACGTCGCGGGTTTTTCCTCCGGTGCGGAAGCCATGTTTGCGCAGTACCAGAACAATCACAACGCTGCCGTAATTCTGCTCATCGATTACCCAACGCCGCAGCTCGCCGGTTTGCACTGGAAGCATCTGGAGCAGGCCCTTCCTCCTTCAGCGAGCTCCGACGGAACTTCTATCGAACGCAAAGGCACGCTGCTCGCTATCGTGCTGGCTCCATCATCTACTAGCTATGCCGCCCGCGTTCGCGATGCTGTTAATTACGAAACGCAGGTGACCTGGAACGAGCCGACTCACACCATCACCGACCCCCCGATAACCACCGTCCTCGCCAAAATCATCATTGCCACTGGCGTTTTCATGTTGGTCGCGATTGTGTTTGGCGTCGCTTTCGGCGGCGTGCGCGTCCTGATGAAATCCCTCTTTCCCGGAAAGGTCTTCGACCGCCCCGAGCAGATGGACGTTCTGCAGTTAGGCTTGTCCGGCAAACGCATCAATTCCCGCGATTTTTATTAAGAAAATCTTACAAACTGCTAATTTCCCGCGTAACATATAGTTCCCCGCCGCGTCTTAATAGATAGCCTAAACCTCGACTTGGTGATGCCCTTATCGTGTCGTAAACTTTTCAGCACGTTTGACGGAGAAACGCCCAACTATGCCCGGTAGCGGCACGAAAATCCTATCGAATTCTGTCCATTTGAAACGAGCCCTTTGCTTGCTGTTACCGCTGCTGGCACTCGCCGCCGCTTGCCAGAAGGGTCCAGCCGATCCGGCAGGACCTGCCATGCAGGCCATGCCTGTACAAGTGCAGGTCGTGCAGGCGCAGAAAATCGCCGACAGCAGCGAATACCTCGCGATCCTGAAATCGCGCCACTCCGCCGTCATCAATCCCCAGGTCGAAGGCCAAATTACCAAAATCTTTGTGAAGTCCGGCGACCACGTCAAAGCCGGCACTGCGATCTTGCAGATAGATCCCTTGAAGCAGCAAGCCACCTTAGGCAGCCAGGAAGCCAGTCGCGCCGCGCAGGAAGCGAATCTGCGCTACGCCCAGACGCAGCTCGAGCGCGAACGCAAATTGTTTGAAGCCGGCGTTGTCAGCAAGCAGGAATTTGACAATGCCCAGACCAACAGAGACGCGGCTCTCGCGCAGCTCAAGTCACTGGGCGAGCAGGTGAACCAGCAGCAAGTTGAGCTGCGCTACTACAGAGTGGTCGCTCCCATGGCGGGAATCATCGGCGACATTCCGGTGCGCGAAGGCGACCGCGTCGCGGTCACCACGCTGCTGACTACCGTAGACGAACCAGGCACGCTCGAGGCTTACATTTACGTCCCGGCGGAGCGCGGCAAAGATGTTCGCGTTGGCCTCCCGGTTCACTTGCTGGACGAATCGGGCAAGCCCATCAGCGACGCGCGCATCACTTTCGTTTCTCCCGAAGTTGATAACGACACGCAAACCATTCTGGCCAAAGCCTCCATCGAAAATCCTAAACGGCAATTGCGCGTTTCCCAGCAAATGCGCGCCCAAGTTGTCTGGAGCAATCACCAGGGCCCTGTCGTTCCAGTCTTGGCGGTAACTCGAATCAACGGACGTTTCTTTGTTTTCCTGGCGGTGAAAGAAAGTGCGGGTACTTTCGCGCGTCAAAAAGGCCTGACCATCGGCGACACCGTCGGCAACGATTACGTCGTGCTGGACGGGCTAAAGCCCGGCGACCACCTGATCGTCTCCGGCACCCAATTCTTGCAGGACGGTATGCCTGTCGCGGAACAAATTCAGAATGCCAACACCGCGCCTGCTCCTGACAACTCCGAAAAAGGTGCCGCGCGCTAGCGCCGCTGCGACCATGCCTATAGCGACTCACATCTCACGGAAGGCGGACCCCGCTTTTGTTTGTTGATTTCTTTATCAACCGCCCCGTATTTTCCACCGTTTGCGCCTTGATGATTATTCTCGGCGGCGCAATCTCCATTCCTTCTCTGCCCATCGCGGAGTTTCCTGATCTCGCGCCTCCGCAAGTGGTGGTTAGCAGTGGGTACATCGGGGCAAACGCGCAAACCGTCGAGTCCGCGGTAACTATTCCGCTGGAGCAGGCCATCAACGGCGTGCAAGGCATGAAGTACATCACCTCCACCAGCGGCAATGACGGCAGTAGCCAAATCACTGTAACTTTTGATGTGACCCGTGATGTAGACCTGGCCTCCGTTGATGTCCAGAATCGCGTCAATCAGGCGCTGGGCCGCTTGCCAAACACGGTAAAAAACACCGGCGTTATCATTACTAAACAGCTCGGTGGCTTCGTCTTCGGCGCCGGCGTCTATTCTCCGGACGGCGCATACGACAGCTTGTTCCTCAGCAATTACCTCGATATTTATGTAAGAGACGCCGTCAAGCGCGTCCCCGGCGTCGGCGATGTGTTCATTTTTGGCGAACGCAAATACGCCATGCGCTTGTGGCTCGATCCGGATCGCATGGCCCAGCGCGGGTTGTCCGCCACTAACGTCCTCGCTGCGCTGCAGGAGCAAAACGTTCAAGTAGCCGCAGGCCAGGTTGGCCAGGCGCCATTGCCCGCTGGACAAGCTTTTCAGATCAGCGTTCGCGCCATTGGTCGTCTCACCGAACCTTCCGAATTCGAAAATATTATTCTCAAGTCGGGCACGAACGGCACCCTCGTCCGCTTGAAAGACGTCGGTCGCGCCGAGCTGGGAGCCGAAGACTACGGCTCCGTCCTCACCTTCGACGGCCACGAAGCCGTCGGCATCGGCGTAACGCAACTTCCAGGCGCGAACGCGCTCGACGTCGATCGGCTCGCAAAAGAGGAACTGCTGCGGCTCTCTAAGAGTTTTCCGCCGGGCCTGAAATACGCCGTCGCTTTCGACACCACTACCGTCATCGGCGAATCCATCAAAGACGTCCTCGTCACGCTGATGCAAGCCATCCTGCTGGTTATATTCGTCATATACGTTTTCCTTCAGGATTGGCGCAGCACGCTGATTCCCGCCGTCACCATCCCCGTCTCTCTTGTCGGCACATTTATTTTCGTAAAGCTTCTCGGTTTTTCCATCAATACTCTGACTCTGTTCGGCATCACGCTCGCCACCGGTCTCGTCGTCGATGACGCTATCGTGGTCATCGAAAACGTGGAGCGCCACATCACCGAGGGCATTACCGAGCCCCACAACGCCGCTTCCGTGGCCATGAAAGAAGTGGCCGGCGCCGTAATCGCAACATCGTTGGTTCTCGTGGCCGTCTTCGTGCCCGTCGCATTGTTCCCCGGCACCACCGGCATTCTGTTCCGTCAGTTCGCCCTCACGATCGCATTTTCCGTAGCCATTTCCGCTTTCAACGCGCTCACTCTTACTCCCGCGCTTTCCGCAATTTTGCTTGGCCATCACCGCGAACGCGCACAAGGCCGTATCTTTCGAGCTTTCAATCGCGTCGTCGAATCGGGTACCAACGCCTATAGAAAAACAGTCCGCGGCGTCATCGGCTGGCGTTTCGCCGCCGTCCTCGTGTTCTTCGCGCTTCTCGGTCTCACCTATTGGATCTACCAGAAAGTTCCTCGCGGATTTATTCCCGAGGACGATCAGGGCTACATCATCGTGATCGTGCAGTCACCGCAAGGCGCGTCGATGGACTACACCAAAAATATCTGCACCCAGGTAGAAAAGGTACTCACCGGGGTTCGCGAAATCGACAGCGTATTTTCCATCACTGGTTTCAGCTTCTCAGGCAGCGCTCCAAATCGTGGCATCCTTTTCGCTAGCCTCAAGCCCTTTCAGGAACGCAAAGGCGACGAACATTCTTCAGCCGGCGTTATTGGGCGCCTTCGCGGTCAATTGTTCGGCATTTCCGGAGCGTTGGTAATTCCATTCAATCCGCCGGCCGTACAGGGCTTGGGACAATTTGGCGGCTTTCAATTTGAACTCGAAGATCTGGGCCGCAATTCGCTGCAAGGCATCGCCGATACGGCAAATAAACTCGTCGCGCAAGGCAACAGCAGCAAAACATTGGCCGGCTTGTTCACCAGCTTCACCGCCAATGACCCGCAATACCTCGTTCGCCTCGATCGCGAAAAAGCCAAGAGCCTTCAGGTCCCGCTCAGCCAAATCACCGACGCGCTTCAGGTGTACATGGGCTCCGTGTACGTAAACGATTTCGATTTCAACAATCGCTCCTATCGCGTTTACATTCAGGCAGACGGTCGTTTCCGTTCCAAGGCTAAAGACATCGACGAGTATTATTTGCGCTCCGACACTGGAAAAATGATTCCCCTCGACGACCTTGTGACCGTGGAGCAGACCGCCAACCCCCAGGTCATCAGCCACTACAATCTTTTCAGATCGGCCGAAATAGATGGCTCTGCCGCACCAGGCCGCAGTTCCGGCGATGGCATCGCCGACATGCAAGCGCTGGCCAGAAAAAGCCTGCCCAATGGAATGACTTTTGAATGGAGCGGATTGTCCCTGGAAGAACTTGAATCCGGCGGCAAAGCCACAATTTTATTCGGACTTGGTCTCGTGGTGGTTTATCTCACGCTGGCCGCGCAATACGAAAGTTTCGTCTTGCCATTTATCGTGTTGCTCGCCGTCCCTGTCGCGCTGCTGGGCGCGATCGGCTTGCAGGCGTTGCGCGGATTGCAGAACGATGTGTATTGCCAGATCGGCCTGGTGATGCTGATCGGTCTCGCCAGCAAGAACGCTATCTTGATTGTTGAATTCGCTGAGCAACTACGCGCTCAGGGAATGTCCATAATAGACGCTGCCGTTGAAGCCGCGCGCATACGGCTTCGACCCATTCTGATGACCTCGCTGGCATTTATTTTGGGCGTTCTTCCGCTGGTGCTGGCTCAAGGCGCGGGAAGGGCCGGCCGCATCTCCGTGGGCACCACCGTCTTCGGCGGCATGATCGCCGCCACAACTCTTAACCTCATCTTTATTCCGGTGCTATACGTAATCGTGAAAAGCATCGTGCCCGGCCGCACGGCGACCAAAGCAATTCCTGCGGCTGGAGCGGTTGCCCCCGAAGTTTAAGTATGGGTTTGTGATTTGTTTCAGTGAATCGTAATTCCCGCGACGAATGTCGCGACGTTTTAAATCCCAGCTATTTACTCGCCGGCAAGCTTGCGAAGTACTGGTCGAGGCCGGCCTTCACTTCGCCCACGCCTCTTTGAACGTTGCGGTCCAACGCTGCCACCATCGCCGGCACATCTTTCCCGTTCACCGGTTCATCGTGATTGTAATAATGCGACCAGACCGTTGCTCCCGATTTCATGTCTTTCAATTCAAATTCAACCGTGAGACGCGCCTCTACCGGGCTTCCACTCAATTCTTTGAAGTCGTACAACCGCCCCCGCAACACATAATCTGCGTGACTGCTGCTGCGCTGTGTAAATACCTCGCGGTAACGGTCTGACGCTCGCAACTCTCTCAACAACACCTCCTCAATCATCTCCGCGGGAGGTTCCGTCCAGCGCTGGAATTCATACGTTCCCATTTGCTGCGGTCCCGAGCTAAATACGATGCGATCTTCGCGATACAGATGCGAAGCGACCAAAGGTCCGAGTGCCAGCGAAATCCCCGACGCGTTCGCATCTGCGTGGTGTACGTCAGCCGGTACGGTCAATTGATAATATTGCGTCGGCCGCGTTGCCCCGCATCCAGCCAGGGTCCCAGCGATTATCATCGCTAACAGGAAACCACCGGCTTTGAAACTCGTTGAGCGAAAGACATTCCGTTCGCTGAGCCTAACAGTTCGCCCGTTCACTCTGAAAAGCTCGATGTTCATTGCCGGTCACCCGTTTTATGCTCGCGAGGACTACTGGCCCGCAGCAAAGTGTACGGTTTGGTTTTGATGGTCTCGGTAAATTGTTTGAGGTTTTCGCTCACGTGCCGGAAATTTTCCAGCATCTCATCGATATTCTCGGAGTTTACGTCCAAGGTTTGATCGATGCGTCCTGTAAGATCAGTTACATTCGTCAGTGATCTCCTCAGCTCCAGCACAGCTTGGCGAACGTCCGCGCGGTTTTCTCCAATCAAACTGTCCACATGATCCAAAGTTTTATTGGCCTCTGCCGACGTTTTACGCAGATCGTCAAGCAGCGGCCCCAGTTTCTCGCTGCTCGCATTCAAATGCCCCAGTGTGGATTTTATCGCTGGCCGATTTTCCGCAAGCATCTGATGCGTCTGCGTCAACGTCCCCGATAAATTAGAACGATTCTGGTCACTCAAAAGATCGTTGACCCGCGCGATGGTTACTTTCAATTCTGTCGCGCGATCATTCAAAGTACGCAAAAGCTGCTGCGCCTCGGGAGCCAGATCATTAATCCGTTCCGTGATGGCATTCAAATCCAGATACTTGTCCGACGGTAACGTCGAGCCGTCTTTAGCCAAGGGCGCCTGCGGACTTCCAGGCACGATTTCCAGATGGTTATCACCGAGCGGACTCATACTCATAATCCGGACATGGCTGTCCGTCTTGACCGGTAAATCGGACTGCACCGCCAGTGTGAGTTCTATGTTCGCGGGATTTTGTGGATCTATCCGTAGCTTCTCTATACGCCCGACTTTCGGTCCGCCCGCGTAACGCACTGTCGAGCCCACTTCCAGTCCACCGGCAAACGGAAAGTATGCGTGGAACGATTTCGCCGTTCGTCCGAACGCCCCAGTGATGCCAAATACCGTCAGAATCAAAACCGCTGCCGCGACAATTACAAACAATCCCACCAGCGCTTGTTCCCGTCTTGCTTCCATCACACACCCCTCTTGTCAATAACGCCCCGGCTGTGACCCGATTGCTTGGTCAACATCTGCAAATAATCCATTTCCCGCGCCACTTCCGGTTCCGGTATCCGGTCCAGAAACTGTCGAAGCCGCGGCTGCGTACTGTTCCTCATTTCATCGACTGTCCCGATGACCTCAACATTCCCTTTGTCGATCAGCACCATGCGATCGGCAATCAGAAAAGCGCTGGCCAGCTCGTGAGTGACCACGATAATAGTCATCTTGAATGCCCGCTTCAATTCCAGAATTAATTGATCGATGCCCGCCGCAATAATCGGATCAAGCCCGGCTGACGGTTCATCGAAAAACAAAATCTCCGGATCCATCGCCAAAGCTCGCGCCACCGCCGCGCGCTTTTTCATTCCTCCGCTCAACTCCGACGGTTTGTAATCTTCGAACCCCGCTAGCCCCACCTGCTCCAGTTTGAGCCGCAGCATAATTTCTATCGTGGAATCTTCCAGCTTGGTGTGTTCCCGCAGCGGCAGCGCCACATTTTCGCCCACGGTCATGGATCCGAACAACGCGCTTCCCTGGAACGACATGCCCAGCTTCTTGCGAATTTCGTCCATTTCTTCGGCGGAAGCGGTAGCAATATTTTTGCCCCTCAGAATCACTTCTCCTGAGCTCGGCTTTTCCAGCCCCACCAAAGTTCTCAGCAGTGTGCTCTTCCCGGAACCAGAACCGCCCAGAATCACCATGGTCTCGCCGCGCATCACGTCGAAACTGACACCATGCAATATTTCGCGGTCGCCATAGCTTACCCGCAGGTCGCGTAGCGAGATCATCACCTCCGGCGAAGCGTTGTCTTCTAATTCTTGTAATTCTTCGATCATGAAAAAAGTTCCACCTAACGATCACTCACAAAAAAGAACAGCGCCGTGAATATCAAATCCACCACCACCACTAAGAAAATCGACATCACCACTGCTCGCGTGGTGGAGCGTCCCACTTGTTCAGGACCCGCCCCCGTCGCCAGTCCTTCATGACAACCCACGGCGGTAATGGTCATGCCAAACATCACACTCTTTACCAGCCCGCTGACAATGTCACGCAAGAAAAGTGCATCCACAGAGGCCTGAATATAACGAACAAAAGTGAAGTCCGCCTGAGCTACTCCGAACAGCGAACCGCCTATCACGCCCATGAAGTTCGCCCAAATGGTCAGGCACGGCAACATAATGATCATGGCCAAAAATTTCGGCGTCACTAAAAAATGGATGGGGTTGACGGCCATGGTTTCCAGGGCATCAATTTCTTCCGTAACTTTCATCGTGCCGATTTCCGCCGCAAACGCCGAACCCGATCGTCCGATCACCACAATCGCCGTAATTAAAGGGCCCAGCTCGCGCGTCATGGAAATCGCCACAGCGCTGGCTACGAAACTTATCGCCCCGAATTTGCGCAATTCGTAAGCGCTTTGCAGCGCCAGAATCAGGCCGATAAAAAAGGTGATCAGCGAAAGAATAGGTAATGCGCGGACGCCCACATCCAAAGCCTGCGAAACTGCCCGCTGCACACGAACGGGTTTTCCCTGGAATGGAGCAATGAACGTGTAATACGCGGCTTTACCACCCAAATCCGCAAGCGAGCCCAGGTATTCAAGGCCGCCAATGACGCCGGAACCGATTTGAGCAACAAACGCCAAGAGCCCTCGATCTTATGTCCACTTCGCGGCGAGTCTAAGCCAAAGCCTGTTGTTCGTTATCGAATACTTCAAAAATCTTTATCAATCGCGACAGTTGCAACACTTCCCTCGCCGAAGGGCTCAATCCATACAAAATAAAACGCAGTCCCTGATCGCGTGCGGCCTTCAATCCTTCCACTAGCGAAGCCACACCGGAGCTGTCGATATAGCGCACGCCAGTTAGATTTAAAATCACGCGCGGCGTCTTCGTTTCCCGCAGTTCCTTGAGTAGTACTTTTCGCAACTCGGGCGAGTTGGCGAGATCAATGTGTCCTGTGATGTCGAAAATTGTGACCTGGTCTAACCGGCGAGCGGCAATCTGCAAAGTTACTCTCCTTGGGCTGTATGACCTTTTCCAGCCGCGCTAAAATATTTGACCAGTCGCAGCCGGTTTACGCCGTTTTCGCGGCTGTGCTCCATCACATCCATGCTGTCTCGAATGAAATGCAGCCCCAGTCCTCCGGGCTTAACTTCATCCAGGGACCGGGCGGTCAGTTTTTTTTGATCGAAGGGCACACCTTGGTCGAGCAACTCGATTTCCAGACCTTCGCGTGGTATTCCGTTTACCATGCCTGAGATTCGCTTGCAAGACACGTCGATACGCTTGTCCGGGCTGCTTCCGTAAGCATGGCGCATCACATTAGCCACCGCTTCATCCACCGCGCGCGTTATCGAACGGCACTCCGGAGGTGAAAATCCGCTCACCTCTGTCAATCGTTCTATTGCGGCGCGTACCACGCAAAGCAGCAGCGGATCGCTCGTTAACGTCAGGTCCAATAGCAGCCCGCGGTTATGCAATCGTTCTACTCCTGCGACTCAGCGAGCATTCTACACTCGCGTCATGTTCGTAACACGTTGGAATCAAGGGAACTAAGGCAGCCACAATCGTGCATACCGCGTCAAAAGTCAATGCCGTCTTCCTCGTTGTCTTCCTCGTTATCCGATTCCTTGGAAACCTGCGCCCAATTACCCGTTTCGCTTCCCGGCTGCCTTGCAATGATCGGAAAAAAGTCGTTGTTCGCTTCCGATCGACGCCACCGAAAGCATATATCCGGAATCTTATTAGTTGATTCAAAGGAGCCTCGAGCGTGTCATCGCGAATCGAAGATTACGGCATGATCGGCGATTGCCACACCGCCGCATTAGTTTCTCGTGAAGGTTCCATAGATTGGCTCTGCCTCCCCAGTTTCGATTCCGCCGCCTGCTTCGCCGCGCTGCTCGGCACCAACGAACACGGCTATTGGCTGATAACGCCGGACTGTCCAATCAAGCGCATCCATCGCCGGTATCGCGAGGACACCCTAATCCTGGAAACGACTTTTGAGACGGAAGCCGGCACGGTCACGCTCGTCGACTGCATGACGCCCACGACTGGGACGCATGATGTCTTGCGCCAGGTGGTGGGTCAAAGCGGCAAAGTGCCCATGAAAATGTCGTTGGCGATTCGTTTTGACTACGGATCGATCATCCCGTGGGTGCGCAAAACCGATGACGGTATCGTTGCCATCGCTGGTCCCGATACGCTTCGCTTGCGTACCCCTGTCGAACTTTGCGGCGAAAATTTTCATACCACGTCCAAGTTCACGGTTTCTGCCGGAGAGAAAATTCCGTTCGAGATTTGTTGGTTTGCCTCGTATAAAGATGAGCCGAAGTTCCTGGACTTCGAAAAAACAATCGCCGACACCGAAAAATTTTGGCTCAACTGGGCGGGGCGTTGTACTTTTGGAGGACCATCGAAACTTGCAGTTACGCGCTCGCTCATCACTTTAAAGGCTTTGACCTACGCCCCCACCGGTGCCATCGTCGCCGCGCCCACCACTTCCCTTCCGGAACTTATTGGTGGCGTTCGCAACTGGGACTACCGCTTTTGCTGGGTGCGTGACGCCACGCTCTCTCTTCATGCGCTGATTATTGCCGGGTATCTAGAGGAAGCTCGCGATTGGCGCGAGTGGATCATCCGCGCGGTGGCCGGCAAGCCCTCCGAATTAAACATCGTTTATGGCTTACGCGGCGAACGCCGTCTTACCGAACTGGAACTTCCGTGGCTTCCGGGTTACGAAAATTCCGCTCCCGTGCGAACCGGCAATGCCGCTTACAATCAGCTTCAACTCGATGTCTACGGCGAAATCATCGACACACTTTACCTGACACAGCAGGCCGGCATTCAGCCCGGCAAAGATATATCTCCCGGAATTGGGCGCGCTCTTCTTGACCATTTGGAAACATCATGGGAAGACCCTGACGATGGAATTTGGGAAGTTCGCGGGCCTCGTAGACATTTCACCCATTCAAAAATGATGGCTTGGGTGGCCGTGGACCGCGCCGTGAAGAGTGCCGAACAGGGTTGGGTGCCCGATCCTCCCATCGAAAAGTGGAGAAACCTTCGCAATAGGATTCATGCGAACGTTTGCAGCAACGGTTTCGATACTGAAGTGAATTCCTTCCTGCAGTTTTACGGTTCAAAACATCTCGATGCCAGCTTATTGATGATGGCTATCGTCGGCTTTCTTCCAGCCAACGATCCGCGTATTCGCGGTACTGTTGCTGCCATTGAAAAGCATCTGCTCTCAAAGGATGGTTTCGTTAACCGCTATACCCTGGACCCTGCGGTCGACGGCTTGCCGCACGGCGAGGCCGCCTTTCTTCCCTGCACCTTGTGGTTGGCGGATAATTACGCACTCCAAGGGCGTCTCAAGGAAGCGCGCGAAGTCTTTGAACGCGTATTGGCCATTCGCAACGATCTCGGCTTGCTTTCCGAAGAATATGATCCCGTCGACAAGCGGCTGCTTGGCAATTTTCCACAGGCGTTCTCGCATTTTGGCATGGTTAACACCGCTTACAACCTCGAAGGGGACACGCGGCCAAGCGCTTCCGGCACCTCCCCAGGCACAAAATTAAAATAACACTCGGGGCTTTCGCTCCTAGCTGCTTCGTCGGCCGTACACATCGCATTCATCGAGATAAACGCGTTGTTTGAAGTTCGCGATGGCCGAGCGCATTTTGATTCTTGCAGTTTTGTAACTTGTGCTCCAACGTATTCCGCGATTCAATTGTCAGTCGCACGATTGCTGCGTGCCGTTTCCATCCATCACGGTTCGCTGGAGGCCGCTTGTCCGCTGGAATAAGAATTGTGTTTCTGCTTCTGTGTTCCATTCTTTCCGTAGGGCTCGCTGCGAACCAAGAGCAAGAGCGCACGCGGCTCCCGACCAGCAAAGCGGTGATCAAGCCGACTCCCGGCGCGCCGCAACGTACCAACGGCTTCCCGGAAACAATTGCGTTGAGTCCCGACGGGCGGTACGCCGCGCTGCTCAACAATGGCTTCGGCACCATCGAGTCCGGCATGAAGCAGTCCATTGCCATTCTCGACCTGCAGACAAATCAAGTGGCGGATTTTCCGGAAGACCGCCTTGGCGAAGAAGCGCACCAAAGTTATTTCCTTGGCCTGGCTTTTAGTTCCGATAGCACGCATGTCTACGCTTCCGTCGGCTCCATCAGCGATCCTACCGGCGAACATGCCGGGAGTACTGGCAATGGCATTGCCGTGTATCGCTTCGAGCAGGGCAAACTTGCTCCCGATCGTTTTCTAAAAATATCCTTGCAGCCTGTGCCGACGGGGACGCATGTCGCTCGCGGCTTGGGCAAACTTCCGGCGTCGCGCGCAATCCCGTATCCGGCGGGACTCGCGATTATTTCCGGGACAGCGGATCAAAAAGACCAGCTGCTGGTCGCCAACAATTTATCGGACAACGTGGTCCTGCTCGATTCGGAATCCGGAAAAGAGTTGGCGCAATTCGATCTGAGCACCCATCGCTTCATGCCTTCCTCTTTCCCCTACACGGTTGTGGCCACTCGCGATGGCCATCGCGCGTGGTGTAGTTTGTGGAACGCTTCGCAAGTTGCCGAGCTTGATCTGGTGCGCAAAACTGTTGTTCGGCGCATCCCATTGCTGGTCCCAAAAAGTTCTGTCGCTCCCGGGTCGCATCCTACCGCGATGCTTCTTTCGCCTGATGAAAAATTCTTGTACGTAGCCTTGGCAAATGCCGATTCCGTTGCCGCTATCGACCCGCACACAGGCAAAGTTCAAGCATTCTTCTCGACACATCTTCCAAAACAGGAATTCTCTGGCAATGAAACAGACGGTCTGGCGCAGAGTAAAGACGGAAAGCGGCTGTTCGCGGCCAGCGCAGCAACGGATTCCGTCGCGGTGTTCGACACCGCAACATTGGCTGACGGTCGACCGCACACAGGCGAGCAACTTCCAGCCATGGGCTTTATTCCTACTGAATGGTACACGCTCGCCGTCGCCGTCGCGGACAATGACTTGCTTATTGCCACAGGCAAAGGTTTGGGCACTGGTCCAAACGCGATCGATATATCCAAAGTACCTTCCAAACGAAGAAGACGGCATCCCTACATCCCGACTTTGCTGCACGGCTCGGTCGCTCGCATCAATCTGGAAGAAATCGAAAAAAAACTGCCGGAATTCACCCGTGCCGCACAAGAGCAAATGCAACTCCTGGCCGATCCCACAGCTTTGCCGTTTCACGACGGCGCGAATCCCATTCATCACGTAATTTACATCATCAAAGAAAATCGCACCTACGACCAGATTTTCGGTGACCTCAAAGTAGGAAACGGCGATCCGTCGCTCACTCTTTACGGCGCAGATATCACTCCCAATGAGCACAAGTTGGCGTTGCAGTTTGGGGTGCTCGACAACTTTTACGATTCCGGCGAAGTTTCCGGCGACGGCCACATGTGGTCCAACGCGGCGATTGCCGGTGACTACAACGAGAAAACCTGGCAGATCACCTATCGCAGCCGCGAGCGCACATACGATTACGAGGGCATGGTTGCCGATGAATATCCACTTGAGCACGACGAACCGGACGTCAACGAGCCGGGGACGGGATACTTGTGGGGCAATGTGGCGCGCCACGGATTGACCTACCGTCATTACGGCGAATTTGTGGCCAGCGAATGGTGCGCGGATAAATTGACCGCGGACGCCTCGCCGACGGAGGGCATGCCATCCCCCGCAGGTGGTCCCTGCGCGCGCAAAGTTATAAAAAAGGGAGAACCACTGCCTGCTGGCGCCGGCGAAGCGAACGGAACGCCTAGTCCTTATCCATGGGCCATCCCGGTGCTGCGTCGCGACGTCGCTACTAAACCGGAATTGCGTGGTCATTTCGATCCGCGTTTTGCGGATTTCAAAATTGATTATCCCGACCAGCTGCGTGTTGATGAATTCTTGCGCGAATTCGATGGCTTTGTGCGCGCGCTAAAAGCGAACACCAAGGAGCAGGAATTGCCGAGCTATGTGCTGTTGCGTTTGCCGAACGATCACACCGGTGGCACGCGGCCTGGTTTCGCAACTCCATCCGCTTCGGTGGCGGACAACGATCTTGCGGTGGGCCGCGTCGTCGATGCGGTGTCGCACAGTCCTTACTGGGATGATACGGCAATTTTTATTGTGGAGGATGATGCGCAGGACGGCGCGGATCACGTGGATGCGCATCGCAGCATCGCGCTGGTGATCAGCAAATACGCCCTCGGCTCGGCTGAGCATCCCTATGTGGAGCATGGTTTCTTCACCACCGTAAGCATGGTTCGCACCATGGAGGCGCTGTTGGGCCTGCCGCCGATGAATCATAATGATGCGTACGCTCCGATCATGTCGGCGCTGTTTTCAGGCACGGGCGCGCAAGAGCCGTTTGAAGCGGATTCCAGCAACCTACGCAACGGATTAATCTTCAAGAGCAATGCCCCGACTGCGGCGGGCGCGAAAGCATCTGCCGCGATGAACTGGCGCCATGCGGACGAGGCGAATAACGAAGTGTTAAATTCCATCCTTTGGCGCGACCGGAAGGGCGACATACCGATGCCGCCATCGCAGCACACAGTATTTCCGGTTGCTTCCGGGCGCCGATAAACGCACATACGCGGAAGCACAGGGCCAGCGCCAGCTCGCTTTGTGATTGTTGCGCCGACACTCCAAATCTTTGGAGAGGTACCCCACCCCCGGTATTTTTGCCAAAAGAGTCCAGAAACGTGGTGAAAAACAAAGGAACGGCGCTGCGAAAAGTGCGCAAGAGTCCACAACATGCTGAAAAAACACGACTTGAGCGTGAAACAGAGCTTGAGTGCGCCGCAAGGAAGCATGCAGCAGCAGAAGATACGGTTCGAGACGTTCTGGGTACGGTGGCAGGTGGAATTAAGCGGAGGACGGAAGAACTTGCGGTCGCCGCGCCACCGAGCGCGGCCTGACACTCATCCCTGATTCAAGATGTTTTGCACTTATCGCATCCTGAAAAACAAATCATCAGCACGGTGGTGGACCTGCAATATTTCCCTTGCCCTAGAAACGGATGTTGTAGTAGCATCACCGAGCACAGTAGGAGATATGAGCAAAACACGGCTTTCTAAATCAGAAGCACGAATTCTGCAACAGTACTGGAAACTGGGAACCTGCTCGGTGCGCGAGATTCTCGACAGTTTGCCTGAGGAAGAGCGCGTTGCTTACACAACGGTGCAGACGCTGGTCTATAGGCTGGAACAGAAAGGCGCTCTGCGGAAGGTAAAGAAAATTGGTAACGCGCAATTGTTCGAACCGTCTATCAATCAGAGCGAGTTTCGAAGTGGGCTGGTTAGAGACCTTCTGGATCTGTTTGACGGGTCCCCTCGCTTGCTGGTGTCTAACCTTCTCGAGGCCGGCGCGATCACGCTAAAAGATTTAAAGGCACTGCAAAACGCTGCACCGAGCAGCAAGAGCAGCCGCGGCCGTGGAGAGAAAAAAGATGCTTGAGCACATCACACAGGGGCTTTATTACTTTGAAGTTCACCTGCTGTTTGCCTCGATCGTCGGACTCGTTGCCTTGGTTCTTACATCGATCCGCGGCGGCAGTGCTACCACCAAGTATTGGATTTGGGTAGCCGCGATGCTCAATTTCCTTTTGCCGGTGGGCGCGGTTCTGGACAAGCTCCTGGCGTCCTATCTCGGGTGGGCTACGCCGCTAGGCGGCATCGGCGACCTGGCAAAGAGCGTCATTCATAGCCCAAGTGCTGGGGTGTTCGGGATGGTGTGGGTGCTTGGCGCGATTTTGATGTTTGCGAGGTTGTGTTTTCGGATATGGGCGGTGCGTCGCGAGGATCAAGCCGCTAACAGTCAAAGCGCTCTTGAGCCGGGAAGAAATTTTATTGCTGGTGGTGTGCCGGTAAGGTTCGCTGAGAGCCGGCATGCTCCGGCAGTACATGGGTTTCTGCGCCCGCACATCTCGTTACCCAAGGGAATTGAGCGGTTGCTGAGCAAGCATGAACTCAACGCGGTGCTGATCCACGAGCTGACACACGCGAGACGGCGGGACAATTTAATACGCCTGATCCACGAAATTGGGCTATGCGCGTTGTGGTTTCATCCGCTGGTGTGGATCAGCGGCTCTCGGCTGGCGTTGTATCGAGAGCTGTCGTGTGACGAATCGGTGATTAAGAGCGCCCGTGGTAGCGATCTCGTTTCCGCACTCGCAAAACTTGCCGAGCCAGAAGAGGCGTTTTTGCTGCAGGCGTCGGCGTCGTCATTCTTAATGGCTCGGTTGCCGCGGTTGACGGCTGTCCAGCCTCAACCGAGGTCTCGCACAGCGAGCACGGTGTTGGTCGTGCTATTCGGGGCGGTGCTGCTGACGTGCGTTGTCGGAACGGTAGCGCATACAGCGTGTTGTTTCGTCACTAAGATCAAGGTCTAACGGGAAGAAACCCAACGGAGCAATCCCAGTCAAGCGGAGAGGTGTGTTATGAAACGACGACGAACCGTCCTGCTATTGGCCGTTTCGCTCTTGAGCGTGTTCGCAGTACGCTGGGCCGCAAGAAACACAGTAACTGCAAATACTCACAAGATAACGACATCATCACAGTCATCGTCCGTAAAAGTGGTTGATCTAAAGGCGCCCGACGGCATGATCTTGAAGGCCAGTTATTTTGCCGCGGCCAAGCCGGGCCCTGGTGTGCTGTTGCTGCACCAGATCAACCGGACACGCAAGTCGTGGGATGATCTGGCCGGGCAATTGGCGGCGGCCGGAATCAACACCCTTACCCTCGACATGCGCGGATTTGGCGAAAGCGGCTCGCCTTACACCAAGCTGACGGACGCGGAGAGGGCACAGGTACGTAAGATGTGGCCGGGCGACGTCGACACAGCATGGCAATACTTGGTTTCGCAGCCAGGCGTCAAGAGCGATGTCATCGGCGTGGGAGGAGCGGGGTGGTTCGGCGTCCTTCATTCCGTCGAAGTAGCGCGTCAACACGCTGCGGAGGCGAAGTCGCTGGCATTGCTTTCCGGAGAGACCCTCCAAGACGGCCTGCAATTCCTGCGGCAGGCGTCACAACTGCCCGGACTGTTCGTAGTGGCCGACGACGACGAATACCCTCCCACGGTAGAGGCGATGGAATTGCTCTACATCACCGCCTCCAACCCGGGCAAGAAGTTCGTACACTACTCTGCGGCGCAAGATGCGCCTTGGATATGGTATGAAACCTCCGACGTCGGCAAAGTTCCCGCCAACGGCGGCCATGGAACTGACCTGTTCACAGCCCATCCGGAACTGCCCGGCATCATCGTGGATTGGTTTTTGACCACGCTGATCAAGACACCGGGTCACTCGCCAGCCGACACCGTGGCATCTGCCGCGATCATCGATCAAATCCGGACGCCCGGCGGAGTCGCGAAGGCCAGGCAGCGGCTGCTGGCGGCCCACCAGAAAGATCCCAAAGCGGAGTTGTGGCCGGAAGTTACCCTCGACATCATTGGCAATGATCATTTGCGCGCAGGCGAAACCAAACCAGCGATCGAGATCTTCAAGCTTAACCGGCTCGCTTACCCGGATTCGGCCGACGCGCATGCCAACCTCGCGAAAGCTTATTTGGCGGACGGGCAGAAGGATCTGGCCCGGCAGTATGCCGAGAAGGCACTGGCCATGTTGGATTCCCATGCGGCGCCAGCATCTTCGTGGTCCGATACCGAGCAACGGCGCGGTGAGATTCGTAACGACTTGCAGGATGTACTCAAGAAGTTGGGCTCGGACCGTTGACCAGGGCGTGATTTCGGTTACGCATTCGGACATTTGAAGATTCAAGACTTATTCTTGCGTTTAAACAATGGAGGAGTGTCCTTCTGATGAAGGTACGAGTCTTTTTGTCGTTGGTGGCATCGTTTTTCGCTCTGGTATCGAGCGCGCAGCTGGCCGCACAGTCGCCCGTGCTCGTGACTCTAGTAAAGGCTGACCGACTGCTTGATCCCCGCACTGGAAATGTTCTTTCCCCCGCTGCTGCGCTGGTTGAAAACACCAAGATCAAGGAAGTTGGTGCGCCCTTGCGATTGCAAGCGGATGCGCCGGCCGGCGTAAAAATTATCGACTTGGGCACCGCGACTTTGCTGCCAGGGTTGATTGACTCGCACACGCACCTGCTTCTCGACGTAACTGTGCCGGCAGAAGCTGAGATCACGCGGCGGTACAACGGCGAGTTCATGCCAGGCCTATTGCTGGCGATTGCCGAGTCGCCGAGTAAACGCGTGTTGCTGGGCGCGCCACTGGCGCGCGAAGACCTGGAGAGTGGTTTCACTACAGTACGCAATCTCGGTCACTCCGGCATTGACGGCGATACCGCGCTGCGGGATGCAATCAACGCGGGGCGTATTCCCGGTCCCAGAATTCTCGCCTCCGGGCGTAAGCTGACGTCGCCCGCTGCGTACATTCAGAGTCTCAATTCCGCGGTTGGCGAGCCGATCCTGCAACAGGAATTTCTGCGCATAAGCGGTCCTGATCAAGCGCGCCGGGCCGTCCGCGCGAATACCTTCTACAATGTGGATGTCATCAAGGTTACGCTCGAGGACGATTTTACGCAGGCGGAAACGTCGGCAATCGTCGATGAGGCTCACCGCCAGCATCTGCGCGTTGCCGTGCACGCTACGACCGCAAGTAACATCCAAACGGCCATTGATGCAGGCGCAGACTCCAGCGAGCATGGCAACGGTGTGACCGACGAACAACTCAAGACCATGCATGACAAAGGGATTTTTCTCGACCTAACGCCAACCTTTTACGACGGTTTTTGGTCGAAAATTCACGAGACGATCACTGTGTCTCCGGCTTTGCAATTCGCAAATGCCGTCAACGACGAACGTAACCGCAAGAGGTCCGCGGCTCGCGTTCAGCGAGTATTGAAGTCGGGAGTGAAGTTCGCCGCCGGATCAGACATGTGCTGGTTCTATCCGGGAAAAACGCGCGGCCAAGCCACAGCAACGATGTTTCCCACCTTGTATAAATCCGGAATGCCGGCGCTCGACATCATTCGCGCGGTGACGACGAACGCTGCCGAAATGCTGGGGTGGCAGGACCGCGTGGGCGCGATTGAGCCCGGGAAATTTGCTGATCTCGTTGCTGTAGCTGGCGATCCGATCGCGGATATTAACCAGTTGGAGCGAGTTCAATTTGTAATGAAGGACGGGCAAGTGGTGAGGAATGATATTGCTTCGCATTGACCGCGCTAATACACCCGAGCCCAGTCCATCAGTGCGCGGAGCACGCGCGTCAAACAAAC
>Ga0209625_1000105_pt1 | contig 19525 bp, 12 predicted proteins | sample JacPin_JW_Ref_M2_FD_187960 | JGI IMG/M metagenome (GOLD analysis project Ga0209625, IMG submission 187960) | Forest soil microbial communities from Algoma, Ontario, Canada - Jack Pine, Ontario site 1_JW_Ref_M2 (SPAdes) (version 2) | ecosystem: Environmental > Terrestrial > Soil > Boreal...
CCGCCGATAGGCTGAGGATCAACCCTTCGTAAGGCCGAGTGTTTGCGAGTATAGCGATGCCTGTGCCAAGAATAAGCGTATCGCGCACTCGACAGCGTCTAGCGATGCGAGGCAGCGACCCGAGCACAAGAGCACCGCCGATGGCTGCAGCAGCGCCGCCCCAGTAGCTATTATCCCAATAGCTGAAAACCCCAAAACGCATTACCGGCAGCAACCCTCCTAGCAGAGCCCATCCTGGCGGTAGCCAAGCTTGCAACATCCAACAGATTGCTGCGCACATTACGCCCACACTGAACCATACGCCCCAAAACGGATGGCCTCCAATCGCCTTGCCCGCTGCCAAGATCAAACCCTGTAAAGGCGGATACATGGAAGCATAGGTCGGCTGAAAGATGATGTGGAAGCTTTCCAGATGCATCCACATGGGGTGTGGTGGATTCGTTAGGCGGCTCTTCGAAAAGGTGTCGGCGGCCAATAGATAGCTGAACTCATCATTGACAAACGGCGCGGGTACCGGCAGAACCCGCAGTAGGGCGGCTCGTAGGCTTAATGGGAGAACGCCACAAATGAATACACTGACACCTCGCCTTTTGGCGATCGTCCCTAGCAGGCGCTCGGTTTGACTGAAGAAGTGAGAACCAAGGCGCGGACATAAGAGTGCCAACAGGAGTGCTTCCGAAACCAATAAAGTCTCGAAACCAACCAGTTCGAACATCTAATTTGCCCGTTCTTCGCGAATGCTCATAGACCCTCACCCCATAAGCAGTGCCAACCCGTTTTCAAGCTGGGTATCGGAACGAACTGACCGTCTTCACGGTGCAAATTTTGATTCCCTAATCGTGGGGCTCTCGCCTGACCTTTCCAAGAGAACACTCAAATCGTCCTTGAAAATTACCCTCCAGTTCGAATCATGCTCCAGCGCATAAGCGAGGGGTTCGCTCGGTGGAAAAAGCACGTAACCGATTTGATACTTATTGAGGATCGACTGGGAACGATTCAGCGAAAGCAGGTCCAGATAGTCCTTTAGCACACCGTCGTACTCAAAAATGTCTACGCGGCTATCAACAAATATTTTCAAGTTTCGATCATTCCAGCCCAGATAACCTCCCCAGAGATAAAAATTTAGGATTCGACCTTTCGGCGGATGTGTGTGTAGGAAGCCCAAAGCCTCAGAGGGATATTGCTGGTTCACAGAATTCTGTAGTTCTGCCGAACGCGGCCAGTACCAGCAGATAGCCAGGATCATCGACGCGATAAGGCAGGCATTCAGTAGCGGTTTGTCGATGTCCCGGCGATAGGGTGGTATGAAATCCAAAAGCTTAGAAATCTGCGGGGCGACGACAATACCGAGGAGAAAAAGAAAACGTATGTAAGTCAGGCCGCAGTAAAGAGCAAAGACGACCAGACCCACATTCGTTAGGCTCCAACGGTCCTGACGGAGTAAAGCACCTATCAGCAGCATAATCAGAACAGCGAAAACAACTTTGCCGCGTACGTCGTGGAAGTTTACTGAGACCCACTCGGCCACATGAGCGATGTTGAGCTTCTGTCGAAAGGCAAGGTCGAATGGATAGAATGCGAGACCTATGCCAAAGGGATTGATGAAAACTGCAGCGCAACTCGCTAACCCGGTTAGTGCAATTTTTCGGCGCTGTAATGGAGTCCAACGATCCGATTCAATACGTTCCCAACGCCCTTGAAGAAATCCCGCGGTCCCGATGATCAAAAATACGATGAAACCTAGGAGCCAGGAGCCGTGAGTATTCGCCCAGAGGCAGAACAGAGGCGGTATCAGCCATAAGGGACCATCCCCTCGTAGGCGGAGCCGCTGCAGGATTATGAGCAATACGATCAAGTAAGCGTAGCCAAATAAGATCGTCCGTGGCCCGAATGAAACGCGCGCGAGAAATGTTGCTAAGCAACACGCGGCAATGGACGCCTTGAAGTTTCGGCTTTCCTTGTAACAGAGGTAGAGAAGGCCGAGAAAGATCACAATGATAACGACCAACGTGAGTGCGTGCACACCCTCCAGTCCGCCGAAGCGCCAGCTCAGATAAAAAGGAATCTCCGAGAGCCATTCGGTATCAACCCAAGGGTGGCCGGAAACGGTAAAGGAATACAGATCGTGTCGTGGAAGTTGGTGAGATTCTAATAGATACTCGGCGTTGCGCAGATGCCACCAAAGATCTGGATCCGCAATATTGCCGCGCGCACTGATAAATAATAGGGTGACCAAGAGGAACACCAACAGCGAGAGGAACGTGAAAGGAAAGCGAACTACACGCTTTAGAGTAAGGCTTGCGGGAATCGATCTTTGTTCGTCGGACTGGTTGCATCCGGATTCCCGGGGTTGGCGATTTTGAGTTAGAAATGGGGCAGGCGTATGGGGCCTCGCAGTCGGATATTTCTCTCTGCGATAGGCTCCGTGTGAGCAACTCCTCTGCCAAATGACAACCCTGCCGATGTCCAAACGATCTTGAGGTCAGAACGTGGTCAGCTGCCTTAACAGCGAGCCCGGATTCAACGTAAATCGGTCGTTATCTTTCTGGAAGCAACGAAGTGGCAAGCTCCGTGTCATGTATACATCCATATACACCTGTGGAAAAACTGTGTAAATAAAAGGTGCATCTTTTAGAAATTCGCTTCCCGCTCATGTCGCCGAAACCAAATTAAATGTCAGGCGCTCATTAGTAATCCATTGATTCTAAAGAAGCCAGCGCTGGAATCATATTTGCATACAAGCTCTGTTACCAATTCGAACAGCAATACAGTAAAGGAGCCGCCACGGTCTTGAGGGACGAAGCCGGCCTTGAAAACCACATCCTTCTTGTAGAATCGGACGAAGCATTCGGCCAGATTCTCCAAAAATTCTTGGGTGAGTCGTTCGTTCTTCGTCTGGTTCCCACCGTCGAATCTGGAATCGATGAATTGCAGGGAAGCCCTTTCGGGGCGGTCTTGCTGAACTTGGATCTGTCAAACGAAGGCACTCATTGCCAAGACGCTCGGGCGCTTCTGCAAGTTGCGTCGGAGCAACCCATTGCCGTGCCGGTGGTGGTGTACAGTTGGCATCACCGTCGGGAAGCCGTGATCGGAGCCTTTCAACAGGGTGCTGCTGACTTCCTGGAACAACCTCTCGATATTGGAGTGCTGCGATTCGCGTTGCAGGCCGCCTGCCGCCGAACCTTGGCAGCTCGCCAATTAGCAGCGAGCCAAAAATTCGCCACCCAGAGTCGCATCGAAGGTTTGCTCGGCAACAGCAGCGCGATGGAGCGAGTCGACGAACTCATTCGCAAGGTTGCGGAAGTTGCGACCACAGTGCTGATCACCGGTGAAAGTGGAACGGGTAAAGGCATGGTAGCCCAGGCAATACATCGCCTCAGTGCACGTGCGAACCGACCATTTGTCGCCTTCTCGCCCTGCGCTTTGCCGGAATCATTGATCGAAGACGAGCTTTTCGGGCACGAAAGGGGCGCTTTTACAGGTGCGTCGCAAATTCGTCGTGGCCGTTTCGAGGAGGCCAAGGGCGGCACTGTTTTTTTAGACGAAATCGGCGATTTGGCCTTACCCCTTCAAGCGAAGTTGCTCCGAGTCTTACAGGAGCGCACGATCGAACGCATAGGATCAAATATACCCCAGCCCGTGGACGTCCGCGTAATTTGCGCGACCAGCCGGAATCTTGAAAAGATGGTTCAGGAAGGCACTTTCAGAGAAGACCTGTATTTTCGAATTTCGGTGGTCAAGATCCACATGCCCCCCTTGCGCGAGAGGGCGGACGATATACCTCTGCTTGCAGAGTTTTTTCTGAAAATGTTTGCTAAACATCACAACAAGCCGGCACGCAGCTTCACCCCCGGATTTCTGGGAGCGCTGGTCAGCCATAAGTGGTCGGGCAACGTTCGGGAGTTACAGAACATAATCGAGCGCAGCGTCGTGTTGGCAAATGGATCGCAGCAACTTGGAGTCAACGATTTGCCTGCAGAGCTTAGAGGTATGGCTTTTGCAGATCAGCTTGGTGCGGGCTCCTTCCATGAGGCCGTTCGGAATCTGAAACGGGAGTTGGTTCGCTCCGCACTCCGGACGCACAAGGGTAACAAGCTTCGGGCGGCTCAGGAGCTGCGGATCAGCCGCTGCTACCTGCATCGGCTGCTCACTCAGTTGCAAATCCGAGAGGCAGATATCCCGGAGTGCGCCGCACAGACCGACAGCCGACGGCGAACCGTCGTTCCAACCGCAGCTGACGGCGGGCGCTTGCGCGTCAATTCTCTGTAGCCCAGATGCGAACGCTAAGACCCTCTATCAGGCGATGCAGTTCGGGCCAGGCGCTAGTAGAAACCGCGCTCCTGTTGCCCATGTTACTGATGTTGGTTTTCAATGCCGTCAACTTTGGATATTTCTTCTTAGTCGCGTTGAATCTGGGGGTTGCTCCGCGCAATGGCGTGCTCTACTCCGTTGCCGGGTCCGCCACACCGGGCACCCTCACTTTACCAAGCGCCGGTCCCGATTCCAGCTCGACCAGCGTGAGTTACCTTACTCGGCAGGATTTGGGTTCTCTTAGTTCGTCTTCCAATGCACCGGTTCAGGTTTGCAGTGAGGCGGTCGGGCTCACCCGTCCAGGCAGGACAAACCAGGTGGCGAAGTGCTCAACGTTTGGGAGTAGTTTTGCGTTTCCGTCGCCAACGTCTGATCCCGAGTCGCCATTGTTTGTTTTACACCAAGTGGACGTAGCATACACGTTCGGTCCCATCATTCCGGGAACGCCGTTCGGTCTGGCTTTACTGCCCGCTTCAGCCTGCACCTCCCAGAGCGGTAGTGTGTCATGCACCATCCACCGCATGGTCGCGATGCGCGCAATGAATTGATGGAGCGAACTCTATGAGAAACAACCAATGTGGGCAGAAAGGCCAAGCAATGATTGAGTTTGCCCTAGCCGTACTCTTTCTCATGGTGATGATTTTCTCGGTCGTAGAATTTTCGATGTACATGTATACCTATACCGTCCTGGCAGATGCCGCGAAGGAAGGCGTTCGTTACGCGATCGTACATGGATGTGGAACCACGCCCAGCACTTGCAGTGGAACTTGCACTCCAGCGTGCAGTGACGCGGACGGCTCCAATGTCAGCACGCAGGTAAAGAACTGGGCACAGCTGTCGTTCCATGACATCTCGGCGATGGTCGTGACCCCTGCGTATCCGGACGGTTCCGCTTCCGCGCCAAGCCGAGTCCAAGTAAACGTTCAGTATCTCTACAAATCTTACTTCGGTCTGGGGCTCGTGCAACCGACTATCTATGCGACCGCTGAGGGACGTATCTCAAACTGAGCCGCGAGATGAACTGCAATAATATGAAAACCGACCGTCCGTTCAGCCGAGAACGCGGACAGGCAATGGTTTTTGTCCTCTTGGCGCTCAGTTCATTTCTACTCGCTGTTCTAGCCTTTGCAGTGGACCTAGGCTACTTATGGTTTCATCGCCAAACTGCGCAAAATGCTGCCGATGCTGCCTGCTCCGCCGGAGCCATGGATATGCTCTACACCGCAGATGGCATCGCTGCGGGGAACTTTACCTTGGGTACAGGCTTCGATTGCTCCGCGACCGCCCCCAATACAGGGACGACTGCTCCGGCACCTTGCTGGTACGCAGCCGCCAACGGATACTCGAGCGGCGGCTTTCAAGGCGCCACAGCATTGAGCGATGTGCAGGTCAGTTTTCTCAGCTCATTGGCCACGATCCCCTCCTGCAACGGCTCACTGTCGCCTGCAATCTGCAGTGCTGGCGCGATAATCGCAAATCCATTTCTTCGCGTGAGCGTGACCGACCGTGTTCAAACGTTCTTTATGGGCTTGATCACTCGCAGAAAGACTTTTGATGTTGGCGCAACTGCAGTGTGCGGCGTCGTCCTTTCCAACTCGCCGGTTCCTGTCGTTGTCCTCGACCCTCGATCATCGGATACTACCTTTAACCTCAGCGGGTCGCTGAAACTTACATTTTACGGGGGGCCACAACGAAGCATTCAAGTCAATTCGCCGAATCTCGATGCCGTCGATGGTGGAGGTACGGTTGACCTGAGCATGGGTGGGCCCAATTCCACTGGCAGCGATTTTGGAGTTTCAGGAGGGCCCGCTAGTCCCTGCTGCAATTTCAACGGGGGCTCAACAGGCCGTTGGCAGTCTCCTGCTGCCCCTGCCTCGGACCCCTATGCTCAACTAAATGCCCCTGACACTAGCGGCCTCCCCACGCTGTCAAAACCATATCAAACGGTCCCCCAGGGCATGAATGGGTGTCCCGCTCTCACATGCGATGAGTATCAGGCGGGGGTCTACCCAAGTGGCATTACGATCAGCAACAGGACGGCCATCTTTGATCCGGGAGTTTATTACGTGTCTGACGGATTAACGATTTCCAACTCATGTGTGCGCCCTAGCGACCAGCCTGGAGATAGGACGGGAGGCACGACGTTCTATTTTGCCGACAGTAGCTCGGTATCTTTTGTTGCCACCACTGTTGCCACCACCGCCGGCAAATGTCTAGCACCGTTCGACACAAGTGGTGTGAAATGTACTCCGTCATCGGTGTTACCCGTCAACATCCCCTCTGCCATAAGCGATAGCGTACTGCTGGGCCCTTGTACTGGAACGTATGGCGATCCCCTCGGCACTAATGACCCAATCGGCGAGCAGCGCGGAGTATTGTTCTTCCAGAATCGCGCTACGAGCTCGAGTGCGCAACCCAATTGGGGAGGGAGTGGACAGTTCTTGCTGGCGGGGACGATGTATTTCCACCAATGTGCTACATCGGGAACTGACACAGGCCTGAACTGCCAACCTACTGCTTATAACGATGTGCTCACGTTGACGGGAGATGCTTGCGCGGGCAGTTACATCATTGGCGAGATCATCGTGGACCAGCTCAATGGGAACGGTGCGGCCTGTATCACAATCGATCTCCAGCAAAATCCGACGCACTACTTGTTAAAGGCGGCGCTCCTACAATGACAGAATTCGACGAACGAAGAATCCCTTCCATTCTTCGCTTTTCGTGTCTGTCACATTCGGGCGACTGACGATGCCTCTGCTTTCCTTAAGCCTCCAATCCCGGTTTCCGGTTCGATCGGAAAGGGATCTACGCCCGGTTCGATTGCGAGTAAGGTTTGACAATCTTGGGCGAGGACTGTTGCCGGGCCGAGGACTACTCTATTCTTTTCTAACCCATGAACTGGTTGTCGTAATACTTATTTTCTGGCCGGCCTACCCTGCTCGTCCTCCACGCAGTCAACCTGTCGCTCAATCCGCCGACTCGTACCAGGTGACATACCTCCCAAACCTTGGAGGCGGGAGCGAAGGGGAGGGTTATCAAGGCGGTGGATCCGTCATTCACAGGAGAGGAGCAGCCGTAGACCTGACACGTGCTACCAAGGGAGTCAGTTATCCGGGACCGCAGCCTATTCTCTCGGATTCGCCGAAGCCAACGAACCGGATTCAAACGATCTTGCGGCCTGCAGTGAAGAATCCCCCGGTTTTGAGATCGTTCGTAGCTGCTCCAAACATCGTGCAGCTGGCGAATTCGGTGTCTATCCCGTCAGTGAGTGCCGAACCCGCCCGCCCGCTGCCACGACTCGGACTATTGAACCCGAAAGCCCCCACGCCAACAGATGTGAAATCCTCTCCCGTCCCGGACGTGCAGCCGGCGTCCACTGTTGCTCTCACGGTTGCAGACGACCCCCAATTAGCACGTCCCCGGCCCCAATTCTCGCAATTGAGGCCCAAGACACCGATACTGCATGACACGAAATCACCTGAACCTCTGCCCATCATTCCGGCAAGTACAACGCCTCCGCCTCAAGCCAGACTCACATTGCCGACCACTGATTCTCCCAAAAGACCTTCTCTGCCGCAGATGGGCGCACCAAAGAGGATCCCTAGCAAGGCCGACGAGTTGCAGGCAACTCCCATAGTTTCTCCTCTACAAGCTCAGGGAACAGCACTCGAAACCCTTTTGTCGATCAGTCCCTTTCCTGCGCAGCCGGCGAATATTCCTACAGGTGAGAGCAGAGGGCGTTTTGCTATTTCTCCCGAACCGAGCGTAGGTTCTTCCGAGATCGAGCCTGGTTCGAAATCCGACGATTCTCGCACCCAGACTGTTGGAGTTGGGGGTGTTGCCGAAGTAGCGCCAGGAAACGCCGCAGCCGTCGGATCGATCGGGGCGAGAGATGGAATGGTGCGGTTGGCGATCGGCGGTGCCGGCGGATTGGGCACGAACACTGGGAGCGAAACAGGTGCGGGCAACGGCGGCGCTGGTTTCGACAAGGGTCGGGGCGCGGCAGCTGGAGCACGACTCGGGGAGGGTCCGCGAGGCAGTGCGGGTGGTGGCACAGGCGCCGGGGCTGGAAAGAACGGCGGGCCTTTCTTGGGAATTACCATTCAAGGCGGAACCCTACAGGGAGGAAACGGTGGAACTCCTGTTTCATCTGCGATTTCTACCGTCGCTCCGAAATCGTCTTATGGGATGACCATTGTATCGACGGCGAGCAGTGGTGGTGGACTGCCCGATTTTGGTGTTTTCTCGCATGAGCAGGTTTACTCGGTTTATCTGGATATGCGACGCACTGTGGAAGATCCAGTACCCACGTGGACGTTGCAATGCGCTCTACTGCAGTCGACAGATGCTCAGGACACTGGAACGACGAGCCAAAATCTTACTAGCGGATTCGTGCCTCCCTTCCCAGTGGTTAAGGAGCAGCCCGATTTACCGCTTGATTTAATTCGTCGATACCTGGGTAGGCTCATCGTCATTTACGGGATAGTTGATGCCAGCGGCAGATTTAAACAGATGTCGGTCAAGCAATCTCCCGACGGTAGGTTTAGTGGGCCGGTACTGGAGCAATTGGGTAAGTGGGTGTTCCGTCCTGCTGAACTGAACGGCGTTCCCGTTGCGGTCAGAGTCTTGCTGGGATTCTCGTTATCACTCCCCGAACAGTACGAGGGAGAGAAATGAGGAAGATCCTGATCGTGGTTCTCTGCAAGGGTGATTCTCAGAACGACCTAAAGGCAACTGTGGCACTGGTGTTCCATCATTAGGCGCATCAGCCGCCGGATCATGTGAGCACTTGAGGCTCGCACATAAAGAAGAGCGATTCTCCCGCAAGCAGTCGGCTACATCGCGGAGCGGCATCTAGAAACCCTTGGGCAAGGGCGAAGACAGTGAGGGCGGAGACATCAAATCCTGAGGATTCTATCAGTATGTGTGTCCTCCGTAGGCTATCTGGGCATCATGGGGGCGAGCGATGAGGCTTAAGAACGTCGTAGATCAGTTTGTAAGGCGCGAACGATCGACTTCAGAGCACCTTGACCGGACCGAGCTCGACCTAACCGGGCGAAAACCTCAGGGTTTCGTCGATCGATTGTTGTTGCCCCTTGCCATTGGGCTAGGGGCGGTGGTCGTCGTATTAGGCATATATCAGTGGCTTCTCGGTCAACAGCAAACGAAGGTCCAGAGTGTGGCCAACTCTGAGCTTTTGTTTATCAAGAACAAAACCGAATCTGAACTGAGATCGCGTATCTCAATTTTGGAGCACCTAGCAAAGCTCTTAAACGTCAAAAGGCCTCCCGATCTTGAGGAATGGGAATCGAATACAGCTCTAGTGATGAGCGCTTCTCCGGGCTTGAATGCCACTGTATGGATCGATAGGGATTTCCGGGTGCTTCGGGCCGCACACAAGCGCCCGAGCGATGCGCAACTAATTTTTGACTTCCGCTCAGACGAGAGAAGTAGAACTGTGTTGGAGAGTGCCGCTCGCCAGCAGGTTACCCTAGTTTCGCACTCCATTCGGCTGGATAACGGTGAAAGCGGATTCCTTGTCTGTGTTCCCATGGTGACCGATGGCAGCTTTCAGGGTGCTCTGGTAGCGATCTTCAGCTATGAGGAACTTCTCGGCCCGATCTTGAACGATGTGGCTCGAGATGACTTCGTGAGTGCCTACGAGGAGCGAGAGAGAATTTATAGTCGGATGGACGACTCTCAGCCAGTTTCGGATATCACCCCGCTGGTGGCAAATGCGTCTATTGGTCAGCTCACCTGGCAGGTGCAGGTATCGCCGAAACCTGAAACATTAGCCCGAGCTCAATCCATTCTGCCGGCCCTGATTTTGGTCGCAGGTCTCCAGATGGCGGCCCTGCTGGCGTTCACGACTTATTCGGTCGAGAGGGCCCGCTATCGTGCCAGAGAACTCGCGGCAGCCCACGAACAGTTGAAAGACCAAATCGCGGAGCGCGAAAAGGTCGAAGAACAATTACGTCACGCACACAAAATGGAAGCTGTAGGCCAGCTCGCTGGTGGAGTCGCCCACAGCTTTAATAATTTACTCCTCGTGATTCGTGGCCACGCCGAGCTCTTATTAGACAGCGTCAACTTCGGCGAATCGCTGAAGAGGTATCCCAGAGAAATCTTGAAGGCGGCGGACAACGCCTCCACGTTGACTCGACAATTGTTAGCTTTCAGTCGTAAGCAAATACTTCAGTCGAAAGCACTCGACCTCAATACGCTAATCTCGCAAACGGCTGTACTTCTACCGCCGCTGCTCGGTCCGGACATACACTTGAGTCTTTCGCTGGACCCAGATCTTTGGCAGGTCAAGGCTGATCCGGGACAGATGGAGCAGGTCGTCATGAATCTTGTGGTTAACGCCCGAGACGCCATGCCTTTCGGAGGCGACCTGGAAATCGCGACCACTAATATCGAGTGCGACGCTGTCGAGCAACCCGGGCTGCCGGCGAAAGGAGTCATCCTGTCGGTAAAAGACAATGGTTGTGGAATGGACGAAAGAACGCGCTCCCGTATCTTTGAACCGTTTTTCAGCACCAAAGAGAAGGGCAAAGGGACGGGTTTAGGACTTTCCATGGTTTATGGCACCGTGCAACAAAGCGGCGGCTCAATCAAGGTGTTAACTGAGCCTGGTCGAGGAACAACCATTCGGATCTGTTTGCCGCGTGACGAAGAAGAGAAACCCGCGGCAGTGTGTCAACCCGTGCAACGGTCCGAGGCTGCCGCCTCGCCATCTGTAGAGACAGTATTGCTGGTCGATGACGAAGACGGCGTCCGTCACGTTGCGCGAGAGTTCTTGAAAATCAAAGGCTATAGCGTATTGGAGGCTCGAGAAGCAAGAGAGGCGATGCGCATCGCCGTGCAGCATACCGGCCCCATCCATGTGATGTTGACCGACATAGTGATGCCAGGCGTCAAAGGCGAGGAGCTGGCTGAGCAAATCAGGGCTGTGCGTCCTGATTTGAAGGTACTCTACATGTCAGCATATACGGAGGATGCCGTGCTCAATCTAGGTATTCTGGCGCCGGGAACAAATTTTATCGAAAAGCCTTTCGGGATAGATGACCTGGCGCGCAAGGTACGAGAAGTCCTGCACGGACGGAAGGCCAAAAGTAGTGAGCCAAGAACGGGAAATTACAGTTAGCCGATGTCTGGGGTGAACGATGGGCCTTATCCTAGGCAATCCCGCGGAAACAATTTTCCCTTAATGTGGAATCCAAAGGCCTTTGGTGTTGAACGTTCGGCGAATTTCTCCGTATCTCTATCAGTCACGGCTATCATAATCAGTCACTTTAGTAGACTAAAGGCTACTCGCATAGGGACTCACATGGCTGCTGTCTTGCTTGAAGTTAGGGATGTGGTGTCCCACTGGGGACGTGGCATTCCAGGGCGGGGAATGTAACCGATGTACCACAGGTTCTTTGGACTGAACGAGAGCCCTTTCAACGTCAATCCAGACCCGCGCTACCTGTTCATGACAGAACACACGCGCGAGGCGCTGGCGTGTCTAACGTATGGGATTCAAGCACGCAAGGGATTTGTCTTGCTCAGTGGAGAGGTAGGGACCGGCAAAACAACCCTTTTAAACAAATTACTTGAGTGGCTACACGAAGGCGGAATCGCGAGCGCTTTCATATTCAACCCACGGCTCACAGTCACTCAGTTCTTCGATTTCATGATGGCCGATTTCGGCATTCCTTGCGATCCGAACATGAAGAGCCAGGTTCTGCTCAAATTGAACCGTTGGCTACTTCAGCGCCATAGGACCGGTCAATGCACTGTGCTGATTATTGATGAAGCTCAGAATCTTTCGTACGAGACCCTTGAAGAAATTCGTCTGTTATCTAATCTAGAGACTTCCACCAAGAAATTGGTGCAGATTGTGCTATCCGGCCAGCCTGAGCTAGAAAGAAAACTGAATCAGCCAGAACTCCGACAGCTGCGACAACGCATTGCCCTTCATGCCAGGACGCGGTCGCTTACGCTGAGAGAGACCGCGGGCTACTTAAAGGCACGGCTTCGGGTCGCCGGTGCTCAGCAACACGATATTTTTACTGCCGGCGCTGTCCAAGCAGTACATCAGTATTCGCAAGGTACTCCTCGTCTGATAAACCTTGTGAGTGAGCGTGCGCTAATTAACGCGTTCGCGGATCAAAAGAATCCCATCCCAGAGAGTATTGTTAGGGAAGTAGCCTGTGAACTTGACTTGCAGGACGGTGATTTTGTTTTGCGGGAAGTTCCTCCTAGGCAACCCAGTCACGAAAAGCTTCAGGAAATTCCGGTGAAACACAGCAGTAGTGAGCAAGTTCCCAGCAATGGCTTCGCGACAAGTCCCGACACATCGGTCGAGATCTTGTCCAGGTTGATGGAGCGCCTCGACCGTCTCGAGGCGATCAACTCAAAAGGACGAGCCCTGCACTGATCTACCCCTAGTTCATTGAATCCACATAGGTTACACATAACTGGGGGGACAGCTTGTACCGGGTCGCCGGTACCCCCCGCATTTACTCAGTTTGGCCCCCTGACTGCTCGCTGTATCCTGTACCTCAAAGTGATGAACTCTGGCAAAAAAGTCATCCTAAGTCGTTTGCCTTGATGCAAGAAGAATCGAATCTTATAATCCAGGGGGCGCGAGATTGCGAGGGGGCGCATCCCGACCCAGCCATGCTTGAGAGTCACTCACGCTCCCAGAACCTTCTCCAGGACACCGAAAGGCGACTTGATCCTCGGCTGCAGGTTTCAAACATCATGTACGTGCAGCTGGGGGAGCATAATGGCGGTGTGATACTGAATGTCAGTAAGGGCGGTTTGGCCGTCCAGGCGGCTACGCCGCTGATGGTCGATCAGCTCCCACCTTTACTTTTTCAACTGTCGGCGAACAAATGGGTGCAAGCAAGCGCACGGATTGTATGGTTGACTCCGTCCAAAAGGACTGCAGGACTGCAATTCAACGATTTGTCCGAGACAGCACGCGCGGACATTAGAGGCTGGATCGCGCTCGAAATGGGGGACCTTCCGCCTCAACCTCCCACGGCTGGAAAAAATCACTCGAGCATTGATGCGACGCCACAGGATGCAGTTGCGCATGCGGAAAGCGATCCGACACCAGAAAGTCAGCAAGATTCAGTTTCACCTTGGCAGCCGGAGGTGGCGCTGCCCAGTTCGAAAGCGATGGTTTCATCCGAGACTGGTGTATCGAATTCTCCTCGGCGTGACGAGCTACCGGAGAACCAACTGGCGCGGGAGTCGGTGCCGCCTGAGCGACGGCATTCCGCGGCGGTAGATACTGCGCGCGGTCTCCCTGGGCGGGTTATTGCCGCTAGATTAAGGCGCTATTTGGTGGACGAACGTCACAGGATTCGGCTTTACGATCTTGTTTCTAAGGAAACGGAGAGTCTTTGTGCTCAGCTAACAGAAACGAATTTTCCAGCCAACGTGCCCGTTACCGTGGAGGAGTTCCTGACGCGTATTCATCGGTACGAGGAATATTCAAAGGCGCTACTCTCGATTATCGCCACCGGTTGTTTTTGGGGAGGCAGGAACCTTGAGCCGATTTGGCCAAAGATGATCGAACGGGTTGCTTCGGTCGTTACGACCCATACCGGCAATCCGCAGTGGGTCAGACTACGTTATTACCCTGCACTACTTTTGTTATACGCGGGAGGGTTGGCCGCCATCGGCAGAGGCAACTATTCGGCCTTAGCTGCGTTGTTGCTGCAACCAAGACTCAAGGGTGAAGATGGGAATTACTGTCTGATCGAGCAATTGTACACTTCATCTGTCATTGGGAACGAACGATTCCGAGCGGCTTTGTGCGGTGCCACCCAATATAAACTGTCTGCAAGTGCCTACTTGTACGCTTTCCTTCGCGAGAGATTGAGGGAGTTTGTCCCATCCGACACGGAGTACAGCGCGGTATTCGACAGATTTGAATATTTGCTAGCGCTGGTGTGGACGGACCAAAATCCCAACAGTACACGCGTAGATTGGATTCCTATAGACGGACCTCTTGGCCTCTTCGCCTCAAAAAGTCTCGGACGCGGTGACGCTGGCATTATCGAACAGATGGATCAGGAGCTTTCGGATCTAGGCGAGAAATATCCTCTATTGCGGTCTGGTTTATTCGGCGGTTCTACGGGGCGTCTTCGCTCTGCGAGCCGGCGAATCGCCGCACAGATTCAATTAGATCAAAATAATCTTGCGCTCGCGAGACACATCCGCGTCGCCGGTTAGGAAAATGTACGAGCTGTAAAGCGATTCCTCGCGCGTGGTCAGTAGGAGGCCGGGACGTGACACAAAAAACGATAAATCGCTGATGCGGGAAAGTGTCTGGCGAGCACCGTGCTGACGAGAATCTTGGTCGACTAGGCAGCGTGATTTGATTCTGCGGGAAAAGAGCGGCCGCGGAAAACAAAAAGCCGGAGGTACCCGCTGCGAAGCTGTCGACGCCTCTCGCGTCTTTCAGGGCTTACCAAAACTCGTGGTTCCGAACGACTTTTAGGAGTTGAATGCCTCGACGTAAGCAATGGACTGCAGCTATTCGCTCAGCTCGTTCGCGGCGGGAGCCGAGGGCGCAGCGGTCTGCGAACGAGCTCCCCTCCCCGCATCAAGGTTGAACTGCCGAATCTTGTAAAGGAGTGCCTTATAGCTGATGCCCAGCATTTTCGCCGCATCTTTGCGGAACCAGTGTGTTTTCTCCAGGGCGTCGGCAATGGCTTCCATCTCCGCCTCTTCCTTCAGGCCCCGCAGGAGCGCTTTGAGCCCCTGTTCCTTTACGAGCGCGGGTTCGTCGGGCGGAGAGGTACGCCGCCGACCATCGGCCATTTCTACTAGCTCGCGCAAACTACCTTCGTCGTCTTCAAGTATGACGTAACGCTTTATGAAATTCTCCAATTCGCGCAAATTGCCGGGCCAGGCGTAGCGGATCGCTGCCTCAATCAGGTGTTGGGACGGATTGGGGGTCTCTTTCCGGAATTTTTCGCTGTACTTATTGAGGAAATGCCTGAACAAGAGAGGAATTTCCGTGGTCCTCTCCCGGAGTGGTGGAACGTTGATCGAAAGCACATTCAATCTATAGTAGAGATCCTCGCGCAGGCGCCCGGATTTCATGGCCTCCTGAACCTCCACGTTGGTCGCGGCGAGCACTCGCACGTCAACGCCAACCATGTGGCGCCCGCCGAGCCGCGAGTATTGATTGTCCTGAAGAACATGCAAGAGCTTGGCTTGCAGATGGGGACTCATCTCGGCGATCTCGTCCAGAAAAATCGTGCCCTTATTCGCCAGTTCGAATTTGCCCGGTTTCGAACGCACCGCTCCCGTGAACGCGCCTTGCTCGTAGCCGAATAACTCCGACTCCAGCAGTTCGCCGGGCAGGGCGGCGCAGTTGACCTTGACGAAAGGCTGATTGCGGCGGGTCGAACGCATGTGGATCATGCGCGCGACGACTTCTTTGCCCACTCCGCTTTCGCCGCAAATGAAGACGGGCACATCCACCGGAGCGATCTGCAGGATCTGCTGGCGTATGCGAACCATCTGCGGGCTGGAGGCTAGGAACGAAAGATCTTCGGTCAAATGGTCGCAATATTCGCGTAGGGCTTGGTTTTCCTTGCGCAAATCCATTTTCTGACGGGCTTTCAGGAGCGCTGCATCCAGCTCGGCTTTCTCGAACGGCTTGGTCAGGTAATCCTGAGCTCCCAGGCGGATCGCCTCGACAACGGTCGTAACTTCATTCGAACAAGAGAGCATAATCACGCTCAGGCTCCGATCCACCTGCATCAGCCGGCGCAAAGTCTCGAGCCCATCCATCTCCTGCATCAGCACGTCCAGGATGATGAAATCGGGACGTCCCCCCTGCTGAACGGATTCGAGAGCCTCCGGACCGGAAGCCACGGCCGTCACGTGATAGCCGTCGACTTCCAGCAGCGTCTGAAGGTATTTGCGGATACTCGGTTCGTCGTCTACCACGAGAACGCGATCTTTTTCACTCATGCACGCATCTCTCTTTCGGGCCGCAGTTGCGGCTCATTGGTTATCGATTGGCAGCAGGAAAGTGAATGTGCAGCCGCGGCGCACCTCACTATCCACCCAGATTTTTCCTCGATGAGCTTGAACAAGACGTTTCGCAATGGCCAGGCCGAGTCCCATTCCTGAAGAAGAACGGTCGACCCGCACGAAATCTTCGAAAATTTCCTGATGGTGCTCGGGGGCGATGCCCGAACCTGTATCGCTTACGGCCACTCGTATACAGTTCGGTTCGTGCTTACGCTCGCGCCGTCGGTCCGTGGCCGGTTGTTCCTTGGCTGCGCGGCGCTCCCAAAAATACAGATCAGCGCGCATGGTGACGCAACCACCTGCCGGCGTGTGCTTCAGCGCGTTGTCGAGCAAATTCGCAACGGTCTGTTGCACCTTCTGGTAATCGAACTTGAAAATCGGCAGATTTTTGTCGAGTGCGGACTCGAGCCGAACGTGGTTGCGTTGAAATGCCTCGTGCCAACGTGTGGCCAATTCGGTCATGCAATCGCGCAGATCGTTATCACGCAAATACAGCACGAGCTTGCCGCTTTCCAGCGTCGAATAGTTCAAGAACATGGAAACAAGGCGCACCAACCGCTCACAGCTATCCTTTGATTCCTGCAGGATGTCGCACTGTTTCTCGTTGAGCTTGCCCAGCGAGCCAGAAAGTAGCAGGTCGTAATAGCCTTTGATTACGGCCAGCGGAGTTTTCAATTCGTGTGCGGCAGATGCGAGAAATACGGTTTTCTGTCGATTCACATCCTGAAGCCGAAGATACGCGGCGAGCAGGTTCCGGTAGGTGATTTCTCGTTCTTGCAATAACGACTGCACGGTTGGCTGGGTGGTTCGATCCGCGGTTATCGACTGCACATTCCCCGCTGGCTCGAGCCTCAGAACAAGCCATTCCGAGTTCGGCAATCGCTCGAGCCGCACTCGGACTCTTCCGGACGCGGTCTCTAAGTGCAGGTCGACTTCGCTCTCGCCGCTTTCAATTTGGCCCAACAGTACATGTGGGTCCATGCGCAGAATGTCGCCGAAGAGGTTCGAGTGCTTCCAGCCGGCGTCTTCAGGTAAGTCCAGAGCTTGACGAGCTCGCTCGTTAACCAGCAGCAAAGTGCCGCTGAGATTGGCAACGAGCAATGGGGCTTCGAAAAGGTTCAGCAGAGTTAGAGTAAGACTCGCAGGAAGGGATTCACTCAATTGACTTTCGACAGCGATGCCGTGCTGCAAAGTTCCTCTCCTCGCTTCTTTACGTTAAGGTGACGCACGTCTCGAAAATCGCAGGGGCCGAAGCAGGCCGAATAGTCGCAAAACAGCCAGAAGAGTGCAATGGTAATAAAGTTCCATTTTGCACCCTATGCGGAAACATATTAGTACTCTCCAAGGGAAAAGATTTTCCGTCTACTAAAAATACTGTAACGTATTGTATATATTGATGTTGTGGCAGAGGGCTAAATGTGATCGTTGGGAGTTACTTGCAGGTACTAGGAGAAAAGTACTACGAGGGAAAATTAATTCCACACCGAAGCTCTATTGGCGGAGACAGAGACCAATGCTGAAATCTAACCTGCATATGAACGGGATTTCTCTAAATACACTTTTCTTTTCTTGGAGGCTGCATATTCCCGGCTCTTGGGCCCAAACCGCCCCTGATTTTCGCGGGCCCTGCGCGGAAAACTAACGTAGATAGATGGCCTTTTGCGTGCTACTTTCCGTGCTACCAGCCTGCTATCCCAAATCCCCGTTGGGGTAAGCTGGGTTTTTTCGTCGGGACTCTGAAACCGATGGTTAGCCCCAGTGATCCCTCACCGGCCGCCGCGCCCGAGGATTCTTTTCTCGAGCTGTTGGCGGAGACTCTCGAGAACCTTGACCGTGTTCCTCGCGGCCAGTTCCTGCAGCGTTTTTTCAAAACCATCGCTCAACTCGACCTCAGCGAAACCGTCAGTTCGGAGTATTGGGATCAGATTCTCGAGCGACGCCGGCAACTTGCGGATACCCTCGGCAAGCCCATTTCACTGAAGGCGGCTATGGTGGACGTGCTGGCCTCGTCGTCGTATCTCCGCGTGCCAATCCTCATGGAGTACGACGATCTTAGGAAACTGCAATTCAATGCTGCTACTGACCCTCTTACTGAACTCTACAACCGCCGGCTCTTCGAAGAGCATTTCGATAAGGAATTGAACCGCGCGCTGCGATACAACCAACATCTTGCCCTGGTCATTCTCGATCTCCACCAATTCAAAGAGGTGAACGACCGATTCGGTCATCCTCAGGGTGACTTGTTTTTGAGGACTGCTGCCGCCACGCTGCGCAAATCGCTGCGAACCTCGGACTATGCCTTTCGCATCGGGGGCGATGAATTCGCCCTGCTGCTTGTGCATTCCGATAGCGAACAGGCCAGCACACTGGCGCGCCGCATTCGAGCCAATTTCGCCACGGCCGTGCAGAACATGCAGGCCAGTGTCGGACTCGGCCTGGATTATGGAATTGCCATATTTCCCGAGGATGGCAATCAGAAAGAAGTGTTGGTTGGCGTTGCCGACCAGCGTTTGTACGAGATGAAGCACGTGGAGCGAAGCGCCAAGGCGCAAAAGCAGCCCCCGCAGCAAGCGCCGCCGGCTCCAATCAAAGCGCCGCCTCCAGTTCCAACTTCAGCACCATCCGTTTCGGCGCCAGCCGCGCCCGGACGAAGCGAAACGCGCAAATGGGAACGAGTTTCGCTTGCTGGAACTCGTGCCTATGCGCAGTTGGCGGATGACCCTCAAAAAACGGCACGTGTGATAGATCTGGGCTATGGAGGCCTCGCGTTGGAAATGGAATCCTCCGCCGAAATAGGATCCAGGTTTTCAGCCGTTCTGCACGTTCCGATTCTTCCCCCGGTGCGCGTTCTTCTAAAGAAGCTGTATCAGGTGCCGGGAAGCAGCGGTCAAGTAAGGATAGGTTGCGCCTTTGTCTCGTGATCGCTCGGGAACCCGCGCCTCAAATTGATTATTCCAGCTTAGCTCATTCAATCGAGACACGGTTTTGACGGATCGCTCGGGCCAGAAATAGCAACGCCTGCTGCACACGCACGAGGCCCAGACTCCAGCGTAGCTGTGCCTGGTCCTGTGCTGCTCCGCGAGCAAATAGCAGAAGTCTCAAGCAAAATCCTTCGAACCCGCCGGTAAATTGCGCGGGCGAGATATGCAACTCGGCG
>Ga0209625_1000106_pt1 | contig 19509 bp, 17 predicted proteins | sample JacPin_JW_Ref_M2_FD_187960 | JGI IMG/M metagenome (GOLD analysis project Ga0209625, IMG submission 187960) | Forest soil microbial communities from Algoma, Ontario, Canada - Jack Pine, Ontario site 1_JW_Ref_M2 (SPAdes) (version 2) | ecosystem: Environmental > Terrestrial > Soil > Boreal...
CGCGGCGGGGGGGTTCATCTTAGTGCGCGAGCTTCCAGCGGAGGAGCAGCGCGACGAGAGCGATGGCTGCGAGGATTAGCGCGCCGAGGATTTGCGTGCGGTTGAGGGTCGTTTTCACAGAATGCCATTTCACAGAATGCGATTCGCAGAATGCTAACTGTCGCATAGTCGGGCAAGAAGCGGAAAATGGAAAACGGAAAATTGAAATTGGGAACCGGATTCCGGATGAAGAGCTGCAAAAAGCAAAAGAGCCGGCAAGATGCCGGCGCTACGAAAGACTCGGCGGGCAATCAGCGGGTGTTCACGGTGTCTGGGGGGATGTTGTAGAAGTAGATGAAACGCAGCTCGATAAAGTCGCCTTTGAATTGCGGAGGCAGCGGCTCGAAGGGGCTTGAGGTGCGGATCGAGGAGAGCGCGGCGGTGTCGAGGGGCTGCTTGCCGGACGTGCGCTCGAGATTCGGATCGGGGAGCGGGACGCTGCCGTCGCGATTGATTTTGAAGGTGAGCATGACGATGCCTTTGTCGCCCATGAGCGCGGACTCGGGCATCACGGTGTACCAGTTGCGCTTGACGGTGGCGAGCAGGCGCTGCAAGTAGCTGTTGAAATCGACGCCCTGCGTGTCCGTGAGGATCTGCGCGCCGGGCTGCATGTGTTGCATGCCGCCGCGCCCGCCACCTCCGCCTCCCCCTCCGCCACCACCACCGGCGCCCGGATTGTAAACGGTGCCGCCGCCGTGCTGGATCTGGTCCTGAATCTGACTCTGGAGCTGCTTGCCGGGAGACGCGCTCGGCAAATTCAAATTCAAACGGCCGGGCTGAGACGGCGGCACGGGCAAAACTTGCGACGGCTGAGGATTTGGTTGCACGGGCACGCTGACGGGCGGTTGATTCGCGGAGGCGTGAGGCGTCGGAGCTGAGGGCAGTTCGGGCTTGGGTTGCTCGGGATTGGGAATCGAAGGCGGAGCGATGGGCGCGTGCGTTTCGGGACGGGGCGGCGCGACTTTGTTCAGGACTTTGTTGTTGATGCGAACCTTCGGACCCGGCGGGCCGGGAGGCATCTTGGGAATTTCGTCGGGCGAAATGTAGGTGATGCCGAGGCTCTTGCTGGCGAGCTCGATTTCTTTCGTCGTGGGAACGTGCGGCGGAAACATTTTCGGGATGAAGATGATGAAAACGATCAGGCCGATGTGGACGGCGACGGACATGGCGCGGGTGATCGCGTCCCACTTGGCATCTTTTTTTGCTTCGGGCTCGATGAGGAGGTTCGCGTCGCCGGTGGTGAAAATGTCGGGCTGGATGACTTCGCGAAGCGCGGGCGTCATCACCTGCGGCTTATCGAAGCGGGCGATTTCGGCGGGCTCGGGCGGCTCGACGTACACCGGAACTACGACGCGCGGATCCATCACTGCGACGGGTATGTAATCCGTGAGCGGCTTCAGATCGAAAGGCTTGGGCTCGATGTCGCGACCGACGAGCGAACGTCCGACGAGAACTTCGAGCGGGAAATGGCTCGGGATGCTGGATTTTCCGTTGAGCGGAGGCGCTTCGGAAAGGCCGGGCGGGACGACGATGCGGTCGTCCATGTAGGTTTCAAAGCGCGCGGCCGGCTTTCGTTTGTCCTCGCCTTCGGCGAGCGGGCGCACGTCAGTTGGAACGAGTGTTCGCGGGATCATCGAGTGCCCTGTGGAGCGAAGCTGGATAGTTGGACGTGGCGGGCGTGCTCGAGGATGCCCGACATGACGCGGTCGGCAAGTTCGAGAGCGCGACGGCCGGCTGCGCCGTCGACGATCGGCTGCTTGCGCGTGCGGACAGATTCGAGGAACGAGCGAAGTTCGGCGCGAAGCGGTTCTTCGGGAGTGGTGGGAACTTTTTCGAATCCGATTTTCGGCTGTGTGTTATTTGCTTCCGGGCTTGCTACGGAAGCGGCTTTCGCGTCGCCTGAATCCACGCGAACGCGGAGAACGTCCTGGCGCGTGAAATCGAGCGAGACGTATTCGTGCTCCTGGAAGAAGCGCATTTTGCGGACGCGTTCGGTGGAGACGCGGCTGGCGGTGAGATTGGCAACGGTGCCCGTTTCAAATTCAACGCGGGCGTGGGCGATGTCCACCTTCTCGCTGATGACGGGGATGCCGACGGCCTTGAGATCAACAACGGGCGCGTTGACGAGCGAGAGCAGGATGTCGAGGTCGTGGATCATCACGTCGTAAACTACGTCGATATCGAGGCTGCGCGGCGAAAAAATGCCGAGGCGATGGATTTCGAAAAACATTGGGCGCGAGACAATTTTCGTGACGGCGACGACTGCGGGATTGAAACGTTCGACGTGGCCGACTTGGAGAATGCCACGGCTGCGTTTCGCGGAGGCGATGAGCGCGTCGGCTTCGTCGAGCGATGCGGCGATCGGCTTTTCGACGAGCACGGCGATTCCCGCCGCGAGGATACGAGAGCCGATGCGCGCGTGTTCGACGGTTGGTACGGCGAGGCTGACGGCGTCGATGCCGTCGGACGTGAGAGCGCCTAAGTCGCGAAGAACACGCGTGCCAAATTCCGCCGCGATTTTCTGGGCGCGCTCGGGGTTCGTGTCAATGACGCCAACGAGTTCGGCACCTTCGATTTCGCGCCAGACGCGGACGTGGTTGCGTCCGAAATCGCCAACGCCGACAACAGCTACGCGGATGGGTTTATCGCTCAAGATTTCCTTTTCACCTCGAAACCCGGCGATGCAGTTGCGGCGAAATTCGCCGGAGCAAAGGCGTGAATCGCGATGCTGAAATCGTCGGCCGCGCGAATCAGTTGGTCGCGATCGAAGAGCAGCGTCTTTCCGGCGTCGATGGCCAGAGCGGTGGCGTTGGAGCGGCGCATGACTTCGATAGTTTTTGGGCCGACCACCGGAACATCAAAGCGCATGTCCTGTGCGGGCTTGCTTACTTTCACGACGACAAGCCGCTGGCCGCCTGCGATGCGGGCGGCGCGTTCGATCGTCTCGTCGGTGCCTTCCATGGCTTCTACGGCAATGCAGGCTCGATCTCGCACGACGACCGTTTGGCCCAGGTCAAGCGCAGCGATTTTCTGCGCGACTTCACGGCCATAGCTGATATCCGCCGCTTCGGAAACGTCCGGCGAGCGGCGTGTGAGAATTCCGGCTTCGGGCAATAGCGGGCCGAGAAATTTCGTCGAGTCTACGAGTTGGATGCCTTCGTCTTCGAGCACGCGAGCAACCGCTCCAATCAGCGAGTCTGTATTTTTCACCTGTAACGAGAATAACAGTTTTGCGAGACGCCAATCGGGACGGATCGAGCTGAATATTTTATTGTGCTTTACTTGACCTGCCATCACGGCGTGATTCACGCCTTCCTCGTGTAAAAGCTCAATCGTCCGGCTCAATTCGCCGAGGCTCACCCAGTGCAAGCGCTTTGCGGACTGCTCGAGCGCGGGCGACGCTTCCTCACGAATGGCGATCACGGCCATCTCGATGCCGCGGCTGCGCGCGCCTTCCAAGACGAGGAACGGAAAATCGCCGTTACCGGCGATTAATCCCCAGCGCTCAGGCTTCTCCGGAAGTGCGTTCGCTGGCATTCCTATTTGGTGAGACCGCGCTCGGCCGTCGATTCGATAAACCGGATAAGGGTTTGGACGTCTTCGGATGCGGAAAGGGTTCCACGCATTTGTTCGAGGGCCTGGGTGGTGTTGAGTTTGGAGCGCAGGAGCAGCCGATACGCTTTTTCAATGGACTCGATGCGGTCGGGCGAAAAGCCGTTACGTTCGAGACCGACGGAATTTACTCCGTAGCATTTGGTATCGCGCGGGGCCACGATTTTGGAAAAGGGCGGAACGTCCTGGGTGATGACGGTGTGCGCGGCGATATAAGAATACTTGCCGATGCGGCAAAACTGATGCACGGGGCAGAAGGCACCGATGGTGGCATAGTCTTCGACCGTGACGTGGCCGGCAAGCGTGGCGCCATTGACGAAAATTGTGTGGCTACCGATCTGGCAATCGTGGCCGATGTGGGCGTAGGACATGATCAGATTGTTGCTTCCGAGGCGGGTGGTGCCGCCGCCTTTCACGGTGCCGCGATTGACCGTGGAGAATTCGTGGAATTCGTTTTCGTCACCGACTTCGAGCGAGACGCGCTCGCCTTTGTAGGTGAGGTCTTGCGGATCGCCACCGACGACGCTGAACGGGTAGAGGTGATTGCGGCGTCCGAGGCACGCCGGGCCCTGAACCATCGCGTGCGATTCGATGACGCAGCCCTCGCCGAGTTCGACTTCGTCGCCGACAACGGCGAAGGCGCCGATTTTAACGCAGTTGCCGAGGCGTGCGGTGGGCGCGATTGAAGCGCGGGAATCGATTTCACTCATTCGGTTCGCTCATTGCGCCTTCTCGGCTGAAGCCGGCGCGGGCTGCTGGACCTCGTCGAGGTCAACCATCTTGCACATGAGCGTCGCTTCGGCTGCCAGTTCCCCGCTGACGCTTGCGCGACCCTGAAGTTTGCAGAACGTTCCGCGCCACGCGAGAACGTTCACTTCGATGCGCAGCTGATCGCCGGGAACGACTGGGCGGCGGAAGCGAGCCGCGTCGATAGCGACGAAATAGAGGAGCTTTTTTTCGCGGTCTTTCACTTCCTGGAGCAGAAGCAGGCCCCCAGTTTGGGCCATGGATTCGATGATGAGCACGCCGGGCATGATGGGCTTGCCGGGAAAATGTCCCTGGAAAAAATGTTCGTTAATTGTGACGTTCTTGATTCCGACGATGCGCTTCCAGCGTTCCATTTCTTCGATGGCGTCAATGAGGAGAAACGGGTAGCGGTGCGGGAGGATGGCTTGGATCGCGTTGATGTCGAGAATCATCTTTGGCCTCTGGGTTGAGGTGTGCGCACCGGTCGCTTTCGTTCGGCGTGCTGACCGTTTATGTTGTCTCGGAAGCCGCGCCTAGGAACAAGCGAATAATTCTATACGAAACGTGCATAGGTGGGAATCGGCGGAACTAGTTAGACGTGTCGAGAGAGTTCGATCGGATTGGCTGCTGAAATTATCCGCTGAGATCCTTCGCTGCGCTCAGGATGACAAAATTTTTCGCCGGGGCTTGAGTTGAGCCGATCGAAAGTCAAAAAGAGCCGGCGGGACGCCGGCGTTACGGAATGGCAGCTGAAGCTTCTGGGCATGAGTGGTCTGGGGCGATGGTTGCGCTCGGGGGCCGTGCGAAGTGTCGAACTAACTTTGAGGACGACGATAGAACTTCGGCAGGTCTGGGCGATTTTCGAGGTGGCGCAGCTTTGCTTCACGCATGTCAAAAGTGCCGACTCTATAGGATATGGCGTGCAGGTATTCGCGCGCGTAGTGCTGCGTCCAATGCACCAGCGGATCACCTTGGCCACGCCCCAGTCCGCCGAAGGACGGTACCTCGGCGAGGGCCTGAAGAACAGGCGTCACGTCACGGCCTTCGCTCATTGCCGACCGAATCTGCTTGGCGATAAACTCCGCGGCACGTTTTCGACATTGCAGTGCCAATCCATATCGACCTGGATCCGCACCAGCAAACTCGCCATCTTCGAATAAGACGAAGTCAATTTCGAAAGTCATTTCGACGACCGTATTCAACGATGGCTCCGATATGCGCACCTTGACGAAGCCGCCGCCAGCGAGGACGTGGTCCATCAAGGTTTCATTCGTCCTTCCCGAGGGCGTAATGACTTGGCGCGACCGAGGCTCTAGTATCGGCCGATATACGTCCACCATGTAGCTATCGCCGGAAAGCGTGTGAGTACGTTGCTTGCCGGACTCGTCGGTCATCACAAATCGATATCGCAAGGCTGTGATTGCTTTCTCGGATCGGTTCTCAAGAACAACAGCAAACGGTGCTTCCTTTGGGTCGAGAGCGAGCTGATGCCATAGAGAAGATTCGGGAGGGTTTTCGAAGAGCGGGCGGAATTTTGGGAAAGCTAGCTCGTCGTATTGAGCGACGACAACATCTGGGCTGGGGCTTGGATGAATGTTGGCTCGTACCACGTGTGGAATTATAAGCCGAACGAAAAATGCAATCCAGAAACCTCGGGGAGTGGATGCGGAGCGGCGAGCAAAAGGCCTACGACGAAATTGAAATACAATTCGTCGTGGCTACCTGATGAGTCGCGGCGGCTGGGTGGCAAGGCCGCTTTGTAGTATGCAACCCTAGATAGCACCTATTCTGAAATCATCCCGATCGTCTCCAGCCATGTCTCCACCAACTGAGGCCATCCGGTTATCGGAAGCTTCGTGCGGCGCAGCCCGAACGCATGCCCGCCCTGCGCGTACAAATGCATCTCCACGGGAACCCCAGCCTTCTTCAGCGCAATGTAGTACGCCACCGATTGGTTTACGCCGTCGACGTTGTCATCCTCGGCCTGCACCAAAAACGTTGGCGGCGTCTGCCGCGTGACCGGAACATTCGGATTCAGTCCGTAAGCGCCACCGCCAATCCACAGATGCCCCGGATAAACACCCACCGCAAAATCCGGACGGCAGCTTTCTTTGTCCGCCGCATCGACAGTCGCGTACAAACGGCGCTCGAAGGTCGTGCTAATTTCTGCCACCAGATACCCGCCCGCCGAAAACCCTAGCACCCCAATCTTGTGCGGATCGATGTGCCACTCCGCGGCGTGAAATCGTACCAGCCCCATCGTCCTCTGCGCGTCTTCGAGCGGCAGCGTCGATCTCACAAAATTGTGGGGACGGCAATCGCAGTGCCAGTCATAAGGCAGGCTTGGCACGCGATATTTCAGCAGCACGCACGTGATCCCCTTGGACGTCAGCCAATCGCAGACCTCCGTGCCTTCCAGATCGATGGCCAATTCCTGAAAGCCTCCGCCGGGAAACACGACAACGGCAGCGCCCGTATTCTTTCCATTTGGCGAATAGACCGTCATCGTAGGCCGCGACACGTTGCTCACCCCCACCGCCGGCCTGCCGGCAACCAGGAACTCCTTCCCCGTCGTCTTAGCGACCTCTGGCCCCGCGACAGGCTGCGCATCTGGCACCGCCCCCGGCCATATCGGCAGTTGGGCATGTCCCGGCGATGGCTGCCAGTCAGGCGTCTGCGCGCCGAGACCGCCAGACGCAAACACAATACAGAGAGCAAAGATCAAAGGCTTCATAGCAGTCCCCACAATTATATGTAGCACTTCCCGTGGAGAATCAAGTCGGGAGAGACTTGTCGCAGCTGAGCTCTTCGGATGGCCACGGCCTGTTGAGATGGTTCTGTGGCGCGAAAGAAGAACAAGCAGACCACGTGGCGCAATTTCAGAGCGGCTGATAGGATGGCGTCGCGATGACGACGGAAAAGGCGGCGATGCGAGACTTGTTGCGGGAGGCGCGGGGGCGCGAGGGCGAGATGGTGCGGTCGCTAGGGCGATTCGTGCGGTGTGAATCGCCTAGTTATGACAAGGCGGCGGTGGATCGATTTGGGGCAATGGTGGCGAGCGAGTGGAGGCTGCGCGGGGCTGCGGTGAAAATTTTGAAGCAACGTTTGCGCGGGGATCATTTGCGCGTTGAGATGGCGGCGGGAACCGGGCGTGTCATTGTGAAGGACGATGGGCGCGGCGTTGGGCGTCGTGACAGGCGCGGCGCCGATCGCGGCGACGGGCAGATTCTCGTGCTGGGGCATCTCGACACGGTTTATCCGATTGGCACGATTGCGAAGATGCCGTTTCGCGTGGCGGGCGGGAAGGCTTGGGGGCCGGGAACGTTTGACATGAAGGGCGGGCTAGTGCTGGCGCTGGCCGCCGTGGATGCGCTGCGGGCGGCGGGAGTGCGGACGCGGAAGCGGGTGGTTTTTCTCTGGACTTCGGATGAGGAGGTTGGGAGCGAGACTTCGCGGCGCGTGATTGAGAGCGAGGCGCGGAGGAGCGACGCGGTGCTGGTGCTGGAGCCGTCGCTGGGGCGCGAAGGGCGGTTGAAGACGCGGCGGAAGGGCGTGGGCGGGGCGGAAGTGATCGTTACGGGCCGCGCGGCGCATGCGGGAATTGAGCCGGAGAAGGGTGTGAATGCGGTGCATGAGCTGGCGCTGCAGATTGCGCGGTTGATGAAGATGAATGATCGGGCACGCGGGATTACCGTACAGGCCACGGTGGTGGAGGGCGGGACGGCGACGAATGTGGTGCCGGAGCGTGCGCGGGCTTCTATCGATATTCGGTTTTCGAAGGTGGTGGATGCGCCTGCGATTGAGAAGGAGCTTCGCGGGTTGCGTCCGATTTTGCGGGGGGCGCGGGTGGAGGTGCGGATGGGGGCGTTGCGTCCGCCGCTGGAACGGACTGCGGGGGTGCGCGGGTTGTTTCGTGTGGCGCAGGGATTGATGGGCGAGTTGGGGCTTTCGCTGGGGGAGGCGGCTACCGGCGGGGGTTCGGATGGGAATTTTACCGGGGCGCTTGGGGTGCCGACGCTGGATGGGCTTGGGGCTGTGGGGGATGGAGCGCATAGTTCGCGGGAGCATGTGGTGGTTCGGGAGCTGGGGGTGCGGGCCGCGTTGATTGCGGGGTTGATGGCAAGGTTGTAGTGGGCGGCGGGGCGGAAATACCACTGCTCGGCGAAAAACCGCCGAGCGGTGACAAGTTTCTTGTGACTGTTTTTATGTCACGGCTGAAGCCGCGACCCACAAAGACAGAGGCCCACCACCCGAGCCCAAAAGGAGCCGACGGTACGAAAGGCTAGTGGAGGTATTCGTGGCGGAGGTAGGTGATGGTTTGCTGGTCGAGATCGGGGTAATTGGAGTGGAGGGCATCGCGGAGGGCGGCGTCCATTGATGGGGCTGTGGCGATGCGATCGAGAAGGCGGCTAATGTCGCTGATGCCGCCTGCTTCAATGATTGATTCGACGGCGGCAAGCGAGTAGGCGTAGGCAGACGATGCGGCGGCGCCGGAAAGCGTCATCCAGGAGCCTTCGAGCTGTTGCAGGCCGGGGGCGCGTCCCTGGCCTGCCAGCTCTACGAGCGCGCCAGCGGAGCCAGTGCTGCGACGGCCTTCCATCCATTGCGCGACGCCTTCCTGGACCCATGTAGGCGCGCGCCCGCGTGTTTTCTGCGTGATGAAGCTATGCGTGAGTTCGTGTTTCAGGACGCGCGCCAGCTCTGAACTTGCGCTGCTGAGTCCCTGAACCGGAATGCGGATGCGGCCGTCGTTGATTGCGCCGGCCCAACTGGGTGCGCGCGTGATGTCCTCGAATGCCTGACCGGTATAGAGAATTACGCCGATGGCTTCGGGTGGAGTGTAGTCGAGCTGCGATTCGATGTCGTTGAAATCGTTTTCGAGGACGTGCAGGATTCCGCGGGCGAGATCGGGCGTGGCGGTGCCGCTGTATTTCAGCGCGAAGTGAGCGGTGACGCCCTCGCGATAACTCTCCTCTTCGGCTTTGTCTTTTTCCGCTTTTGCCAGCGCGGCTTCGACGTCCGGGTCGGCATGGAGACGCTCGGCGCGGTGCCACTCGTCCACGGCAAGATCCATTTTATTTGAGCCGTAGTAGGCCCAGCCGGTGAGCTTCGCGACGTCGGCTGAATTCGGCGCGAGGCGGCGGGCGCGTTCGAGCGGATCGAGGGCGGCGGTGAACTGGCTCTGGCGCAAATAGAGGACAGATAGATTCAGGAGCAGGCCGAGATTATCAGGGGCGAAGGTGAGGGCCTGACGATAGTGGTCGATGGCGCTGTCGACATCCCCTTTGGCGAGAAGGAACTGTGCGGCAATGTAGTGAGCGGCAGAAACTTTTTCGATCGCGGCGGCAGAGCCGGAGCGAGCGTCGGTTTCGAGGCGCGCGATGTAGGCGAAATCGATGGAGTCGTCGTGAATGGCGAGGCGAGCGACATCGTCGTAGCCACGGACAGGCGCGATTTCGGGGGCCGAAACCGGCGGCGGGGCGTTTACATGAGATGAAGAGGAGGACGAATAGGCAAACTGGTCCTTTTCGATACGCGCAACGATGGATTTGGGAAGCGTGAATTTGCCGGCGGAGGTTTCGTAGCTGACATGCTCGCCATCGTCGGTGACGTTGGCGGCGGTGATGCGCCGTCCATTCTTGAGCACAATGGTGTCGGCGGCCGCGGAAGACACGGCGAGCAAGAGCAAAGCCGTGAATGGCGCTGCGCGTTGCACATCCCAATTTTAGCAATGGCGCGTGCTCACGTTCTGGCTGCCTTGCTGGTCTATGCCTAAAGTGGTATGCCTTAAGTGGCTACAGTGCGAAGCGTGCTATTTGTTGTGAAAAAATCACAGCGCGGGCTGTTTGCCGCGGCGGCATTTCCGCTACTGCTTACCCTTGCTTCTTCGCGCGTTTCATCTGCTTCACCGGCTTTTCAATTGGCTGCGAACGACTCCCCCGTTCAGAGTTCGTCGAGCGATCCACGAGCGTTGTATCAGGCGCTGAATGCGTTGCGGCCGGATGGAGAGCACGTTTATACGATTCATGAATTGAATCTGCGGCGCGACGTGGTGAATGTGCGATTCATCGAGGGGAAGCTGGCGTTTTTTCAGCCGATTGACGGGCGCGTGACGGGCGCCGTGTTTTCGGGCCACGGGCACATTTTCGCGACGCCGCGAGACCGAGGAGAAAGACACTCGATCGCACAATTTCTCGGCGTGCCGATGGTGAGCCAGGACTTCACACGCGCGTATTTGCGATTCACGGACGGCACGGCCGCAGACATTCGGCAGCAGCTCGGTTCGACGGACGCAAGCGAGGCGGCCGATCCTGAGTTCACGGAAACCTGGGAGTCTCTGGTAAACAGCTTGAATCCGTGGCACTCACTGCGCGTGATGCTCGATCTGCTATCCGCCGATCCACTGCCTTGCTTTTATATCGGAGTGGAGAGCGACAACCTCGGCGCCTTTGATGTGCTGGTGGACGCGCGGCGGAATGAGCAGGTGCTGATGGGGCAGCCGCGAATCGAGAATGGCGTGCGATTCTACGACACATGGGCGTCGTTCAAGGCGTTGGATGCGCTGAAGACGCCTATCGAGATGTTTGCGCCGATCGATTATTCGGTGGACACGACGATCGAGAACGATTTGTCACTCGCGGGGCGGACGACGTTGCACTTGAAAGCATTGCGAGCTGGAGAACGAATGGTGGGTCTAGAGCTTTCGAGGAACCTTGCGGTGGAAGAAGTAAAGCTCGAAAACGGGGCGCGGCTTTCCTACTTTCAGAATGAGGATATGAGCAGGCGCGACATTTTGGAGCGCGGCAATGACGCGCTTCTCGTCGTGCTTCCGGCATCGGCGAGGCTGGGTGAAGAAATTCGCCTGGAGGTGAGGTACCGCGGCAATGTAATCAGCAGCGCGGGGAATGGAGTGGAGTTTGTCGGCGAACGTGGCACCTGGTATGCACACGTGGGAGGCGGAGATCATTTCGCGCTTTTCGATCTGAGATTTCGCTGGCCGAAGCGGTTCGCGCTGGTTGCGACGGGAGCACGAACCGAACAGCATGAAGATGGTGACGTGAAGGTGGGGCGCTGGCAGTCGCAAGTTCCCTTTGCGGTGGCGGGCTTCAATCTCGGCGGGTACAAGGCCGAAACGGCCGGCGGAGATCACCCCAAGGTGGAATTATACGCAAACAAACAGCTCGAAGATGCGATCCTAGTGTTGCTTCAGAAAAATCCCGGCGACATCGAATCGCTGCCCTGGATGTTTCAATCACCAAGACAACGAGGATTGTCCGGAACGATTCCCGCAGCGCCCACGCCAAGCCCCGCGGCCGTATTAAAGCATCTCGGAAATGAAATCACCGATTCAATTCGATTTTTCGAGCGATTAAACGGACCTTTTCCGTTCGAGCACTTAGATGTTTCGCAGATACCAGGAAATTTCGGACAAGGATGGCCCGGGCTCGTTTATCTATCAACGCTGGTGTTTCTGCCGCAATCCGCGCAAGAACGAGCTGGGTTCAGCGCGCTCGCTCAGGAAGAGGCTCGCGAGCTAATTCCGTTTCACGAGGTGGCACACCAATGGTGGGGCAACGTGGCAGGTTCGGCCGAATATCGGGACGTGTGGATACAGGAGGCAATGGCGAACTACCTGGCGCTGATGTACGCGGATAGCAAGCGCCCAGCGGATCAGAGATTAAAAAACTGGCTCGATCGCTACCGGAGCGCGTTGACGACGAAGATTCCCAGCGCGTCGCTGGCACCGGATGCGGGCGGGCCACTGAGTTTCGGATCGCGATTGCTATCATCAAAGGCTCCGAATGCTTATGCGGCGGTGATGTACGGCAAAGGGGCATGGGTGATCCACATGCTTCGTGCAATGCTCGCGGATCCTAATGCCGCGGATCCGGATCGGCGCTTTCGGGATTTGCTAAAAGCGGTACTCGGCGAGCATCGCTTTGCACCACTGTCCACGGCGGACTTCCAGCGGGCGATCGAGCGACGAATGACGCCTACGATGGATTTGGAAGGAACGCGTTCGATGGACTGGTTTTTCGATCAGTGGGTGCGCTCAACAGGAATTCCGCACTACTCAGTTGAGTTTCAGGTGAAACCTCACGACGAGGCGTATCTCGTGACGGGCAAGCTGATACAGTCGGGAGTGGACGAAGTTTTTACGGCGCCGGTACCGCTTTATGCTGGAAGGCCGGGTGGAAAGATGGAGCGACTCGGTGTAGTTATTACAAATGGAACGGAGACACGGTTCCGATTTGTTACGAAGACTCGTCCTGGAAAAATATTGATCGATCCACGAAATACGGTACTTTGCCTTACAAACTGATTTTTTCTCGTTGACATTACGAGAAAGTTAAAAACGACACAGCCTGTCGCCCAATAATTTGGGGGTTTGATGTTGCTTCGCCTGGCCTTCGGTTTTATCCTGTCACGTCCCGAGTGGACCGCAGTTGTTGCAAGCGAAAAACGGAAGGGTAAGATGCATAGCCGTTGCGCTTCGCTCACTCGATGGTGCACTCCGGGCGAGCTTGCATGTGTGAAGAGTCCAATCGCTGCTTTTAATTAACCCATTCGATGCCCCTTCGTGAAGGTCGCAGGCATCTATAAATCCGAATCCAGCACTGGGGCGCTTTCGTGGATCCTGAGGGTTCACCAAACATAGCGGGAGCAGGTGAGGCGCCGGTCCTCGAGCCGGGTCATACCCTCGCGACTGTTACCGATAAGATCAGCTCGATCGTGCTGGGCCGCGGCACGACCAAAGGCTGGATGTTCGGCTTCGCGATCGCCCTTGCGCTGCTGATGATGTTCAATGTGGCCGTCACCTACCTGCTCATCAAGGGCGTTGGAATCTGGGGCATCAAAATTCCCGTTGGGTGGGGATTCGCGATCGTCAATTTCGTGTGGTGGATCGGAATCGGACACGCCGGAACGCTCATCTCCGCAATTCTCCTTCTGCTGCACCAGAAGTGGCGCACATCGATCAACCGGTTTGCGGAAGCGATGACGCTGTTTGCGGTGGCTTGCGCTGGAACGTTCCCGCTGCTGCACCTGGGTCGGCCGTGGCTATTTTTCTGGTTGATGCCCTATCCCAATCCGATGTGGATGTGGCCGCAATTTCGAAGTCCGCTGGTGTGGGACGTGTTCGCGGTTTCGACGTATGCAACGGTTTCGCTGCTGTTCTGGTTCGTGGGGCTGATTCCGGACCTGGCGACGCTGCGCGATCGGGCGAGAAAGCGCGCCACGAAGATCGTGTACGGCATACTCGCGATGGGATGGCGAGGCTCGGCGGTACATTGGACACGCTATGAAACAGCGTCATTGTTGCTGGCTGGCCTGGCGACGCCTCTCGTCGTTTCTGTGCACACTGTGGTGAGCTGGGACTTCGCTGTAGCGATTGTGCCTGGGTGGCACACGACGATCTTCCCGCCCTATTTCGTGGCGGGCGCAATCTATTCCGGTTTCGCGATGGTGATGACGCTCGCGATCCCGATACGCAAATTTTACAACTTAGAAGACATGGTCACGATGCGTCATCTGGACAATATGGCTAAGGTGATGCTCGCGACCGGCATGATCGTCGCCTACGGCTACATGATGGAGACATTCATGGCGTTTTATAGCGGAGATCAATACGACCGCTATTTGATTTTGAACCGGATGACGGGGCCGTACGCGGTGGTGTACTGGTCGCTGATCGCATGCAACATCGTAATCCCGCAGGCAATGTGGTCGCGGAAAGTTCGGGCGAGCGTCCCGGCGTTGTTCGCGATCTCGCTGATCGTGAATGTGGGAATGTGGCTTGAGCGGTTTGTGATTATTGTGATCAGCTTGAGCCGCGACTACATTCCTTCGATCTGGAACATGTACTACCCGACGAAATGGGACTGGATGACATACATCGGGACGTTCGGGCTGTTCTTTACTCTGTTCTTCCTGTTCGTGCGCTTCCTCCCGATGATTTCGATCGTGGAGATGCGTTCGCTCGTGAGGGAGACGGACGAGAAGCTGGAGAAATAGCGGAACCGCGACAAGCAATGGCACAGATCTTTCATCACAGCACGAACCTGATCTCACGGCTGAGCATTTATGGAGGTGTGTTCATCATCGCGCTGCTAGGCGCCGCGTTGTATGGGATCGAACTTTCACCGTGGTATACGGATCAGCATGTCGCGCGGGAGCAGCCGGTTCCCTTCAGCCACAAGCATCATGCCGGCGAGCTGGGGATTGACTGCCGCTATTGTCATACGTCGGTTGAGAAATCGTCGTTCGCGGGATTGCCGCCGACGCAGACTTGCATGACGTGCCACTCGCGAATCTGGACGAACGCATCGATGCTCGAGCCGGTTCGGGCGAGCTACCGCGACGACAAGTCGCTTTCCTGGACGCGGGTGAATGCGCTGCCGGATTTTGTTTACTTCGATCACAGCATTCACGTGAGCAAAGGCATCGGCTGCACCACGTGCCACGGTCCGATTGCGGAGATGCCGCTCACGTGGAGGGCAGGCTCGCTGTACATGCAGTGGTGCCTGGAATGCCACCGTGAGCCAGAGAAATATGTGCGGCCAAAATCCGAAGTGTTCAATCCGTATTACCAGCAGCCGAAAAATCAGCTCGAACTGGGGCGGCAGCTTGTGAAGGAATACAAGATTCAGAGTTTGCAGAACTGTTCGACGTGCCACCGGTGATTACGGAACAATGAGCAAAGACTCCAATTCGAGCGACAATTCTAACTCGAACTATTCCATGAACGAGACGATTGATCTCGCGGCGGTGAGGGCGAAGCTCGCGAAGGACGGTGGGAAGCGATTCTGGCAGAGCCTGGAGGAACTGGCGGAGACGCCGGGGTATCGCTACAAGCTCGAAAACGAATTTCCTGAAAATTCGGAGAATGAAGCCGAAGGAATCGACCGGCGCGGAATTTTGAAATTGATGGCAGCGTCGGCGGCAATGGCCGGGCTGAGCGCGTGCACGAAACTGCCGACGGAGAAAATCGTTCCTTACGTGCGGCCGCCCGAGGAAATTATTCCCGGCAAACCGCTGTTCTATGCCACTTCGATGACGCAATCAGGCGTCGCGACGGGACTGCTGGTTGAGAGTCACATGGGACGGCCCACCAAGATCGAGGGCAATCCGGAGCATCCGGGCAGCCTGGGCGGTACGGATGTGTTCAATCAGGCGTCGATTCTGACGCTCTATGATCCCGATCGTTCGCAAACCGTGATTCATGAAGGACGCATTGAAAGCTGGGCTGCATTCCTGACGGCGATCGGAAACGTAAGATCGCAAATCGCTCCGAGAGGCACCGGCCTTCGAATTCTTACTGAAACGGTGACGTCGCCGAGCCTCGCGGCGCAGATTCGTGGCGTGCTGTCACAGTTCCCCGATGCGAAATGGCATCAGTACGAGCCGTGCATGCGCGATGCGGCGCATGACGGCGCAGTTACAGCATTTGGGAAGCCGGTGAATACGGTCTACCACCTCGATAAGGCGGACGTGATCGTGTCGCTCGACGCGGATTTCCTGACGACCGGACCCGGACACACTCGGTACGCGCGCGATTTTTCTTCGCGCAGGGCAATCGAAGGGCCAGGGGCAAAGTTAAACCGTTTGTATGTTGTGGAGTGCACCCCGAGCAGCACTGGATCGATGGCGGATCACCGGCGGGCTGTGCGCGCAAGCGAGGTGGAAGCGTTTACGCGACAGCTCGCCACCGAGTTTGGAATCGCCTCGGCGGGGGCGCCGGAAAATTTGACGTCGTCGGTTCCACCGGCGTGGACGATGGCGCTTGTACGCAATTTGGAAAAGCACCGCGGCGCGTGCGTTGTGATTCCGGGAGAAGGACAGCCGGCGATCGTTCACGCGCTGGCACACGCGATGAACGCATCGCTGGGGAATGCCGGGAAGACCGTTTCCTACACCGAGCCGATCGAAGCGAATCCCATGAACCAGATGCATTCGCTGCGCGATCTGGTGAATGACATGAATGCGGGGGCCGTCGAGCTGCTAGTGATGCTTGGAGGCAATCCCGTTTATGACGCGCCGGCGGATTTCGAGTTTGGGCCGACGCTGCTGAAAGCGAAGCTGCGCGTGCATTCGGGCCTCTATTACGACGAGACGGCTGAGCTATGCCACTGGCACGTTCCTGAGGCGCACTTTCTTGAGGCGTGGAGCGATGCGCGGGCGTATGACGGCACGGTTGGAATTGTGCAGCCGCTGATTGCGCCGCTTTACCAGGGGCGGTCCGCGCACGAATTGATCGCTGCGCTTGCCGGCGACTCTGGGAAATCCGGCCACGACATCGTTCGTGATTATTGGAAACAGCAGCGGCCGGAAAAAGATAAGGCTTTCGATGCGTTCTGGCAGAAGTCGCTGCACGACGGAGTGATGGCTGGAACGGCGCTGCTTGCGATTCCGGTTTCGCCGCGAACCGACATTGGGAGGGAACCTCCGGCGCCAGCGCTTGACAAGAACGCGCTAGAGATCGTGTACCGGCCCGATCCCACGATCGGCGATGGGCGTTACTCGAATAATGGCTGGTTACAGGAAACTCCGAAGACCATCACGCGGCTGACTTGGGACAACGCGGCGCTTGTAAGCATCAATACCGCTGTGCGATTGAAGTTGCGTCATGGGCAGTACATGAAGCTGAAAGTGGCCGGCCGCGAAGTGTATGCGGGAGTCTTCGCGGACCCGGGACATCCCGATAATTCCATCACGCTGCATCTCGGATATGGGCGGCGTCGCGCCGGAAATGTGGGGAACGGGCAAGGCTTCAACGCATATTTTCTGCGAACTTCCGGAGCGCCGTGGATGGCAGGCGGCCTGCAACTCGAGGATTCGGGAAAGAAGTACTACTTCGCTGTACAACAGTACCACTACATGATGGAAGAAGACGGTCATCCCGCGGATACAGAGAGCGTGAATGCTTTCCGTCGAGACCTGATTCAGGTGGCCACGCTTGAAGAGTTTCAAAAGGATCCAAACTTCGCGCGGCACCCAGAGACGGAGCCGGGGGAAAAACTGTCGCTTTATCCCAGATTCAAATCCGAGGGCTACGCCTGGGGCATGTCGATCGACCTGAACCGCTGCATCGGTTGCAATGCCTGTGTGGTGGCGTGCGTGTCGGAGAACAATATCGCAGTGGTGGGGAAAGATCAGGTGGCACGCGGGCGGGCGATGCAATGGATTCGGATCGATACTTATTTCCGCGGGAATCTGGAAACACCAGAGATGTATTTCGAGCCGCTGCCCTGTATGCAGTGCGAGAACGCGCCCTGCGAAGTGGTGTGTCCCGTTGGCGCGACGACGCATAGCATCGAAGGGCTGAATGAGATGACGTACAACCGCTGCGTGGGCACGCGTTATTGCTCGAACAACTGCCCGTACAAGGTGCGGCGCTTTAATTTCATGCTCTATTCCGATTACAAGACACCGAGCCTTTACGGAATGCGCAATCCGAACGTGACGGTGCGGAGCCGCGGCGTGATGGAGAAGTGCACCTACTGCGTGCAGCGGATCAATGCGGCGAAAATTCGGTCAGAGGAAGAAGATCGGCTGGTGCGTGATGGAGAAATCGTGACGGCATGCCAGAGCGCGTGCCCGGCCGAGGCAATCGTGTTTGGAAACGTGAACGATCCGAAGAGCCGAGTATCGAAATTGAAGGCGCAGTCGCGCGATTACAGTTTGCTGGATGATCTGAACACGAAGCCGCGTACGACGTACCTGGCGCGCGTGCGGAATCCGAATCCGGAGATACGCGAATAGAGCCATGAGGCGAAAACCGATCTACGGATTGCTGGCGGAGTTCGAGACGCCTGAGGAACTTCTTACAGCGGCACAGCGGGCTCATAGCGCGGGCTACAGGAAGATCGACGCGTTCACGCCGATGCCGATCGAAGGATTGGCGGAAGCCGTGGGATTCGAGCATACAGTTCTGCCGGCGGTTGTGTTCACGGGCGGGCTGATTGGCGGGCTGACGGGATTTTTCATGTGTTACTACGCGAACGTAATCAGCTTTCCGCTAATTATCGGCGGGCGTCCTTACAATAGCTGGCCGATGTGGATTCCGATCACGTTTGAGCTGACGATTCTTGGTGCGGCGCTCTCGGCGGTGTTTGGGATGCTGGCCATGAATGGATTGCCAACGCCGTATCATCCAGTGTTCAACGTGGCGCGGTTCGCGCTGGCGTCGAAGGACCGGTTTTTTCTGGTGATCAAGACGCGAGACCGGAAATTTGATCTGACGGCAACGAAGGCGTTTCTCGAGGAACTACGGCCGCACGGAGTGTTTGAAATTGAGGCGTAGAGCCCAACCCGCCGGACTCGTGGCTCGATGGCGCGGGATTGCATGCACGTGTTTGATCCCGATGCTCGTCGCCGGATGCCGGCTGGATATGCACATCCAGCCAAAATATCTGCCGTACGAGCCGACGAATTTCTTCGGGGATGGGCGCTCGGAGAGGCAGCCAGTGACGGGAACGGTGGCGCGCGGGCAGTTGCGGCTCGATGAATTGCTCTACACGGGAAAAGAAAATGGCGTGCTGGCAGATAAGTTCCCGTTCCCGATTACGCGCGCGGATTTGGAGCGCGGCCGCGAGCGCTACAACATTTACTGCACTCCCTGCCACGATTACACCGGCCAGGGCAATGGAATGATCGTGCAGCGCGGATTTCCGCCACCGCCTTCGTTTCATATCGAACGCTTGCGTACGGCGCCAGCCGGACATTTCTTTGACGTGATGACGAACGGATTCGGCTCGATGTACAGCTACGCAGCCCGAGTCGAGCCTGAAGACCGCTGGCGGATCACTGCTTACGTTCGAGTGTTACAAGCAAGCCGTCACGGGACCATTGACGATGTGCCGACGGCGCAGCGGAAAACACTGACGCAGGATGCTTCTGGCGCGGCAGGTGGGCAGACGCCATGAGCCCGATTCGTTCCATAACTCTACCGGAAGAGCTTCGGTCCCGTTTTGACTACGTGCAGCGAGTGGCGTTCATTTGTGGAGCGTTTGGCCTGGGACTGGTGATTTTGTTCAGCTTTCACAGCGAACACACGCGGCTGCAATTTTTCCGGTCGTATCTGTTCGCATTTGTTTATTGGGTTTCAATCCC
>Ga0209625_1000107_pt1 | contig 19443 bp, 11 predicted proteins | sample JacPin_JW_Ref_M2_FD_187960 | JGI IMG/M metagenome (GOLD analysis project Ga0209625, IMG submission 187960) | Forest soil microbial communities from Algoma, Ontario, Canada - Jack Pine, Ontario site 1_JW_Ref_M2 (SPAdes) (version 2) | ecosystem: Environmental > Terrestrial > Soil > Boreal...
ATGACGACAATGGGCATGGCTGGGATGGCCGTCGTCAGTACCGCCTCGCTTACAGTAGGATTGCCGTAGCCGAGCCATCGCAAGCCACCCAGAACCAACGCGGGCTGTACGATGTTTTTCAGAAATACGAAGAACAAGACACGCCAGTTGAGCATGATTCTGCCGGATGCAAGCACGATCCCGCAGGCGAATATGGCGACACCGCCGGATGCGTGTCCCAGCATGTAAAGTGAGTGGACGATGAGCTGAGGAATGCGGAAGCCGCTCAGCACGATAACAAAAGCGAGGACAGGTGCCCAGACCATCGGTTCCCTCACTGTCTCGGTGATTTTGGCCGCGAGAAACGCGAGAGGCGATGTGCGGGGCGATGCCGAAGGCGCCCCGTCCTGCAGTGCTGAGCTGCTTCCGTACGATTCTCTCCCTGTTGTATCTAATGAGAGAAAAAGAATTGTGATTGGCACGACCGTGAGGTTGATGACGAGACTGCCTACCGCAATCGGGATGGCGGCACTGGGGCGCCCCAACAAATCGCCGAGAACAGCTGGACCTACGAAAGGGACTGCCGGCGCAGAGGCCGTGAGCGCGCACAACGCGCTGATGCCCATCGACATACGAAATGCGATACGGGATAACAGAAAAATCGCCCCGTAAAACCCAATCGTGGCAACGCACAACGCGATGACCAGCGGGAGGTCCTGGCTTAGTTCCGCGCGCGACGAAGTAACGGTTCCGGCAAAAAGCGCCAATGGCACAGCGTAAAGCAGCACCATCCGATTCAGGATTGAGGCTTCCTTCGGACCAAAATCGTGGTGCCAAGCGGCCATGAGGCCGAGCAGAAACGTCACGACCATTGGAAGAAGCGCGCCCAAAATGGTTCTTAGCATTGCCGTAGTACTCTTACACTTGAGGTTCTCCAGTCAGGTGCATGTCCGTGGCCGCAGCTGTTAGCAAATCCATTACTAAACCGAATTGCCCGTCTGTGTCAACCGTCCCATCTACAAACGCAGTTCGCCTGCCACGGCTCTCGCAAAATGGGACGCTGACTAATTCATGTGTTCACCAATGTCCTAATTCTCATCAATTCGGATGGTTGCGGAGGCCTGATTTGAACGGGTGCCGGCGCTGACGCGAAGTCCGAACGGCTCCTAAAGCATCAGTGCAAGACGCCCATCTGGAAATTCAGCACCGACGTTTGGACTTGATAGTCGTACTTCGCGCTGGCCTCAGCGATTTCGGCCTGGGTCTCGTTGAGTTGGGCCTGGCTGAGTTCGATGATGGAGCTCAAGCCAAGCTTGTAGCGCGCTTGCGCCAGATCATAGGCCTGGCGGGCCTGAGCGAGGAATTGTTCGGTGACGGAGAGGCGCTGGAAAGCAGAATTTGCGTTGAGCCATGCGGTGCGCACATCGCGCGCAATGCGGTTTTGGAGGTCGCGAACGTTTTGCTGCTGGGCACTGGCGCGCGCCTCAGCTTCTGAACGCAGAGCGCCGAAGAGATGGCCATTGAAAATAGGGATATTGAGGTTGAAGCCTCCGGCTACATAACGCGGCGATATCAAATTATCTTGGCGGAACGGAACGAGTCCAGCGGTGCCAATCGCACTGAGCGTGGGAAACCAGAGATCGCGTTCGGCTTTCGCGAAGCTCTGCGCGGACTGAAGGTCGAAGCGCTGGCCGATCAGTTCCGGACGGTTTTGTATAGCGGTCTGCAGGATCGTTGCAAAATCAGCAGGGGGCGGTTGCGCGGTGTTTGGAGTTGACTCGACAAGGGAAAACGCGCGCTGGTCAGAATAACCGAGAGCGGCGGAAAGATCGGCGATTGATGCGTCGAGATCGTTTTGCGCCTGAATCTGAAGCAGTTGGGCTTGCGAAAGATCGACGTTTGCAAAGCTGACGTCCAGCCCGGACTTCAGCTTATTTTTCGCGAGAGTGGTGATCTGGTCAGAGACTAGCTGTCGGGCTTTGACGGTTTCCTGCGCCACTTGCAGAACCGCCTGGGCCTTTAGAACTCCATAGAAAGCCTGGTCCACGCCAAGCAGTACATCGGCACGAGAAAGCGTGACGTTCGCCTGCTCGGCTTGCGCGGCATACTTCGAGCTTTTGACCAGCTCGTGAGTGCGCCCGAAATCGGTGACGAGCTGACCGATCGTAAAGCCGTAAGCAAATCGATCAAACACCGTGGGATTGTTCAAAGCGCCGGCGGCGATGCGGCTGGTGTTTTCGGCATATGCGCCAGTCACGCTGCCAAAAGCCTGCGGGTAATAAGCGGACTTCACTTCACTAACGCGCGACTGCGCCGCCAATGCCAAATACCCTGCCGCTTGTACCTGTGGATGATTTTGAAGCGCAATTTTTTCAGCATCCTGCAGGGTGAGCGTTTGCGCGCCCTGCGGAACCGCGGCTTGCGGAGCAGCCGGAGCAGGCTGGCCGGGAGCCAGGTGCAGCGCCTCAGACTGTGCGGAGGCAGTCTGGGCAGCGGTTGCTACTAGAACCAGAGGGAGAATGAGGAGGAGTTGGGGTCGAATCATCAGGCCTCCTGCGCGATCGCTGCAGCAGCTGCTCGTTCGCGCCGCCGATACATGATTAGATACGCCGCCGGAACGACAAATATTGTGAGGACAATCGAAGTGAGGAGCCCTCCGATAATTACCCGCGCAAGCGGGGCGTAGGCTTCGCTCCCGGTCTCCAATTTGAAGGCCATGGGCAGCAGTCCCACGACGGTGGCGAGCGAGGTCATTAGAATCGGGCGAAGTCGAATCCGGCAGGCATGTACCACCGCATCTCGCAAATTATGTCCTTCGCTGCGCAGCACGTTCGCAAAATCGACAATCAAAATGCTGTTAGACACCACCATGCCCTGCAGCATCACGATGCCCATGAGCGACTGAATGTTCAGGGTGGTTCCGGTGAGAGCCAGGGTGAGAACCACGCCGATGAGTCCCGTCGGGACAGCCAGAACAATTAGAAACGGATCCAGAAAGGACGAAAACTGCGCCACCAGGATGAGATAAACCAGCAGGACCGCGAGGAAAAGGCCGAGGCCAAAGCTCTTGAATGAGGATTGCATCGTCAGCACCAGGCCGCGAACGTCCACTCGAGTATTAGGCGGCAGTTGCGTGTGAGCGATGATCTGCGAGATTTCCCTCTGAGGGCCGCCAATATCTTCGCCCGTAGGAGCCACGTAGATGTCAATCGTTCGTTGCAGTTGATAATGGTCTACTTCCGTCGGAGTGAGAATCGGAACCACGTCCGCAACCTGGTTCAGATAGGTAGGAAGTTTTAGATTGGGCGACCGCAACGGCATGGCTTTCAAATCCTGAATAGATTTAACCTGATTTTCCGGGTACTGCACGGTGACGAAGTAATTGTTTCCGCTCTTGGGATCAACCCAATAGCTGGGAGCGATCATCACGTCTGAAGTGAGAGCAGTAATCAGGTTGTCGATCACCTCTTTGGGGCTGAGTCCCAATTCCGCGGCTCGCTCCCGATTCACGTTCACTTGAAGCGCCGGGTAGTCCATATCCTGGGGGATGTAGACATCGGAAACACCCCGCGCGGCTTTGATCTGGCGCGCCAATTCCTGTGCGATCCGGTCGTTCGTTTTAAGATTCATGCCGCTCACTTGAACGTCAATGGGGGCGGGCATGCCTTGATTCAAAACGGCGTCGACCAGACCTCCCGATTGAAAATACGTGCGCAGCTGCGGAAGCTGCGTCGCGATTCGCCGGCGCACTTCGTTCATGTAAACGAAACTGCTGGTCTTGTGGTCCTCTTTCAAGCCCACTTGCACGAAGGCGGTGTGCATTCCCGAGTTCGGCGTGAACAAAGAAGACAGATCCGCCATAACACCGATGTTGGAGACGACGGTGGTCAGATCCTCGGGTTTTACCACCTGGCGAACAATATCCTCCACCTGCTTCACATAGTCGTTGGTGACTTCGATGCGCGTGCCCGTGGGGGCCTTCACGTTGATGAGAAACTGGCCGGCGTCCGAGCGGGGAAAAAATGAAACACCAACCAGCGGGATCAGAAGAAAACTCAACAGGAAAATACCGATGAAAGCGATCAGCGCCTCCCGCGGACGATCCAGAGTTTTGTCTACGTATCTTTCGTAAACATTCAGCATCTTTTCAAACCTGGCGTTGAAGCCCGCATGAAATCGCGCTCCCCAAGATTTTTTTGCTTCTCCACCGGCCTCATGGGCGGGTTTCAAGTAGTAGGCGCAGAAGAGCGGCACCACTGTGACGGCGTCGAAATAGGAGGCGCAAAGCGCGAGAACTACAGCCAACGCCAGCGCCGAGAACAAGTACTTGCTGACGCCGAACAACAGCGTTACCGGAAAGAAGACCACAACCGCTACAAGCATGATGGCCAGAACGGCCAGCGCCACTTCGTTCGCGCCTTTCACAGCAGCCACCTTAGGGTCTTCGCCCAGTTCGATGTGGCGGTAGATATTTTCGATTACCACCACCGAATCGTCGATCAGGCGCGAAAAGGCCAGTGCGAGACCGCTGAGAACCATGCTGTTGAGGGTTTTATCGGCGAGATGCAGAGTGAAAAAGGTAATCATCACCGAAAGGGGAATGGAAAGAAAAACCGCGGCCGTCGCACGCGTACTCCCGAGAAACAGAAGAATCATTACGGCGGTCAGGAATATGCCGATTCCACCTTCGCGGAGCACCGTCGAAATGGCCTGCTTGACAAAGAGCGACTGGTCAAACACCACATGGGTGTGGAGCTGAGCAGGAATATCCCGAAGGGTGAGGATAGCCTTCCTGATGCCATTAACGACCGCAATCGTATTCGTGTCGCCACCCTGCTTCAGTATCGGGGCATAGACGGACTTCTGGCCGTCAACGCGAACGATGTTGTACTGCTGGTAGGAGCCGTCGACGGCATTGCCTACATCGGATAGAAAGACTGATTTTTGCCCCTCGGTCTTCAGCGGAACCCGGTTTAGGGCGGCGGCGTTCGGAACCTGTGCGTTGGTATAGATGTTGTAATCGAGCGGACCCAAACGCACATCACCCGCGGGAAGAATCAAGTTCGATTCGTTCATGGCGCGAACTACGTCCATGGGACTGAGCTCGTGCGCCTGCAGCTTTAGCGGGTCCACATAGACCATGATCTGGCGATACTTCCCGCCGTAAGGTGGCGGCACAGTGGCACCGGGAACGCCGGCAATCTGGTTGCGAATTTGAAATTGCAGGTAATCGTGAAGCTGAGTTTCGTTGAGTCCTTGACCATCCACTGTGAGCAAGCAAACAGGAAGACTCGAAGCGTCCACTTTCATGACGACGGGCGGCAGCGTGCCCTCGGGAAGGCGGCGCAAATCAGCCATGGCGAGGTTGGAAATGTTGGTGACGTCGGCGTTTGCGTCGGTGCCCGGCTGAAAATAAATTTTGATCAGGCTCACGCCGGTCAGGGAGCGGGATTCCATGTGATCGATCCCGCTGCCAAGGGTGAAGAATCGCTCGAAGGTATCGGTGATGTCCGCTTCGATCTGTTCAGGGGGCATCCCGTTATAAAACGTGGCGACGAGCACAACAGGAATATTGATTGGCGGAAACATGTCTACGGGCATTTGGGCAAGGCTGGTGATTCCCAAGACGCAGATAAAAAGGCAGACAACGATGGTGAAGTAAGGATGGCGTATCGCGAAAGTTGGCACGTTACTCCATCCTCGGAACTTCGACGAGCTTCGGAGAAACCAGCTGGCCTTCCTTGAACTGGTTCTGCTCGCCGAAAACGACTGTTTCACCCTCGCTTAGCCCGGAAAGGACTTCCACTTCAGCCGCTGTTTGAAGTCCGAACTTTACTTCGCGCTTCTCAAGGCGCTTCGACGAATTCACGATCAAAACCACGCCTTGCCCAGTCCCCGTGGACTGGATCGCTTGCACTGGAACGGTCAAAACGTTTGTCACGGAATGCAGCGGGATTCGAACGCTGGCGTACATTCCCGGCACCAATTCGTAGTTCGAATTCGGGACGGTCACTTCCGTGTGCATCGTGCGAGTCGCGGGATCAATCTGACCCGAGGAACGAGCAATCTTGCCGGCGAAAGTTCTCTTGAGCCCCGAAACGTCCACTTCAAGCGTTTGGCCGTCGTGAATTTCCGGCACCGCTCTTTCCGGAACCGGAATCACCAGGCGGAGCAAATTGTTCTGCGAAAGTTGGCAAAGTGCAGACTCGGCTTTCGCAGAGGAAGTGCCGGCGGGAAGCAGTGCGCCGTTATAGGCATAAATCTTCGTGATTACGCCCTCAAACGGCGCCGTCATGCGCGTGTATCCGAACATGGCTTTGTCCTTATCGAGTGCAGCCTTGGAAGCGACCGAAGCCTGTTCGGCGGCAGATAGCGCGTCTTTCGCAGCGGAAACGCCCGCGCTGGCTTCGAGGTCTTTGCCCTGCGCGACGTCGATGTCCTGCTGGGCGACGAGCTCGGGCCGTGTTTTCTGGACGTCGGCAAGACGTTTGTAGGTGATATGCGCGACGTCGTAAGTGGACCGGGCGCGGCCGAGCTCCTCACGCGCACGCTCCTGATCCTGCTGGCTTCGACGGAGGGCCGCTTCGTCTTGAGTGAGTTGCTGTTCGAGTTCGGGGATTTCAAGGACAGCAAGGAGTTGGCCTTGCTTAACGTGCGTTCCCCAATCGACGTACAGCTTTTGAATGTACCCGGAGACTTTGGCGTAGACGTCGATTTCCTGAAACGGGAGAAATTCGGAAGCGATCTCGAGATCGTTGGAAAGGTTCTGCCGCGTGACTTTGACGACAGCGACGTTTGGGGCACCCGCTTCGTCGGCTTTGGTCTTGCCGGTCGACCCGCATCCGGCGAGAAGCGCTGCGATCAACAACGGCAGCAATGCGACCCCGATCCGCGGGGACCGGAGCGGCGCCGGAGACTTTGTTACTGCAATCTTCATCTTCGACTCCATGTCTTCATCTACCGCTCATTTAGTACGCTAGGCGAAACGATTCGGTCGATGTTCATGAACTTCGTTTCGGAAAAACTCACGTAGCTTTTCAATCGAAAAATCCGAAGAGCGGCATAGATCGACGATCTGATGCCGGCGCTCTGCGAGTTCAGCCGCCACTGGCGGAATTCGATCGGCACTTTCCGCCGGTATCGAAAGAACGCCATGGCGGTCGGCATGTAGCAAGTCGCCGGGATTAATATTCATCCGGGCCACATCGACCGTACCTCCAAACTCAAATACGTGGGCGTAAGCGTGCGAAACGGAGACATTGCCGGCGAACATCTGAAATCCCGAAGCACGTACTGCATTGAGATCCCGGACCGCGCCGTTCGTGACGACTCCCACACATCCGAGCGCCTGCAAGATATTCGCGTGAACTTCGCCGACAAGGGCGCCCTGGCCGGGACGAGAATCGACATCCTGGATCACGACGATGCGAGGCGCAGGCACAGTAAGGATGTCCTTCCACCAGTCCACCCTCTCGTACAAATAGCCGCCCCCTTCCATGGGCGGGTCGGCCGTTCGAATGCGCGCTGTAGCCGCATAGCCAACGATCGGCGGCAAATCGTCGAAGATGCAACGAATGCTGGAATCGGAGAATCCGGTGTTGGGCAAACGCACTTGGAACCTCTCGATCGCAGTCGCGACCAGACAGGTGCTGAAGCGGCGCAATTGTTCCAAGCGCACAGGTGTCAATGGCTGTGTCGTCATAAGCGCTCCCGTGCCCTGCACATCCCCATGTTTGAAATATAAAAGGGACCTAGCCGTGGTATCCGGCTGCAGGGTTAGTTCAATTCGAACGAGATTGTACTAGGAAGGCTTGGCGGGAGGAGCACGATGCCGCAGACAAACAATGAGACTGATGCGCTGGACAGGCGGTGCTTCCCGTTGATCGAAACTGGAAACAAAAAGGACGGGCTCAGGAATGAGTAGGCGCGAGCTGGGCTGTGCTGGCTGCGGCCTCAGCGGCGCGGGAGCACAGTCTGAATTCGCTTTCATCTTGCAGGCAATTGAGAGATATCGAGCTGGGTTTGATTTGGGCAGATACTGAACGTTTTTGGCCAGAGTTGAAAGTACGGCCAGAAACACAAGCAACGTGAAAACTACAGCTTGAATCAGGACACTCTTGGAGGCTTTAATGCGCATTATAGTTTGCGTTACTGCTGCGACTCACCGCGGAGGCCTCATCGCTCTGCGTCGAGAGTCATCCAACCTCATCGTAATGCTAATATGATTCCGCGCGCAACATATTGGATGTTCGGCGTTTCCTTCCGCGCTTTGCCTTCCCATATCGCTCCTGACGCTGCGAGAGTTAGTCAGCGACGGCCTGAGCTAGCAGAGGCTCGACCGCTGCAATGTTCTTTTCGAGCTCGGCGGGAAAGCTGTGGCGTTGCTGGAGGTAGTCGGGCGAATTATAGCTCAGCCACACTTTGCCGTCGGCGTCTTCCCAGGCGAGCGCCTTGAGTGGAAGGTCGATCGCGGTGCTGGGGGCCGCGACCATCAGTGGCGTGCCTGCCTTCGGGTTGCCAAAAATCAGCAATTGCGTGGGGCGCATTTTTAGGCCCGCTTTTTCGGCTTCGCCGCTGTGATCGACGAGCGCGAAGATCGCGACGCCTTTGGATTTCAGTGCTGCGCTGAGGCGCTGAATGGTCTCTGGCACCGAATGCTGACTGGGCTTGCTGATGAATCCTGGAACCGAATTTGAGCTCATGGATCCTCCTCTCTCGCGAATCAGTCGATCCAATCGAATGTTCGAGTGACGGCTCTCTTCCACATGCGAAAGAGTGTATCGCGAGTTGCGCTATCCATCGCAGGCCGCCAGGTGCGGTCGACTCGCCAGTGGGCGCAAAGCTCATCCGTGCTTTCGTAGAAGCCAACCGCAAGCCCCGCCGCATAAGCAGCGCCGAGAGCGGTGGTTTCCTGAACCGCAGAGCGCACGACAGGGCGATTCAAGATATCCGACTGAAATTGCATCAGAAGGTCGTTCGCGACCATACCGCCGTCTGTGCGCAGCACGTCGAGACGAATCCCAGAGTCGTTCTCCATTGCTTCGACAACTTCGCGCACCTGGAAAGCAGTGGCCTCAAGCGCGGCGCGCGCGATGTGTCCTCGATTGGCGAAGCGCGTGAGTCCAGCGATAACGCCCCGGGCATTCGATTTCCAGTATGGCGCGTACAGACCGGAAAAAGCGGGAACGAAATAGACTCCGCCGTTGTCTTCCACCGTGCGTGCGAGCGCATCGATCTCCGAACTTTTGTCGATCAACTTCAAATTGTCGCGAAGCCACTGGACGAGTGCACCGGTGATCGCGATGCTGCCTTCGAGTGCGTAGCAGACAGGACGCGCGCCCAGCTGGTAGGCGACTGTCGTGAGCAGACCGTGTTTCGAAGGAATTGGCTTTTCGCCGGTGTTCATCAAGAGGAAGCAGCCTGTGCCGTACGTGTTCTTAGCCTCTCCCGGCTTGAAGCACGTCTGCCCTACCAAAGCCGCCTGCTGATCGCCGAGAATGCCGGAGATCGGCACGCCTTTTATCGAATCGAGTTGAGCACTGCTGTAAATTTCGCTGCTAGAGCGAATCTGCGGAAGAATCGCTGCAGGAATTTCGAAATCCGAAAGAATTTCGCCGTCCCAGTCCAGCGATTCAAGGTTCATCATCTGCGTACGGCTGGCATTGGAGACGTCCGTGACGTGTATCCCGCCGGCTGCGCCGCCGGTGAGCTTCCAAACCAAAAAGGTGTCGATATTTCCGAAGAGGATTTCACCTGCTTCTGCTTTCTCGCGGAGACCGGCAACATTTTGCAGCAGCCAGCGAATTTTCAAGGCGCTGAAGTAGGTCGAGAGCGGAAGCCCGGTCTTCGCTCGATAGCGATCCTGCCCGCCAACCGCCGAGAATTCACGAACGAAATCGTCCGTTCGCGTGTCCTGCCAGACAATTGTATTCGCAACAGGCTTGCCGGTGTTTCGGTCCCAGAGGACGGCGGTCTCGCGCTGATTCGTAATGCCAATTGCGGCCAAGTCCTTTGGACCGAGCCCGCGCTGAATCATTGCATCGGAAATCACTTCCTGCGTGCGGATCCAGATTTCCTCGGGATCGTGCTCCACCCAGCCGGGCTGCGGATAAATCTGGCGATGTTCCTTCAGTGCGGCAGCAACAATCTGGCGTGCGCGATCGAACACGATGAAGCGCGTGCTCGTGGTTCCCTGGTCCAGCGCTCCGATATAACTCGGCACGGTGCCCTCTTCCGCACTGCCGGTCGTCTTATGCTCCAGCTTGTGGCTCGACCGCAAGCCCCGCCCTTCTCTGAAGGTCGCGAATCTTTTTGACGTATTCACTTAGAGCATTGCTGCGTTCCGCTTCGGACCATCCCAACTCGCGCGCCAGCACGTCCGCGGTTGACGGAGCGGCGGCGATTGCTTCGCTCCATCCGTAGAACTGCAATCCAATGCGTCGCGCGAGAACGTCTTCGACCGTCATTGCCATTTCGAACCCGGCCGCGAATGCGACCTCCGCTCGCAGCGGAGCAAGGTCTTTCACGAGTGGCTCGCCAAGGTTGGGATCTTTTGTGATGAGGCCCAACAGCTGCGTGGAGCGTGTGCCGTACTTTTCTGCTAAGTGCCGCGCGGTAGGTTCCGCCAAGCTAAAGTTCTCGACCAGCGTCTTCCAATAATCTAACGAGTAGCCGTCCGAGCCGAGCAACCGGTGATGCAACGTCGAGCACGGCGTGGGATTTCCGCCGAGAGCTTTCTGGACGACATCAATCGTATCCTGGGCCATGGCACGATAGGTGGTCCACTTTCCGCCGAGGATACTGATCAAACCGCTCTGTGAATCCAGCTCAACCTCATGGTCCCGTGCCAATTTCTTTGTGTCTCGCGAATCGCCAGCGCTCAAGAGAGGTCGAGCTCCGGCGAACCCGCCGACCACTTGGCTAGCCTTCACCGGCGCAGCAAGGTATCGGTTGAGATGCCGCAACAAATATTCCACTTCCTCGCGCGTCAAAAAGAGTTCGTCACCGGCCGCGACTTCCTGCTCGGTAGTCCCAACGAGCAGGCGCCCCTTCCATGGAATCGCGAACAGCACGCGGCCATCGTCGGTTTTTGGAATCAACATCGCGTCGTCGCTCGAAAGCACTTCAGCCGGCAGGACGATGTGAACGCCCTTGCTCAGCCGGATTCGCGGTTTGGCAGCTGGATTCGCCATCGCGCGAATTGAATCCGCGAATGGGCCGGTGGCATTTACAAACGCTCGAGCGCGTACCACGAAACTTTGTCCGCTGAGCCGGTCTTGAACGGTTACTGCTGCCAGTTTCCCATCCGCGCGTTTTTCAAACGCGCTCACGCGCGCATAGTTCAGCGCCACGCCGCCCGTTTCAGCAAAGGATTCCACGAGCGTCACGTTGTACCGGGCGTCGTCGAACTGCCCATCGGTATAAGCTACTGCGCCTGCCAGCCCCTGCGGATTCAGATTTGGCAGACGCCGCAACGCTTCTTCGCGAGAAACAAAATGGCTCGGCGCCAAACTCGAGCTGCCCGCGATCCAGTCGTACAGTTTCAAACCTGTTTCGTAATAGGCGAGGTCGAGCCAGTTGTAACAGGGGGTGATGAATTCCTTTGCGCGGGTAAGAAACGGGGCATTTTGCAGCATGTGAATCCGCTCATGCAGAGCGCGATTCACTACTTTGTATTCAGCAGGATCAAGCCGGCGAAACGCTTCTTCGAGATAGCGCACGCCGCCGTGCACCATCTTTGTCGAAGCGCTGGACGTGGCCGAAGCAAAATCGCCGGCTTCGATGAGTACGGTGCTTAGCTCGCGCAACTGCGAATCAAGCGCGCAGCCGGAACCGGTGGCGCCACCACCGATCACACAAACATCAAAGGATTTGTTCTGGACATCTTTGAGCACTTCCGCGCGGCTCTTCATTCTGGAATCGCTCGCGTGCGAGGAGATGCTCAGGGGTTAGCGGCCGCACCGCCCTGGGCTGCTGTGCGCGCGAGATTTTTGCCATACATCGCGCCCCGTTTGTGGAGTGGATCGCGCCACTCGCGTCCGTCGCGCCGAAGCAATTCAGCGGCCGCTTCCGGTCCCCACGAACCGGCAGGGTAGTTGGGGAAATCGCGGGGGGGCAATGCTGTCCACACATCCAGAATCGGCTGCACCACGCTCCAGCCCGCTTCCACCATATCGGCGCGCTGGAAGAGCGTTGGGTCGCCCATCATGCAATCGTAAAGAAGAGTTTCATAGCCGGTCGAAGGCTCCGTCCCGAAATAATCGGCATATTCAAAATTCATGTCGACGGCGCCGAGCCGCACGACAGGCCCAGGAACCTTGGCTTCAAAGCTCAACGAGATTCCTTCGTTCGGTTGAATGCTAATCACCAATTCGTTCGACGGGATGTGTTCCACCTGCGTCTTGCGGAATAGAACGAACGGCGGCCGCCTGAAACGCACGACGATTTCCGTAACGCGCGTAGCCATCCGTTTGCCGGTCCGTAGGTAGAAGGGGACGCTCGCCCAGCGCCAGTTGTCGATATGTAACGCGACTGCCACGAACGTTTCCGTGTGGGAGTCTTTCGCCACGTTTGGCTCGGCTCGGTATGGGGGCACGGGCTTGCCGTCAATTATTCCGTCGCCGTATTGCCCTCGAACCGCCTGGGTGAGAACTTGCTCGGGATTGAGCGGTTGAATGGCGCGCAAAATTTTCGTTTGTTCGTCGTGCACGGAGTCCGCGTCGAAAGAAATTGGAGGCTCCATCGACATCAGCGTGATGAGTTGGAAGATGTGATTGGGGACCATGTCGCGAAGAGCACCGGCACGGTCGTAATAATCGCCGCGAAGCTCTACTCCCAGCTCTTCAGCGACAGTGACCTGCACGTGATCCACATAGCGGCGATTCCACACCGGCTCGAAGATTCCATTGGCGAATCGGAACGCAAGAATGTTCTGAACGGTCTCTTTGCCGAGGTAATGATCGATGCGATAGATCTGGCTTTCGTGAAGCACTTCGCCAATATCGCGGTTCAAGGCTACGGCGGAAGCTAAATCGTGCCCGAAGGGCTTTTCTATCACCACACGTTTCCAACCGGCGGACTCCATATTTGTGAGTCCTGCCGCCCCTAATTGCTTCGCGACAATTGGGAAAAAACTTGGGCTCGTCGCCAAATAGAACAAACGATTCCCGCACGTCGCATGCTTCTGATCGACTTGCGCGAGTTGATCCTGAATTTTCGCGTAGAGTCCTGGATCCTTGAAATCGCCCTGAATGTAATAAAGGCGGTTGGCAAACCATTCCCACGCATCGCCGGCGGAGCCCGTAAGAAATTCTTTCATCTCCTCAGCGGTTTTCTGGCGAAACTGTTCCGTCGAATACTCCTCGCGGGATGCACCGATGATTGCGAACTGCTCCGGGAGAAGTTTGCTTTGGGCGAGATTGTAGAGCGCCGGAAAAAGCTTACGTTTGGTCAAATCGCCGCCAGCGCCGAAAATCACCATTGCGCAGGCATCGGCGGGCCGGCCCCGCTCTTCGTGCACCAATCCTGTTGGAACGGATGAACTCATCGAATCGGCCTCCGCCTGAATTTTACAGAAGCGCTTGCCGCACCGCGCTGCTAAGCGTTCTCAATCCGGCCGCCACATCCGCTCCCAGATGGATCCGCAATGCCCGGCGATCCCGCTCCGCAAGAACCTGAAAATCGCCGCGAGCCTGCGCGGCCTTTACGATCCCGAATGTGTATTTTTGGTCGGGCACGGGAATATCGGCGGCGTCATCGCAAGTGATTTGCAGAAATACGCCGGTGTTAGGTCCGCCCTTGTAGGCCTGCCCTGTCGAATGCTGGAAGCGCGGGCCAAATTCCGCGCAGGTGGCAACACGCTTTTTGTCACGAATGGTGTGACGGATCGACTGCAATGCCGATTGATGCGCATCGTTCATTTCAATGTAGGCGAGAATCGCGAAGTAGTCTCCGGCACGCAAGCGGTTCAAATGCGCGCGTAAGTATCCGGAAAGAGTCAGATCGCCGCCGCCGGCCTTTTTCAGGGCTTCCGTATTTTTGTCGTCCGAATACAATTTAATACCACTGCCCTCGAAAAAAGGATGCTCCGCCGGAAGCGAGCCTTTCTTCTCGTATTCGGACGTCAGGTTCTTCGTTGCGATTTTCGCTGCTTCCACATCGGGCTGATTGAATGGATTGATTCCGATGATCGACCCAGCCACGGCCGTTGCAATCTCCCAGCGGAAAAATTCCTGGCCGAGATCGTAAACACCTGGGACGGCGATGCGGATAACGGGTTGTCCCGCTTTTTCGAGTGCGGCCACCGCTTCATCCTGCTTCGCATCAGGCGCGGATTGGAGACGCAGATAAGCGAAAGTTCGATCGTTACCGTACACTTCGGGCGGCCCGATCTGTTCGCGGTCGATCGGGATTAGACCGGTCCCTTGTTTGCCCGTTGATTCGGCTAGCAGTTGCTCGAGCCAGGCGCCCAGATCGGAAATTCCGGGCGAAGCAAAGATGGTCACCTTATCGCGCCCGTTTTTCTGAAGTGTTCCGAGAATCGCGCCCAGAATCGCGCCGGGATTTTCGTCGGCAGGCACTACGGACGCGCATGCGTGCACCATTTCCTCCACGCGGTCGAGAAATTTCGGAAGATCCAGCCCCTGAATCGCTCCAGGAATCATCCCGAAGTTCGAGAGCGCCGAGTAACGGCCTCCGATGCTCGGCAAGCCGAAGTAGATATGGCGGAAACCGTCGGCCTCAGCGACTTTTTGCAAATGCGAGCCAGGATCGGTGATGGCGATGAAGCGCTTCCCCGTCGGTTCCCCGCTGACGGCTTGTTTTACCTGATCGTAGAAATACTGCTTGAAGATATTCGGCTCGAGGGTGCTGCCCGACTTGCTCGAAACGATGAAAATTGTTTTCTTCATATCGAGCTTTTTCGCGAGCGTCCGAATTTGTGCCGGGTCGGTCGAGTCGAGAACTAAAACTTCCGGATACCCGTCAATTTTTCCGTAGGTGAGAGCCAACACTTCGACGCACAAACTAGAACCGCCCATGCCGAGCAGGACCGCGTGGGTGAAACCGGCCTGACGAATCTCGTCTGCGATCTGCTTGAAATCGCGGCTATGGGCGATGTCGTCGTCAGCAATTGTTAGCCAGCCTAGCCAGTTCGCTTCGTCGTCATTTGTCCAAAGCGAGGGGTCGCGCGCCCACAAGCGTTTCATTTTCTGATTTGTTTTGCAGTCGTCGAGGGTGGCCTTCACGGCAGCCGCAAGATTCTGCGGCAGCTTGTAGGTGAGGTTGTTCACAGCCGAAGCGGGCTTCGCAGCGTGCTTCCCCACGGCTGCGAGGAGCTTGTCGAAGGCTTCCGAGAAAAGCTTTACTCCCTCTTCGGTCAGTTGATCGGTGGCCGCTTTCATCGAAATCCCGACGCGTTCGAGCATGGCCATCGTTTCTTGCGCCGCCGGAATATTTTCTTCCAGACTCGCCCGCGGTTTTCCGTGGTCGCGAAACGCGTCGTAGGTGGCCGGAGGAATCGTGTCAACCGTGTCCGGCCCGATCAGTTCTTCCACGTATAAAACGTCCGAAAACTTGGGATTCTTCGTGCTCGTGCTGGCCCAAAGCACGCGCTGCGTTTGCGCGCCGAGTGAAGAAAGAGTGGCCCAGCGCGGTCCGCTGAAAAGTTTCTTGTAACGCTGGTAGGTCAGCTTCGCGTTGGCGATGGCCACTTTCCCCTCAAGGCCGCGAAGCGTGGCCTGTTCTGAAGTATCTTGCGATTTTTTGATTCGATCTGCGATCTGGTTATCGATGAGAGTATCGATGCGGCTGACGAAGAAGCTCGCGACACTTCCAATTTGGCCCGGCTTTCCGCCGGACTTTGCGTACGCCTCAAGTCCGGCGATGTATGCTTCCGCCACGCGCTCGTAGACGTCTTGCGCGAAAAGCAGCGTCACGTTGATATTGATTCCTTCGCTGATCAGCTGTTGGATTGCCGGAATCCCTTCTTTGGTTCCAGGAACCTTCACCATGAGGTTTTCGCGGCCCACCGCTTTCCATAGCCTTCGCGCCTCGTCGATCGTCTCCTGGGTCTTGTGAGCCAGATACGGAGCCACTTCGAGGCTCACATACCCATCGCGCCGGCGAGTCTGATCGTAAACGGGCCGCAGGACGTCAGCGGCGTCTTGAATATCCCGGATCGCGAGCGCCTCATACACCTGCTTGGCATCAAGATCCTTCCGCGCGCTTAGTTCTTCAAGCGCCTTCGTGTAATCAGTGCTGCCCGTGATTGCTTTCTCGAATATCGAGGGGTTCGAAGTCACGCCGCGCAGCCCGTCCTGCTCGATCAAACGGGCTAGCTCGCCCGTGGAGATCAGGCTTCGGCGAATATAGTCAAGCCAGACTGATTGTCCGAATGCATTCAGCGCCTTTAATGGATTCTGCGATTTCTTGGGATCAAATCCCTGCGGGATTGTTGTCGCGCCTGTACTCATAACCGTCCCCTTTTCGCCGCTTCTTAAAATACGCGATTGAAACCGAACCTCGATTCTACCCCACTACGGACGCGACCGGACGTGAATCCAATGTAAAATCTCTCGACCAATGTCCAGCGCCTCGCACAACTTTACAATACGCGCTTGAAGTGACAAGCTGACGCCAGGATGGCCAACGTAAAACTCTTCACGCCGCGCGAGGCTGCCCGAGTCCTCGGCATCAGCTATCCGACCCTGAAGCAGTGGATCTACAAGCGAAAGATCCGCACCGTTAAGACCGCCGGCGGACATCATCGCATTCCAGAGAGAGAAGTGGACCGGTTTCTCTATCGTGCCACTGAGCGCGGTGACGTAACGACGCGCCGCACGAATTTTCGCCGGGTCAGCGGCCGCAACCAGCTCGTGGGACGCATTACCGACGTGAAAGTGAGCGGACTCATGGCTCAGGTAACTCTTTCAATCGCAGGCCAGCACATAACGTCGATCATTACCGCCGACGCGGTACGCGAAATGCGCCTCCGAAAGGGACAGACCGCCGCCGCGCTGATAAAATCGACCGAAGTAATGATACTCCGGAACTGACCCTCTTTTCTTCGCTTCGGTTTTTCAATAGTGTATTAAATCGAATTGAATTACCTATTAGAATCGTATTAAAACGTACTGGCCATTTGACGGCCCGCGCGTCGGGGCATTCTGCCTATCCGTGATCGGTCTCACTCAGGGGGACTTCGCCATGTCTTTCTCCGCCGCCGCTCTCGTTTCTTCGATCGGACTCATTAAACGATTCCAACAGCGAGCCGGGATTCGCATTGGGCAGTCGAGCCGCCTTGGTGCGTTTCTCGCTCTTAGTTTGATGTGCGTTCCGGCTGTATCAGCGCAGGTATCCGCGACGCTCTTGGGTGCTGTCACGGACCCGTCTGGAGCCGCTGTGGCTGGCGCAGACATCGTGCTGCGAAATCTTGAAACGGGTGAAATTCGCAATACGCAGACCGATGCCGTCGGACGATATCAGGTGTTTGCCTTACCGATTGGCGAGTACGAAGTGCGCGTTAGAAGACCGGGCTTTGCGGAGCAAGTCCGAACCGGAATTAACCTGGTCGTCGGCCAGGTTGCCAGCGCTAATCTGGAATTGCGAGTGGGAGAAATAAATCAGCAGATAAAGGTTGAGTCCGACACCCCGATGGCGAACGTGACGACCGCCGATATTTCCGGTCTCGTTGGCGAACGGCAAGTGAAAGACCTTCCCCTCAACGGGCGAAGTTACGATCTGCTCTTGCCGCTCAATCCGGGCATCGTGAACTTCACGTCGCAGAAGACGGGAGGCACGGGAATTTCCAATTCGACGACGGCAAATAATTTCGCTGTATCCGGTAACCGGCCGCAACAAAATCTATTCCTTGTAAACTGAGTTGAGTTCACTGGAGCTGCGGAGAACAACATGCAGCCGGGCGGACCGAGCGGACTCCTGCTGGGCGTCGAGGCGGTGCGAGAATTTAACGTCTTGCGCGATTCCTACGGCGCCGAATTCGGCAAGCGTCCAGGCGGGCAGGTAGTCATAGCAACCCAATCCGGGACGAACCAAAGGCACGGCTCCGTTTACGAATTCGTGCGCAACAGCGCGCTGGATGCCCCCAATTTCTTCGACACCGGGGGTGCGCCGCCGTCCGAACGAAATCAGTTCGGCGTTGCCATGGGGGCTCCGCTTCAAAAAGACAAGACGTTTATTTTCGGCAACTATGAGGGCTTCCGCCAGGATTTGAACCAGACGTCCGTAGCTTTCGTTCCGTCTCTCGCGTCGCGCGCGAACGCTATTCCCAGCGTACAGCCCCTGCTGAACGTGTGGCCCACGCCGCCTGCAGGAGCCAAGGACTTCAATGGGATTTCCGAAGTCGATGGCAGCGCCCCGCAAACAATTCGCGAGGATTTCGGGACACTGCGCTTCGATCACATCTTTTCGCCGCGAGACACAGCATCGGCGATTTATACAGTCGACGACGGAGCCGACGTCACCGCTACGCCGGGCAATCCGTTCAGCACCGATATTCTCAGCTTGCGGGAACAAGTGCTCAGCATCGAGGGAACGCATATTTTCTCGCCCACGCTTCTCAATACGGCCCGCTTCGGTTTCTCACGCGCCGGCTATTTCTTCACCGGCGAACCTACGCCGAACACACCCGCCGCAGACGTTCCCGGTTTTCTACTCGGACATCAAGTAGGAGCAGTCGTAGTCGGGGGAAGCGCGGCTTCCAATCCGCAGGCTTCCATCGGTCTCGCTGGCAGCAACAATGGAAGCAATTTGCACATTCATCGCAATCTGTATACGTATGAGGATCGCGCCACGTGGACTCACGGGCGCCATCAATTCAGCTTCGGCGCCTGGTTTCAACAGTTTCAATCCAACGAAGTCATCGCGCTGAGCCAGTTCGGGCAAGCGACGTTTGCCAGCATATCGAGCTTCATAACGACCGGCATTGCGTCGTCGTTTCTGTTCGATCCTGCTCCCACAGAAATGAACTGGCGGTCTTTGTTCGGAGCATTTCATGCCGAAGACGTGATTCGCGTCAGCCCGAGCCTGACGTTGTCCCTTGGATTCCGCGATGAATTCTCAACCGGCTGGAACGAAGCTCACGGCCGAGCCGCCAACTGCACTTTCACTGACGGCGTGATTTCCACAGATCCACGCATCGCCCACTCCATATTTACCGTCAACAACGCCAAGTTTCTGCCACAGCCTCGCATCGGGGTTGCGTGGAGCCCGCTTCAACGCAAGACCGTCGTGCGCGCGGGCTTTGGTATGTACAACGACCTGCAAGACGCTCTCGGTTATCGCACGGACCAGAACGCCCCGTTCAATCCCGTTTACAGCCTTGCAAACGAATCCGTCGCCAGCTTGCCGATTTCCTCCAGCAACGCGGCCCTAACCGGCTCGATTTTCTGCGGATCGGTCCCGAGATAAAACAGGAACAATCCCGGCACCAGCCCCTGCATTTGG
>Ga0209625_1000108_pt1 | contig 19386 bp, 19 predicted proteins | sample JacPin_JW_Ref_M2_FD_187960 | JGI IMG/M metagenome (GOLD analysis project Ga0209625, IMG submission 187960) | Forest soil microbial communities from Algoma, Ontario, Canada - Jack Pine, Ontario site 1_JW_Ref_M2 (SPAdes) (version 2) | ecosystem: Environmental > Terrestrial > Soil > Boreal...
GGTAGCGCGTCAATCGCGGATGCGGCGCGGATTCGAGCGACATTATCCACGCCATTTTGAAGACTGATCACAATCGTATCCGGCGAAAGATGCGGCGCGATCGCTCGCGCGGCATTTTCCGTATCGAGCGTCTTCACGCAAAAAAGGATGAACTGCGCGCCGCGCACGTCCGCGGGGTCCGCCGAAGCATTCATCGCAACGTATTCCTTGAAAGTGACCGTGTCCAGCAGCAGTCCGTTCTTGCGAATCGCCTGCACGTGATTTGGACGCGCGATCAAAGTGACGCGCGCGCCCGCACGCTCCAGCGTGCCGCCGAAGTATGACCCAACCGCGCCGGCGCCCATCACGGCGACTCGCGTATCGGAAAGTTTGATTGCCAAGGGAATGTCTCCTGAGACGGCCTGACCTAAAAGTGTGTGCGTAATTCGCGAAAACTCGTGAGGATTAAAAGCTTCCCGCCTCCGCTCTCGAGTTCGCACTTCTCAAGCTCCCAGGTCGCTGCATGCGGAATGAATACGGCGCTTAACCCCGCATGCAGCGCGGGATTGATGTCGCTCCGCGGGCTGTTGCCCACCATCCATCCGTGCGCCTTCACGATCTTGAACTGCTCGATCATTCGCTCGTAGGTACCCGCATCTTTTTCGAGCACGATCTCGATCGCATCAAAATAGGGCTGCAGTCCCGACCGCTCCACTTTGCCGGCCTGTTCGGCGGGCTCGCCTTTGGTCAACAAAATAAGCCGGTGATGCTTCGCGAGATAGGCCAGCGTCTCGGGCACTCCATCTAGAATATGCGGCGGCGTGGCCTCAAGCTCGACCGCCATGCGTTCGATTTCCTGCACGATTTGACGACGCGCCGCATTCCCGGCCAGCTTCAGATATGTGTCTTCCAGCGAACGCCGGAAACTGCGGACTCCGTAGCCGTGCTGACGAATATTGCGGCGTTCAGTCTCGTTGAGAATGTGGCGGATGTATTCGCGCGTGTAGCCAAGGTGTTCGAGCTGAGTAATGAAGTGCTCGATCGTCTTCTCAAAAAAAATATTATTTTCCCAGAGGGTGTCGTCCGCGTCGATCAGGAGCGTGTTTCGCGCCATCCAGCTAGCTCTCCAATTCTCACGTCAGCTGAATCAATCCCACAAGTATCGCCAGCGCTTCTGAGCGCCGGATGGCGAACTATTGCGCGGACGCTTTTCGCGCGCCCGCTGCGATGCGTTCCAGAATTTCGCGCGCCACTTTTTGCAGCTCGCCAAAACGCGTCAGGTAATCCTGAAATTCGCGATTTAAATCGAGCGCCGTCGTGGGATCAAGTTTTGTTCGCAAAATCATATCGCGCAGATGCACGGGATGCGGCAGCACGGCATCATCGCGCAGTTCGTCGAGCGCGCTATTCGGATCGTAGTGGTACATCGGTTTCTCCATCCGCTCAGAAGGTAATGCAGTCCAGCATTCTACCCCGAATCATTCGATACAGTGAGGCCACGGAAGAGTCAGCAGCGGAGGGTTTCGTCACGCGGAGGCGGGAAGAAATTCGTAACGTTCGATGCGTGCAGCCACACCGCGGCGGCCGTTGTGCGGCTCCACGCGCAGCACGCGCGCGTAGCAGCGGATGTGAACATCACCGGCAAGCGTGATCTGCTGAGGCAGTGTGAGGACAAACTCGATCGAGCTGCCGGTGTCGGGAGTGGCGGGTTCGATCAGGAAATAGAGGCCGCGAAAGCTCACGTCGCGGGTTTCCCCGTCTTTTTCCGTAACGCTATCGCCGGCTGTGAATCGCACCTTAAGAGGAAGCATCATCGAGAAACGTCGCGCGGAGCGCCGCTCCACAACGTTGTCCATTGCCCCTCCCGCCGATTCGTTCATCTGCGCCAAAACTAACACCGCTTTCATCGCCGTGCAATCGAATTTACCGAGTCGCTGTGGATTCGATGCGCGAAATACAAGCCAATTCATGTCCGTTCTTAGTGGTACTAAAGGCTTCAGCTTACGCTCGGCATAACTCGCGCTGCGTCGCAGTCGATCACCGAATGGCGAGCAAGGGAGCGATAGATTTCCCATACACACTTTGCCGTGTGGCCGGTGTCGGCTAAACTTGAAGTCGAGTCACTTGTCGAAAAAGACTTTAGATGGCCGAAGTCTTTCATCGCAGCTTGTTCTTGCCGGGGCCGGCAGGTCGCCTCGAAGCCATGCTTTGGACCGCTGCGTCCGCGAATCCTGATTTCGTTGCGCTCGTCTGTCACCCGCACCCGCTATTCGGCGGCACGATGCACAACAAAGTTGTTTTTCAAGCGGCCAAAGCCCTTCATCGGCGCGGGATTCCAGTTCTGCGATCTAATTTTCGCGGCACGGGCCAAAGTGAAGGCGAGCACGACAAAGGCCGCGGCGAACGAGACGATGTGCGCGCGGGCCTCGATTTTCTTGCCGCCGAATTTCCCGGACGGTCGGTTCTGCTGGCGGGATTCAGTTTCGGTTCGTGGGTCGGACTTGCCGTCGGCTGTGAGGATGAGCGCGTTTCGGACCTCATCGGGCTGGGCCTCCCCGTGAACTCGGTGAGCCTTTCCTATCTGCGCGAATGCGCCAAGCCAAAGTTGCTAATCCAAGGCGGCAACGATCAGTTTGGCTCGCGACAACGCGTAAACGAGCTGTTTGATTCGCTACCGGAACCCAAGAAGCTTGTGATCGTTGAGGATGCCGATCATTTCTTCGCCGGCAGACTCGATCAGATGACGGCGGCAATTGGCGCATGGCTCGATGAGCGTTATCCCGATCGCGTCACTGTATTCGACTCAAATCCCTCTTGATTGCGGATTTCTAGCTCTTCGATTCAAATAACTTGATGAACTGATCGCGGGAAGCCGGCTCGATGCCCACGAGCGCGAGGTTGGCTTGGACGTGTTCGACGCGACTCATGCCAACGAGCGCCGTCGTAAGCCCCGGCACCGAGCGCGCAAATTGCAGCGCAAGCTGGGATTCTTCCTTCAATTGTAAAGCGGACTGAACGAAGGGCGGGAGGTTCTTCGTCAGCTGCCCTTGCAAGAGAGCCGCGCTGCTGACAAGGTGGATTCCCAGATCGCGTGCTGCCTGCACCATGGGCACCATTTTTTCGCCAACGGACTGATTAGGCCGCGTCAGCGCTTCCGGCATCGCGAGGTTGAAAGGCAACTGCACGAATCGGAAGTGGTGATTTTCGCCGCCCACCTCGTTTGCAATCCGGGCCATCGCGTCGAGCGAAAGATAACCGGGGGACTTGGGGTCCTCGCGAAACGCATTCCACGTCGCCATCCCATATGCGCCGATCTTCCGGTTGTCCACCGCCGATTCGAGAAATGCGAGGGCCACGCGAATCCTTTTGTGAAATTCCGGAGCAGAAACTTCTGTCAGCTGAGTCTCGGGATTGTGCAAGTAGAAAACGTCGATAGTCTCGACGCCAAAATTTCCGAGACTCCTTTCCATCTGGTCCGCGAGATATTTCGGCGCCATGCAATGGCATCCCGCAGCGATTTCCTCGGGTTGAAAAATGCCACGATCGAGAAATTCGTGAGCGAAATACTCATTCGGATCAGCTGGCATTTCTCCATCGGGTGTAAGGAATCCCGCCTTCGTGCACAGCACCAGCTCGTCGCGGGTGTATCCCTTCCCCAAAAGTTTGCGGAGCGCGGCGCCGACGGATCGTTCGCTGCGCTGAAAGCGATAATTAATCGCGGAGTCCACTACGTTGACCCCACCTTCCACAGCAGCAACAACCGCGCGCGTGTAGCCTTTGTCGGTTGCTGGATCAGGTTCGCCGAGATACGTGCCAATACCGATGGATGAAAGCACCCTGCCATCCCAAATCTCGCGAAAATGTCCCGCCGCGGAGCGTCCCTGAAAACCCGCAGCATAGCGAAGCGTTCCCTGGGCGCTGGCGGACCCTGCGATTCGACCATCGTTGTGTGCTGCCGGAGATGACATTCGCTCCCCCAATCACTGCGATCGAATACAGTATGCTATGACGCGCTGCGCGCAGTCATTTCCTCCGCCGCCGGCTCGCCGCCGGCCATTCCCTGGGCGATGATAAGCTGCCGCGCTTCGACACGTATCTTTGGTAAGTTGCGAGCGAAGATTCCTGCGCCGATGATCGCGCCTACTCCGCCGAGCGCGAGCGTCCACTGTGCCCCGATGTGATCCGCCGACCAGCCCGACAACAGCGCGCCCATCGGCGCCATTCCCATAAACATCATCGAATACACAGCCATGGCCCTTCCGCGAAGCCGGTCAGGTACCATGGCTTGGATCAATGTGTTCGACGACGCCATCTGTACCATCATCGCGAAACCCACCGGAACCAGCAACGCCACTGACAGAAAATACCAGCGCGAAAGTGAAAACAAAATTAAAGCCACACCGAAACTGGCGCACGCGATTGCCACCCAGCGTCCGAGTCCTTTTACTCCCGAACGCGAAGCCAGAGTCAGCGCGCCGCCAAGCGCGCCCACGCCGGTGGCGCCCATCAGAACGCCGAGGGTCCGCGCATCGCCGTGCAGTATTTTCGCTGCAAAAATGGGCATCAGCACCGAATACGGCATCGCAACCAGGCTCACCAGACCCAACAGCAGCAACAGCGCCCGTATTGGGCCTGTGTTCCACACGAATCGAAATCCTTCCACGATGTGCTCGAACGGTGAAACTCGCCTCGTCTCCACCGGAGCGCGGTTCACGTGCATCAACAGGAGCCCTGCGATCACAGCAATGTAACTGATCGAATTCGCCGCGAAGCACCAGCCTTCGCCGATGCTCGCAACAAGAATCCCGGCGATCGACGGGCCGATCACGCGCGCACCGTTGAACATTGATGAATTGAGCGCAATCGCGTTCATCAGGTCTTCGCGTCCCACCATGTCGACTAAAAATGCCTGGCGCGCGGGAATATCAAACGCGTTCACTGCGCCCATCAACGCCGCAAGCACAACCACCTCCCACACGGTGACTCGGCCGGTCAGAGTCAGTACAGCAAGAATTCCAGCAAGCACCATCGAGCAGGCCTGAGTGGCAATCACCACGCGCTGCCGATTCCACCTGTCTGCCACCATCCCGCCGATCGGTGCCAGCAAGAACACAGGAATCTGTCCCGCGAACGCGACTGTGCCAAGCAAAAGTGACGATCCGGTCAGCCGATAGACCAACCAGGCCTCGGCAATGTTGTCCATCCAGGTGCCGATCAGCGAAATCAGTTGGCCGCTGAAGAAAAGCTGAAAATTACGATGTCGCAGTGCGCGCAGCATCTGCGGAATTCGGTGGGTGTCTTCTAGATTTGCGTTCCCATTATTTCGCTTCTGGTCGCGGCTGGCCATCTCTCTTAATTGTACGATGCCGCGCAGCTTTGCTGGTTTCGATTATGTGGAAGATTGCGCGGAAGGCTTTGACGGCGGGGGATCAATAGGCGCGAGTAGCCGACTGCAAGCGCGAAGAATCCGGCGGTAGGGCCAGTCGTCTTCTCGGAAAAAAATCTCGCCCTCGCGTGGCTTTGAGTAAAACCATCGCGCGAGAATCGCAAGATGCTCGGAACGTTGCGCTGGCGCGTAGCGCAAGCCATACTGCGAGCGCCAGTCGGTGCTCGCGGTAGATTGCTCCTCGTAGACCAGGGCATCTGTGCTCGATGGCTGCACTTCTTGCCTCGAGCTCCGGTCATCTGGCTGCAGTTGCGGTTCGAGCCCCTGCTTCAGAATCGCTTCAACCGACCTCGGCTCGCTCGATAATTCCCCGAATCGGACAAATATCGGTTCGGCCAGAAGACCCGCCAGCACAGGGAATGCGATGATTGTTTTCTCCTCAGCTGCGCGCTGCAGGATCACAGCATCAAGCTCGTCGATGCGTCTTGCAACTTCGGGAAGCCCGCGCAGCGCCGTAGAGGCCTTTTCCAGCCGCTTGTGCAGACCAGCCGCACGCTCAAAATCGAGCGCCTCGCTGGCGGCTTCGCGATCGCGTTCGAGTTCCTGGGTGAGCGCTTCGCCGGAACTCTCGAGCGTCGCAAGGACGCGAACCGTCTCCACATCGTATTCTTCTTTCGTGCAGCCCGCGAAACAGGGCGCGAGGCACATCTTCATCTCCGAATAAATGCATCCCGGAAATTCCGGATCGCGCCGAATTTTGATCTGGCAGCGCCGGATTTTGAAAAGATCCAGAAATCCTTCCGCAAACGCCTCCGCGCTTTTCCGCGAGGCAAACGGACCCAAATAAAATCCCCCGTCTCCGGCGATCCGCCGTGTCACGTAACAGCGCGGATATTCATTGCGAAGATTCACCTTCAGGACGGCCGGCGGCCTCAAGCGGAGTAAGTCGCGGTAACGCCGGGGAAATTTCTCATGGGCGCAACCGTAGAGAGCTAAAGTTTGCTCGAATTTTGAACCGGTCACGCGGTAACGGACTCGCGCGGCGACGTTGCGCAGATTCAGCCGCTTCGAAGCCGCCTCAGGTTCACGCAACAGACGCTCGGCGGCGCGGCGGATATCAGCGGTGCGTGCGAGGTACGGTTGCGCCCCGGCCTCGCGCATTTCGATCAGCAGGACGCCGGGGCGAGCAGGAAGCGCAGCAAAGAATATCTCGTCATGCTCGGGTTCAAATTCCAGGCCGCTATCGAGTTCAAGCATCGAGACAAGAATACACTGCGGGACAACTGCGCGGTAAAGGCGCTGTCTTCAGTACGACTTCAAAACCCACGCGGCGATCACGATCCGCTGGATTTCGCTGGTCCCTTCGTAAATCTCAGTGATGCGCGCGTCGCGATAAGCGCGCTCAACGGGATACTCACTGCTGTAGCCATAGCCGCCATGAATCTGAATCGCCTTATGCGCCACGCGCGTAGACATTTCGCTCGCGAATAATTTCGCGATCGCCGCTTCCATCGAAAAGCGCGCGCCCGAATCTTGTTTCCAGGCCGCGCGACGCGCGAGCAATCGCGCCGCGTCAATTTCCGTGGCCATGTCCGCCAGCATGAATTGAATCGCCTGAAAATCCGCTATCGGATGCCCGAACGCCTGCCGCTGCTGGGCGTAGGAAAGCGCCGCCTCGAACGCGCCTTGCGCAATCCCGGTTGCCTGCGCTGCGATGCCGATACGGCCACCGTCGAGCGTCGAGAGCGCCACTTTATAACCCTCGCCTTCTTCTCCGATTCGATTCGACGCCGGCACAACGCAATCGCTGAACACCAGTTCCGTGCAAGCCGTCCCGTGAATCCCGAGCTTTTTTTCTTCCTTGCCGACGCTGAATCCGCGAGTGCCTTTCTCGACCACCAGCGCGGTAATTCCCTTCTCTCCTTTTTCGGGTTGCGTATTCACGTAAGCGATTGTTGCATCTGCCGCGCCGCCGTTCGTGATCCATGCTTTCGTTCCATTGATTACGTATGTATCGCCTTTGCGAACCGCCTTCGTCGTAAGCGCCGCCGCATTCGAACCCGCTTGAGGCTCGGTAAGTGCGTAGCATCCGATTTTTTCGCCGCGCGCGAACGGCACCAGAAATTTCTGCTTCTGCTCTTCAGTGCCAAAGCGAAAAATCGGACCGCAGTAGAGCGAATTCTGCACGGATAGAATCACGCTGGTCGAAGCGCATACGCGGGCGATTTCTTCGATCACAATCGTGTAGCTGATGTGATCCATTCCGGCGCCGCCGTAATTTTCCGGCAGCGCCACACCCGTCAGTCCCAGCTCCGCGGCTTTCTGGAAGGTGTCGCGCGGGAACCGGCCGGTCTCGTCAATTTCCTTCGCCAGAGGCTTCACTTCCGCCTCCGCGAATTCGCGCACGCTTTTCTGCAGCAGCTGCTGCTCTTCGGTAAGTTCCAGGTTCACGCTAGGTCCTTAAGGATCGTTTTCTGACGCACAACAAGAACACAAATTCTAGGCTGCGTTGCACGAATAGGAAAGCAGAAATGCGGCAGTCTCAAGGCGGCTTTGCTAGTTGGCTGCAGTGGTGGGGACCAGCAATACGGAAGCGGCCGCATCCTTCTGAAGAGGCAGCAAACAAACTCGGAAATCGCCAAAGTCCTCGTCGAGGATATTCGAATAAATCACGAAAAGTCCCGCACCGGCATCGATGGCGATCATCACCAAAGCCCGTACAACGGCTTGCGCTGGCGGAATTCTCGTGAAGATTCCGAGAAGCACGCTGAGCGGAATTGTGGCCACGAAAGTAATGATGATCCGATACAGCACAGTTCGCCACGAATAGGTCCACCAGACTCGCACAGTGCGGGCAAAAGTGGCGGGCAGAGCCTGTGCGTTCGCACTGACTCCGCTTGAGACCAGGCCGATTCGGAAATGGCGAAAGTTCTTACGAAGAATGTACTCCATGATGAAAAGAGCTACGACGTAGCTGATGACGTATGGTGCGAACCGCATTAGGGGGCCGATCACATCTGCGGGGATGTTCGTGTGTTCGTAAATCACGCGCAGTCCGAAGTCGATCGCAGCCCCCAAAATTGCAGAAATTAGCGTCGTCGGCCAGAAGAATGCCCACCAGATGCGAAGCCCATGTGCAAAAGTGGGCTGGATGTAGTTGCTGAGATAGGACGGCACAGGCAGAGTCTGGGGTCCGGCGTCGAATATCGAAGGAGGTTGAGGCATCGTCGGTTGGGGTGATAGTGCCAACTTCTACATGCAGAGTCAAGTAACGCCGACAGTAACCAGGGCTGGGAAGTAGGCAGATGATCGCAAGTAAAAACAGTCAACCGACGATGCTTCGAACAAAAATTACTGCCTTAATCCAGCCCGAGGGCATCGCGCGCTTCGAGGATTTGCAACGCATGCCGCGCCGGATGTAGCGCAAGGATTATCATCAATTCCTGGCCGGTGGCCTGCCCAAGAGCTGGATGCGGACCTGCCAGTGCTCGCAAATCCTGATCGCATTTCTCGACGTAATCGATCGTTCGCGCGCGACTTTGCTCAAAATGCGCGATCGCCTCTGCCAGAGTCGCGAATTTCCCATTCGGCTTGACGCCTTCCGGCGCCCCAAATTTTTGACTGCGGTCCGTCACACCGCTAATGATTTTCTGCTCGCGCGCACGATCAATCGGGGTCTCTGGCGGCGCCAGCTTCGTCGTCACCGATGCAAACATCGCGTCTTCCACGAGTCCCGCATGCTCCACGCATTCGAGGATCGACCAGCGATCCTCAGCAGGGCGCAATCGCGCCTGCTCATCAGTAAGCCCCTCGGCCGACTCCAAAAGTTTCTTGCGTGATGCTGTCAGCAATCGCAACAACTGCTCCCGGTCCACAGTTTCCATAGAAGTTATCCGTTCAGGGCCTTTCGTAGTTTTTCGTACGTCGTCGTCAGATCTTCCGGCTCCACGCGCGTCTCGCCAACTACCGTCATGAAATTCGCGTCGCCCGACCAGCGCGGCAGCACGTGCATATGCAAATGCCCGGTTACTCCGGCTCCGGCCGCGCGTCCAAGATTCATTCCCAGGTTGAATCCGTCGGGATGATACGTCTGCCGTAAAGCCACCTGAACGCGCTGTGCGATCCTCATCATTTCTGAAAGCATGTCAGGGTCTGCCGCCGCGAGGTCCGCGACGTGCGCGTAGGGCACAACCATCACGTGGCCTGACGTGTAAGGAAAACGGTTGAGGATTACAAAGCAGGTGTCACCACGAAAAACAACCTGGCTCTTGACATCATCATTCGCCGCGACAGCGTCGCAGAAGATGCACCCGGTATCTTTCGCCGTGTCCGCAATATAGCGATACCTCCACGGCGTCCACAAATAATCCATCCCGCTTAGCTCTGCGCGCCGGATTCGGACGAACCCGCCGCGCGCGGGTGATTGACGTAATCTTTAAGCTCTTTGCTTGGCTTGAAGTAAGGAATTTTTTTCGGCGGCACTTCTACTTTCGCGCCTGTCTTCGGATTTCGCCCCGTGCGGCCTCGCCGCTGCCGCGTTCGAAAACTTCCAAATCCTCTGATTTCAATCTTATCGTCGGACTGCAGCGCAGCGATAATGCTGTCAAATATGGTTTCAACCACCGCCTCCGATTCTTTTCGCGGCAGTTCTGTGACGCGCGTCACCTCTTCGACCAATTCCGCCTTCGTCATCGTATGTTCTTTGTTTTCGTGCACTCCCGCAGCGTCTGCCATGGTGGACGAGAGCCTCCTCTTCAAAATCTCTGGGCGACTGGCCGATTGCGAACCGGGGTGGGGCGCCGCATACCTTTGCATATCACCAATCTACGTCGAGGTAAATGAATTTCATTTAGGGAAGACCCAGAACGGCCGGTCACTTGATCCTTGCGAGAACCTATGCCTCGCCCGCGACGTCTCGCCGGGACGAATGTCTAGTTTGCTTGTCGTTTGGCTAGAATCGCGTCGCCGATCGTGGCTGTGGGTGACGATTTCGGCGATTGTGTCGCACGGAACGACTCAATCTCTTGTTTCTCGGCTTGTTTCTGAGCAGCGCGATAGCTCAGGCTAATTTTGTGTTGTTCGGGCTCAAGCCGCAACACCTTGAAGTCGTATTCCTTCCCGGGAGCCAACACTGCCGTCACGCGCGCCCCGCGTGAACCTTTTTCCCTTTCCTTGTCGCGATCGCCTTTCGGTCGGCGTTCCTCAATCTCGGAAACGTGGCAGAGCGCCTCTATTCCGTCCGCCAACTCCACAAACGCCCCGAAGTCCGTCGCTCGAGCCACTTTTCCTTTCACCACGTCTCCGATTTTGTGCTCCGCGAACCAGTTCGCCCAGATATCATTTACCTGCTTGATCCCCAGCGAAAGCCGCCGGTTCTGCGAATCTACTTTCAGCACTTTCGCTTGCACCGTGTCGCCCTTCTTAAATTTTTCACTGGGATGCTTGATCCGTTCCGTCCAGCTGACATCGCTGATATGGATCAGGCCTTCCATGCCCTCTTCGATTTCGACAAACGCGCCGAAGTCCGCAAGGTTTCGGACGCGCCCGCTCACCATCGTCCCCACCGGATATTTCTCCGCAGCCGCTTCCCAAGGATCGGCTTGCGTCTGCTTTAATCCGAGTGAGATGCGCCGCTGATCCGTCTTCACTTCGAGCACTACAACGTCCGCTTCATCTCCCACTTTCACAATCTTCGATGGGTGCTTCGCGCGCTTCGACCAGCTCATTTCGCTGACGTGCACAAGCCCTTCCACGCCAGACTCGATCTGCACAAACGCACCGTAGTCTGTTACGCCCACAATTTTGCCCTTCACTCGCGTTCCTACCGGAAAACGCTCCGGCACCGTCGCCCAGGGATCCGGCAGCAATTGCTTGCGTCCCAACGAAATGCGCTGCTTCTCCTTATCGAATTTCAGGATCTGGACCTGAATCTCTTCTCCCGCCTGCACTACCGAAGAAGGATGTGGCACGCGGCCCCACACTAGGTCGCTCACGTGGAGCAGCCCGTCGATTCCACCCAAATCGACGAAGACTCCATAGTCCGTCACATTCTTTACCCGGCCGGTAACCACCGCGCCATCCGACATCGTCGCGAGCAACGCCTCGCGCTTTGCCTTTTGCTCCTCTTCGAGAATCGCTCGCCGGCTCACCACCACATTGCCACGCTTGCGGTTCAGCTTTAGGACGCGCACTTCGATTTCGCGATCTTTCCAAGCTTCCAGGTCGTGGACAGGCCGCAATTCAATCTGCGACGCAGGCAAAAAAGCGCGCACGCCGATGTCGACTACGAGGCCGCCCTTGATTCTCTCCGAGACTTTGCCCGTGATGTTCGAATGCTGGCGATACGATTTCTCGATGCGTTCCCACACGCGCCGGCGATGTGCGCGCACGTGCGACAGCAGCACGTAGCCGTCCCTGTGCTCGTGCAGCCGCTCGACCTCAATCGTCTGGCCCGCACCAAATTCAATCGGGGAGCCTGAGTCGGCGAACTCCTGCGCGGGAACCAACCCTTCAAACTTGCCGCCCACATCCACGATCACGCCCGCGTCGGTCACGGCAAGCACGCGCCCGTCAAAAATTTCGCCTTCCGTTGCCGCTGGTTCCGGTGTCGGGAACTGATCGAGCAGCTGGTCCATTGTCTCGCTGCTGTCCGCGGCTTCGGCTCCAGCCGTCTCACCGGAAACTTCGGTCTCAGCTCCGCCCTGATGGGTGTCGCCCGAAGTTTCGGGCAACGCCTCGCGGTTCGCCGTCACTTCCTCTGAGTTCTCTTCCGTTCCGCTTACTGGCGCAATCGTACTCCCCACTCCGTGTCCGTCAGTAGACGCACTGCTCCCCGCACTTTCGTCAACCACCGGTGCGCCCGGCGTAGTTTCTGGAGCGCGCACTGCTGCCGTTGCGGCGCCAGTTCCCTGGGATGCCCCCACCTGGGACGCTGCAGTCTGCGGCGCGTCCGCCGCAGAGTCAGGCGTGGACATTTCCAGAGTCGGTTGAAGATTATTGTCGTGTTCGGGTGGCATTGAGAGCGGCCTCCATACGGATTCGTTCATTGCATGCCGAGAGTTTGGCTTCGGTTACTCCACCCAGCTGGGTTTAGAGCAATGAAGGGGAACAGCGTCCGCGCCAGACGCCGTATCGCAGCGATGATACGCGTCCGGTTTGCACCTTGTCAACAAAACGGTGAAATCTTACACCACCGCTATCGCGCATCGTATGAATGATTTATTACGAAATCCTCATCGTATCGCAGGCGGTACGATCCGTTGAACTGCTTCTACGCGCCGGTGCTGCTGAACTTGCGAAATTCTTTGCGGTAATCGGGCGCCCAAATCTCGATTCCTCGGCACATTTCATATAGGCGCGAACGAATCCGCTCGCCCACACGATTGGCTAGCGTTTCCTTTTCGAAAGGCCGAAGCGATTCGCCTGAGGGAAGTTTAGCGGCTCGAACGGCAGACGATGGCTGCGCGTCTGAATCTCTTTTGAAGTCGGGATCTAAAAAATTTGTGCTCAAGATTGTTACACGTTTCTCGTTGTAACGCGTATTCAAGATGTGCCCTACGGTTTCGAGCGCCCAATCCGACGGCTTGCTTGAACCGAGGTCGTCGAGCAGTAGCACTTCCGTCTTGAGCACCGGTTCAAGTACGCCCATCTCGGTCGTGCGGCTCTCCGGATTGTAGCTGTTTTGAATTTCCTTGAGCAGTTCGCGATAGTCGTAAAAAAGACCCGAATGACCGCGCGTCACAAGTTCGATTAGCGCAGCAACGGCCAAGTGTGTCTTACCCACGCCCCACGGGCCCATCAGAAGCAAACCGCGTTCGCCTTCGCTCGGATAATTATCGGCGAATCCCTTCACGAGCATTTTTGCCTGTGCGAGACTCGCATTCCAGGCACGGCCATCTTCCGGCCTTTGTGATTCGTAGTGATCGGTGTCGAAGTTGTCGAAATTATGGCCGCGGTAACGCTCGGGGATGCGTGCGCGCGCCAGAACCCGGTCCGGCTGATCAGTCTTAGTGCAATCGCACGGAACAGCCCACACCAGTTTGGGCTCGCCGATGCCGGGACCAGGTCGATCCATCGCAAGCGGCTGCGCGCCCTCCGCAGTTCGCTCGACAATCTTCCAGCCGCTTCCTTGACAATTGGAACAGTCCGCTCGTGCCATCGCTAAGAAGAATATGCGCTGCGCCCGAGACACGCAAGCACACCCCTTCCTGTGGAAGAAACAACATCTGTGGAAAGAAAACGCAGATGAGTGATTCTAACTTCTCGGATCTCCGCGCGCCGGATCGTTACTTCTCCACCCGAATCGCCGGCCGCGGCGTCAACCGCACAATTGCATTTCGAATCTTCCGTTCATCCGGCGTGGCGAATCCACGCGCCATTTCGCTGCGCACAAATTTTATGAATGCTTCCATCTGCGCCTGCATCTCGCTCATCTTGTCGCGCATATTGAGGATAATTTCGATGCCCGCGAGATTCACGCCCAGCTCCCGCGTCAGATTCAGGATCACTTCCAGCCGCTCCAGGTCGCTATCGGTGTAGAGTCTCGTATTGCCTTGCGAGCGCGACGGCTTCAGCAACCCTACTCGCTCGTACAGCCGCAGCGTTTGCGGATGAAGCCGATATAGCTCCGCAACCGCGCTGATCATGTAACCCGCTTTGGCTCTCTTTCTCGGCCGCCCTGCCATCTCACTTCTCCTCGCTTCTACGATTCCGCTCCGTTATACGGCTGCCTTCGCAAACAATTCCTTACGCGGATCTTCAGGATCGATCTTGCTCAATTCTTTCAGCAGATTCCGCACGCGCTCGTCTTCCGGCTTCGGCACCACTACTTGCACCTCGATAATCTGGTCGCCGCGCTTTCCCGGATGACGCGACGACGGCGCACCTTTTTCGCGCAACCGCAACCTCTTCCCGCTGTCCGTCCCCGGCGGAATCCGCACTTGCGAGCGTCCGTCGATCGTGGGCACCTCTACCTTCGCCCCCAGCGAAGCTTCGGTCACCGTCACCGGCACCTGCGTGTACAGATCATCTCCGCGCCGGTCAAAAAACGGGTGCGGTTGCACGCGCGTGATGATGTATAGATCGCCCGGCGGGCCGCCGTTCGTCCCGGCGTTTCCGTATCCCGCTACGCGCACCCGCGAACCAGTATGCGCGCCCGGCGGAATACGCACGTCGATCGTCTCCGTCTTCGGAACGCGTCCTTCGCCGCCACAATTTTTGCAAATCGTATGCAGCCGCCCCGAGCCTCCGCACCGCGAGCAAGTCACCTGAAAACGCATCTTGCCGCTCGTCTGCGTCACGTGTCCCGTACCGCCACACGTTGGACAAACCTTCGCTTCGCCCGGCTCGACTCCGCTTCCGTGGCACACATTGCACACATCCAGCCGCGTGAAACTCAGCTTCTTCACCGTGCCGCGCATCGCCTCCGCAAACGTGATGTCGATCTGATATTCCAGATCGGTGCCCGGCTCTTCTTCCGTCGCGTGCTGCGCTGCACCCTGGCTGCGGAAGAATTGGCTGAACAGATCGCGGAAACTCGTGCCTCCTGCGCTCGCCCCGCCGCCGGCGCCTCCGCCAAAATCAAATCCGCCAAAATCGAAATGGATGTCTTCCGGCGATCCGCCATAACCTGCGCCAGGAGGCGGCACGCCGCCCTGCCCCGGCACGTTGAAGCCGAACTGGTCGTACATCTGCCGCTTCTTCGTGTCCGACAGAACTTCGTACGCTTCCTGGATCTGCTTGAATTTTTCTTCCGCGGATTTGTCGCCCGGATTCAGGTCGGGATGATATTTGCGGGCGAGTTTCCGATACGCGCCGCGAATTTCTTTCACCGAAGCCTTGCGCGGCACCCCCAGCAGTTCGTAATAATCTTGTTTGGTTGTGGTGGCCATTCTGACTATTCGCTAATCCTTAAAGTTTCGCCCAGCGCGCGTTCCATTCGGCCAGTTCCTGCGCCTCTCGCGCTGCTTCTTCCTGTTTCTGACGCTGCACTTCCGTGCGCCCGGCCATCGCGGCTTCTTTCTGGCTCGCTTTCCCTATCCAACGATCCAGGATCGCTATCTTCTCTTCCACGCTCGCGGGATCAGTCTTGAATCTCAAGAATGTTCCGGTAATTTCAATCGACCGCGGCGCAAAATCCGGCGGCACGTCCTGTCCCTGCGCGTCGTAAAATAGCCGCCGCCAATCCGCGCTCGGCGTCTCCGTGATCGATACCTGAATCAAAAAATAGTTGTCGCGAACCTTCGTTACCGCCTGCGGCGGACTCGCCCGCCGAATGCCGCTCGTCGTCAACTCATTCTCCTGAATTTGCGCCTTCCGCAAATTCATCTGAGGGTCGATCGTTGCCTACTCGAAGGACTTACCGCCCTCGCGGCACCAACAGCCCCATAGCAAAATGGGCGGGGCTTGCTCGCGCCAGCTCCCGCCCCGATTGCTGCATTCAGTTTGTGCATTCCAACCGCCCGCCAAAGCGGCCGGTTTTAGTTCGGCTTCTTCGAGTCGTCCACGTCCACGAACTCGGCATCCACCACGTCGCCTTGTCCGCGCGACGATCCGCTAGCTCCACCGCCGCTGCTGTCATGCCCCGCGCCCGGAGCCCCGGCGCCCGCCCCGGCCGCGTTTCCCGCCGCTTGCTGCGCCTTGTACATCGTCTCCGCAATCGTGTGCGATATCTTCGTCAGGTTTTCCGCGGCCGCATTCAACCTGTCGAGTCCGCCTTCGTTCAGCGCTCGTCGCGCCTCTTCGATTGCTTCCTCAGCCGACTTCACGTCCGCTTCCGCCAGCTTCTCGCGGTTCTCCTTCACCAGCTTCTCGGTCTGGTAGACGAGATTGTCGAGACGGTTGCGCGCCTCCACTTCCGACAACCGCGCCTTGTCTTCCGCCGCGTGCGCATCCGCTTCCTTCTTCATGCGCTCCGCCTCTTCCTTGCTCAACCCGGTTGAAGCAGTAATCGTGATCTTCTGCTCCTTGTTAGTGGCCATGTCCTTGGCCGAAACGTTCAGGATGCCGTTCGCATCAATATCGAACGTTACCTCGACCTGCGGCACACCACGAGGCGCCGGCGGAATCCCAATCAAGTGGAATTTACCAAGCGACCGGTTGCCGTTCGCCACGGGGCGTTCGCCCTGCAGCACATGGATTTCAACCGACGTCTGGTTATCCGCCGCTGTCGAAAACGTCTCCGATTTGCGTGTCGGAATCGTCGTGTTGCGCGGGATCAGCACGGTCATCACCCCACCGAGCGTCTCAACGCCCAGTGAAAGCGGGGTCACGTCGAGCAGCAGAATATCCTTCACTTCACCGCCCAGCACGCCGCCCTGAATCGCCGCGCCTACCGCTACCACTTCGTCCGGGTTCACGCCCTTGTGCGGTTCCTTCCCGTTGAAGAGGTTCTTGACGATATCCACCACGCGCGGAATTCGCGTCGAACCGCCAACGAGCACCACTTCGTCGATTTTGTCCGGCGTAACTCCCGCATCGGTTAACGCCTGCTTCACCGGACCAACGGTCCGCTGTAGCAGGTCTTCCATCAATTGCTCGAGCTTTGCGCGCGTTAGCTTCAACTGCATGTGCTTCGGCCCTGATTCGTTCGCGGTCACGAACGGCAGGTTGATCTCCGTCTCCATCAATTGCGAGAGTTCGATCTTGGCTTTCTCTGCCGCTTCCTTCAGCCGCTGGATTGCCATGCGATCTTTGCTCAGGTCGATGCCCTGCTCTTTTTTGAACTCCGCAATCATCCAATCCACAATGCGCTGGTCGATGTCGTCGCCGCCCAGGTGCGTATCGCCGTTGGTGGACTTCACTTCGACCACGCCTTCGCCCACTTCAAGAATCGAAATGTCGAACGTTCCGCCGCCCAGGTCGTACACGGCGATCGTCTCATCCTTCTTCTTGTCCAATCCGTAGGCGAGCGCAGCGGCCGTCGGTTCGTTGATGATTCGCGCCACTTCCAGACCCGCGATCTCGCCGGCCTGTTTCGTCGCTTGCCGCTGGCTGTCATTGAAGTACGCGGGAACGGTGATCACCGCTTTCGTCACCTTTTCGCCGAGAAAATCCTCCGCCGCGCTCTTCAGCTTTTGAAGAATCATCGCCGAGACTTCGGGCGGGCTGTACACCTTGCCCGAAATTTCCACGCGCACGTCGTCGTGCGGCCCTTTCACCACTTTGTAAGGCACGCGCTTCAATTCTTCCGTCACTTCATCAAAGCGCCGGCCCATGAATCGCTTGATCGAATACACAGTGTTTTCGGGGTTCGTGATCGCCTGCCGTTTCGCCACTTGGCCTACCAGGCGCTCGCCACTTTTGGTGATCGCGACCACCGATGGGGTCGTCCGCGCCCCTTCCTGGTTCGGAATGACGGTTGGTTCGCCGCCCTGCATCACGGCCACCACTGAGTTGGTCGTGCCCAGGTCAATACCTATAATCTTGCTCATAAAATCGCTCCTAGTGCTTTCCGCTCGCCTCAATCTGGGATCGTGCCAGCCAAAGCAGGCTCAATAATACACGTTGAGTGTTGCATTGTCAAGTTATCTATGCGCCCGTATTATACTGCATCTAGGTGCCTTACATGCAAAACCAATGCAGAACGCGCACATGCTAACGGCAAAGCCGCCATTCCGTAACGCCGGCGGCTCGTCGGCTCTTTGGCTTTGCTTCGATTTTACCGTTCAGTGGCACAAACCGATTTGCTCGCATTTATGGCCCCCCAGTTCCGCATCAACCAACGCCTCATCCCCCGCATCCCACTATCAGGCCAACCAACTGAGCACCGGCGCTGCATCCGTCAGTTCAAAGGTGAACCAATTCGGGCTACAATGTTCATCGAATTCAATTCTTAAGCGATTGACGTCGCACAACCACGTTCGGGAGGCACAGTTGAATTTTCCAACTCATCCAGCGCGTTGGATCCCATCGCATGCGCTCGCAGTCCTCGCCCTGCTACTGCTCCTTGTACCCTCGAACCACGCGCAATCCAAGACCGTCAGCACGAAGCCGCACGCCAAGCCTGCCGCAGCCGAATCTCTTCCGGCACCGATGAAAACCTTCGGCGTAAAATCCGCGCCAATTACCATGGAAGTTTTTAGCGACTACCAGTGCCCCGCTTGCCGCGGCTTCTTCGAAAATACTTTGCGCTACCTGATTAATGACTACGTCGCCTCCGGGAAAGTTTATCTGATTCACCGCGATTTCCCTCTTCCGATGCACCCATATTCGATGGACGCCGCCCGCTGGGCCAATGCCGCCGCTCGCATTGGACGGTTTGAAACAGTTGACGCAGCCCTCTTCGACAATCAGGACAAGTGGACGAAAGACGGAAGCATGGAGCAGTACATAGCTGCAGCCCTCGGCCCGACTGATTTCAAGCGAGTGCAAAAACTGGTAGCAGGCTGCCTCACACAAACTCCCGGCAATACGGCTGCCGCTCAAACCAACCATACGTGCGAGCTCGATACCTTCATTCAGCAGGATGTAGCCCTCGGCAAACAGGTCCCGGTAAACTCCACGCCGACCATCGTCATCACCCATAAGGGCCAGCGCTATCCGCCCATGTCCGGTATCTTTACCTGGCCCATCATGAAGCAATATCTTGATTCGCTGATGAGCCAGTAGACAGACAGACGAATCAATGCCCGACTCAAAATCAGATATCGGAAAAATCCTGCTGACCATCGGCCGCATCGCGCTCGCCGCCATCTTCATCGTTGCCGCATACGCGAAACTAAAACCTCAAGCTCCGGTGCCCTGGTCGATGGGCTCGATGCGCGTCTCTCTTTCCATGTTCGCGATGCAGGTTGACTCCTACCAGCTTCTGCCGCCCGCCATCGTCAGCCCTGCTGCTCACTTCCTTCCGCCCTTCGAACTTTTCATCGGCCTCTGGCTCCTGAGCGGCATCGCGCTGCGCTACGCAGCGCTCGTCACGTCCCTGCTTCTCACAGTTTTCTTCGCCGTGATGGTCCGCTCCTACTTCCTCGGCCTCGAAATCAACTGCGGCTGCTTCGGCCCGGGCGAACGCCTAGGCCCGA
>Ga0209625_1000109_pt1 | contig 19356 bp, 19 predicted proteins | sample JacPin_JW_Ref_M2_FD_187960 | JGI IMG/M metagenome (GOLD analysis project Ga0209625, IMG submission 187960) | Forest soil microbial communities from Algoma, Ontario, Canada - Jack Pine, Ontario site 1_JW_Ref_M2 (SPAdes) (version 2) | ecosystem: Environmental > Terrestrial > Soil > Boreal...
CCCCGCCATGGACGCCGCGGTGAACGTTCCACTCTGCGCCGTGATGGACCCATCCGCAACCACATTGGCTGAATCGTCCTGAATGAAGCCTTGCGTCGCGGAAGCCAGGTAGAAAACATATTGAAAAGGTTGATTCCTCGTCACGTCCGTGAAGTTCAACGTGCCGCGCCCGGTGCCTGCTGCATCGATCGTCAAAGTGACGTTGCTGAATCCGCCGCCCTTCGGAAAAGCATTTACGCCACCGCTGAAATCCTCATCGAGGCTCAGATTCGTGATGTTTCCATTGGCATCCGAAGTAAATCTTCCTGCGCGCGCCAGCCCCCCAAACACGCCCTGACTGATCGCAGCACCGCCAACCGCAAACACAAAGCTGCCCGGGAACGCCGCCAGCGTGGTCGGTACCGCGGTTTGCGCGATTGCCGAGCCCGAAGTTGCTGCCACCGTGTCGTTTTCCACCAGCACCAGATGACTGCCATCCACGACATAGAAAACGTAACTCAGATTAAGCACCTGGCTGTTCAGCGTGGTGTTGAGCGTCATTGTTCCCCGCCCGAAGTTGCTGAAGTTCGTCGCATCCTGCGTGATCGTCCCGGGCTGCAGCGTAATCATGCCTGAAGGCGATGCGCCGTCATTCACGTCGATCACTCCGCCCGTAATTTCACTGACTCCGTTGGTAGTAAATTGCCCGATGAACGACGCGGAGGTTCGGTTGCCTAAATCCAAACCGGTCAAATCAAATGCATACGCCGTCGCAAACGTGCTGCTAATCGTCTGCAGACGGAAATTTCCACTCATCGTGGACGAGCCGTCCGTTTCAATCATCAAGCCACTGGAAGTCGAATCCAACACAATGCTGAAAGTAAAATTATCCGCCACGCTCGGATTCACTGCGTCCGGATGGCTTAAGGTGAGCACGCCCTTGCCATCTGAACTCATCGTATAGTTCGACGCAGGCGCGGCCGTGAAATTAAAGGTGCTGAAGGACCCGCCATCATTCACGTCTTCAATCGCCATGGTGATGTTGCCCTGCCCGTCGGCATGAAAGCTGCCAATTCGCGAAATCGATAGCCCTTGCGTATTATCGGTGCCACTCATCGAGAAAGCATAGGTCCCGTTCAAGCTCGCAAGCGAGTAACTGCCCGGCGGCATCGGAGTAGGCGTAGGAGTAGGAGTGAAGGTCCCATTCCCGCCACCGCACGACGCCGCATACAATCCCAGCGCCATGCTCCAAATCAGAAAAATCCCTTTCATCGCGTGCATTTTTGTCGCACGGGTTTCCACCGCGCCCGTTTTTGAAGAGCCCGTTTCCGTCGTGGGCGCTTTCATCGCGAACCCGCCGGTGAAACAATCTTCCCATTCGCGCCAACCGCGGTCGGTAACAACGGCACCCCGTTTTTCGAGCGTACCGCTACGGACTGCGAACCCTTCTGTATGACCCGCGCCACAAAAACACTGCTATCGCCGAAGGGCACAGTCTCGCCAGTAATGCTGACCGTATCTCCCGGTTGCAAAGAAATATTGCTCGCTTGGATCATTTTCGCATTACCAGCATGCACCTCCATCGTCCCCGAACCAGTCTGCAACGAAATGCGCGCCCCCAACGGAGGTGTCGTCGACGCCGCACTGTACTGCAAAATTTTCCCGCTGATCACGCTCTCGCGGGCCACAGCGTAAGCCGCCCCAGCCCGATGACCAGCAATCTGCGGAATCTGTTGCCCCCACGCAACATGGCCAGACAGTAGCGCGCCCAATAGCGACGCCGCCGGACCAATCGCCCTGGCGCGTCCCATCCATTTGTATATTTTCATTCGTCTCCACCAACCGAACCACGCGAAGGGTGCCCCGGATTCGCAGTTGATTTGAGTCATGAACCCGGGTCTTGCGGTTTCAGATCCCGATTCACCCGCTCCACCAACCAAAATCACGCAGAGGGCGTTCCACCCCCGAATTTCAGGGATAGGTCTTGAAGTTTCCGAATACGAATTAGATGGCCTTCCCCGCAAAATGGCTGTGACCATCCACGAGACAAGTTAACTTTTTACAAACCACCGCCGCAGTTCCGTCCATCCCACCACACACGAAGAAAACCACATCTGATAAACACCCAGCCCCAGCGATAAAAACACAATAGAAAAAATAAAGTTGCAGATACCATGCAATATTCGCATTAACCCACCAACCAGCCACAGGCAGTCCTCAGCCCCTCGCGCGATGGTTTTAAGCTCCACATCACCTACTTCCGCCTCCCAACTCCGAAAGTTCCACTCAAGAATTGAATTCCCCACTCTCGCCAATTCAATTCCGCGCATCTTCCCGTTTGACACTTTTTGCCCCAGCATCCATAATTCCTTGTACGTCACCTGCGGAGGGCGGATAAGTCCGCGATTCAGTTCGCGGTCCATCACGGATGGCGCCAAAATATATTTTTGTTACCGGCGGTGTTGTTTCCTCACTGGGAAAAGGCGTAGCTGCCTCCTCCATCGGCTGTCTCCTCGAAAGTCGCGGCTTCAAAGTCACCCTGCAAAAGTGCGATCCGTATCTCAACGTCGATCCCGGCACCATGAGCCCCTTTCAGCACGGCGAAGTCTTCGTCACCGAAGACGGCGCGGAAACCGATCTCGACCTTGGCCACTACGAGCGCTTCACTCACGCCAAGCTTTCTCGCGACAATAATTGGACCACCGGCCGCATCTACGAAACCATCCTTACCAAGGAACGCCGCGGCGATTATCTCGGTAAAACTGTGCAGGTCATTCCCCACGTCACCGACGAAATCAAAGCGACCATCAGAAAAGTTTCCGAAGGCGTTGACGTGGTCATCGTCGAAATCGGCGGCACCGTCGGCGACATCGAATCTCTTCCCTTTCTCGAAGCCATTCGCCAGATGCGCCTCGAGCTCGGCGCCGAGAACACTTTATTTGTTCATGTAACTCTCGTTCCGTACATCGCCGCGGCCGGCGAGCTGAAAACCAAGCCCACCCAGCACAGCGTCAAAGAAATGCTCGGCATCGGAATCCAGCCAGACGTTTTGCTTTGCCGCAGCGACCGTCACATCGCCGAAGATTTAAAAAAGAAAATCGCGCTGTTCTGCAACGTCGCCGAAGCTTGCGTAATTTCCATGCAGGATGTGGACACCATCTACGCAGTTCCGGTGGAATTGGCCAGGGAAGGCCTGGATACACAAATTCTTCGCCACCTCAAACTCGTCGAAAAACCGGCCAACATGCAGCCGTGGCTCGATCTCGTCCACCGCTTGCATCATCCCGCAGGGGAAGTGCGCATCGCGGTAGTCGGCAAATATGTCCAGCTCGAAGACGCTTATAAGAGTTTGCGCGAAGCATTACTTCACGGTGGCTTGGCGCACCAGCAGAAAACTGTCCTTGAATGGATTGAAGCGGAAGAAATCGACTCGCCGGAGACCGCGGCTTCACGCTTGCGCGGCTACGACGGCATCCTCGTCCCCGGCGGATTCGGCAAGCGCGGCATTCAAGGAATGGTGTACACCATTCAATACGCCCGCGAAAACAAAGTGCCCTTTTTCGGAATTTGTCTCGGCATGCAATGCGCCACCATTGAATACGCCCGCGACATGGCCGGCCTCAAACAAGCCGACAGCACCGAGTTCGAGCCGCAAACCCCGCACCGCGTAATTTACAAATTGCGCGAACTCCTCGGCGTCGACGAAATGGGCGGCACCATGCGACTCGGTGCCTGGCCCTGCAAACTCGAGCCCGGCTCCCTGGCCCACCTGGCTTATGGCAAAACAGAAATCAGCGAGCGTCACCGCCATCGCTACGAATTCAATCGCGACTACGAAAAAACTTTACTTGGTGCCGGCCTCCGCATCACCGGCCGCACTCCTGACGAAAACTACGTCGAAATTATCGAAGCCCCCGATCACCCTTGGTTCCTCGGCTGCCAGTTCCATCCCGAATTCAAATCCAAGCCCCTCAAGCCGCATCCGCTCTTTGCCGCCTTCATCGGTGCCGCGCTGGACCACAAGCGCCACAAAACCCGCCCCGCCGCTGTGCTTTCACAACCTGAGCCCGCGCGCGCCCCACTCCTCCACGCCTCCCCCCGCTCCACCGCAAACTAGCAGCCCTTCGAAGTTGTGTACGCGGGTGCTCGAACTCGCTTTTCAACTTGGATATCTCGGCTGATCAGTCCGCAACCTTTGACTCTTACGGCTTGGAACTTTCAGCTGCTTCAGTCTGAATGGCAGTCACTTTAACGGTGCTGTGATCCCCATCTTGCAAGGTAATCCGTTGCCCCTTTTCTTCAAACTGTTTCAAGAATTCCGGATCCTGCCACGCGTCTGCCTCCACTTCCACCCAACTGAATAATTTGTAATCGCCGGGCGCGATGCCGCGCAGATCAAAATTTCCGTACTGGTCTGTGCTCTCCTTTTTGTATCTTGGATAGTTCTCGCGTTGCGCCAATTCGGGCACCAAGACAACCAACACGCCCGGCAGAGGCAAACCATCCGAATCCATTACTGTGCCCTTCACCCGCGCGCCCCGGGAATTAACTACAATTTCCAGCGTGCCCGGCTCCCCGCGACTAACGGTAAACCCATCTTTCAGGACGCTGGATTCGCCAAAGCGCATATCCTTAATGTAGCAGTCCTTGGTCATGCCCATTACTGCCGCGCGGTAAGTGCCCTCACCAAGCCCCTTCAGAGTAAAAAGATTGTCTCGTCCAACCCTCGATTGTCCACGAATTCCAAGCGGCACATCTACTGCCTGTGGAGTTACTGTCAGTTCATCTTTCTCCAATGCTGGCTGGCCCTCCCACACAATTCGGCCACTGATGTTACTTCCGGGTACCACAGTCACTGCGATGCCTTCCACGTCGGCATTTCCAACATCGACGGCTTGTCGGTTCATGTACTCGATGCCGTCATCAAACCAAAACGACGCGAGTGTATAAGAGCCCGGCAGAACCTCCTGCAGAACAAACGAACCATCGGGTTTTTGCACCGTCGTAGGCGCCCAGAAATTCCACTCGCCGTTATTGGTAGTAGGTACCAGTAGAATGTTGACTCCAACTCCCGGCTTGTGACTAATCTGGTTGTAGACCTTCCCGCGAATCTGATGCACAGGTACTTTGCGCATCAGGATGTCAATGGAAGAGGCCTCCTCGCCAGCCTTGATCGTAATCGGACCTGCTTTTGCGGTGTCGGGCGTTCCCGGGTAATACAACTTTGCATAGCCTTCATTCTGTGCATCCTTGGGCTCGTCTTCGGAGCCTCGGTTCCAGTGAGGATAGACACTGCTCACAAAATAACGGCCGGGGGCAAGACCAAAGAGCCGATATTCACCGAGGTCGTTTGTCCAACTCGACATTGCAGCACTAGTACGCGTTCGTTTTCCTTCTGAGTACACCTGGCGAACCGCGTCCACCATGGCATTCGGCAACGGCTCGCCATCGTCATCGTAAATCTTGCCGGAGATAACCGCGCTCGGTATTAATCTGAACTGCAAATCCTTCAGCTCCTGTCCTGCATGCAGCGTCAGGACCGCGCCCGATGCGTCGGGTTTGCGTCGCCCGTACTCTTCGTCAACAAATCCAACCCGAGTCACGTAGAGGCGATAGGAGCCCGGCTCGATCGCCTTCATTACGAAGTGCCCATCCGCGCCCGTTACGGCACCCACCGTGCGATTTGGGTCCTCCACGTTCGTCAAACTCAAATGAGCTTTTCTTAAAGGCGCGCTGTCCGCCATTTTGATGACAATGCCTGCGACCGAACAGCTTTCTTCTTTTGGCGGTTTTGTGTTTTTCTGGGCGTTGGCAGATAACGCCGTGAGCAAAGTTAGCGGCAGGACCAGCACGCGAAGTCTTAACATGCGAAATTCCCGCCCGAAGTATACGACGATTAATTATTCATTTGATATAACACGCCGCGTTTATCCTCGTTCCGGGTGCCCCGGGGTTCGCACTTGAGTTATTGAGTTATGGATCTGGGCCCTTCTTACACGACAACGTACAAGCGATACCTGATAGACCTTTCCCAGCGCCGCCCTATCATTTGTTTGAGGATTTGATCGCCATGAAAGAAAACACGAAAAATCTGGTCGGCATCGGAACTCTGGCTGCCGCAGGATTCTTACTCGCAAAACAATTCGCCAGGCGTGCACGCGCTTTCGAGCTCACCGACAAAGTTGTAACGATCACCGGCGCTTCGCGCGGCCTGGGCTTGGTCCTCGCGCGCGAATTTGCGAGGTACGGCGCCCGCATCGCCATTTGCGCACGCGATCAATCTGAACTTGAGCACGTGGTCGACGAATTTGCCTGGATGGGTGAAAACTTTCTGGCTGTAACCTGCGACGTAACCGTCCGCGAAAATGTCGAAACCATGGCCATGCAGTCGAAACCATGCTCGGTCCCGTCGCATTCACGGCGACGCTGAATTGATGTTAGGCGCCACCGCCAAATTCGACGCCGCGATGCATTTGCTCATGCCTGAGATGATCAACGAAATCCTCGGCTTTACCAACACTCTGCTAATGCCCGCGCCCAACGGCTCCGGCGTCCGCAAATTCAAAGGCTCTCAAAGCGAAACCGCGGTAACCCAAAGCGCCCTAACCGCGCTCACGCGCATAGCCGAGTCCGCCAACAACCAACTCTAACAAGGGGGATTAATTTGCCTCTGCCTGATTGCCAAAGGGAAGTTTAAGTTGTTCCATCAGTTCTGGTTGTTGGATATCTAGTAATAATAGCTTTACGGCTTCTAACCAGGAACAGGTCGTAATGGACCGCGAAGGAGGTCTCATGAAGAAATATATGCTGAGTGCATGCTGTTTGCTGACAGCGGTTTTCCTAGGTCTGGTGACTTCAGCGTACACTCGGGGTGCCGCTGGTCACTCTAAGAATGTTAACAACCCACGCTACGGTCTGGCTGAGATCTGTCGCGTGCAATCACTACTGCCGAACTAGACTACAAATTGAAGCATGGAGTGTATGCCAGTTGGGGCGCTCTGGTCGCAAATGGAGATTTTACGAACAACGGAACAAAGTTGGGACCAAAGAACGATCCACGATTCGCGAATGTGAAATTTTCAAGCGGATCTGAAGTTCTGCCCGGCTGGAAACTGCGTTTGAATTTGTCAGCTGACGGCAAGAGCTTTGACTTGTTGTTAGAGGACGCGACCGACGAGAAGTGTGGCTACGCAGCGATTACCGACGAACGCGGCATCATCCGACAAGGCAAGACAATTGATTGTGAACTCTAGTCGGACCTTTCAAGGCGGGTGGCCCACGCTTAAGCCAGCTCCATTGTCATTTCATTTTCAGGCACTACTTTGCCCGTTGAGTGATAATGCCCAACATGATCGCCGATCGAAACGCCCGCGCCCTCGCAGCACTTCGCATTTCTGTCGGCCTGCTTTTCCTCATCTTCGCTGAATACAAAGTATTCGGCTCACAGTTCACTTTGGGTGGCGGCTTCCAATTCTGGATCAGCCGTTTTCTGACCGACGGCGGCACCTACCCATTTATGGTTCCCATCTTGCAAAAATTCGTCCTGCCTCATGCGACTCCCCTCGCTTTCCTCGTCGCGTACGGTGAGCTGGCCATTGGTCTCGCATTGCTGACCGGCATCCTGGTTCGCCCCACGAGCATTTGTGGCGCAATCTACATGCTCACGCTGCTTTTCTCCGCAAACTATCCTGGTTTCCACGCCGTCTTCTGGCAATTTTTTGGTGCGTCGCTCGAACATTTGGTGTTGGCGCTCTGCTTCGTTGTATTTATCTTGGGAGACTCAACTCAAGCGCTGTCGCTACGCCCATATCTTCAAAGGCGGCGCAGCACACCCAAGGCGCCCGCCTCGTCTCCTCGAACCTGACTCAGGCGCTTGTTGTTTTGTATCGTCAGCGTTTACCGGTCGCACACCATTAACTACGAGAAGACTCCGGCTGGCCTACTCTTTGCGCTTTTTGCTTTTTTGCAAAAGGGTTTTACGCGCCGCGGCGGGTGGGCGCTTTTCTCCGATTCATTTGATCCGGGAGACCCGTATTTTCTTGTTTTGTAGGGATCTGATTTGAATGCAGCTGCGCGACTGGCACTTCCCAAAAAAACCGTCAGGCGGCTAGCGGGGTGCCGCACCGTCTGCGGATTTTTAAAGGGTTACCCGCCGTGGCGGGTGCGTCTCACTTGTTAAATATCTAGGTTACCTGTAAATGTGTCGTCGTCTCCAGGGCCTGTTCGCGTACCAGCAGCCAACATTAAGTGAGAACATACCCATCCACAGCCTCATCGCTCGCCGCCGGCTTCCCGGTAGATTTACCATCCACATTCGCCGCAGACTCATGCATCCTCGCGTAGCCGCTTGTAATTTGTGTTTCGTGCCATAGATTTTGCGTCGATGAGGATTCTCGTCGAACCTCGTGAATGTGGGAATAGGTGAATGGTACCAGCCGATAAAACCATCGTTCCACTTCGGCAATACCCAACCATCTGGTTCATTGGCAGGTTTTCCGCAGCACAGTGCCGTCCAGAATTGCATTGACAACCATACCGTTACGGAATATCGTCTGCCCACAACTGGTCGGTGCTACGGGCGCTAGCCCTATACTCAAAAGGTTACCCACTAACAGAACGCCGTTTCCCTCGCTATCCGTGAGCCTGCGAGTGAACGACGAGGGACGGCCTTCCAACCGTTTTGCGCTTGCGCCAAGCGGCCTGCCAGCGAGTCCCAGGAGGACACCATAATGAAGATGCGGATCTCGGCCCTGCTCGTGTTTTTGTTGATAGTAACGCTTGTACCGGCAGCTCTTCCCCAAACGGAATCGACGCCGGTCGTGTACACCTATGTAAGTCAGTTTCAAATCCCTCGCGCGAATTGGGCGGCATACTCGGAGGACAGCGAGAAGTCTGTCATTCCGGTTCTGGAAAAGTCCGTAACCGACGGCACAATCCTTAGCTGGTCCACCTTTGAGCAAGTCATACACACCCCGGAAGGATATACGCACGGCGCAGCCTGGTCCTCCAGCAGCATCGCCGGGCTCATGAAGGTGCTCGACGAAATTCGCAAGAGCGCTCCACGGCCCAGCCAAATCGCCGCAACCAAACACGAAGACTACTTGATGCAAACGAGGATGTACCATCCCGGCACCGGAACACCAACCTACCTACGCGTGGTCTGCTCATCGGCCAAGCCCGATAAGCCGGAACATTACGCCGCAGTGCTCAAGAAGATGCTGGTGCCCACTTTTGAGGAACAACTCAAGGCCGGCGTCGCTACCTACTACGGCCTCGACGAGCAGTACGTAAATACTTCCGCGCCATCGACGCGTTGCCTCGTCATCACCTACCCCAACGCCGAAAGCATCGACAAGTGGGCCACCGCCATCAACACCACCATGGGCAAGTGGACTCCCGCGGAACGCGAAGAATTTGCAGCCGCCTCCGTGCTCGATAGCCGCCGCGATATCTTGGCGCGCATAACGCACTCCGGCCACAAATAGGTGCTTCCTTATTGCTATCAAAACGGGGAGACATTCTTCGTGCTGCTACGAAGTGTGTCTCCCCTTTTTACATCTAAACCCTCCGCTGCAGTCCTGGACGCCTCAACCCCATGAGCCTCTAGCAAGCGCTTGTCACTCGCACTACGGCCTTCGTGTTATCTTCAGTGTTCCGCATGACCCGAATTACTGAAATTGTGTGGGGCGCATGAGCCCGCATCCGTTACGTGAAATCGCGCTGGGTGCTCTGCGGTTGGGCGCTGCAAATCCGCTTTTTTTGATTGCCGGGCCATGCGTGATCGAAAGCGAGGCCCACGCTTGCGGCATGGCCGAGAAGATTGCGCGCATCGCCGCCGATTGCGGTGTGCCTTATATTTTTAAGGCTTCGTATGACAAAGCCAATCGCTCGTCGCTCAAATCTTTTCGTGGCCCGGGACTTGCGGAAGGCTTGCGCATTCTGAAGAAAATAAAAAAGGATTGTGGCGTCCCGGTGCTAACCGATATTCATGAGACCACGCAAGCTGCGCCTGCCGCGGAAGTGTGCGACATACTTCAGATTCCCGCCTTTTTGTCGCGGCAGACCGATTTGCTGGTGGCCGCCGCAAAAACAGGGCGAATCATTAACATAAAGAAGGCGCAGTTTCTTTCGCCCTGGGACATGAGCAACGTAGTAGAGAAAATTGTTGACGCAGGAAATGAGCAAATTATTTTGACCGAGCGCGGCGCATCATTTGGCTACAACAATTTGGTCGTGGATATGCGCTCTTTTCCCGTGATGCAAAAAATTGGCTACCCGGTGGTGTATGACGTAACCCATTCGGTGCAATTGCCCGGAGGCCAGGGACACGCCAGCGGCGGGCAGCCGGAATTCATCGAGACTTTAGCTCGCGCAGGAGTAGCTGCAGGCGTGGATGGAGTTTTTCTGGAGACGCACGACAATCCCAGCGCCGCGCTTTCCGACGGCCCGAATGCGCTGCCGCTTGCGCAGCTGTCTTCCCTGCTGAAGCGATTGAAGCAAGTTGCCGAACTGGCGCGAAGCTGGAGTGCACGATGAGTCTCGATTGCGCGCGCCGTGTTCTGCGGATCGAGGCCCAAGCGATTCAGGATGTGCTCGCGCGCCTGGATGGCAGCTTTGAGCGCGCCGTGGACGCTTTGTTTGCGTGCAAAGGACGTGTAGTAGTTAGCGGCATGGGCAAGTCAGGTTTGATTGCGCGAAAAATTTCGGCGACGTTCTCCAGCACCGGCACGCCATCGTTTTTTTTGCATCCCGCGGAAGCGCTGCACGGAGATCTGGGTATGCTGGCTCGCGGCGACGCGCTCCTCGCGGTTTCCTACGGCGGAGAGACAGAAGAAATTGTGCGGCTGCTCGAAGCTTTGAACCGCCTGGAAATATCACTCGTTACATTAACGGGAAAAACGGACTCGACACTGGCGGAAGCGAGCGACGTGGTGCTCGACGTCAGCGTGAAGGAAGAAGCCTGTTCTTTGAACCTCGCACCGACGGCGAGCACCACAGTAGCGATGGCCGTCGGCGATGCGCTCGCGGTTGCGCTTTTGGAGCGGCGCGGATTTCAACCAGATGATTTTGCCGCGCTGCATCCGGCGGGGCGGTTGGGCAACAAACTACTTCGCGTGGAACATTTGATGCACGCGGGCGATGCATTGCCCCGCGTATCTCCAGAGACGATGATGCCGGATGTGTTTCATGAAATGAGCAAGAAAGGCCTGGGCATGACGACTGTGACGGAGCCGGACGGAAGGCTGGCTGGAATTTTGACCGATGGCGATTTGCGGCGTTTGATGGAGAAGCATCGCGGCGACACGCTGGAGATGCGCGCCGTAGACTGCATGACGCGTGGAGCGCAAACGATTGGGCCGCATGTGCTGGCGAGCGAGGCTTTGAACTTAATGGAGAAGCGCAAAATCACTTCGATTGTAGTGGTGGATGAAGTAAAAGCAGTTCTCGGGGTCGTGCATCTGCATGATCTGTGGACTCTGGAATTGATGTAAAACATTTGTGACTCGGGAATTTGCAAACAATCGGCGGAGGATTTTACTTGGCTAAAGCGGCAAAGAAAATCGCGGCGCAAATAACATCACAAGTAGCAAAACGCGCCAAGCAGATTACCGTGTTTTTGATGGATGTGGATGGCACGATCACCGCTGGCGGCGTGACGCTGCTTTCGCTGCCGGATGGCTCGACGGAGGAAATTAAAACCTTTGACGCGCATGATGGACAGGGATTGAGTCTCGCGCACACCGCGGGCATTCGCACCGGCGTAATTACCGGCCGCGGAAGTGCTGCATTGCAGCGCCGCGCCCAAGAGCTGAAAATCGAATTTGTCTATGAACACCAGGCGCAGAAAATTGCCGCGTATGAAGAAATTTTAAAGAAGACCGGCGCTTCGGAAGCGATGGTCGCCTATCTCGGCGACGACTTACCCGACATCACCATCATGCGGCGAGTCGGCTTGGCGGTAGCTGTAGGGGACGCCGCACCCGAAGTAAAACGCGTGGCACATCATGTAACGCGCGCTATCGGCGGCAAAGGCGCCGCGCGAGAAGTGGTGGAATTAATCTTGAAAAGTAAAGGCATCTGGGAAGAAATGATCGACAAGGCCCGCGCGTAAAAGGGTGATGCCAATGCCATTTCCTTTGCAGCACCGAAATCAAATGAACCCGGAGGGTGCCCCACGCTCGATTTTTAGCGTGGGTCTTCGGTTTGGGTTTAGTAGGAATTACGAAGAAATGAGTTTGTAACGAAAGAGGGATTTTATGTTGCATGCATGGCATGACGTTTCCCCGGGGGACGATCTGCCCCGCGATTTTCAGGCGGTGATTGAGATACCGCTGGGCTCGAATGTGAAGTACGAGTTGGATAAAACCAGTGGCATGCTGCGCGTGGACCGCATCATTCATTCGGCCGTGTATTACCCCGCCAACTACGGTTTCATTCCGCAAACGTATGCGGAAGATGACGATCCTCTCGATGTGCTGGTGCTTTGCCAGGAAGCGGTGCAACCCCTGGCGTTGATTCAAGCGCGCGCGATCGGATTGATGACCATGGTGGATTCCGGCGCAAGCGATGACAAAGTGATCGCGGTGGCCACTGGCGATCCCGAGTTCAACAGTTACGTGGAAGCACGAGACTTGCCGCCACATCGATTGCTGGTGCTGAAGAGATTTTTTTCTGACTACAAGCAACTGGAAGGCAAGACCGTTCAGGTGGAGGATATTCGTCCCGCATACGCGGCGATTACGGTAATTGAGAAGGCGCTGGCGCGCTACAAAAAGGTTCGCGAAAAATTGCTCGATGACGATGGGCGTGGACCGATTAAATTTCCTATTCCGAAATTCAGCGATAGGTGAAGCAGGAGGAAGAAAATTGCTGAAGTGGGTTGGCGTTGTTTTGGCGCTGTTGATTTTAGCCGCGGCGCTTGGGCTTTCGGTGGTGGCCGGGAGTATACGGGGCGCGTATGGACTGGTGCGTTACGCGCTCCCGCACATGCATCGAGGCACGCTACGCGTCGGAGACGATGCGCCTGACGCTTCGCTGCTGGCGTTGGACGGCAGCAGCCGGTTTCATATCCGGGAGCGCACCGGAGCGCGTCCGTTGGTAATTGTGTTCGGGAGCTACACGTGACCGCCTTTCCGGCGCCAGGTTGGCGACGTGGTGCAGATTTACAAAGACTATAAGGATCACACCGAGTTTCTCACCGTCTACGTGCGTGAAGCGCATCCCACGGACGAATGGCAGATGAATTCCAACGTGAAGGAAGATGTTTGTTACGCGCAGCCAAAGACGCTGGAGCAACGCGTGGCCATTGCGAATGATTTCGTGAAGCGTTTCAACTACCCGACGCAGTTTGGCATCGACGATATGAGTAATGCCGCGAATGATGCGTATGCCGCGTGGCCGGAACGGATTTACATTATTGATGAACGGGGGCGGATCGCGTATCGCGGAGGCATGGGTCCGTTTAATTATCATCCGGAAGAAGCGCGAGCCTGGTTGGCGGCTCGGTATGGGGAAGTAAAGCGAGAAGCTTCTACAGTAGGGCCCGACAAGACCGGCGCCAAACGCGAAAAATAATTAATAACTTTGTCGCTCGATTTTTGCCGGCGGCTTTTGACGCTTATACCCAGAGACGATGAGAGACAGAAATCCCCGCGCCAAGAAAGATCGGCGCATCAATTCCGCGACTCTTAAAAATACCGCGCCGACTTTCAACGCGCAGGTTCGCCAACAGCGCAGCGTTGGATTGGCGCGGGCGATTTCCAAGATGGGATATTGTTCCCGTAGCCGCGCGGAAGACGCCATTCACGCGGGGCGCGTGCGAATTAATGGCTCGGTGCGAAGGAATGTCGAAGCGCCGGTACATTTGGGCAAAGACCGCGTGGAGATTGATGGCCACGAAATTAAGAAGGCGGAAAACATTTATTTGATGTTGAACAAGCCGCGCGGTGTAGTAACCACTGCCAGCGATGAGCGTGGCCGCGAAACTATTTATTCTTTTCTGCAGAAGTATGCGGATGGCTCTTTATATTGGGTCACGCCGGTAGGGAGACTCGACAAAGCCAGTGAAGGCCTTTTGTTAATCACCAACGATTCGGAATGGGCCGCTAAGATTACCGCGCCGGAGTCGCATGTCGACAAGACTTATCACGTACAAATCGCGCAACAAGCAACGCCAACGATGATAGAAAAGCTGCAACAAGGATTTACTGTCAAGGATGGAGAGTTTTTGCGAGTGAAAAACGCCAGCGTGGTACGTTCAGGTAAACGCAACTGCTGGTTGGAGATTATTTTGGATGAAGGACGCAATAGGCATATTCGGCGAATGTTTGAGACAATGGGTGTTGAAGTCTTGCGATTGATTCGGGTGGCGATCGGGGCTTTGAAGTTGGGAGACCTGCCCAAGGGCGAAGTTCGGGCCTTAAGTGAAGAGGAAAGAGCTGTTGTTGTTTAGGAAAGCCAGCAGGGATTAACAAGCGCCGCATTGGCGGCCGAGTGCATCACAATAAACACAGCTTCGTGCGCCGCGCGTCCAGCCCGGTGACAAAATCGAAAAACTAAAGCGCACTGAAATTCAGGCGTGGAGTAAGGTTGAGCATCGCTCATTTATTCTGTTGCGGGAGCTTAAGGTTAATGAAGATTGGAACGATGATGCGGCATGGCACAGAAAAACGAGGTCGGCGGCGTGCTTTGGGCGGAGTATTGGCGATGGCACTGGCCGCGGCTGCGGGCACGACATTTTTCGCCCCGCGCAACGCGCGGGCGGATGCGGCGGCGGCATTTGATTTGTCCGGGCCGCGCGTAGAGATGAAGGTGATGCGCGCAGGCAAGACACTGCCGATTGCGAATGTCCCGAATTTGCAGGCGGGCGACCGGTTGTGGGTGCATCCAGATTTTCCTGATTCGCAATCCGTGCATTTCTTGGTGGTGGTGGCTTTTTTGCGGGGCGCTACAAATCCGCCGCCGGAGAATTGGTTTACCAAGGCGGAGGCATGGAATAAGCAGGTTCGCGAAGAAGGATTTTTTGTAACGGTGCCGCAGGGAGCGCAGCAGGCGTTGTTGTTTCTCGCGCCAGAGACGGGTGGAGATTACAGTTCGCTACGAGCGACCGTGCGAGGAAAGCCAGGAGTTTTTGTGCGCGCGTCGCAAGATCTCAATCAAGCGAGTTTGGATCGCTCGCGCCTGGATCAATACATGCAGCAGGTACGAGAGAGCGCGGGAATGGACGCCAAAGAATTACACGAACGCTCGGTGCTGCTGGCGCGCACGCTGAATATCAAGTTGGAAATGCAGTGTTTCGACAAGCCGATTGAACAGCAACCAACATGCCTGATGCAAAACAGTGACCAGAAAGTTTTGGATGACGGACATAGCCAGTCGATGGTGGCAGCGCTAACTTCCGGGCCGTCCACGGATTTGATTGGAGCGGTGAGCACCACTTCTTTGGCCGGGGGCGGATCTTATAGCCCGTATGTTGGCGCGATTGTGGACCTGGCGAAGATCATGGAAAGTTTTCGTACTCCTGATTATCAATATCTTCCATCACTGGCGCTGCCGAAGCAGGAACAATTAAATTTGCGGCTCAATAATCCTCCTTCATTTCGCAAACCGAAATCGGTGCTGGTGGTGGGATTGCCCGCGGTAGAAGCGGTGCAAATGCCGCCGCTGCGGCCGGTGCATGCGGGCGAGGTGTTGTGCCTGGAAAAACCTTCTTTGGTATTGGCGGTTGAGGGTGCGCCGCTGGTTTTTTCTACCGATATTGGACATCACTTCGTGCTGCAGTTTAAGGATAAATCCGGCGCAGAGGTGAAATTGCCGGCCCGGGCAGACGCGGTGCGTGGGGGATTTTTGATCGATGCGCACGAACTGGAGGGACGAGAACTGGAACCGGAAGTTACCGGAACTTTGCGCGGCTCCTGGGGATTTGAGCCTTACGAAGGGCCACGATTTGATTTGAAGACTGCGCACAATAGCAAATGGAATGTCGCGGCCGCGGAACAGAGCGCCTTGGTCGTTGGCCGCGATGATATGTTGCATGTGCAGTCGGGATGCGCGGTGTGCGCGGAGAAAGTCAGTTTTAAAAATGACAAAGGCTCGGAATTGAGAACGAGCTGGAAAGTTCTCCGCGCGGATACGCTGGAAGTCGGCGTGGGATTGAAAGACGAGGCGCCTGGCCTGGTGACGATGTCGGTGAAGCAATTCGGGTTGGCAAAAACGGATGAGTTGACGCTCCACACGTATTCGGAAGCGGCGCATCTGGAACGCTTCACGATTAATTCCGGGGACCAGCAGGGAGTGTTGCGCGGGACGCGGCTGGATGAAGTGGACAGTGTGGAGTTGAAAGGCGTGAAATTTTCGCCAGCGAAATTGTCGCGTGCAAATGAGAAGGATGAATTGCGTCTGGCGGCCGCGACTATGCCGCCGACAAATGCGTGGCTGCCGGAGGAAAAAGTGGTGGCGCACGTGGCGCTAAAAGATGCGCGAGTGCTGGACTTGCAGACCACCGTGGAGGCCGCGCGGCCGAAGGTGACGCTGATCAGCAAAAATGTGCAGCCGGGGCCGACGCCGACAGCGGTGCGTTTTGGGAGTGCTGATGAGTTGCCGCAAGATGCGCGGTTGGCATTCTTTTTGAAGGCGGTGATTCCGGAAAAGTTTTCGCATGCGGAAAAGATTGAGGTGGCTACGGCGGACGAAGCATTTCATGTTTCGCTAAGCGTGACCGACGGGAATCTGGTCATGCAGGATGCGGAAAACGTGCTGGCGACACTCGATCCATTGAAGAGTTTTGGGGCCTCCGCATTTGGTCCGTTGCGGTTTCGTCCTGTGGATGCTGAGGGGGCGAAGGGCGATTGGCAGCCGCTGGCGAATCTGGTGCGGTTGCCCACGCTCAAGGAAATTAGGTGTCCGGATAGTCCCGACAAGCAGTGTAAGTTGAGCGGGACGAATTTATTTTTGATTGATTCGGTGGCGTCGGATCCGCAATTTACGCATACGAGTCCGGTGCCGGCAGGATTTATGGAATCGACGATGAGCGTGCCGCGGCCGAACGGGACGCTGCTTTATATTAAGTTGCGGGATGATCCCGCAACGGTGAATACGCTGGTGTTGCCGGTTTTTCCTGACGAACGGTAGAACGAGATAGTATTCACGCGCGATTCTTGGTTGGTGGAAATGCGTAAAAGTGGTGCAATTCTGGGCGCAAGAAGCGCGACCGGGTTCGGGGTGCTAGCCTGTGCAAGGCAACTGCAAAGACCCAGGCTAAAAAGCGAGCCTGGGGCACCCTCCGCGTGATTTTCGTTCGGGAAGATTCCTAGCCAACAAAAGATTATGAGGATTTGCGGCCGGCCAAAACCGCGATGGCATTGCGAGCGCGGTGAGCGCCCGCGTCGGCGCTCGAGCCAGCAGGTGAAGCCGCTCCGGTGATGGCGCGGCGGATCGCGGCCTCGGGAGCATCGTCGCGCAAGTGAACGGTGGAACCGTTCCACTCAATACCTAACTGCTTCCATTTTTCTTGCAGGTCGACGCTCACCGGGTGGTCTTTCATTTGATTGTAGAGATCGGTGAGGACCGTGGTGCCGGTGGACTGGTCTCCGATTTTTAAAGCTTTCGTAAGCTCCCAATCATTGGTGATGTTGCCGCCGGCGTCGAGGATGCCGCGCAAAGCATCCTGCAATCCTTTTTTGTTTTGGGTTTGGCGGCGGATTTCGACGTCGGCGTCGAAACAAAATAGCGCGCCGCCCCAATAGGTGCGTCCCCACGTGTGTGTACGATCGAGACCTTCATCACCGGCTTGTGGCTGGCCTTTGGGCATGTCGCGAATCAGGTCGGTCCACATTTGTTCTTCTCTCATGTGGTTGGCGCGGATGCGCGCGATGGGCTCAACGTAAGTCGAGATGCCTTCCTCGATCCAGTGATGCTCGTCGGCGACGGAGGGAAAAGCCAGGTGGATCATTTCGTGAGTCATCATCCAGTCGTTCATTAATTCGGCTTTGGTGGTGTCGCTGCCGAGACCAATTTTTATGAAGCCTCCGCGCATGCCGAAAGTCATGCCGTGGCCTACACCGTGGCCGGAGTAAGGCATGATGCGCAACGTGAGATGCGGAACGGGAAAGTGGCCGTAGTAAGCGGTCACCGACTCGGCGGCAGCTTGCACCCAGGCGATCACGTCTGCTTGAGGAACGTTAAGCTTGCCATCGTCGACAGTGATGTCGATGTGGGAACCACCAACGATAAGAGTGGAAGTCATTTGAGGTGCGCGAGCACCAAGAGAACAAGCGGCTGCGATCAGCGATAAGAGTACAACGAAGACCTGGAAACGCGAGAGCACAGCTTGCAACATGCGGACCCCAAAAATATTTTTCGGGCGAAGGCTTGGTCACCAGGCCAGAGGTGGCTTTTTTTCTCCGGGCGCGGTTGGAAATAGCCGGTCAAGCAAATAGTCCACAGCGAATTTTCCTGGGCCGAACAGTAATACGATGACGGATGCGACTAGAAAGGTGTATGGGGCCGCGGCATAAAATTTGTCGGGGTCGGAGAAGATGGAGAAAAGGGCTTCGCGGTCGGCGGTGATGTAGGCCACGATGAGGTTGATGGTAAGTGCGAGAGCGGTCAAGCGGGAGAGCAGGCCGACGGTAAGAAAAATGCCGCCAAAGAATTCGAGACACGAAATGGCTACGGCGGTTTGCGCGGGCACGGGTAAATTCAGGCTGGTGAAAAATTCGGTGACTTTGTCGAGGTGATGGAGCTTGCCCCAGCCGCTTTGGATGAGTTGATAGCCCCAGTAGAGCCGCACGAAAAGAAGAAAGGGCGACTGGCCGAAGGCTACGTAATAAAAAAATAAGTTGTAAAGTTTTTTGAGCCGAAGGAGGAGATCGTTCATGGTGGGCTGGACGCTCCTTTCAGCTTGAGCTAAGCATTTTTGCGTCGTGCGCCAGCGGGTTTTCCTTTTATACGATTCTTAGACACGGCAGAAGTTTCAGGTTTAGGTTGGGGTTGGCAAAACCAGCCGAGCTCGGCCCAGTTGTGGAACCAGCGTTGAGCGAGAGTGGGCAACTCTTGCGGCGATATTTTACTTTTGCTAAAGGCGCGATCGATAGCTTTCTGGAGCGCTCTTCCCTGCTTTAGTTCACGCAAAAGCGCGAATTCTTCAGGCTCTAAACGGCGGAAATAAACGCTGTTGTCGATGCGATGGACGGCCAGCGCGATGGCCGCGGGTTTTAGTTTTGCGACGGTTTGCACGCGCTTACGTTTGCGGCGCTCCTGGAAGGCATTGCTGGCGACTTCGTTGTTGTCGCTGGTGTTTTTTATTTCAAGCAGAAGATCATCGACGGGGTAGCGAAGGCTCAATAATTGGATGTACGGCTGAAGACGGAGGCGGAG
>Ga0209625_1000110_pt1 | contig 19256 bp, 19 predicted proteins | sample JacPin_JW_Ref_M2_FD_187960 | JGI IMG/M metagenome (GOLD analysis project Ga0209625, IMG submission 187960) | Forest soil microbial communities from Algoma, Ontario, Canada - Jack Pine, Ontario site 1_JW_Ref_M2 (SPAdes) (version 2) | ecosystem: Environmental > Terrestrial > Soil > Boreal...
TTTAGCTGGCATTTTGCGAATCACACTTCTTCCTAAATCTTTCCCACGCATTTGTTCGGTAACGGCGTTCAATTGGGAGTTTGCCCTAGCCATTCCACTTGAATGCAACGGTTGACTGCATCTATGCCAGAATGGGGTCATGAATCTACCGGAATTAGCGTCCCTGCTATTCGCAGCAATCGTTCTTGGTTTGTGCGCGCAACAGGCAGGTAAAGGGCAGCTTCCCGCCGCGGATGCAGACGCGGGCGTGATTGATGGAACCGTCCGCTACGAGGACGGCAACCCCGTTAACGGCGCAACTGTCTACGCGCAGCCGATGGACCGAATGATGCACGCGATCGTGCCTCACGCCGAAACGGACGAAACGGGGCACTTCGCAATCCGTCATCTGGACTTGGGGAAATATGCTGTAGCTGGGGAGAAACAGGACGAAGACTACCCAAACATGTCCATGCAGTTCTATGACGAGGGCAAGGCCAAGACCGTAACCCTCACGCCTCGCCATTTTGCTGCGAGCGTCAGCATTCAACTTGGACCTAAAGCCGGAGTTCTGCTCGGCACTGTAGCCGACGCAATTACGGGCGCGCTTTTAAATCCGTGTGCAGAATTCAGACGAGCGAGAGGTCCCGACAACTACTTGTCTGGAACCGGCCTGGTCAAGGCGAAGTATCGCGTGTTAGTCCCGTCTAACACGGACGTCTTAATGAAAGTCTGGTACGAGGGATACAAACCTTGGTATTACCCGGGAACGATAGACAAAGCTCAGAGTCAACCCTTAAACCTGAAGCCCGGAGAAGAAACAAACATGGAGATTCGTTTGGAACCTGACCGTGATGCCCTGCCGGGGGGATGCGGAATGCCCGTCGGCACCGTAATCAACCCGTAAAAACCAAGTGTTGCTCTCTGCTCCTCGCGTGCGGTAACGCCCGATAATTCGGGCAAGTAAGCTGCAAACGGCTTCCAGAGTTGACCTTCGTCTTATGAGCCCGGCGAATTTAATTTCTTTTGATATGTCGCACTGAATCTTTACGCGCTGTTTTCGAAAATCACTTCGGCGAGCGCGAGATTTCCGCTGTGGGTAATCGTCAGTGAAATGTTCTTCACGCCCATCTTTTCGGCCCGTTCGCGTGCGACGCCTTGGAGCTCCAGCGTCGGCTTTCCGCTTGCTTCGCGGATAACTTCGATATCGCGCCACCGCACTCCCGCGCGCCAGCCCGTCCCGAGAGCTTTCATCGCGGCTTCTTTCGCAGCAAAGCGGCCGGCATAGCGCTCGAATTTATTCCGATGGCTTTCGCAGTAGGCGGCTTCGCGAGGGGTAAACAGACGTTCGATCAGCGCAGCGCCATGTCGCGCGATGGCCGCTTCGATGCGATCGATTTCCGCGATGTCCACTCCCAGTCCGACGATCACGCGCCCTCTGCTTTTCAAAAGCGCGGCAGTGGATGCATAGAAACCCGAGCGGCCCTGCAGCGCGCCGCGATTATACCTATACGCGATTATATCTATAATTGACTGGCGCAATTGGTGGCGGGGGGACCGGCCACGCGATTGGAGAAATTACGGGTGCCAACGAGAAGCGGTGGAACAAAATCAGCGGTGCGCAATCGTTCGGCAACAAAGCGGGGTACACCCGCTAGTGCCAAGTGGAATCTACGCCTAGCCAGCGGCTTGCAAATCCTTGAAGGGCCTGCGTTCGCACGGTTCAACTGGCTCGTTCACGGCTTCAGCACAAGACCGGGCGGTGTAAGCGAATTGAAGGCGTTGCGCGACGGAGAAGATACTTGCGAAAAAGTGCTCAATCTGGGCTTCACGGACTGGGATCCACGCGCGCGTGTTCTTGACAACCGGGAGAAATTCATCCGCGCGATTGGCGCGAACAAAATGCGGGTTGTCGCACTGCGGCAGATTCATTCCGACATTGTCCAGGTAGTTGATTCGGCAAACGAGTCGCGAAGCGGAGCCGATTCGCGCGAAACAGCCCCGCAAGGTGACGCTCTCATCACTCGCGAGCCAGGCGTTCTGCTCGTCGTACAAACGGCCGACTGCATTCCGATCCTGCTCGCGGATCCGAAGCGCCGCGCGATCGCTGCGATTCATTCCGGCTGGCGCGGCACGGTTCGCCGCATTGCGGCAAAAGCGCTGGGTCGTATGCAAATGGACTTCGGCACAAAGCCAGAAGACGTGGTCGCTGCCCTCGGTCCCGGCATCGGTCAATCGTGCTATGAAGTAGGCACTGAAGTGGCGACGGAATTTCAGGCGCAGTTTCCAAACGCGCGCGACTGGTTCGAAGGCCCGTTCGATCGGCTCGCGGACAGCGATAACGACCCCAACTGGCTCCCCTGGCTGGCCATGAAGCCCCCGGGGCATCAGCCGCCGCCTCCGCGCGTTCAACTCGACCTGATCGCCGCCAACCGCGCCATTCTCGAAGCGGCCGGGATCCCCGCGCGGAATATCTTGTCATCCGGCTTCTGCACGGCGTGCCGCACCGATCTCTTCTTCAGCTTTCGCAAAGAACGCACCACGGGCCGCATGATGGCCGCGATCGGCATTCGCTGAGAGAATTCGAAGCCAGATTTTCACTACTGCGAAATCTGGGTGAGACTCGACGTCGCCGCGCCCATTTCCATAAGTGCCAATTGCCCGCAGGCGGCCATCACGTCCTGGCCGCGAGAATAGCGCACGAACACGCGCATTCCTTTGTCGGCAAGAATTTTGCGGAATGCTTCAATACGCGCGGGATCGGGCTTTGCGTATGGCAGATCGCCGGGATTCCATGGAATCAGATTCACTTTTGTGCGCAGATTCGCAAGCAACTTCACTACTCGCCGCGCGTCATCGTTTGAATCGTTGAATCCGCCGAGCAGCACGTACTCGAACGTGAGGTGCTCCCATGGGCGCAGCGGGTAGCGGCGGCATGCGTCGAGCAGCGCTTCGAGCGGGTATTTGCGATTGATGGGCATGATTTCGTTGCGCTGCTCGTTTGAGGAAGCGTTCAGCGAAATCGCGAGCTTCGGCCGGACCTTTTCCCGCGCAAGCCGTTCGATGCCGGGAACGATTCCGCTCGTTGAAAGCGTCACATGCTTCGGCGAGACGTTCATTCCATTTGGATCTAGCAGGATGCGAATCGACGCCACCACCGGCTCGAAATTCAGCAACGGTTCGCCCTGGCCCATCAGGACGACGTTCGTTTGCGGCTTGAGCGCCGAACGATTGTCCTCCAGCGCTACGAGCACTTGGCCGATAATTTCGCCCGCGGTGAGGTTGCGAATCAAGCCGAGCGTTGCCGTCAGGCAGAAATGGCAATCGACTGCACATCCGGCCTGAGTCGAAATGCAAATCGTCTGGCGGTTTTCCTCGGGCATGAACACTGTTTCGATCGTTGCAGGCGGCAGCAAGCGGTCATTTGCCTCCGAATCATTGGCCGCCGAATCCTTAGACGCCTCGAGCGCGAGAACGTAGCGTACGGTGCCGTCATCCGAGCAGTGCTTGCGGATGATTCTCGGCAGTTCGATGGCCGCTTCGCGCGCAAGCCGTTCGCGAAGTTTGGCTGGAAGATTCGTCATGCTTGCAAAATCAAAACGCCGCTCGGCGTAGAGCGCATGATAAATTTGCGCGCCGCGGTAGGCAGGCTCGCCGAGCGATTCGAGGAACGCGCGCAGCTCTTCCGGGGATTTCCCCAGCAGGTTGCGGGGACGAATGAGCGCGCTTTCGGGAGTCTGCGATGCCATCTTGTTTTGATGATAGCACGCCGCGGATTCGTGATTTTTTGTCTCCGGCCGAAAGCCAGAGAGATATAATAGAGCGTTTGGAATGGGTGTTTAGGCGCGCTGAGGTGAACGCGATGGAACAAGTGACGATGGAACAACTGACAATCGATCAGTGGACAAAACAGCTTTGCGCCATTCCCAAGCAGGATTTTACGATTCCGCGCGTCCTGAAATTTACGCAAGAGAAGGCGATTCGCCCGGAGACTCTGGCGCCCTATCTTTTTTATGCGAAGAGCCACTACACCCGTAATCTGATCTACAAATGCGAGCTCTTCGAAATTCTCGCGATCTGCTGGGAATCGGGGCAGGTAAGCCGGATTCACAACCATCGCGACCAAAATTGCTGGATGGTGGCGCCCATCGGCCGGCTGCGCGTCCAAAACTTCCGCGTGGAGAATCGCGATAAGGCGCACGGCGCCTGCAAACTCGTTCCCACTGATTCCTACGACATGGATCCGACCCATCCAGCCGTCGTTGCGCCCGAAGAACCTGTGCACCAGGTGCTCAACCTCCCGGAATTCGGCGCGCGCGCGACCAGCATTCACATCTATTCCTATCCGTATGCAAGCTGCGAAGTATATTCGATGGAGCGCGGATCGTATGCCGACGTTCCGCTGCACTATTCGAGCGAATATGGCAAGTTATCGCCCGACGAGAAATTGATGTAGCGCGGAAACCCGGAAAGTGTAATTTTTACGTTCGCAACTGCACCAACTTGGTTGCAGCAAAAAGTAGTTTTGGGGGTTCCGGGGCGCCTGGCGGACCATTTTTTGACGATTTTTATCGGTGGCGAACGCGAGGCGAAGATTTTAGGGCATCGGAGCCGGGTAGCGGCGAAGGACAGGTGATTTAGCAGCGTTTTCCTGCCGGTACAGAGGGCACGGCGTGCCGTGCCCCTACTGAAGAATCTGAATGGAAACTTGCTGGGCGCTGCTGATGACTTCGCGCCGGGCGCATGCGAAGATTTGGTTCCGAACTTACTGGCAAAATTTATGGCTGAAGCGAAAAACTTGGTTCAGAAAGAAGTGCTGCCGAATGGGCTCGTGATTCTCACCGAGCCGATGGAGCACATGCATTCCGTTTCGGTGGGAATCTGGCTGCGCGCGGGTTCAAGGCGCGAGCCGGCCGCGCTGAACGGCATTTCGCATTTCATCGAGCACATGGTGTTCAAGGGCACCGCGCGGCGCACGGCGGAGGATATCGCGCGAGAAGTGGATAGTGTGGGCGGAATGCTCGACGCGTTCACCGCGAAGGAAATGGTTTGCTTCAATACCCGCGTCCTCGACGAGCATCTCCCGAAAGCATTTGATGTGGTCGCGGACATGGTTCGCGAACCGAAATTCGCGAACGAAGATATCGACCGCGAGAAGTCCGTGATCCTCGAAGAAATCCGCATGACGCAGGACAACCCCGAGGATCTGGTGCACGAGCTCTTCACGCAGAATTTCTGGTCGCCGCACGCAATCGGAAAACCAATTCTCGGCACGCCCGAAACGGTTTCGGCGTTCACACGAGATACGCTGGATACCTGGTTTCGCCACTGGTACGCGCCGAATCATATGGTGATCACCGCGGCCGGCCGGCTGAGCCACAAACAGCTCGTGGATCTCGTCGCCGAGCGGTTCGCCAAGCTTGCACCGTCAGCCAATGGCACTGCCGATTCCGTTCCAGTAGCTGCTCCGCATATCACGCTGCGGACGAAACACGAACTCGAGCAAGTACACCTTTGCATCGGCGTTCCAGCGCTGCCGATGACGGATGACCGCCGCTTCGCTGTTTCCGCGCTCAACAACGTGCTGGGTGGCGGCATGTCGTCGCGGCTCTTCCAAAATATCCGCGAAAAGCAAGGCCTCGCCTATGCGATTTTCAGCGAGATGAACTCTTATCGGGATTCCGGATCTCTTTCGGTCTACGCGGGCACATCACTCGAGACTGCAGGGCAGGTTGTTCGTTCTGTGCTCGATGAATTCCGCCGGATCAAGGACGAGCCAATTCCGGAAGAGGAGTTGCGCCGCGCAAAGGACCATCTGAAAGGTGCGACGCTGCTTGCGTCCGAAGGCACCGGCCAGCGGATGAACAGCCTGGCGAGATACCATCTCTACTTCAACCGCTATTTTTCTCCGGCGGAACTGATTGCGCTGCTCGAAAAGGTCACACGCGAAGACATCCAGCAAATCGCGCAGGAATTCTTTCAGCCCGAGCGCCTGGCTGCCAGCGTCGTGGGCAACCTCGACGGCTTCGAATTGACCCGCGACCAGCTCACCTTCTAGCACGCTTACTTTACGTTGTCTCGCATAGATACAGTATGGATCCGGCACGGCCCTCCTCTGGCGGGTGCGAAGGAAAAATTTGGAGTGCGAGAGCTTGCTCTCGCTTTCATAGGGCGCGGCGTGGATGCGCCAACCCGAAGGCTGGAACTACAAGGCCAAAAAAGAGGCGGCGCATGCGCCGCGCCCCGGCAAGCCGGGAGCATAACAAAGCGGCGGCAAGCCGCCGCACTCCATAGCGTTGCATTGAGACGAACTCAGGAGAATAGGAAGTCACAACAAGCAGAGGGGTCCCGCCATGGAAACGGCGGACGCACAAATCGCGCTTCGACATGCCGTGCCCTTACTGTGAAAATCGCATGACGCCGGTTCAATTCGCAGTGACGCGTAACGGAAACGGCTCCGAAGCGGGTTCATGTTGACCTTGCGGCAGCAGTTTGCCATTATCCTTTGCGAAGCTGGTGCGGCGGGGGCACGCCCGGCGGACGGAGAGAGCGCATCGCGTTCCGCATTTCGATCCTAGCTTCGGGCAGTTCGGGCAACTCCACGTTGCTTGAGACCGAACACACCGCTCTCCTCGTTGATGCAGGACTTGGAAAAAAAGAAATGCTGCGGCGGTTTGAAGCGCTGTGCCGGCAGAAACCTGACCACCTCGACGGTATCCTGATTTCCCACGAGCACTCCGATCATTCGGGCGGTCTCCGCCAACTACAGCGCGTTTGGAAATGCCTCGCGTTTCTTACCGAGCCGACTCACCGCGAAATTCAGCGCATGCTCGAAGATCAGGGCATCAAGAAAAAGATTGATCACGTGCAGTACGTGCATCCCGGCGAGAAATTTGAAATCGGCGATATCGAAGTGACGCCGTTCGCGATTCCGCACGATGCCTCTGACCCGGTGGGCTACTGCTTCAAGGCCAATGGAATCAAGGTTGCCATCGTGACAGATCTCGGCTATCTACCCGAACTCGTGAAACACCACCTGCGCGAAGCCGATTTCCTGATTCTGGAATCGAATCACGATCTCGAAATGCTGAAGGTCGGTCCGTATCCCTGGCACATCAAGCAGCGCGTGATGAGCCGCACGGGGCATTTGTCAAACGCGACGGTGAGCGACTTTTTGGCGGATTGCGAAGTGTTTGACGGACGCGCGCGCCATCTCGTTCTCGCGCATCTTTCCGAGCAGAACAATAATCCTTCCGTAGCGCGCATTTCTGCTGAAGAAGCGCTGGGACGGCGCTCGGCTGAGTTTTCTTTTAGCGGCACCCTGCACATCGCATCGCAGCACACACCGCTTGGGCCGTTTGAGCTGTAGCGCCTCACAAAGCTCGGAACGCAAAATGCGGGGAAGCCTACGCTACTGAGCTTCTTCGCGCGCGGTGAGGCTGGCGAAGAACATGTCGTGCATCGGCCGGGTGGTGCCGTCGGCGAGATCGGCGTCGCGCACAATGGCAACGCGCGCTTCGAAGAGGCTCTCCGGATTCACCGCCACGCCCGGCGCTACTTCGATCTGAACCAGATCGGCGCCACGATGATGTCCGGAGGCAGCTTCCCGCAGTCCCTGGCACTGGTGGCACAGGCCCGTTTTGTTGATGAGCGTGCAGAGGCCGTCGAAAGCTTCCGTCATCCTGGCGCGCGCGTCCGACAAGCGGTGGCGGAAAATTGGATCTGAAACGCGCAGAATTCCCGCGCCCTCTTCCGCCGTGAATCCAAGAACTTCTTTGAGCATCACCGCAGCCTGCTCTTCCGGTGATAGAGTGCGCGCAATGCACGAAAAGCAAAACGCGATGTGCTCGCGAGTCTCATAAGTGAATCCCGGCTGCGCCATCATGTTTTGCAAGCTGACGTAGTTCTCCGGGTTTTTCTTTGCTTCCTGCTCGCCAATCAGCTGCGCTTCCACGCGCCAGCGCTTCTTCGAGCGCAAGTGGTCGAGGCACACGTGCGTGGCGATTCCGAAAAGCCAGCTCTTGAAGCGCGCTTCGCCGCGATAGCTGCGAATATCTTCGAGCACGCGAATAAAAACATCCTGCAGCAAATCTTCGGCATCCTGCCGCTGAGTGACCATGCGATAGATGTAGCCAAAAAGCGGCTTGCGCCACGGCTCAACGAGCGAGCCGAACGCAGCGCGGTCGCCACGCTGCGCGCGTTCGACGAGTTTTAATTCTTCGTCCGGTTCGGGAGCGATTGGCGAATGTGGATGGCTTGCCATCGTAGCTTCTCCTTTAGTGAAGGGCTCCTCGGAGTTTCGGGCCGCGACAGTTTACATCGGTTCGATGGGCTGCCGCGGCCGGGAGACGTCCTTTCGACCACAGTCTAGGTTGAACGTGAACTACGACTTCATCAGCACCTGGCAAAGCTGCAGCCGGTTGCCCGAGGGGTCGCGAAACGTGGCCAGCTTCACCATACCCGGAATTTCTTCCGTCTTGCCTTCGAATTTCACGCCGCCCGATTCGAGGCGTTTGCGTTCGCGCTCGATATCGTCGACGCGCAAAACGATTGTCGCGCCGGGTTCCCGGGAAGTGACGATTTGCCTGCCGGACAGTCCAATTGACGCTTCGCCTTCGCCACCGCTAAATTCGGCCCATTGCTCGACTTCAAGCGTTTTCTTGAGGCCGAGCACGTTGCCGTAGAATTTCTTCGATTGTTCCAAGTCGTTCACGCTGAACCACGAAACGGTCACTTTCATTTGATTTCTCCTTTTTGATTAGTTTCGTCCTGCTAATAGCTATGTCGTTCGGGCGCAGAATTTCCGCCAACTTGCAGAAACGAGAGAGGATGAGGGCTGAAATCGCCGATCGCTGTTAAGCCAGAAACGGACTGGGGCTGCGAGCGCAGTTTCCAGCTGCCCTACTTATCTGGACATAGAGTGTCGGGCTTCAAAACGATCTTCACTCAACAATAATCCGGTCTGCCCACTCCACCAGCGAGACAAAGATCGCCGGATTGCCGAATTTCGCTCCCCATTGATTTAGGTCTGCTTCCGTGACCCCACGGGCCCGGGAACACGCCCCTCAAGAAAAGACCGGAATCTGTTTGGCTACAACCTTTGCGAGTGTCTCGCTCAAAGGCGGCCAGCCAACTGGCAAGATTGCGTTCACCATGGATTTTCTGAGCAAAGAGGTGGCTTCCGCGAGGAGGAATATCTGTACCTCGTGGCCGGCTTCTGCGAGCACAAGTCCATGAGCGAAAGGAAATGCCGCCCTTGTCGGGTCATCGGGGCCCCACGCGCTCTTCATCATGATCTTCAGAGATTTTTTTGATTCCTGCGCTTTCGCTCCTAACGACAGAAAGGGTAGGCCGAACAGCTGAGCCAAGAACTTTCGTCTCATATTTTTTTCCTCCTGAGTCGAGATTCCCCCGAAGCAAATGTCGCAAGTCTACACCTCTTTGGCGAGCGCCTGGTAAGTGCTCACACCGGACACATGAAGCTCGTAAGAAACGCTCGCGATAAACAAGATATAATCCAACTGCATGAGTCCGCCTTCCTACAAACCAAAAAAGAAATTCATGGAGCTGGCTATTGCGGAGGCGAAACGCGCCGCTGACCGCGGCGACTATCCGATTGGCGCGGTGATTACACGCTTGCTAGGCAAGCGCGAAGTGGTGATTGCCAGTGCCGGCAACCGGGTAAAAACTTCAGGATCGAGTATCAAACACGTCGAACTCGAAACGCTGAAATATGTGTCCAGCGGCTATGGCCGCTACCTGCCTGACTTCGTCCTTTACTCGACGCATGAGCCGTGCGCGATGTGCGCCGGAGCCGGCGTGTGGTCACGAATTGGCGCGGTGGTGTACGGCGTTTCGCAGGAAGACATTGCCGCGTATGGGCGCAAGCACGGCACCGAGTATTATAAGTGGCGAGCTTGTTTGATCCCATGCAGGCTGGTTTTTGAGAAGGGCAATCACCGCATTCCTGTTTTTGGGGGATTCCTCCGCCGCGAATGCCAGAAGCTCTTCAGCTTCAGGCCTGCGAAGCGGTAACGGTCGTTTTCGAGTGTCGTCTTCCAGTCGAGTTTGCAGGTATGCCATCGTTTTCAGGCACCGTTTACAGGTATGATGGTGCAGGGAAATTCCCCGCCGTTTGCAAGCTAGCTTGAAGGGTTGCGCCAAAAAGACCTGCGCCAAAAGGAGCTTCCTTTGATCCCGCGATACACACGCGCGGAAATGGGCCGCGTCTGGAGCGACGAAAATAAATTTCAGAAGTGGCTCGACGTCGAGCTGGCCGCCGCGGAGACGCTGGCGGAAGCCGGCATCGTGCCGCGCGAGGCGGCGTTGAAACTGCGCGAGAGGGCGCGTGTCGATGTGGCGCGGATTAATGACCTGGAAACCAAGGTACGCCACGACGTGATTGCATTCACGATGGCGGTGCAGGAGTCGGTGGGGGATCCCGAAGCGGCGCGTTGGCTGCATTATGGGCTCACGTCGAACGACGTGGTCGACACGGCGCAGGCGCTGGTGGTGCGCGAGGCTTCGCAGCAGATCGAGAAAGCGCTCGAGCGGATGGGTGAAGTGCTCGAGCAGCGCGCGTGGGAATTTAAAGACACTCCGGAAATTGGCCGTACGCATGGCGTACATGCTGAGCCGATTACATTCGGGCTGAAAGTGGCGAACTGGTTCGCGGAAAATCGCCGCGACCTCGCGAGGTTTCAGGTGGCGGCGCGGCAAATGGCGGTGGGCAAAATTTCGGGCGCAGTGGGGACGTGCACGCACCTCGGCCCTGAAATCGAAGAGAAGATTTGCGCACGGCTGGGGCTGGCGACGGCGCCGATCACGTCGCAAGTGATCGAACGTGACCGGCACGCGCAATACCTTTCAACGCTGGCAATTGTAGCGGGAACACTCGAACGAATCGCTCAGGAGGTTCGTCACCTGCAGCGAACGGAAGTGCGCGAAGTGGAAGAGCCGTTTGGCGGCGAGCAGCGCGGCAGCTCGGCGATGCCGCACAAGCGCAATCCGGTTTCGAGCGAGCAGGTGAGCGGCCTAGCGCGCGTGGTGCGCGCAAATTCACTTGCGGCGCTCGAAAATATCGCGCTGTGGCACGAGCGCGACATTTCGCACAGCTCGGTTGAGCGCGTGATTCTGCCCGACTCCACGATTCTGATCGACTACATGCTGCATCGCATGACTGAAATCGTTGCGAACATGAAAGTGTTCCCCGGGCGGATGCGCCGAAATTTGGACGCGACGAAAGGACTCGTGTTCTCAGGGCAGCTCTTGCAAGACCTCGTGGAGCATGGCGCGCCACGCGAAGATGCCTACAAATGGGTGCAGGGCCACGCGATGGCGGCTTGGGAGTCGGAAACGAGCTTCAGAGATCGCGTCGCGTCAGACTCGAACATCCGAAAGTATCTCGACGGAAAAGCGCTCGCTCATACGTTCGACTTGCAGCGTCAGTTGCGCGCTGTTGATGCAATCTTCCGCCGCGTCTTCGGCACAAAAGCCTCCGTCGCGATGTAATTGCGCTGCACCGCCTCCCAAAAAATCGCGGCACAGAGAGCCAGCTTCGGCGTGTCGGCTTTCTTCAGGGCACGACTTCAGTCGTGCCGTAAGCCGCAAGAAATCGATGCGGCTTCAGCCGCTGAGGGAACCTTTTTTTGAAGTTTTGAGCTACCTCTACGCGACGGCGAGGTAGATGTAGCGCAAGATGAAAAGCGCTGTGAGGATCCAGAGCAGCACGCTGACCTCGCGGACTTTTCCGGCGGCGACCTTCACCACTGTGTAGGAAATCACGCCAAGGCTTAGGCCCGTCGCGATGCTGAACGTGAGCGGCGTTGCAAGCACGGTGACGAACGCCGGAAAAGCGTCGCTGAAATCGTTCCAATTTACACGCGCCACCGACTGCATCATCAGCGCGCCTACTAAAACAGCGCAGGAGCCGTAGCAAAAGCGGGAATCGCGGTCGCAACCGGCGCGAAAAACACCGCCGCCAGGAACAGAGCGGCAACAAGAACGTTGCTCAAGCCGGTTCGCGCGCCGGCAGCCACCCCCGCCGCGCTTTCGATATAGCTGGTGACCGTGGACGTCCCTGTCATCGAGCCAAAAACAGTTCCCACGGCATCCGCCAGGAGCGCGCGCCCCACCCGCGGAATTTTTCCGTCCTTCACAAAGCCTGCCTGTTCGCAAACGGCCACGAGTGTGCCGACGTTGTCCAAAAGATCGACGAACAGAAATATGAACATGATTTCGAACAGTCCCAGATGAAGCGCGCCGCGCAGATCGAATTTCAGGAACGTCAGCGAAGGGTGTGGAATCGATACCAGCGCGGTTGGCCACTTCGACATTCCGCGCAGAATCCCCAGAAGCGTGGTGCCGAGAATTCCCAGCAGCATCGCTCCCTTGATTTTTCGCACGATCAAAACCAGCATCAGGACCAGGCCAAAACAGGCAGCCTGCACTTCGCGGTCAGAAAAACTTCCGATACTCACCAGCGTAGCCGGATTTGCAACCACGAGCTTCGCGTTCTTCAAACCGACGAAGGCGATGAACATTCCGATACCTGCGGCCGTCGAATGCTTCAGCGAATCAGGAATGCCGTTGACGATCTGCTCGCGAACCCGCGATACGGTGAGAAGTACGAATAGCACGCCCGAGAAAAACACTACGCCGAGCGCCGTTTGCCATGGAGTGTGCATGCCGAGGCAAACTGAGTATGTGAAGTAGGCGTTCAGCGACATGCCGGGCGCAAGCGCGATGGGATAATTGGCGTAAAGCCCCATCACGAGCGTGGCCGCGGCGGAAGAAATGCACGTCGCAAAGAGAACGCCTTCCGGCGGCATCCCAGCCTGCGCGAGAATCTGCGGGTTCACCACGATGACGTACGCCATCGTCATGAACGTGGTGAGCCCGCCGAGCATCTCCTGGCGAATGGCGGTCCGATTCTCCGCCAGCTTGAAATACCGCTCGAGCAATTCGCCTCCGCGAAACCGCCAAAAGAATTGCCACTCTAGAGTGCCCGCGCAGTGCTGTCAATGTACCGGCGCATGGCACTGTTGGGATCGGTTAAGGCTTCGGAGGCTTCTCTGGATTCGGTTGCTGCGGGGTGTCTTGTACCGGCATCGACGGCCCGATCTTGGTTTCAACGCGGAATTTCTTGTAGTCGCTGTAGCGGTCAATCTCGTTTTGCCGCACTCTTACGAACACCACTCGCGCGGCGGCGTGAACTTCCGCGTAAGACGGCAGCCAGACTTCGCCGTTGATTTTCGTTTGCTCGAAGACGAGATTCGTCCCCTTGTCGAGCGAGGCAAGCAGCCCGGCACCAATTTTCACCTTGTCGCTGAAGCGAGCCTCGAGCCGGGCGACGTCGCGAGCCTGTTCGTCAATCCACACCACTCCAACCAATTTTTGGACGATGGACTCCACCAGCTTTCGCGGCTTGTAATCGGGATTCGCGCCGAAATCGAAGACGATCACATCCTGTCCACGAAATCGCTCGCGGCGCGGATTCGTAAAATTTTCGGCGCGAAGAAAATCGGAAATCTGCGCCTGCTCCCGTTCATTTTCTTTTTCTTGTTTCTTGGGATCGTTCGCGAGCTCCGCCTGCTTCTTCTGGAACTCGCTGAACTCTTTGTTGAATCGCTCATCCTCTTTGTGCTGTTGTTCGGCGGTGAGCGGCTTTGAGTCGTCCTTCACGAGGTGGCGAATTTCATCGCCGCCGCAATTAAACACGTCGTATTCCTTCACCGTACGCGACGTGACCTGTCCCTTGGAATCGAACTTCTCTTCTTCCGCGACGAGATGACAGGTGTATTGCTTCTGCAATTCGTCGATCGCTTTCTGATTTTTGGCCACGTCGAGGAGAAGAGACTTGATATCGGGGAGCGGGCGGCTCTTATTGTTCGGAAAATCGAACACTGAATCGTTCACGGGCGCATTCCACTCGATGCGCGAGACGGCGACGGTGTAGGCGCGGCCGGAGCGGTGGAGCGTCATTCGATAGGGCGCCTCGATGCCGTCGACGCTTCGATAGTCGGCGTAATCAAGCTCCTGCGCAATTGCATTCTTCGATTCCGGTTGCTGCTGTGCCGCGGCAGGAATGATTTCGCGAATCATCAAGTGGGTTTGCGTGTCGAAAAACAGTTCGCGGGAGACCTGCGGCGAGAGCGAAATCCTAACGTGATACGCCTTGCGCCCGCCAACGTCCTGAATGTCAATCAATTGAAGGTCGAATTTGGATTTCTTCGCGTCGGCCAGCCTGCTGTTCAAATAACGTCCTGCGGCTTCCCACTCCGTAGCGACCGCCCCGGTTAGCGTGTGCGGCACGCCCGTCGAGTCAGGAGATGAATCGGCGCCCGTCTCCTGGCCCGAGGTGTCCTGACCCCAGGCAGATTTTCCGTTGTAAGCCTCGATCAGGCGATGAGGCCCAACGATGATTTCGGAGTAAAACCTGTTGGGCGCTTTGGTGATCAGCGAATAGGTACCGGACTGTCCGGTGGCGTCGTCAATGAGGCTCCCGGTGATGCTGGCGGTTTGAATCTTCGCCAGGGCTTTCGCGCCGCCTTCGGCGTGAACGTATTCGTCAACAATCTTCTGCGCGGATTGCGCGAAACACGGGCTGCTGCCACTGAAAACGATAAAGCAAAGAACCAGAAGAGGCTTTCGAAAGGCCGCGATTTTCACCAAACGAGCGTAGCACGTAGTTGACGAGCACCGCTTCGATCTATCGCAGCTTGACTTGCGGCGGGAGCGCAGCCTAACATCGCGCGCACTTAGCCTGATTGTAGTCTGGAAAATGATCGGAAAAACCCTTTCGCACTACCTCATCCTCGAAAAACTCGGCGGCGGCGGTATGGGCGTCGTCTACAAAGCTGAAGACACGAAGCTGGGCCGCCAGGTTGCATTGAAGTTTCTGCCCGAAGGATTTTCGAAGGACCGCGCGACGCTCGAACGGTTTCAGCGCGAAGCGCGCGCCGCTTCAGCGCTGAATCATCCCAACATCTGCACGATCTACGAAATCGATGTGGTCAACGACGGCGGCGAGACTATCCCATTCATCGCCATGGAGCTGCTCGAAGGCCAAACGCTGAAGCACAGGATCGGCGAAAAGCCGCTCGCATTTGAGTTGGTGCTTGATCTTGGCATTCAGATTGCCGATGCACTCGACGCCGCCCATACAAAAGGCATCGTCCATCGCGACATCAAGCCCGCCAATATTTTTGTGACCAAGCGTAGCCAGGCTAAGGTGCTCGATTTCGGCCTCGCAAAACTTGCTCCGGAGCGCGTGGGCATTGGCGCAAGCTCATCGGCAATGCCGACGATTGACCCCGAAGCCCTCTTGACGAGCCCAGGAACAGCGGTGGGGACGGTCGCTTACATGTCGCCCGAGCAGGTGCGCGGCGAAGAACTCGATGCGCGCTCCGATCTTTTCAGCTTCGGTGCGGTCCTCTACGAAATGGCCACCGGCCGGCAAGCGTTTACCGGCAACACAGCGGGAGTGATCACCGAGGCGATTCTCAACCGGACGCCCGCTCCACCAACGCGCGTGAATCCGGACTTGCCCGGCGAGTTCGAAATCATTCTGGCGAAAACCCTCGAAAAGGATCGCGAGATGCGCTGCCAGACGGCCGCGGAACTGCGCGCCGATTTGAAGCGTCTGAAGCGCGAAACAGAATCAGGCCGGTCGAGAATCGGATCCGGCTTTTCAAGTGCGGCGCAAAAGGAGTCGCCCGAACCTGCTACCTCGTCGAAGCGTTCGTGGATGCCTGTTGCGATCGCCACGGGCGTCGCGCTTGTGGCAGGCCTTGCGGGCGGAATTTTTGTCGGCACGCGCCAGAAACCAATTTCACAGCCGGTCTATCATCAGATTACTTTCCGGCGTGGTGTCACTTATGGCGCGCGCTTCGGACCGGACGGCCAGACGATCTATTACAACGCTGCGTGGGACGGAAACCCGCTGGAAATCTTTTCCACACGTGCGGGAAGCCCGGAATCTGCTTCGCTCGCTCATCCCGGCACCAGCCTGCTGGGCGTATCGCGCAGTGGTGAAATGGCAATTCTGCTGAAAAGCCGCACAGGACAGTTTCAACAGTTTGGCACGCTTGCGCGCGTGCCGGTTGCCGGCGGCGCTCCCCGGGAACTGCTGAACAATGTGAGCTGGGCCGATTGGTCGCCCGATGGTTCCGCGCTCGCTGTCGCGCGCGCCCAGGGTGGCTTCACTCAACTCGAATTTCCCATCGGCAAAGTTCTCTATAAGACCGCCGGGTGGATCGGCGATCCACGAATTTCTCCGAAAGGGGATCGCATTGCGTTTCTGGATCATCCCGTCGTGGCCGACGACGGCGGAGGCGTTGCCGTGATTGATCTGGACGGCAACCGCAAGACCCTTTCGACAGGCTGGATCAGCACCGATGGCCTGGTATGGTCTCCGAATGGCGACGAAATCTGGTTTACCGCAACGCACGAAGGATTGTCGCGCGCCGTCTATGGTGTCGATCTATCGGGGCACGAACGCCTGCTGGCTCGCGTCCCCGGAGCACTCACGTTACTCGACGCGTCCAAAGACGGGCGGGTGCTGCTGCGCCGCGATGCGAGCCGCCAGGAGATCAAAGGCCTCATCAACGGGGAAGCAAAGCCGCGCGAGCTTTCCTGGTTTGACTTTTCCCTCGCGGCAGCTTTGTCCAACGATGGGAAGACGCTTCTGTTCGCCGAAGTGGGCGAGGCAGGCGGAGCCAGTTATGGCATCTACATTCGAGGCACCGACGGCTCTCCCGCGATACGTCTCGGCGATGGCAATCCGCAGGATCTTTCGCCTGACGGCAATTGGGTCCTCACGATCACTCAGAAAAGTCCGCAGCAGATGTTTCTGCTCCCTACCAAGGCCGGCCAGCCCCGCACCATTACGAACGATTCGATTGACCACATTGGCGCAGCGTTTTCGCCGGATGGAAAGCGAGTGCTATTCGCCGGCAGCGAGCCAGGACACGGTCTCCGGCTCTACATCCAGGACTTCGAAGGCGGAACCCCGCGCGCGGTCAGCCCTGAAGGGGGCGCGGCAGCGAGGATTGTCGTTTCACCGGACGGAAAATTGGTGATGGGATTGGACCCGAACGGAAAACGTCAGTTCTTTCCTGTCGACGGAGGCGAGCCACAGCCGATCCCGGGTATCGAGGTGGGTGACGGCTTTGATGGTTTCACATCCGACGGCAAATCGATCTTCGTCCACAATTTTGCCGGCTTGCCTTGCATCATTTCTCGCATCGACCTGTCGACCGGCAAACGAACCCGGTGGAAGGAACTTTTCCCCGCAGATCCCGCAGGCGTCGACGCCATCGGCGGAATTGCGATCACGCCCGACGCAGAATCCTTCGTATATTCCTACCCGCGCACGCTTTCGGATCTCTACGTGGTGGAGGGACTGAAGTAGCAGTTGGCATTCCGACTCGTCACTGCACGCGCTGGATGTAGCGGGCTTCCGACGTATCTACCTTCACCTTGTCGCCGGTTCCGACGAACGGCGGCACGTTGATCACGAGTCCGGTCTCGAGCTTCGCCGGTTTCATCACCGAGCTGGCCGTCGCCTTTTGAATGCTCGGTTCGGTCTCAACAACCATCAAATCCACGGTATCGGGAATCAGCACGCCGATGGGCTTGTCGTCGTAATACTCGATTTTCACCGGCATATTCGCGGTCAAGTAATCCTTCGTATCGCCCACCACGTCGTTCTGCAAGGCCAGCTGCTCGTAATTTTCGGTGTTCATGAAGTGGTGGCCGTCGCCGTCGCTGTAGAGATATTGGAAATCCAGCTCGTCCACCGTCACTTTTTCGACGAATTCCTCGGCGCGGAAGCGGTAGTCGATCATCGACCCCGTGCGCAGGTTGCGCATCTTCGTCTGCATGGCGGCGCGCTTGTTGCCCGGCGTGCGGTGGTCAACGCTATAAACGCTGAAGAGGTCGCCTTCGTGCTGGATAATCATGCCTGCGCGCAGCAGGGTAGCTTTCAACGTGCTCATCGGATGCTCCTGATTTCGCTGGGTGTTTCCTGCAGAGTCGCAAGCGGCGGCGCCTGCCAAGCAAGAAATTCACGCTATGACGAAACCACAATTATAGCGGCCCCGCTCGCATCGGGTCAAACATCCAAAACGTTTCGGCTACGCGAAATCAGAGGAATCTAACGCTTACGATTCACGTCAAACCAAATAGCTACATTGCCTGGTCCGACCAGCAACTCGATCGAAACTGGAGAGGCAGCCGTGACCATAACTCGCAGAAAATATCTCAGCGCGATCCTGGCGCCCGTCGTCGCATTGGCATCGTACGGCTTCCTGAAAAATGCCGCATTTCGTGTCGCCGCATCAACGAATCCCAACGCTCGAACGGAAATCTCGCGGCTGGCCGAGGAAATGCGATGGAAGCCGGGGATCACGGTCGCCGACATCGGAGCGGGAGACGGAAGCTACAGCTTCGCCGCCGAGAAAATCGTAGGCGCGTCAGGCCACGTCTACGCCACCGAAATTGACGCCGCCAAGCTCACCGCGCTTCGCAACGAAGTTGCCAAACGCAAGCTCGCGAATATCATGATCGTAGAAAGCGCAGCCGACGACACAAAGCTTCCCTCCGATTGTTGCGACGCAATTTTTCTGCGCCGCGTCTATCACCACATCACTGCGCCCGAAGCGTTCGACAAAAATCTGCTCCGCTCGCTAAAACCCGGCGCGCGCCTCGCCATCATTGATTTCCCGCCGGATAACGACCTCCCGCCGGTCGAAGGCGTTCCCAAAAATCGCGGCGGCCACGGCATTCCGCAAAAAATTATGGTGGATGAATTAACTGCGGTGGGATTTCACGTGGAGAAAACGATCGATCGCTGGTCGGGAGACGACTACTGCGTCATTTTCGTAAAGCCAGGCGCATAACTCGCTACGGCTACGGCAATGGCTGCGGCCGGGCCCGGCCTTCCGCCATTGCCTTTTCCACCTCGTCCGCATTTCGCGGCAGTTTCTCCGTCATCACCCGGTTACCGCCGGCCGTGACGAGCACATCATCTTCAATCCGCACGCCGAGGTTTTCGTCGCGAATGTAGATGCCCGGTTCGATCGTGATTGTCATTCCTGCTTTCAGCGGCTGGCGAAAATCCGTGGGATCGTGAACGTTGAGCCCCAGGCCGTGTCCGAGCCCGTGCATGAAATATTTCCCGAGCGGCTTGCCGTCTTTGTCCTTGCCGTGCGTGTTGATGTAATCGGCCGCAATCAACTGCAAGCTACCAGGCCCGCCGTACATAAATACGCCCG
>Ga0209625_1000111_pt1 | contig 19197 bp, 13 predicted proteins | sample JacPin_JW_Ref_M2_FD_187960 | JGI IMG/M metagenome (GOLD analysis project Ga0209625, IMG submission 187960) | Forest soil microbial communities from Algoma, Ontario, Canada - Jack Pine, Ontario site 1_JW_Ref_M2 (SPAdes) (version 2) | ecosystem: Environmental > Terrestrial > Soil > Boreal...
CGTCGAAATGGCTATGCGCGCCGCGCTCACGCTGCATTGCACAGTCCACGATCATTCGCGCTTCGCCCGCAAAAACTATTTTTACCCGGACCTGCCCAAGGGCTATCAAATCTCGCAATACGAATTGCCGCTCGCTACCGGCGGCTGGCTCGAAGTCGAAGTCGGCGGCGCCAAAAAACGCATTGGCATCACTCGCCTACACCTGGAAGAAGACGCCGCAAAAAATCTTCACGAAGGTTTTTCACAGTCCGCCGCCAAAACCTACATCGACTACAATCGCTGCGGCACCCCCCTCAGCGAAATCGTCTCCGAGCCGGACATGCGTACGCCCGAAGAGGCCTACGCCTATCTCACGACTCTCCGCCAAATCCTGCTCTACACCGGCGTCAGCGATTGCAACATGGAAGAAGGCTCGTTGCGCTGCGACGCCAACGTGAGCGTGCGCCCGCGTGGCTCGAAGGAATTCGGCACCAAGGTCGAAGTAAAAAATCTAAACTCCTTCCGTTACCTGCAAAAAGCCCTCGAGTACGAAATCGACCGCCACATCGGCGCCCTCGAATCCGGCGGGCGCATCTCGCAGGAGACGCGCCTGTGGAATCAAGCCGAAGGCCACACCGTCTCCATGCGTTCGAAAGAGAAAGCCCACGACTACCGCTATTTCCCGGAGCCGGACCTGCTCCCCGTCCACGTCAGCGCCGCCTGGCGCGACGAAGTGCTGCGCACCCTCCCCGAATTGCCGGAGGCCAAGCGCGCCCGCTTCGTCAGCTCCTTCGGCATTACGCCTTACGACGCCGAAGTCCTCACCAACACGCAGGCGCTCGCCGATTATTTCGAATCCGTCGTCAAAGCCGGAGCCCCCGGCAAAGCTGCCGCCAACTGGATGCAGACCGAACTCCTCCGCGGCCTGAAAGATTCAGGGAAGGAAATTGACGAAAGCCCTGTCTCGCCCGCCGCCCTCGCCGAACTCTTGAAGCTAGTCGAATCCGCCAAAATTACTGGCGCCGTAGCCAAAAAAGTTTTCGCCGCCATGTTCGAATCCGGCCGCACCGCCTCCGAAATCGTCGCCGCCGAAGGCCTCGGCGCGCAGGTTAGCGATACCGCCATCGAGCGGGCCGCCCGCGAAATCATCGCCAAGGACCCTGCGAACGTCGCCAAGTTCAAATCCGGCAACGAAGGTGTCTTCAAATTCTTCGTCGGCCAGGTCATGAAAGCCACCCGCGGCCAAGCCAACCCCCAGGCCGTCAACGACATCTTGCGCAAGCTCCTCTGCTGATTTTCTTGGAGTGCGGCGGCTCGCCGCCGCTTTTCCGTTGTCCACAGCCTTACTGCCCCACAGCCGTCTGTTCAACCTTAGGCCATCCGACCAGGATCGCCAATCATCCCGTCCCGCGTTTTCGGCAGGATTCGGCCCTGGCTGAAACATCTGGACGTATACTGCGTCTTAGTTGTAGGGACGGCCTTCCAAGGCCGTCCGCTTTCTCTTTCAAGGTCTAACGCAAGGAAAATTCTAAATGCTCAAACTCGGTTCCAAAGCCCCCGCCTTCCGCCTGCAATCCGACGAAGGCACAGAACTCTCTCTCGCAGACTTCGCCGGCAAGCAAGTCCTCCTGTTTCTCTATCCCAAAGCCAACACCACCGGTTGAACCATCGAAGCGTCCGAGTTTCGCGACGCAAAAAAAGACTTCGACAAGCTGGGTGTCGCCATCCTCGGCCTTAGCGCCGATCCCGTCAAAGCCCAGGCCTCATTCAAGGCCAAGCTAAATCTCAATTTCCCGTTGCTCAGCGACCCCACTCACAAAACCATCCAAAAGTTCGGCGCCTGGCAAAAAAAACAATTCATGGGTCGCACCTTCATGGGCATCGTCCGCAGCTCCTTCCTCATCGGCAAAACCGGCAAAATCGAGGAACTCTGGCCCCTCGTCAAATCCAAAGGCCACCCCGCCCAGGTGCTAGAGCAAATCTCGAGAAAATAATCCGCAGTGACACGCGGAACGAATTCACGCCGTGAGTCGCGGACTCCGTCCAACCAATGCCCCTCATCAAGGCAAATACTTCTCAAATCGCCGCGAAGCCAGGATTCACCACGACCGCAGAAGGGCTCTCTACGCCGCCCCCGCCACTCTCGGTTTCGCTATCCCCTGGAATTCCAGCGGCAAATGCCCGTCCACCAGCGTCGCCCCTCCGTCCACATCGATCAACTGGCCGGTGATCCAACCCGCCTCCTCCGAGCAAATCATCTCCACCGCGTTGCCGATGTCCGACGGTGTTCCCAAACGCCCCATGGGCGTCCATCCGCGTTCCTGCCATTCTCGCACTCCGGTTTGGAAGGCTTCCGGCAAGCTGTTCAGCACGCTGTCCTCGACCCACCCCGGGCTGATCGTATTCACGGTGATGCCGCGGCTAGCCAGCGCCACCGCGAAATATCGCACCAGCACTTCCATGGCTGCCTTAGCCGCGCCCATCGCCACCCATGGCTGCCAGCTTCCAAATCGCCCGCCCGGCGCGAAGGAGATGGCCACAATCCTTCCGCCCTTCGACATCATCCCAGCCGCCTCGCGCACTGCCACCAGGAATGCTTTCGCTTGCGAATCCATCGCCGTGTCCCATTTATCCAGTGTGATGTCCATCGGCGCTTCATAAAACGTCGGCGCTTCCGTTCGCGCGTTGCTGACGAAAATATCGAGCGACCCAAACTCCGACCGGACTTGCTCGAAGATCCGGCGCACCTCCTCCGGCTGGCAAACGTCGGCCTGCACCAGGAATCCATCCGAACCGAGTTTTCGGATTTTTCCTAATGTCTCCTCCGCCGCTGCGCGGTTGCGGTAGTAATGAACCGCCACGCGCGCTCCTTTCTCCGCCAGTTTCAGCGCGATGCCCCGGCCAATGCCCCTGGAACTCCCCGTGATCAGAACCTTCTTTCCTTGGAATGACATAGGCACCTCCACGAACTGCCGAGCCGCATCTTAGTGCTCCCCCTCGCCCTCGTCAACGCCGGGTGGCACGCCGGGTGGCGCAGACCGCCCTGGCTTGACCTGAAGAATTACTGAGCGTCGCCTTACATCTAGCTGTTGAGCACTTGCGAGCGTCGCTGTAAGGTAGAGAAGGAAAGAGGCGCCGCACCCCATGATTCCCGCAACCGGAGTGGTCATCAGAGACCCGCAGATTCTCGGCGGTACGCCCGTCTTCCGCGGCACGCGTGTCCCCTTTCAGGCTCTCCTGGACTACCTTGAGGGCGGACAAATACTCGATGAGTTTCTTGACGACTTTCTCACCGTCACACGCGACGCCGCCATATCCGCTCTGGAACTCGCCAAGTCTCTGCTCGTCAGCAAACTGGAATGAGGCTGCTCCTTGATGAATGCCTCCCGCGCAAATTCCGCACCAGCTTCTCAGCGCATGACTGTCAAACCGTCCCGCAGGCAGGCCTCGCGGGCAAGAGGAACCCGCGGCGCGCACAATCTAAGTGTCTCTTGACAGAGCCGACGCCATCATAGAGGGTGCCCCAGGTTCGTAGTCTGAACCTGGGTCTTTTGACTTTCGTTTGCCCCTAATCTTTTAATTTGACCCGCATTACCGTTATGGTACAATATCCGCGTTGATTACTACGCCCCGGCTCAGCCGGGGCGTTTCTGTTTTAGGGCCACGTTTTTACCGCCGGCATCTTGCCGGCGTTCTTTCTTGCTGGTGGCACAGGCTTCAGCCTGTGCTCTTTTCAGCAAGCAATCCCAAAACTCAACTCAACCTATAATGATCATCGCTCGGCTCCTTTCTTCCGAGCCCTGGTCGTTCAACAGCTGCCAAGTCTACTCGGTCAAAGGAGCCGACGCCGTCAGCTAATCAGCCACTCGCCACTTCCCCAAACCCCACAACCGGCCCCATCGCCTCACACTCCACTGCCCCCCACGAGCGCCGAATTCGTTCAGCGTGTAGTGGCCGGTCTTCAGACCGGTTCCGTGCCGGCCACTCCGCATGTCCAACCAGCCCCACCCAGCCGCAGAATCAGCAGTTACAAAACCACCTGTATCTGTTGATTCCAAAGCACTTACACAAACGCTAAGCCCTTTCTCTGGGTTGATATCCGTGGTTGCTTGAGAAGAGGCTGCCGCCGCTTCGCTGAGGCCTTCGCGCCGCGATTCGCGTTAGTTGATCGTCACTGCGGCCCGTGTAGTGAAGGCTAGCCTTGTCTCGGCGGGAAACTCGATGTCCTTCTTTCCCGTCGCCGCTGCGCCGGCCGTTCCGGCTCCCGCCCCAGCCCCTGCTCCTATCGCTGCGCCCTTGCCACCTCCAGCCAGCGCTCCGATAATTGCGCCGCCGGCTGCGCCGCCGCCGATGAACCCGGCATCCCGTTTGCCTTTACCGCCCTCTGTTCTTCCGGCGGAGCTCGTCGCAATCGTGTAGGTCTTGCCGCCCACGGTCACCGAACGCAACCGCAGATACAATTTTGCCGGCGTCGACAACCGTCCGGATGCCTGCACGCTGCTCACCGTCAGCTTGACCGGCGTTCCCTTGGGAATTACCACTTTGCCGTCCGCCGTCACGTCATGCGCGACCGAGCCTGTCACCGTTTGCCCGGCTTTGGCCGCCTTGGAGCTCACCGACTGGTCGGTCACCACCGAGATTTTCGCTCCTGCTGGAATCGTGCCGCCGGCCTGTGCCAGCGCAGGCAGTAGCACCGCTAGCGTAAGAAAAATCGAAACCAATCGAATTCGAGAATTCATCTCCGTCACCTCAGAAAGGAAATTGGGGCTGTAACAAAAGTCTAGCAAAAAGGAATTGGCCAGGGCGGGATGAGAGCGCTGCAACGTCGCTAGAAGTGAAACACCAGTTCTTCCGAGCCTGACGACTTCGGCTCAATGAACAAATTGTCGATCAATCGCGTCTTGCCAATGAACACGGCGAGCAGAATGTAGGAAGGTTTGCTCACGCGCACGACCGGCTCGAATGATTCGGCATCGACGATCTCCGCATAGTCCAGCCGCGCAAGATGTTCCGCGCTAAGGGCGCGGCGGACCACGGTTTGCACTTGCAGCGCATCGCGCACCCCAGCAGCGAACTCATTTTTCGCCGCTTCCAGCGCGCGATATAAAACGGTGGCTGCCTTGCGTTCGTCCCGATTCAAATAAATGTTTCGCGAGGAAAGCGCCAAGCCGTCGGGCTCGCGAACGGGCGGGCAAACCACGATTTCTGTGTCCAGATTCAAGTCGCGCGCCATTTGCGTGATCAGCCGCGATTGCTGTGCATCCTTGCGACCGAAGTATGCAAAATTCGGCTGCACGATCTGCAGAAGTTTCATCACCACCGTCGTCACGCCTCGAAAGTGCCCAGGCCGCGAGCGCCCTTCGAGCCGATCGCTCAACCCATCGACGTTAACGTACGTCGAAAATTTATCAGGGTAGATCTCCGAAGGTTCCGGCGCAAAAAGTGAATCCACGCCGGCCTTCTGAAGTTTTTCGCTGTCGCTCTCAAACGTCCGCGGATACTTTGAAAAATCCTCATTGGGGCCGAACTGCTTCGGATTAACAAAGATGGAAGCAATCACCGGCGAGCATTCCCGTCGCGCTCGTTCGATCAGCGACAAATGTCCCGCGTGCAGCGCCCCCATCGTCGGCACCAGCCCGATGATACGGCTCTCCGCACGCGCCTGCCGCGCATTTTCCTTCATCCAGGCAATCGTTCGGATAGTGTCCACGGGAGAGGGATAGAAGCTCGAAACTACGCGCCCGCCGCTGTTGCACGTTCGCGATAGAAGTGCATCAGGTCTGTCAGAATCGGCTGCGCGCCAAGTTGCCGCAGCAGCGTGGTGACCTGCCCGCGGTGATAGGTGCCGTGATTGGCAAGGTGCTGCATCGATTGCCAAAGCGGATTGCTGTAGGCGCCGAACTTGAGCGTCTTGTATTCCATAACGCGGTCGAGGTCGGATTGCGTCAGTCCGCGCACGAAACCAAGCAGACGCGATTCGTGTTCGTCCCAGCGCTCCCGCAAGCTCGCCAGGTCCTTGAATTGCGTCGTATCCGGTAGCGATGCAGGTGAGCGGCCCTGAAAGCGTTCCAGCCAGATCCACTCGGCGCCGTAGATATGCGCAAGCGTGTCGCGGACGGAACCGAAGCTCGAGCCCATCGGCTGAACGAACTGCTCCGCAGTGAGCTTGGATGCCGCATCCATCGCCCGATGATTGGCCCAGGCGTTGTAGTCGTACAACGTGCGCATCTCTTGAGGCGTCATCTTCTCCCCCACTTGCAAAACTAGATTTCGTTTGTCATTCCGAGCGAAAGCGAGGAATCTGCTCTTGACCGTTACTTCGTGGTTCGCTTTCTACCAATCGCCGTCGCTATTAACCGGCGCCTCTTTCTGTTCTATCGCCATCTGCGCCGCATGATAGGACTCTCCATCGGAAGGAAACGTCCCTCCGCGCACATCTTCGCAATATTCCTTCGCGGCCTTCGAGATGACTTCTCCGACGTTGGCATACTGGCGCGCAAATTTCGGCGTCTGGCCAAACGTAAGACCCAAAAGATCGTGAACCACTAGAATTTGCCCGTCGCAGTCCGGGCCGGCGCCGATGCCGATCGTCGGGATGCGCAATTCGCGCGTAATCTGTGCCGCCAGCTCACGAGGCACTGCTTCCAGCACCACCGCGAACGCCCCCGCCGCTGCCACCGCGTGCGCATCGCGAATCAACTGCGCCGCGGCATCTGCTGTCTTGCCCTGCACGCGGTATCCGCCCAGGGCGTTCACCGATTGCGGCGTTAAGCCCACGTGCCCCATCACCGGGATCTCCGCTTCCGTCAGCCGCGAAATCAATTCCAGGCGTCGCTCTCCCCCCTCCACCTTCACGGCCTCGGCTCCCGCTTCCTTCACGAAACGCATGGCATTGTGCAGCGACCCACTCAAGTCGGTGTGATAACTGCCGTAAGGCATGTCCGCCACAAGAAGCGCCCGGCGCACTCCGCGGCGCACGGCGCGCGTATGGTGCAGCATCTCCTCGACCGTGACTGATAGCGTGTTCTCATGCCCCAGCACGACCATGCCAAGGGAATCGCCGACAAGAATCAGGTCCACGCCGGCTTCGTCAAGCAGCCGCGCGGTCGGATAGTCGTACGCCGTCAGGCAAGTGATTTTCTGGAAGTTGGAACGGGAGCCTGCAGCCTGGCTCTTGCGCTGCAGGAGATCGGGCACGGTGATCTTTCCGTTCCCGGAATTGGGGACAACGCTCATGGTGGCCTCCGGTGCCGTTCCCTTGAATGCAGGATACAGCCCTGTACTTCACCTTTGCGCAGGATAACAAATTTCGATGCGCAAAACTAGAAATTTGGATGCAGCGCGATGCGCATTAGTCTTCTCGCGGCGCTTGCGCGCGCCCTTTCCAGTGGGCGCCGCGGCCGAGCCAGTAGCGTAGTGCGGAAAGGAAAGTTGCATAGCCGTAGAACGCGGCCGCGAAAGGCAAGGTCAACGCCCAGAGCCAGGGGAGGCCGTAAAACCGAACCGTCGCTCCGTAGGTCGCGGTCATGATGGAGATGGCCGTGCTCGCCAGCAGCCATCCCGGATCGTCCAGAATGAAAAAGGCAATCCACGGCAGCAAGTAAGTTGCAAACAACCCGATCAAAGTCACGATGAGCAGCAGGAAGGAATAGCGCAGTTGGGTGAAAGCGGTGCGGGCAATCAGGTCGCGAATTTCCGCGAAGGTTCCATAACTCCGCAAACTCACACTCGCTCGGGTCAGCCCCATCCAAATATTCCCGCCCCTCCGCTTCACGGCTCGCGCCAGCGCGCAATCGTCAATCACCTCCCCGCGAATGGAGGCCATCCCGCCGATGGGCGCGAGCACGTTTCGCCGCAACAAAATACATCCGCCCGCGGCTCCGGCTGTGCTTGCGTTCGGGTCCGCGATCCATCGGGGCGGATAGAGCATTAGAAAAAAATATAGAAACGGTGGAATCAACAGGCGCTCTGGAAGCGTCTTCGCCTGAAGCAACACCATCAAGGAAACGAGATCGAGGGATTCTTTTTCCGCGCGTGAGACCAAACGCTGCAGCGTGTCTGGCGCATGTTCGATATCAGCGTCGGTGAACCAAAAAAATTCCGCCGAATAATTTGCGGCAGATTGAATGCCTTCGTTCAGCGCCCAAAGCTTTCCGGTCCAGCCCGGCGCAAGCGGGGACGCGACGTGAATCTTCACGCGCTGCGATGCGCCAGATTCATTTGCGGCCTGTTGCGCGAGCGCAGCGGTGCCGTCTTCGCTGTGATCATCGACGACGATGATCGAGAACTCGCCAGGGTAGTTTTGCTTGGCCAGCGAAGAAACCGCCTGGGAAATGGTCGGGGCTTCGTTGCGCGCAGGAACAATGGTAACAACACGCGGCCAGTCTTCCAGACGTTTTGGGCCAAGATTGTCTTCGCTCACGCGCCAGAAATATCCGCGGGCCATGAGAAGATACACCCAGATCGCCAGCGGAATCGCGGAGAGAAAAGTCGGTGACAGGGGCACGCGCTATTCTGCAATAGGCGGGAACGGAACGCTATGCCAGATCTTCCGCGCGAACGGGAAGGCGCCGGATTCTTTTTCCCGTCGCTGCGAAAATCGCGTTGCACATGGCCGGGGCAACCACCGGCAATCCGGGTTCGCCGATGCCGGTCGGCTCTTCCTTGCTCATGACCACGTGAACTTCAGTTTTCGGCGTCTCGCCAATCCGCGGCATCTGGTAGTCGTGGAAATTCGACTGCTCTACGCGACCTCCATTGATCGTGATCGCGTCATGCAAAGCGGCGGAGAGCCCGTAGATAGCTGCGCTTTCGACTTGCGCGCGAACACCTTCCGGATTAATCGGCCGGCCGCAATCCACAGCGTAAACGATACGTTGCACCTTCACGGCGCCGTCTTTCACACTGACTTCGACGACAGCAGCGGTGTAGCTCTCAAAGGAATAGTATCCAGCGATGCCGCGAGAAACTCCCTTTGGGAGCGGCTTGCCCCAGGCAGCTTTCTCCGCCGCCAGGCGCAACACGCCCTTGAGGCGAGCGGTGTCGAGAGGCTTGCCTTCCTTCGGGTTGGTGAAATCAGGTATTTTGCGATCCTCTCCGATCAAGCGCAGGCGAAATTCCAGCGGGTCGGCGCCGGCGGCCACCGCAAGCTCGTCGACGAACGATTCGACCACGAAGCCGCTGGTGGAGTGCTCGACGGAGCGCCACCAGGCGCGCGGCACGGACGATTTTGCGAGCGTGTATTCGACACGGTAGTTCGGCGTTTGATAAGGAATGAACGCGGCGGTGGCAAATTCGGACTTTTCCGGATTCTCTTCGCCCTTGGGGCTCCACATCGCTTCGATGGAGGTGGAAGTCTGGAAATGTTTCCAGGCGGCGAGATTGCCCTTCGCATCGAGAGCGCCCGAAAAATGGTGATAGGAGGCGGGACGATAGAAGCCGTGCTGCATGTCGTCTTCGCGGGTCCAAAATACCATGACCGGCTTGCCGGAAACTTTTGCCACTTGCGCCGCTTCCATGACGAAGTCCGCCTGATAGCGCCTGCCAAAGCCCCCGCCCATCAGCGTGGTATGAACGATCACCTTCTCGGGAGGCAGTTTTGCGGTCTGAGCGATGATCTGCTGCGCCCATTGCGGAGCTTGCGTCGGTACCCATGCTTCCGCACCGTCAGGCCGGATATGCACCGTACAGTTCATGGGTTCCATGGTGGCGTGAGCCGCAAAAGGGAATTCGTAAATGGCCTCAGTTTTTTTTGTGGCCTTGGCAAGAGCCGCTCCGGCATCGCCATCGTTGCGGACCACCTTGCCCGGCTTGGCGGCATTCTCAAGAAACTGCTGCCGGAGCGACCCGGAGGATTCCGATGCGGCCGGGCCTTCGTCCCAGGCGATCTGAAGAGCTTTGCGGCCCTGAATGGCCGCCCAGGAATTATCTGCGACGACAGCCACGCCGCCGGCGGTGAATGCGCCTTGCCCTACAGGATCGATGGCGAAGACGTCCCTGACTCCAGGCACGGTTTTGGCTTTTGTGGCGTCAAAAGATTTTACCTTTCCGCCGAAAACCGGACAGCGCGCGATGACTGCGAACTGCATGCCTGGCACGCGTGAATCAAGACCGAATATTGCGCCTCCGGTAGCTTTGTCGCGGCCTTCAAAGCGCCGCGTGTCATGGCCGATGATGGTGAAATCGTTGGGATTCTTGAGCGGCACGGTGTTGAAGTCCGGCACGGGGAGTTTCCCTGCATCCGAGACAAGTTCACCGTAGGTCAGGAAATTCTTGCGCGCGCCGTGGAGAATGCCACCGTCCTGGGCTTTGCAAGTGTCGCGACTGACGTTCCAGCGTGCCGCCGCGGCAGAAACGAACATTTCGCGTGCCGCCGCGCCTGCCTGACGCATCGGCAGCCAGGAGCCAGAGACGCTGCCGCTGCCGCCAGTTCCGTGGTCATAAATTTTCGGATTTGTGGGCGCTTGCTCGATCTTCACATGCTTCCAATCCAGGCACAGCTCTTCCGCCAAGATCATGGGGAGTGCCGTCATGATCCCTTGGCCCATCTCGGACTTGCCAAGAATTAGCGTGACGTTGTTGTCAGGAGTGACGCGCACCCAGGCATCAAAAGGATTGGGAGTTTTCTTTTCCTGCTCCTCCGCTTGATCGGCGAAAGCCTTCGGAGAGAGATGGAAGCCGATGACGAGCGCTACACCTCCAGCGGCACCGGTCTTCATAAAATCGCGACGGTTTATAACGGAAGCATTCGCCATGGGACACCTCGTGACGTGTTGCGGCAACTGCGGTTGAAGATGGCTTAAGCGGCGGACTTCGCCTTCCCCGCTTGCATGGACGCGGCGCGGTGAATGGCCTTACGGATACGCTGGTAGGTGCCACAGCGGCAGATGTTGCCGCTCATGGCATCGTCGATGTCGGTATCGGTGGGGTTGGGTTTCTTCGAAAGCAGCGCTACCGCGGACATGATCTGTCCGGATTGGCAGTAGCCACATTGCGGAACGTCTTCTTCCATCCAGGCTAGCTGCACCGGGTGGCTGCCATCGGCAGAAAGACCTTCGATGGTGGTTATTTTCTTGCCGGCGACGCTCGAGACCGGAGTGATGCAGGAACGCGTTGCTTCGCCATTTATGTGCACGGTACACGCCCCGCAGAGCGCCATGCCGCAGCCAAACTTCGTGCCGGTCATGTTCAGGGTGTCGCGCAAGACCCAGAGCAGCGGCATGTCCGGGCTAACGTCGACGGATTGGGCTTTGCCGTTCAAGGTGAAACTGATGGCCATGGGGACCTCCCTCCAGCAGAACGATATCCTACAACAACTACCGGTCAAGATGAAAATCCACGGGGACTCGTTTAAGCCGAGCGCAGATCGCCCGCCCGGATCGGCAGCCGCCGCAGGCGTTTTCCTGTCGCCGCGAAAATGGCGTTGGCAACCGCGGGAGCAGCCGGAGGCACGCCGGGTTCGCCGCCGCCGCCGGGCGGCTCGGCGCTGGGCACAATGTGGACTTCGATGACGGGCGGGGCGTCGCTCATGCGCAGCACTTCGTAGTCGTGAAAATTGCTTTGCTCCACTCGCCCACCGGAAATGGTGATCGCGCTTTTCAGGGCTTGCGCCAGGCCGAAATTGATCGCGCCTTCCATTTGCGCCCTCACGCCGAGGGGATTGACGGCTGTGCCGCAATCCACGGCACAAACCACGCGATCAACGCGAAGTGCGCCTTTCTTCGCGTCACAGGTGACTTCCGCGACTTGCGCGACGAAACTGCCCCAACCAAACGCGGCGGCGATGCCGCGTCCTCGGCCCGCCGTCAGCGGCTGGTGCCAACCGGATTTCTCCGCGGCTAGCTCGATGACACTGCGGCGGCGGCCAACGTCAAGGCTTTGCTGATTCCCCAAGTCGATTTTTCGCGAAGGCCCGAGCGTGGAGAGCAGGAACTCGACAGGGTCCCGGGCGGCGGCATGCGCGGCTTCATCAAAGAAACTCGAGAGTACGAACTGGTTGCCGGAAGCATCAACGGAGCGCCAATACCCGAGGGGCATGCGGGATTCGGCGACAGCGAACTCGAGCAGGAAATTTGGAATAAAGAGAGCGGGAAAGTCGAGGGAATCGACCTGAGCCGCGGCTTGAGGTGAAATGCCAGTGCCGTTGTAAAAGGTTTCGATGGATGGCGAAGAGCCGCGGTGCCGCCAGGAGAGCAATTTGCCTTGTGCGTCCAGGCCGGCATGCAAGACGTGACAGGCTGCCGGACGGTAGAAATCGTGGCGGATGTCGTCTTCCCGGGACCAGACGACTTGCACGGGCGCGCCAGCATCGCGGGAGATGAGGGCCGCTTCGACGGCGTAGTCCTGAATCAGGCGGCGGCCAAAGCCTCCCCCGATAAACGTGATGTGCACTTTGACGCGCTCGCGCGCAATACCCAGCGCCTGGGCCACGGATTCCGCGGCTGCCCCTGGAACTTGCGTTGGCGCCCAGAGCTCACACTCGCCATCGCGCACGTGAGCCGTGCAGTTCATGGGCTCCATGGTGGCGTGCGCCAGGAAAGGAACTTCATAAACGGCTTCGATTTGCTTGGCTGCGGTGGCTTGTGCTTTGTCGAAGTCACCGTCGTTGCGGATGATGGGGCAGGACTCGGAAGCGAGATGAAGCATTCTTTCGCGGAGGCTGTTGGTGGTTTCGGAGGCGGAAAGAGGTTCTTTCCATTCGACCTTGAGAACTTTTCGGGCTTGCATGGCGGCCCACGTGGAATCGGCAACGACGGCGACGCCCGAGCATGTGTAATTGCGGCTGCCGGGTCCTGAGGTTTCTCTGAATTGATGTGTGAGGTGGGCAGGCTTGACTTCAAAAACTGCGCGGACGTGCGGAGAGGATTTGACCTCGTCCGCATTGAAGCGGCGCGGCGTACCGCCGTAAACGGGGCTGCGTTCCACTGAGGCGATGAGCATTCCGGGGAGGCGCGTGTCCAGACCGAACTTTGCGGCGCCAATTACTTTGGCGAGCAGGTCGGTGCGGCGTGTGGGCTTACCGATGAGCGTAAAGTCCGAAGGATGCTTCAGCGGCGGATCGGCAGGAGGTTGAAGAGCGGAAGCGGCTGCGAGGAGTTGTTCGAAGGCCAGCTTGCGCTGGGTGGATGCGTGGGTAACGAAGCTGGATTCGGCGCGGCATTCGGAACGGGAAACGTTCCATTGCCCGGCGGCGGCAGAGAGGAGCATCTCACGAGCGGCAGCGCCGGCTTTGCGCAGATTGTCGTAGGAAGTGCGAACGCTGAGGCTGCCGCCGGTGAGTTGATCTCCATACTTCGGGTCGAGATCGGCTTGGACGACTTGCACGCGACGCCAATCGCAGCAGAGCTCCTCTGCCACGATCATCGGGAGCGCCGCGCGAACGCCTTGTCCCATCTCGGACTTGCCGCACCAGATCTTCACTTCGCCGTCCGGTGATATTTCGAGCCACGCGTTGGGCGAAAAGGAGTGGCCTACGGAGTAATCTGCGTCGCCTTGAAGATCCCGCTGAATTTGAAGATACAACGGCAGGACCAGGCTGGCGCTGGCCGCGGCGGAAGTCTTCAGGAAATTACGGCGCGTGACATTTGAGGACAAGCAGATAGCCCCAGGGAATCAGACGCCCGGCATCTTGAGCCGTGAGCAAGCTCAGTTTCCCTCAGCAGGGGCGGGCTTGGGCCGGGCTTTGCGAGCCGTTGGCGGAGCTTCCGGCTCGACGCCGCGCCAGCCTACGGGACGCCCGCTCACCGCTTCCTTCACGGACCGGAACAGCACCACGTACATCAATTGGCGGTAGTAGAAGCGCTGCAACAAGACGGGGATCAGCAGCGTCCAGTCTTCCTTGTGCTCCAAAGCGAAGGCCACCATGCACGTGAGAATGTCGATGAGCAGAAAGCCCAGGAAGAAGAGCACCGATTTCTCCACGTCCGCGGTGGTCCACAGTTGCGGCAGCCGCGTGACGCGAAACTGCGCCAGGACCCAGAGCAGCAGCGAGCCAAAGAACATGAGGTCGATGATCGGCGAAATCAGCGGCAACACCAGCTGAAACACAAAGATGTTCGGAAGCGCGATCCAGCCGAGCGTTCCGTATTTTGGCCGGAGCAGCGTGTCGCCATGCTTCCAGAAGGATTGCAACGTGCCGAAAGTCCAGCGGAAACGCTGGCGGATTAGTTGACCCGCTGTTTCTGGAGCTTCCGTCCAGGCGATGGCCTCTTCGTCGTAGCTGACGCGCCAACCGAGCCGGCGGATGGCAATGGTCAGATCGGCGTCTTCGGCCACGGTGTCCGAAGTGATGCCGCCCGCGGCTTCAATGGCTTTCTTGCGCCACGCACCGAGCGCTCCGGGCACCACGGTAATGCAATTCAAGAGGTCGAAGGCGCGCTTCTCCATGTTCTGGCTGGTGATGTACTCAAGCGCTTGCCAGCGCGTGAGCCAGCGCGAGCGGTTGCCGACCTTCACGTTGCCCGCGACCGCGCCAACCTGGGGATCCGAAAAGTGGCGGATCAGGTTGCGAATGGCGTCTGGCTCAATTTCCGTGTCTGCGTCGATGGTCACCACGATTTCGGTATCCGCCAGGGACATGGCGTGGCTCAGCGCCGCCGCTTTTCCGCGATTCACCTGATGAACGATATGGACGCGCGGCTCATGCGAAAAGTTCGCGTCCAGCAACTCGCCCGTTTTGTCCATTGAGCCATCGTCCACGACGATGATCCGCAAGTCCTGAAGATCCGAGAGTAGGACCGAGGTGATGGTCTGCACGATGACGCTTTCTTCGTTGTGCGCCGGGATCAATACCGTCACGCTCGGCGGAGGATCGGACATCACGGCATGGTCCGGCCGCAGCTTCTCGATCAGCGCCAGCAGGCCTATGACTAAAGCGCGTCCACTTACCAAAAAGATGCCGAGGACGAAGATGATGCCAATGAAGAAACGGAAGTATTGAAAAATCCCGAAGATGAATCCGTCGGCGCGAGCCTCAAACTGTTCTTCAGGGGAAAGAGGCAGCATCACCTGCGCGCGCGTTTTCCCGATCAGGTCTGAAACGGAAACGAACTGGTAGCCCTTTTCGCGAAGCGCGTCGATGATCTGCGGCAGCGCGGCAAGGGTCTGGCTGCGATCGCCGCCGCCGTCGTGCAGAAGAATAATATTGCCTTTGTTCGCCTGCCTCAGAACGCTGGCAACAATCTCTTTAGCGGGGATCGGCTTGCCGTCCTGCAGGCTCCAGTCATCCGGATCGATGCGCTGGCCGACAATCAGGTATCCGAGCTCCTGGGGATAGGGGAGTTGCGCCACTTCTTCGGCATATTCCGGCTGGTGATCGATCCCATAAGGCGGGCGGAATAGGATGGATTTTGCCCCGAGGGTGCTTTCAATCAGGCGCTCCGTCAAATTCAGCTGCCAGCGGATTTCCGTGTGTGTAATGGTGTCGTCGAACTTTGGATGCGTGAAGGTATGATTTCCGATTTCATGGCCTTCGGCATACTCGCGCTTGAGAATATCCGGCCGCTGGTTGGCCATGTTGCCGATCACGAAGAACACGCCCGGCACGTTCTTTTGCTTTAAGACGTCCAGGATCTTCGGGGTCCATTTCGGATCGGGGCCATCGTCAAAGGAAAGAGCGATTTTTTTATTTGCGGCGCCGAACTGGTCAATGTTGAAGGAGAGCGGGATGGCGTCGTAGGATTCGTCGGTAAAAAGGTCTGTTGCGGCGTCGTATTCGAAGGAGCGCCGGCCGTGCTTGGGAGTATCCGTGATATGCCAGAAGTCGCCGTCGCCTTCGAGGATCAAGTCGGGACCGGGCGGCAGGTCGGTTAATTTCTGCCGGGCGGCGGCGTCTGCGTGCACAGCATCCCAAACCGGCCAGAGCGAGGTATCCGAGGATCCCAGCCGCCATAGCGCCGTGCCTTGAACTCCGAGCCTCTCGCTGGCGCGCAATTCGTTGTACGCCGTGATGGCGTCTAGCATCCACACCTGATGCACATGGTTGTGCTCGTCGTAATAGGAATAGTGGGGATTCAACGAAGCGCTATCAAACTCAACGTCCGTCTCCGATTCTTCAACGTGCAGCAGCGCTTCCTGAACGCTGAACTCGGCGGCCGGCTCGTACTCTTTCTTCGGGGCCGTTGACCAGTCGTAGGCATAATTCGCGATCCCAACGACGATTTTCTGCGCGGGTACTACATCGAGTACCTGACGCAGATTCTCAACGAACCAGTCCTGCGACGCGATGGGGCCCGGCGAAGAGGTCAGCCAGTGCTGGTCGTAATTCATCAGCACGATGGCGTCGCACTGCTTGCCGAAGAATTCGTAATCGTAGGCATCGTCGCGTGCGGGCAACGCGATCATTAATTTCAGCCCCACGGAGTGCAGCGCAGGCGCCAGCCCTCCGATGAAGGCGCGGAAGTGCGCCTGGCTCGCGTCGGGGACTTCTTCAAAATCAACGACAATGCCGGCCTGGTGCGACTCGACGGCGTATTCGACAATGTCCCGCGCGAGATTCCGGCGCGCGGCGGGACTCGCCAGCAACTGCGCCATTTCCTTGATGCGCCATTCCACCCCGTCGTAGTTGTTGACCAGACCCATCATGGGCAGCTCGATGGGGGGATTGAACGACTTCATCCACTGGTGCAGCTTGTCGTCCTTGAGAAGCGAGATGGCCTCGGCAGGCGAAGCTTTGACGGTGTTCTGCCCGCGTTCGTAATCCACGATGGTCAACGCACCGTCCGGCGTGACCGCGTGCAGTTGCTCGGGGATTAGAAGGTCAAGGTCCTTATAATGTTTCTTCAAGGAAGCGAGGCTGTTGGCATCCCAGCTCACGAAAAACGCCGCGCGCAATGGATCGTAACTCGCCGGCACGGTTCCAATATTTGCGACGCGGCGATGCTGGCCTTCCCGCGCGGGCATCGGCTTCTTTTTCGATTTCAGGGCGCGGTATGCGGGCTTGGCGCCCGGCAGCAGTCCGGCGGGCAATTCCACGCTGACAGCAATGGTCACGAAAAAATAGGCCAGCAGTATCGTCAGAAGCGCGCCCGTGATTTCCATCACGCGCCGCGTGCGGCCCCAACGGACACGCTCCGCGTCGTAAAAGATTGGACCGCGTTCCTTCATTTCACCTTTCAACCTGGCGGCACGGCAGGCAAATATGCATCAGGCTGGGCTGAGTCCGTCTGCGCGATTCCGTCTGCTCTATTGTAAGATGCGGGCATTGATGAAGCGAGTTTTCTCGAACCCCCTTGTCGTGTTAATCGCGGGCCTCTGCCTGCGGCTGTTTTTCGTGCTGAAGTTCCCCGCCAATTCCGGCGACACGGTTCTTTACGAGCAGATCGCCACGAACTGGCTCAAGCACCACGTCTATGGCATGGACGTGGGTGGCGCCATCACTCCCGTCGATCTGCGCATGCCCGGCTACCCGGCATTTCTTGTCCTCATGTATGCGCTCACCGGACGCACGGGCGCGGATGCGCGCCTCTGGGTGATGGTGGCGCAGATCGGCGTGGATCTTCTTTCCTGCTTGGTGATCGCCCGTTTGGCGGCGCTTTTGGCCTGCGCCTCTGAAGATTCCGCGCCGAACAAACGCGTGTATTCCGTCGCGCTCTGGCTCGCTGTTTTGTGTCCCTTCACCGCGAACTACACGGCGGTTCCGCTGACCGAAGTTTTCGCTGTTCTGTGGACGGGGCTGGCCTGCAATTTCCTTGTGCTTGCATTTCGGCGAGCCGCAAGCCCGGATTTTCTGCTCAAGAGTTCACACCTGCCTCTTCCGAGGAGCGTAAATTACACTTCCTTCGCAGGGGGATGCGTGGTTGGCATGGGAACGTTGTTTCGTCCTGAAGCACCCATTCTGCTGGTCGCTGCGTCCATCGTGCTGGGAGTCCTTTTTCTTACTCTCGGGAGTATGAGGCGCTGGTTTTCGAATAGCCTTGCAATGATGCTCGGTTGCTTGGTCGTCCTTTCTCCGTGGGCCTTGCGCAACTGGGTGACGCTGAGCGAACCGCAATTCCTCGCTCCGAAAAACTCAAATCTGCCGGGGGAACTGGTTCCCTACGGTTTCATGGCCTGGGAAAAGACCTGGCTCTACCGCGTCCGGGATTGCTACCTGGTGCCGTGGAAGCTCAACGAAGAATCCATTTCTGTGGATGACATTCCCGCGCGTGCCTTTGATACACCGGAAGAAAAACAGCGCGTCGCGGCCATTCTCGAACAATACAACAATGATTTAACCCTGACGCCGGAAGAGGATGCGGAGTTTTCGAAACTCGCACGGGAGCGCACCTCGCGCCATCCCTTGCGGACGTATTTCTGGTTGCCCGCTGCTCGCGCCGTCACCATCTGGTTCACGCCGCGCATTGAATTGCTGCCGGTTTCAGGGCACGTTTTTCCTTTTGCGCAAATGCGCGAAGATGACCCCGTCGATCAGGAAGTCACTAGCCTTTTTTTTGTGCTGAATTTGTTTTATGTGGGTTTAGGCATCTGGGGCGCGGCGCGGCTTTGGCGCTCCGATCCAGCGGCCCGGCCCGCGGTTGCCTTCCTGGCGCTATTCATCGTTTTCCGGACGGCCTTCCTGACCACGCTGGAAACGCCCGAGCCACGCTATGTTCTAGTTTGTTTTCCCGCATTGATCGCGCTGGGCGCGCAGGTCTTCGTCCGCCGTTCCGAGGGGCGGTAGCATGGGCTGGGCTGCACTTTGTGGAGTTACCTCTCCCCGAATGGTTCAGGGTGAATTGTCACGCGATAGATCTGCGGAAATTTTTCCTTCACTCGGTCTTCCAATGCCGCGGTCACGTCGTGTATCTGAGTAATCGGCAGGTCGCCTTTCATTGTGCCGTGGCAGGACACCAGGATGTGGTGTTCTACTTGCCGGGCTCGGACGTCGTGGCAGTTCACCAGCTCGTCGAATTCCAAAGGCAAGCGATTGAGAAACTCCTCGATCGCCATCGAAAGCTGTTTCATCTCTCCAATACCCGCGTCGGGTGTTGCGATGTGCCTCCCCAGCGGTTCGATGTGAATGTTCACCTCAATCGGTCCGTCGCGCAATTCGCGAATTTTCTCCTCCAGTCCCGTGGCTTGACGGTGTGCTTCGCGCAGGCTCAAGTTCTCATCCACTTCCAGGTGCAGTTCGATAAACAGTTGCCCGGCTTGCTGCACGGCCGTCAGGTCGTGAACCGCGAGGCCCAAACTTTGTGCCACCGCGCGAATCGCTTCGAATAAGTGCTCGCCCTGAGGCGC
>Ga0209625_1000112_pt1 | contig 19063 bp, 10 predicted proteins | sample JacPin_JW_Ref_M2_FD_187960 | JGI IMG/M metagenome (GOLD analysis project Ga0209625, IMG submission 187960) | Forest soil microbial communities from Algoma, Ontario, Canada - Jack Pine, Ontario site 1_JW_Ref_M2 (SPAdes) (version 2) | ecosystem: Environmental > Terrestrial > Soil > Boreal...
CCCCGATCTCGAGAACTCGATCTCCCACGTGGGGCCTCACGACGTCCGCCATCCATTTGTTGAACCGGGGAGCGCGATTGATTCTCTCCAGAATTTCTCCGCCCTCGGCATCCTCGGTGTAGATGTGGCTTGATGCGCCGTATCGGAGGATGGCCCATAACGCGCGTGCGCCGTCCCTCCACCCGATTTTTTTCCCTTCGCGATAGGTGCGTCCCGAATAGCTGATGGGCACTTCAAATACTCGCGCGCCACGCTTGGCGAGCTTGATCGCAAGCTCGGGTTCGACATCGAAAGTCGAGCTCTCGAGTGGAATGCTCTTCAGCAGGTCGGCGCGAATCATCTTGTAGCAGGTCTCCATATCGGTAAGATTGAGATCGGAAACCAGATCACACAAGAAGGTAAGCAGCTTATTGCCGAGCGCGTGGCGGAAGAAAAGAGCGCGCTTGTGGCCGCCGGACATAAAGCGCGACCCAAAAACAGCGTCGGCGTCCTCATACAAGAACAGCTCAATCATCTGCAGCAGATCCCAGGGATGGTATTCAAGGTCAGCATCATGAATGACGACAAGCTCACTTTCGACGTGCGCGAGCGCGGTACGAATCGCAGCACCCTTTCCTTGATTCTTATCGTGTCGAAGCCAGGTCCACTGAAGCTTTCCATCCGGTCGATCTGATTCCAGCGAGTTACGAAAGCGTCCAATGGCTTCGGCTGTGGCATCCTTGGAGCCGTCATCAACCACCACTACTTGAACCCGGTGCAGAAGAGGCGAAGTTTCAAGGATCTTGAGGCGTTCGAGGCTCGCTTCGACGAGATACTGCTCGTTATATGCTGGCACGATTACTGATAGGCTGGTGGTAGTCTGTTGCCTGTGTTCTTCGACTCGATACGCAGAGACCCCAGTGGCTGGACGCAACCAACGTCTTTTATCGGCACGGTTACGCGGCAAGCTAGCTTCGCCTCGGGCGCTTCGTTCGGTCATTCTGCAACCAATTCCACTAGAGTATTACACCCGAAATAAGTGGTGGGTGAAATCTGAAGACCGTGTTTCGCGATTGCCGCAAGGCATAAAACGCAATTTAATATCTTCAGTCGGATGCAGCCTGGGCCGCTTCGAATTGGTCTTTCGCGGGGATGAGTCTAGCGGCATTTCGCTTCCTGCAGTGCGCGATCACGCGATCTACAATTTCAACCAGCGGTGTCGCCGGCCGAAAGCCAGTGAGGTTTTCGAGTTTTTCAAGCGACGGAATACGCCGCGGCATGTCCTCAAATCCCGGTTCGTAAGCGCGGTCGTACGGGATATACGTAATTGGGGAATCGCTTCCCGTTCGGTCTTTTACGACGCGCGCAAGGCCTTCAATCGAAATTTCTTCATCAGTACCGATGTTGACGACTTCACCGATCGAGCGATCGTTGGCGAGGAGGCGAATCACTGATTCGACGCAATCGCGGACGTCGCAAAAGCATCGAGATTGCTTCCCGCTGCCGAACACGGTAATCGGTTTCCCCGCAAGCGCCTGCTGAACAAAACTCGGAACCACCATTCCATATCGCCCAGTTTGGCGTGGTCCGACTGTGTTGAAGAATCGCGCGATCTTGACGGGTTGCTTGCGTTCCTTCCAATACGATAGAGCGAGAAATTCGTCCAGAGCTTTGGAAGCGGCATAGCTCCAACGAGCCTTCGTGGTTGGTCCGAGCACGAGATCGGCATCCTCGTGGAACGGCACCTTGTCGCTTTTGCCGTAAACCTCGGAAGTCGAAGCGATAAACACAAGCTTCTTCTTTTTCGAGGCGGCGTCCAGTACAGATTGAGTTCCGTGAATATTCGTTTCGAGAGTTCGCACAGGACTTTCGACGATCAGACGCACGCCTACGGCCGCGGCGAGATGGATGACGACGTCGGACTCGTCCACGAGCTCCGCCACTAAGTGTTTGTTCTGGATCGAATCGAAGAAATGATGAAAGCGATTGTTCGATTTCAGATGACGGATGTTTTCGACACTTCCAGTCGAGAGGTCGTCCAGGATGAATACCTCTGCACCCCGTTCCAGAAGAGTCTCAGATAGATGTGAACCGATGAACCCAGCCCCGCCCGTGATGAGGTAGCGCATAATCGCTCCGTCGTTCTAAGTTTCGCTTGCACCGCCCGGATCGGCTGGGAACCGGGACGTTTTGGCCACATCTTCGCCGTAACCATACCCGTACGCGTATGGGTAATAGCGGTACGAATAGTAATAATCGGGTGCGCTCGAATCCACTGCGTTCAGCACCACTCCAAGCATGCGGCATTTAACCGCCATGAGGAGATCGCGCGTCCGGGTAAAAGCTTCTTTCGGGGTTTCGCCGCTGCGGACAACGAGCAAAACACCATCAGTGAGCGCTGACAGGATCACCGCGTCCGTCGCCGCCATAACCGGCGGCGAGTCGATGACAATAAATTTGAACCGCAACCGCAGTTCCGCGATCGCCTCACGCATCCGATGAGATGAGAGAAGGTCCGCTGGACTCGGAGGCACTGGTCCCGTCGTTAGCGCCTCGAGATTGCTGATGGTGGGATGAGGGGTCAGAACCTCATCCAACGACGAAACACCCGCAAGGTACGAACTCAATCCCGCTTCTTTCCCGATCGTTAAGTTTAGAGCGCGACGGACACCGGGCTTGCGCAGGTCAGAATCCATCAACAGGGTGCGATCGCCCAGCTGGGCCAAGGTGACAGCGAGATTCACTGCCGCGGTCGTTTTTCCCTCGCGTGGCAGAGCGCTAGTTACAAGAATCACCTGGGGAGGATGATCGGCTTGCGAAAGCAAAAGCGAAGTCCGCAAAGCGCGGAAAGCCTCGGAAATTTGTGACTTCGGCTGAACGTAGGAAAGCAATTCCACCCGCGGTCCCGACGCTGCCTGCAGCGCTGCCGCTCCTTTCGAGCGCCGGCTATAATTTCCGTTCAAGGCGGGAAGAGACGGCACTACGGCCAGTGAAGGCAGGCCAGTGAGCGATTCGACGTCGTCCGGAGACTTGACTGTATTGTCCAAATACTCACGGAAAAGCGCCAGGCCTACGCCACCGACGAGACCAACCAAAAACGCAAGGAGGATATTGCGCGCTTTCTGAGGCCGCGAAGGGCTCGACGGAGTAAGCGCGGGATCTACGATTCGAATATTGCCGGACTTCAAACCGGCGGTAATCCCCGCCTCCTTCAATTTTTGAAGCAGGCCGTCATATAGCTGCTTATTTGACTCCGCATCGTGCTGAAGAATTTGATACTGGACCAGCTTCTCGGCCATGTCGTTCGCTTCAGCTTTTTGCCTGTCGAGGTTTTGCTGCAGCAATTCGACGCGATCGCGAGTGGTATTGAAATCTTGCTCCACCGTCTCGATGATTGTCTTTCTCGCCTTCTCCAGATTCGCCGCTATTTCCTTTTGCTGCGCTGCCAGTCTCAGAACCTTTGGGTAATTGGGTCCATATTGATCGAGGGCTACGAGGTACTGCTCATCCAATTCGGCCTTATGCCTGGTAAGCTCTTGAATGACGGGATTCCCTTGTGCCGCCGGTAATGCGTCTACGTTTCCAGATACGGCCATACGGTAAAGGGCTTCCTTCTCCGCCAACTGCATTTGAGCATTCGTTACGGCCTTACTAAGATCGCCGAGCTTATCAGTAGTAATGTCCTGCTTTTCGTTCGTACGCCAGATTTGGTTTTGCCGCTCGTAAGCGATTCGAGCGTCTTCGGACTTCTCGACCTTGATTCGCAACTCCTCGAGCTCACCGGAAAGCCAGTTGGACGCCTGCGTAGTCGCATCGTACTTGCTGCGAAAGTTCTGTTCGATAAATTCCTGCAAATGTGCATTGACTACTTGGGCCGCGAGCTGAGGATCTTCCGCTTCGAATCCGACCTCGATCAAGCGGCTGTTCGGCACTCGTCTTACGCTCAAGCGGCCAAGAAAAGAACTTAGGATTGCGGGACGGGCTTGCGCCGATCTTCCGTGCGTCCATACCAACGAATTGGCGGTGCCGCCGAATTCTGGATAGCGGCCCAGGTCCATGGATTTAATCGTTTGCAGGGCCAAAGTCTCACTCTGGAGAATCTTTGCCTGCGTTTCGAGGTAATTCTCCATATCCACGATTTCTTCGTAGGAACTCGGTCCTTGGAAGGGCAGAAGGGTCTGCGATTCACGATCGACTTCCACGCGCGCGGCAGCTTCGTAAACCGGCTTCATCTTGAACGAAGCGATCGTAACCACCGTGACGACGGTCAGGAGAAAAGTCAGGATCAGCCATTGATGCTTTTTCAGAATAATGAAGTAGTCGAGGAGATGCGGCTCGCGCGGCATCTGATCCCACGGAAGGATTGACGGGGCAGGAATCACCGTGAGCGAATCAGCGGCTTTGCGGTCACGAGCAACGAGTCTGGATGCTTCTTCCATTTTCGGGTGGAATCCTTCAATACCGATAAACCGCCAGCGAGGTACCAATACCGAGCGCTGACTCGGCCGCCCTAGCGGCAATTTTCTTGCCGAGGCTGCCCGGAACGTACAAGATGTCGTTCGATTTCATCGCGACGTCTTCCGAGGTGTTTTTTTCGATCTTCTTGATGTGGACCGGAATCGCTTCACGTTCGCCCGTCTTCGGATTTAGCCGATAAATCACGGCATTATCCGCTTTGGAAAAGCCGCCGATGCCGTGTGCCAGCGCGACGGCCTTCAAGACCGTGAGCTGCTCTCCGTGACTCTGTATGACGTAACCGCCGGGCTGCGCAATACCGCCACCCACCACATAAACAATTCCTGCCTTGGGCACTTCGATCACATCGCCACCCAATACTTGAATGTTGAAGGCCGTATTCCCGGTGTCAACAAGATCTTGCAGCTGAATCCTAATCGTTTGTACCCCCGAATCCGAGGTAGCACTGGAAGTTTCGACGACAGGCTTTACTGCTTCCTTCTGAGTTTGGCGCGTGATCAAAACAACTGTCCCGGCATTGTCGGAGATGCCTCCAGCGTTTGCCAGCACCTCGAGCAGGGTCGTGGGACGCAGCAATTGATACGTCATCGAATGTCCTACTGCTCCGATAATTGTTACCGGCTGGCTGTTTTGCTCTTTGACGAATACGGATACTTGCGGATGAGAGACGAGCCCATTCTCGATGAGTTTTTCCTGAATGGTTTGTTCGAGTTGGAACGGTGTGGCACCGGCTGCACGGATTCTCTCGTGGACGAGAGGCAGGGCTATGTTTCCGGTGTTGCTGACGCGGATGTCACGCGAAAGTTCGGGGACGTCAAAGACATCGACATGGATCACATCGCCGCTGCCGATCGGAATATCAGTGACGGTCGGCCTCGCGATCCGGGAAAGCTGCTGGATTTTATCATTCGTTTGTTGCGTCGTTTCTTCTGGAGCCTGGCCGTAGGCAGCCTGTAAGCAGAAAAAAACTAATAAGAACGCTATAGAGACGGGCTTTCCCGGCCAGTCCATCGCCCAACGGACTGTGGCAAGCATATGACAGATAACCCCGGCAAATACTATGCCTACCGTCACCACTCCTGTCAATCGAGGGGTTTCCGGGCCGACGGTTTACGGTATGACGGGCGAAGAAAAACGGTCACGGCTAGGATATTAGGACGTGGTGTTCAATTTTGATTGTATTTATCGTGATCGGAGGGCGTGGAAGGCTATTTTCGCCCGATGCAGGTGCGCTCGTCCGCGTTTTGAGCGAGAACGACAAACGTCGACGGACGTAAGCAAAGCTGCACTTCGCCGCGGGACTGGAACACCGCAGCTCGCTTACTGCCTTTGCCACACCAACGCTCCTCGTCCGAATCGAGAACCGTATGCCAATTACCTGCGGGGATGGGTAGCTTGAAGTCATTTGTGGTCTGATCGAAGCTATATACGAGAAGAATTTGAACAGAATCGTACCATCTCTTCACCAACAGCACTTTCTGATCGGCGAATGAGCTGACTTCCAAAGCGTCCTTATCGAGATGCGCCAGCGGCGGTACATCACGTCGTAACCGAAGGAGCGTCTGATAGAAGTGCCAAAGGATGCGATGCTCCCCTGCGTTCTGTAAATCCCAGTTCAATTTGCATCTCAGGAAGGTTGCTTCACTCTCAGGATCTGGAATGTCTCCGGTCCAGCCAAATCTTGCAAATTCGTCCTTCCGCCCTTTTCGCACTGCTTCAATCAGCGCTTGATCTCCGTGACTGACGAAGTACTGGAAGGGCGCGGATTCAGCATACTCTTCACCCATAAACAGCATAGGAATGTACGGCGAGAGGAGCACAATCCCTGCGGCGAGCTTCAATTGGTCGAAGGACAGCGATTGCGACAGCCGGTCACCAACACGCCGATTCCCGGCCTGATCGTGATTCTGTGAATAGACTACGAAGCGTTTGGCCGGAATCAGCTTCGACGAATTTCCATAACGCTTTCGGCGATACTTAGAATATTGGCCGGAGTATAAGAACCCTTCCCGATAGGCTACCGCAAGATCTTCCAGTCCGCAAAAATCTTCATAGTAGCCATCCTGCTCCCCGGTCAAAAGCACGTGCAAGGAGTGGTGGAAATCGTCATTCCAAACCGCGTCAAATCCCCAGCCACCCGCCTCAGGAGGGCTGACCACGCGCGCATCGTTGCGATTGCTCTCCGGGATCAAGTAGACGTCGCGGCCGAGCTCATTCGCTTTTGTGTGAACGGTTGAGCTTAGTTCTTCGAGAAATGGTCGTGCGGAGGGATCGACAATCGCATGTATAGCGTCCAGGCGAAGCGCATCGATGTGATAGTCCGTGATCCATTGCAGCGCATTATCGGTAAAGTAGCGCCGGACCTCGTCGCTCTCGGCATCGTCGAAATTAATGGCCTGTCCCCATGGCGTCTTGTAAAGGTCCGTGAAATAAGGAGCGAAATCCGCCAGGTAGTTTCCTTCTGGACCCAAGTGGTTATAAACGACATCGAGCGCTACTGCGATTCCACGTTGATGACACGCGTCGACAAATCGTCTTAGGGCCAGTGGGCCACCGTAAGATGCGTGGACTGCATAGGGGTAAACTCCGTCGTAACCCCAGTTGCGGTCTCCTGGGAATTGAGCTACCGGCATTAATTCGATCGCTGTAACTCCAAGGTCTTTCAACGTTGCCAGCCGAGGAATGATCGCGTCGAAGGTTCCCTCTGGCGTGAACGTGCCTACATGAAGTTCGTAGAGAACATACTTCTCGAGAGCGAGACCATACCAGCGGGAATCGGTCCAGTCGAAGCGACTATCAATGATTTGCGATGGGCCGTGGACCCCTCTTGGTTGATATCGCGACGCTGGATCGGGTCGTTCCTTCTCACCGTTTAGGCGATACCGGTAGAAGGCTCCGGCCGAAATGCCTTCCACAACAGCGTGGAAATATCCACATCCAACAGCCTGCATGGGAACGACACGCTCTCGCGGTTCGATAATGCATACGTCAACCTGCTGAGCACGCGGAGCCCATACGAGAAAACTGCATGCGTTCTCGCCCACGAGAACTCCGCCAAGAGTTTCATTGCGAGCCGAAGTCACGTCCGAATCCCTCGCGCGACAGTTACAAAGCTGCTCTACAAATATCTTACCAGTCCCTATCAGGTCTCACAGGCCCGCCGTTTTTGCCGCTAAACAAGCTCACGAATCGAGAAACATGCGAGCTCTTTGCGGTGATCGCGACTATAGCTGTCAAAGGTAATTCTGGGGATAAAGAGCCAGAAGGGGAATTAACCTGATTGCGCGAAATCGCCGCACAGGTGGATATTTTGATCATGATTATGGTGCTTACGTAGCCGGGGACAATAATCGAGATATACAGTAAATCCATGAGGATGTTTATATTAAGGATGGAAGAGCGGTGCTAACGATGTCCTTCCATCAGGAGTCGAGAGGCTAGTGGCGGACCAGCAATTAGAGGGACGACGTCGTGTCGTAATCGAGCGGGTCTCACCCGAAATCGATTGCGGACGATTTCCCATCAAGCGCGTAGTTGGTGACACAGTGCTTGTCGAAGCAGATGTGTTTGCGGATGGTCACGACCAGGTCGCGTGCCGGGTACTCTACTGGCAGGATCCAAAGAATTTGCGGACATCTCCTATGGTGGCGCTTCCCAACGACCGCTGGCGTGGCGAGTTTTCAGTCGAGAAGCTCGGTCGTTATCAGTACACGATAGAAGGGTGGATCGATCATTTCCAAACGTGGCGGAGCGCGCTCTTGAAGCGGGTGGCTGCCAAACAAGACGTCCATGTCGATCTGCTCATCGGAGCTGACCTGATCGAGGAAGCTGCTAAGGAAGCGCCGCCCAATGAAGCTGAACTCCTGCGCCAATGGGCGAAGAGGTTGCGAGAGGCCAAAGATATGCCGGAAGGCGCAGGTATTGCCCTCGACGAAGAACTGCTCGGCATCATTCAACGATATCCGGTGCGCAACTTCGCTACCCGCTACGGTAAGGATCTGGCCGTCACGGTCGACCGTGAAAAGGCGCGTTTCTCCGCCTGGTATGAAGTATTCCCTCGGTCGTGCTCGCCTCAGGCGGGGCGTCACGGGACATTTCGCGACTGCGAACAGATTCTCCCATACATCGCGTCAATGGGCTTCGACGTCGTATATCTTCCGCCGATTCATCCGATCGGGCGCGCCTTTCGAAAAGGCAAGAACAATTCGACGGAGCCGCAGCCGACAGACATTGGCAGCCCCTGGGCGATTGGATCAGCCGAGGGCGGTCATAAGTCCGTTCATCCCGAGCTCGGCACTCTCGCAGATTTCAAGCGGTTCCGATCAGCGGCAGAAAAGCACGGGCTTGAAGTCGCACTCGATATCGCGTTTCAGACTGCGCCGGATCATCCGTACGTGCGCGAACATCCGGAATGGTTCCGCAAGCGTCCGGACGGCACCATACAGTATGCTGAAAATCCGCCGAAGAAATATCAGGACATTTTTCCGCTGGATTTTGAGAGTCCGAACTGGCGAACATTGTGGGAGGAATTAAAGAGCCTTTTCGATTTCTGGCTTGAGCAAGGTGTTCGGATCTTTCGTGTGGACAATCCCCACACGAAGCCTTTTTCCTTCTGGGAATGGGTGATCGGCGAAATTAAGGAACGGCACCCCGATGTGCTGTTCCTTGCAGAAGCATTTACGAGGCCTCACGTAATGTACCGGCTCGCCAAGCTGGGTTTTTCCCAGTCCTACACCTACTTCACCTGGCGCAATACGAAAGAGGAACTCATTACTTACTTCAATGAGCTCACGCAAACGGAAGTACGAGAGTTCTTTCGCCCCAATCTATGGCCAAACACGCCGGACATCCTTTCGCAATTTCTTCAGGCTGGCGGACGCCCCGTATTCATGATCCGTCTGATTCTGGCGGCCACGCTTGGGGCGAGCTATGGAATTTATGGTCCCGCATTCGAGCTATGCGAAAACCTCCCGCTTCAACCAGGTAGCGAAGAGTATTTGAATTCCGAGAAATATGAACTGAGGCACTGGGATCTGCATGCTGCTGGCAGCCTGAGTGAACTCATCGCCCGCGTCAATCGGATCCGCAAAGAAAACCCGGCCCTGCAAAGCGATCACAGCCTCCGCTTCCATGGGACGGACAATCCGGAGCTGCTCTGCTACAGCAAGGCGACCGACGATCTCTCCGACGTAATCGTTGTCGTGGTAAATCTTGACTGCTTCCACACCCAAGCAGGCTGGGTTAACCTCGATCTAGGGGCGATCGGACTCGACGCAGATCACGCTTTCCAGGTTCATGATTTGCTCGGTGAAGGTCAGTACTTGTGGCGCGGTCCTCGAAACTATGTAGAGCTAACGCCGGAAAGCCTCCCAGCGCATATTCTGCGCGTGCGCCGTTGGGTTCGGACGGAGCGGGATTTTGACTACTACCTCTAGCTTCGAGGAACGCGGCCGCGGAGTTCATATTTTCGACTAAGGACACAAGGGAGCACGGAATTGCAATCGGCTATCAGCGAATTCGACCTCTACCTACTCGCGGAAGGCACTCATTACCGCGCGTACGAAAAGCTCGGCGCTCACCTCACCGAGAAAGACGGCAAGCGCGGCGTGCAGTTTGCAGTCTGGGCGCCGAATGCGAAGCGTGTTTCAATCATCGGAGACTTCAATAATTGGAATCCGGCGGCCGCGATCATGCGCCCGACCACAGCAGGCATTTGGGAAGGGTTTGTGCCCGATATCGGTCAAGGAGCCACCTACAAATATCACGTCGAATCGCGCTTGCGCGATTATAAGGTTGACAAAGCTGATCCGTACGGTTTCGCCGCGGAGATTCGCCCGAAGACAGCTTCCCGTGTGTGGAGTCTCGACAGCTATTCCTGGCATGACGATTCGTGGATGACGAACCGGGTAAAAAATAATTCTCTCGGTTCTCCAATATCTTTCTATGAAGTGCATCTCGGCTCTTGGAAACGTGTCTCGGAGGAAGGCAATCGTTGGCTTACCTATCGCGAGTTGGCGCCACTCCTTGCCGATTACATCCACGACGCCGGTTTCACGCACGCGGAGTTTCTTCCGGTCATGGAGCATCCCTTCGATGGTTCATGGGGATACGAGACAACCGGCTACTTCGCGCCCACCAGCAGGTTCGGCACACCCGACGACTTCATGTACCTCGTCGACTATCTTCATCAGCGGGGAATCGGCGTAGTTCTGGATTGGGTTCCGGCGCATTTTCCGAAGGACGAAGCAGGACTTGGTTACTTCGACGGATCACACCTTTACGAGCATGAAGATCCCAGGCAAGGAGAACATCCGGACTGGAACACCTTTGTCTTCAACTATGGCCGCAACGAAGTTCAAAATTTCCTGATCAGCAATGCATTATTTTGGATGGACGAGTATCACGTTGACGGTCTTCGAGTCGATGCCGTTGCCTCGATGTTGTATCTCGATTATGGCCGGCGCGAAGGAGAATGGATACCTAACCGTTACGGCGGAAAGGAAAACATCGACGCCGTTCACTTTCTGAGGACGCTGAACGGGCACGTCTATAGCGCCTTTCCTGATGTGATGATGATCGCCGAAGAATCGACCTCCTGGCCGCAAGTGTCGCGTCCCATTTATCTAGGGGGGCTTGGCTTTGGACTCAAATGGAATATGGGCTGGATGCACGATGTATTGAATTACATGTCGCAGGATCCCGTGTTTCGCAACTACCATCACAACGAGATCACCTTCAGCTTGGTCTATGCCTTCGCTGAAAACTTCGTCCTGCCGTTCTCGCACGACGAAGTCGTTTACGGCAAGGGCTCCATGATCCGCAAGATGCCGGGCGACGATTGGCAGAAATTTGCGAATTTGCGGCTTCTCTATGGCTTTATGTTCGGTCATCCCGGGAAGAAGCTTCTATTCATGGGCGACGAGTTCGGCCAGTTGTCGGAGTGGAACCACGATGCGAGCCTCGAATGGCATCTACTGGAACAACCTTCTCACGCCGGACTGAAGCGTTGGGTTCGCGATCTCAACACTTTGTATCGCGGCGAGCTTTTGCTGCATACCACGGACTTCAATCCAGCCGGTTTCGAGTGGGTGGATTGCAAGGATTTTCAGAGGAGCATCATTAGTTTTCTCCGCCGCGGGCAAAATCCCAACGACCAGCTACTTTTCGTCTGCAATTTCACGCCGGTCGTCCGTCAGAATTATCGCGTTGGTGTTCCCTTGGAAGGCTACTGGAAGGAAATCCTAAATAGCGACGCTCCTTTATATGGCGGCTCAGGGCATGGAAACTTCGGCGGCTTATCAACGGTGCCGCTCCCGATTCACGGACGCCCTTTTTCGCTGAATATGACGCTTCCACCTCTTGGAATTGTGATTTTCCGGCCGGAATCTCGCAGCGCCACGTGAGACTTGGGGAAAGGCGACATGGCAAAGCTGCCCGGCAGCGCATCTGATCCGCTCTGGTACAAAGACGCAATCATCTATGAGCTGCACGTGCGCGCCTTCAAGGACAGCAACGCCGACGGTATCGGCGATTTTCCCGGTCTGCTTGAGAAAATGGACTATCTGCAGGATCTTGGCGTCACCTGCCTTTGGCTGTTGCCTTTCTTTCCATCGCCCCTCAAGGACGATGGCTACGACATCTCCGACTATCTGAATGTTCATCCGATGTACGGCACGCTGGAAGACTTTCGCGCCGTCCTGGCGGCAGCTCATGAGCGTGGTCTGCAGGTAATGATTGAGCTGGTCGTGAACCACACATCCGACCAGCATCCTTGGTTTCAGACAGCCCGGTCGGCTCCGATTGGATCGCCCGAGCGAGACTTCTACGTCTGGAGCGATACCGAAGAGAGATACAAGAGCGCTCGAATCATTTTCTCAGACACCGAGAGATCGAACTGGACTTGGGATCCAGTTGCCAAGCAATTCTTCTGGCACCGATTTTTTTCCCACCAGCCAGATCTTAACTATGACAACCCAAGAGTCGTCGCCGAGGTTCTCAAGGTAATGAATTTCTGGCTGGATATGGGAGTTGACGCTCTGCGCGTGGATGCCATTCCTTATCTAGTGGAGCGAGAGGGGACGAGTTGCGAAAATCTCCCGGAAACTCACGCCGTGATTAAGACACTTCGGCGCGAGATTGACGCCGATTATTCGAGCCGCGTGCTCCTGGCCGAAGCCAACCAATGGCCTCCCGACGTTCGCCCCTACTTCGGCGACGGAGATGAGTGCCACATGGCATTTCATTTCCCGCTGATGCCGCGCATCTATATGGCCCTGCGGCAGGAAGACCGGCTGCCCATCACCGACATCATTGCACAAACTCCCCCCATCCCTGACACGTGCCAGTGGGGCCTCTTCCTGCGAAACCACGATGAGCTGACTCTCGAGATGGTCACCAACGACGAACGGGACTATATGTATCTCGCCTACAGCGCAGATCCCAGGATGCGCATTAATCTCGGCATCCGCCGGCGCCTGGCTCCGCTCGTCGACAACAATCGCAGGCGAATCGAGCTGTTGAATAGCTTGCTGCTGTCGTTTCCCGGGACGCCCATTCTTTACTACGGCGACGAAATCGGAATGGGAGACAACATATATCTTGGCGATCGCAACGGCGTTCGCACCCCGATGCAGTGGAACGGTGACCGCAATGCCGGGTTTTCCACTGCTGTGCCTGCGCGCTTGTACAGCCCCGTGATCATGGATCCAGTGTGGGGATATGAAGCGATCAACGTGGAAGCGCAGCAAGGCGATCCTTCTTCGCTCTTGAACTGGATGCGAAACATGATCGCCCTGCGAAAACTATTCAGCGTGTTCGGGCGTGGCGGCATAGAGTTCCTCAACCCGTCGAACCGCAAGGTGCTTGCGTATCTCAGGACGTCTGACGACGAAAAGGTGCTTTGCGTCGCCAACCTCTCGCGCTTTGCCCAGCCTGTCGATCTCGACCTGTCAAAGCAGGAAGGTCTGGTGCCGGTCGAGATGCTCGGGTATGTGGAGTTCCCAGCGATCGAGCGCCAGCCGTACCGACTTACTTTGGCTCCCTATAGTTTCCTGTGGTTGGAACTTCAACAGAGGGCCGAACCGGCAGAAACTGCGGCGGATGTAGTGGAACAGACACCGTTGAATGTTACTGGCGGATGGGACAACATCTTCGAAGGCGTGGGCCGCGAGCGCCTTGAAACCTTTAACCTGCCGGAATTTCTTTTGAAGCAGCGTTGGTTCGCGGGGAAGTCTCGCCATCTCAAAGCAACTCGAATTATCAAATGGAGTCCGTTAAGCGATCCGCATTTTGCGCTGGTCTTGGTTGAGGCTCGGTTCGACGCTGGCGATCCTGACGTGTATCTCGTGCCTTTGGCTATGGTTCTCGGCGAAGCCGCGAACGAACTGCGGCATACCGCGCCCAACGCAATCGTTACCTCCATTGCATCGGCGAAGGTAGCCGGCCTCTTGTGCGACGGAGTGTTCGATGATGCCATGTGCCGCGAATTGCTCTCGCTGATTGAGAGCGGGCGGGAATTACACGCGAGCGAAGGACGCGTTCGAGGAGTGCCTGGTAAGGCTTTTCAGAAAATCCTTGGATCAGCCGAAGTGCCACTGCCCGTGAAGCGAGGCTCGGCGGAGCAGAGCAACACCTCGATCATATTCGATGATCGTTTCATACTTAAGCTATTCCGCCGCCTTGAGCCCGGGATCAATCCCGATGCTGAAATCGGGCGATATCTCACGGAGAAAACGAAATTTGAGCGGATTCCTCCGTTCGCCGGTTCAATTGAGCTGGAGTCGGACGCCGACAGCTCCCAGGGAACAACGCTGGCGATGCTACAAGGTTTGGTGTCAAACGAAGGTGACGGTTGGAAATGGACAGTCGAAGAGCTTGATCGCTATTTCGAAACCTCCGCTCCGCTACGGTTTCCCGAAAACGCGAGCGCTGAGCTCGGTGATCCGGTGGAATTGTCCGAGCATCCGGTTTCTCAACTGGCTCGCGACCATCTCGGCATCTATCTCGATGCTGCCACCACGCTCGGCCGCCGCACGGCCGAGCTACACCTGGCGCTAGCTTCTCCAACGGACGATCCGGCGTTCAAGCCAGAGCCCTGGACGGCCGGCGATTTTGAGAGCCTTCTTTTGGATTTTCACCAGCACGCCTCACGGGTCTTAGACGTGCTGAGAGAGCGCGTGTCATACCTGCCGGACGAAGTGGTCGAAATTGCGGCCACTGTGCTCAGCCGGCGCCGCCGCATCCTGGATCACTTCTCAGTATTGAAATCGGCCAACTTTCGAACGCAGCGGATTCGAATTCATGGTGATTATCATTTGGGGCAGGTGCTACGAGTGAAGACTGATTTCGTGATCCTCGATTTTGAAGGTGAACCGGCGCGACCGCTGTCGTATCGGCGTGCCAAACAGTGTCCACTTAAGGATGTAGCCGGCATGTTGCGCTCTTTCAGCTATGCCGCTTACGCGAGTTTGATCAACTATACGGCGCGCCACCCTGACGATGTTGCCCGTTTAGAACCATGGGCGCTACTGTGGGAGCGATCGGCAGCCGCTGCATTCTTGCGTGCCTATCGAGAAACGGCTCAAGGGGCAGAGTTTCTGCCGGCCGAGGTCCCAGAATTTCAAGAACTGCTTGACTTGTTCCTGTTAGACAAAGCGCTCTATGAAGTGCTTTATGAGCTGAACGCTCGTCCCGCGTGGGTGCGCATCCCATTGATGGGAATTATGTCACTCTCGCTATGAATTTTCTTTCTGAAGAGCCATCAGGATCGGCTTCGACAGTGTAACGATAACAAGGACAGGCGCCCGGCTTTGCTTATGCGAGCTCGGGGCTAGGGGATTGACAGTTGGAAGTCGAACCTATCTCACAGCAACCACCGGAAAAAGTCGAACCCGTGAAGACCGCCGACTTGGTGCTGGGCGTCCTCGCGGATCTCGATGAGGAACGCCTGATCACGCTGTGCGACTCCCTGCGAACGCTTCTTGGATCTCCGATCGTTGTAGCCTTGCGAAATGATCACGCCGGCAATCCAGCTCAAACAGATTCAGCGGCCTCCGAAAAGAGTGCTTCTCCGTATCTGATTCCCTGGCCTTCTTCGAAAACAGATAATCCCGGCACGCCGGTCCTCAACATTGCCACCGCATATCAATCCGTCTTTGCAGTCAGCGAACAGCTCAACGCCCGAGCCTGCTGCGTCATCGCTTCCACGATCGAGAATGCAAGCCCGGACTGGGTTCGCCAGCTCGCGCAGCCTTTGATGGAAGAGGATTTCGATCTGGTAGTGCCGCAATATGCACAAAGGAAATTCGAGGGATTGCTGAATAACAGCATCATCTCTCCGCTTACGCGATGTCTTTACGGAAAACGAATCCGTAATCCGATGGGACCGGACTTGGGGATTTCTCGCCGGCTATTCGTAAAGATGCTCGGAGCGGAACGGAGTGCGGGGGGAGGCGGACATGCCCTTGCGTCCATCGCTCCCACGGCTGCCTGTGACAATCTGAAGGTTTGCCAGGCCTACGTCGGGCGGCGGACCTATCCGCCAACGGATTGGACGAATATCAGTTCTTTGGTAGCACAGATCTTGGGCCCTGTTTTTCTCGACATGGAAAGATACGCTCCGTGCTGGCAAAGAACGCGCTCTTCCGTTCCTGTGCCCGCGTTTGGCGAGTCTGTTTTTTTGTCTCAAGACACCGGAACTGTGGATATCAGCCGTATGGTCGAGTCATTCCATTTGGGAATTCGGGATCTTCAGGAGATCTGGGATTTGGTGTTGCCGCCCTCTACGCTCCTGGAACTTAGAAAGCTCGCCCGTTTGCCGCTGGAACAATTTCGCATGCCCAACGAATTGTGGGTTCGCATTGTCTATGATTTTGCGCTGGCCCATCGTCTTCGAACCATCAATCGCGACCACTTGCTCGGGTCGATGACGCCGCTTTATCTCGCGTGGGTCGCTGCTTTTGCCCATGATGTGGGAGCGGCCGACGCGGCTGGACTGGAGCAGATACTCGAGCGCCTGGCTGTCGCCTACGAATCCGGCAAACCTTACCTTATGTCCCGATGGCGCTGGCCGGATCGGTTTAATCCTTGATGCCTTGTAAGTTGTAATGGAGGTACGTATGTGGCAGCAAGTGAAGCAAGCATTGGCACAATCCACCGAGCGATTCCTTACCAGATTTGCAGATCTCTTGCCCGGAACGGCAGCGCTGGTAGTAGCGGTGCTGATCTCGATTGTATTGGGCTTTATTGTTGCCGCTATCGTGCGCCGGTTGCTTACGAGTATGCAATTCGATCAGCGTCTCACGCAGTGGGGTTTTCATTCTTCGGCAGAGTGGTCGCCCCTAAAAAGTCCCACTCTCCTGGTATCGAGAGCGATCGCCGCGTTGATCGTCATTGCCGGATTTCTCATTGGAATAGCAGCTTTCGATGCCGAATGGACGTCTCTGCTTGCACGAAGTATCTTCGACTATATTCCCAACATTCTGGGGGCCGGCCTGGTCCTTTTGGTCGGCAGTGTCATCGCTCGTTACATTTCACGGAGCGTGCTGATCGGGGCTGTTAATTTGAACCTGCACTACGCTCGTCTGCTGAGTGTGGGCGTGAGATGGTTGGTGATGGTGCTGGCCGTGGCAATGGCCTTGGAGCACTTGAGAATTGCCCCAGGTATTGTCGAACTTGCATTCGGCATTCTCTTCGGAGGGATCGTATTGGCGTTAGCGCTCGCAGTTGGCCTTGGCTCGAAGGATCTGGTCACCAAATCGCTGGCGGGGGATGCCCAAAAGGCTTCCGCCGAAAAGGTCGAAGAACCATTTCGTCATATATAGGTTTTAGGACGACGAAGGACCATCGTATGGTTAGTGCTCAGCCTTCCGATGTAAGACGGCCGCCATTTTCTCCCCATCCAGCAAGCGCGCCACAAAGCGAACACGTTCATCCATAACCGCACACTCCTTCTAAGGCATCACTCCCTCCCTCAAAGGGAAAAAGTGTCACCCATGTGTCCGGTACAAACTGTTACCCATGTCCCAGGCCCGCTCACCTATTCCTTCCTATTCCACCCAATCCGCCCGCAGAAGTAATACTCCGGCTTGAAGGTCGATGCGAGACGAACCCCCGGGTTTCGATGCGGCTAACAGGGAAAAATGCAGGGAAATATCAACTTGGTCGACGAGCACCCTCAATGGTAAACGTCCGACCTTGAGCCGGTTACCGGGCATTTCGTGCACCAGAGCCTCAAGTGGAACAGGGAACTAACAGGGAAATCTCGACGGAATGCAGGGAAGGCTGCGCAAAATATTGATGAGCGCCGGTTCACTGGCGTGTGGGAGTACAGAGACGCCCTGCGGCTATTGCCCTACCGAGACCCGAATGCAGCTTTCGGTCCCTCGCTTGGCTTACTCGATTTTCTATGTCCGGCGTTGTCGGAACCTGTATATTCGACACGTATGTGGGTGCAGCGGGTAAATCAGACAATTTGGCCGGCAACGTCTGTGACTCGAACCCCGCAACACCACTACATTCCCGCCTGCCCCGGGACCCACAGTCAAGCGAGACTGCCTGTTAACAGCAGGATATATACATTGGCCCGGTTGCTGCTCCGTGCTGCAGGCTTCAGAGGATGAAAATGGCAGACAACTCAAGAATGTCGGTGACAAACGATCCAAGCCGTTTCCCAACCGAAAATCCGACTCTTCAGGTAGCCGGCAAAACGAAGTTCCCTGCGGAGGCGAAGGCCGCAAGAAAAACAGTTCGGGGGACTCGCGAGTCCTCAGACTGGGATTTTAGAGCAAACGGTCTGCTCTTCTGGGAAGACGTGAAAGAAGCCCAAGCACTGAAGCGTGAAGATCCTGATGCGTTCAAATCATCCGTTCGTGCGCAAAAGATCGTGGCCTTTGTAGAGGATGTGCTCAAATCGCAGTCTGCTCTTGAAAGGGAATTTGAAAAGAATATCCCGAGAGCCTTGCGGGATTTGTCGATTGCACGTGATCGAAAGCGCAAGACGAAGGAACGTCTTGCAGCGATTGATCGTTTCGGCAAATCTTTTGGCAAGATACCTCTGAATGTAGGCACAGCTCTAATCCATTGGCTCGACGGTGGAAGCAAGAACGAAGTCATTCAGGCCCTTGGTAGGACCGTCGTAACATTGATGATTAATCCCCAAACGGGCGAGTCAGCCGAAGTGGATGGAAGGGGACGAAAGAGGAGCTCAGCAACCGTAAAACGAATTGAACTTGCGGCGCGACTGAGCAATGACGGCTTTAGCGAACGTAAGATGGCTCCAAGACTATTTCCCAACATGCCTGAAGAGAAAGCCTACGTAAGAACCCGCGATTTATTTCACGATTATCATATTGGATCGCAATAATGGCACATCGCTTTCGAACTCGATCCCAGTCCTCACAAAAGCCTCATCGCTAGATCGTATCCGTCGCTAAATTATTTTTCTTTTCGACGACGCTAGATGCGGCCTTGTCTTTTGAGGGACCATGTCCTAGGGGACAAACATGCCTTCTCGCAAACTTACAATCGAATACCTTCCTGTTGCTTCTCTTCGTCTCGACCCCGAGAACGCGCGGCTACACAGCGACCAGCAAGTACGACAGATAGCCAC
>Ga0209625_1000114_pt1 | contig 18989 bp, 16 predicted proteins | sample JacPin_JW_Ref_M2_FD_187960 | JGI IMG/M metagenome (GOLD analysis project Ga0209625, IMG submission 187960) | Forest soil microbial communities from Algoma, Ontario, Canada - Jack Pine, Ontario site 1_JW_Ref_M2 (SPAdes) (version 2) | ecosystem: Environmental > Terrestrial > Soil > Boreal...
GAAGCGCGCGATGGCGAAAGAACTGGTGGACGTGATGATGAAACTCGGCTTTCCCAGTTTCACGCTCATCGGCCACGATCGCGGAGGGCGCGTTTCTTATCGCATGGCGCTCGATCATCCAAAGAGCGTTGAACGCCTCGCCGTCTTCGACGTGATTCCGATATACGAAGCCTGGAGCCGGGCCGATGCGCGATTCGCTCAAACCTACTGGCCGTGGATTCTCTTGAGCCAGAAACAGCCGCTGCCGGAAAGCTATTTGCTCGGCGCGCCCGAGGCCGTCTATCGCAACCCGTTCGGGCAGGGGTCGTTCGGGGCGGAAATTCTGGACGAGTACGTGTCGAATTACCGCGATCCGGCGCGCGTGCACGGAATCTGCGAAGAATATCGAGCCGCTGCGACGATCGACGTGGAGCACGACCGCGCAGACAAAGATGCGTCGCGAAAAATCGAATGTCCGATGCTGCACCTATGGGCTGAAGGCGGGCCGCTCGACACGTTTTACGCGAAAGAGGGCGGGCCGCTGGGAATCTGGCGCCAGTGGGCTCCTCGCGCGCACGGCCAGGCAATGAAGGGTGGGCACTTCTTCCCGGAAGAAAACCCGAACGACACGGCGGCGCTCATCAAACAGTTCCTGACGGTATAAAACGGCCCTTGCTAATGGAACGTGCGGCGGGTGTGTTCCGGTGCTGCGAAAATAAGGAGAGATACAGATGAAGACGTGGGTGAAAGTTGCAATTGCGGCGGTCGTGGTGTTAATCGTCGGGTTGTGGTATTGGTTCCGGCCGGACCGGCTTTTCAGCAATGTAAGAGTGGACGAAGCGATGCCGGCGGCGCAAGGCGCAGCGGCGGCTGCCCTGCCGTTCGAGTCGGGAACGTTCTACACGATTCTGCACCCGACATCGGGCACGGCGACGATCTACAAGATGGCGGATGGGACGCACATGCTGCGGTTCACCAATTTCGATACGTCGAACGGGCCGGATGTACACGTCTACATGGTCGCCGCGGACGATGCGAAGGATGCAGCGACGGTGGAGCGAGCAGGATTCGTCGATTTGGGCGTGATCAAAGGAAACGTCGGCGACCAAAACTACATACTTCCGAGCGATTTGGACCTGGCGAAATATCGCGCGGTATCCATTTGGTGCAAACGATTCAGCGTGAATTTCGGCGCTGCGGCACTGAAGCCGACCCAAAGGTCGGGGCTAGAATAGGAAACAGGACTGAGTCGTTGACGCTTGACAGATCGCGACCAGTAACCTCCCGCTCGCGCAGAGCCTCATACACAAAGACCAGTATTAAGGAGGTTCGTATGAAAACATTGCGGCAAACGCTGCAGCAAACCGAAAACGATGCAGTCGCGATTGGCCATTTCAACATTTCCGATCTGGTCGGATTGAAGGCAGCATTTGATTCGGCTCGAGAGTTGAATGTGCCCGTCATCGTGGGAACATCCGAAGGCGAGCGTGAGTTTATGGGCGTGCACCAGGCGGCGGCCATTGTGAAGAGCCTCCGCGAACAATACGAATTCCCGATCTTTTTGAACGCCGATCACACGCACTCCCTCAGCGCCGCGATCGAAGCGGCAAAAGCCGGATACGACTGGGTTGTCTTCGACGTTTCGAGCCAGCCATTCGAACAGAACATCCGCCAAACGAAGGAAGCCGTCGAGGCTCTGAAGTCCATCCGGCCCGATATTCTTGTGGAAGGCGAAATCGGCGACATCGGCAGCGGCTCTGAAATCCACGACTTGGCCAGTGACTCGCGTCTCACGACTCCGGCCGAAGCAAAGCAATTCGTCACGGAAACCCGCGTCGACACGCTCGCACCCGCTGTGGGCAACCGGCACGGCATGAGCAAGGCCATGGTGGCGTTGAATTCCCGGTTGCCGTGAAAGGGTTGTTCAGACCTCACTACGTCGCATGGTCTGAGCAACTAAAGATCGAATCCCATGGTCCGCAGCACTTGCGGAACATCGTTCGCATCATCACGGAGACCGGGTTGCGGATCTACAAGGAATTGACTCCCATGAGGAAGGACCAAGTGGACCTGCACAATGCGGTCGTCTGGATACCGGATTCAAAGACACCGAATGGTATCGCCGAGGTTCCTCTCACTTCTCTTGCCATCGAAGCGTTCAAGAGTCAGATGGTAATTTCGGGTGAAGGCCGTTTCTGTTTCCGAGCAATCGGAATCCGAGCGGGCACCAAACGGCGCTCAAGACTGTTTGGCAAAAAACTCTTCGACGGGCAAAGGTTCCTTACTTTCGGATCTATGACCTTCGTTCCACTTATGCCACACGGCTGAGTGCCGGAGGCGTAGCCGATGAGTGGGTAACTCAGATGCTCCGCCAGAGCGACGCGCAAGTCTTCAAGAAGTATTCACAAATGAAGTTGCAGATGAAGCGCGAAGCACTGGTAAAGCTCAATCGTCGAGCCAACGAAATGGCACCGGTAGCCGCTGACGCTCGGATGGCGGCTCCAATGTGCACAGTCGCGGTGCAATAACCCATTCGTGCACAGTTCGTGCACAGTCGGAGGCAAAAACGATGGTGCGGACTAGGAGTAATGTTGGAAAGTGCTTTAGAATGAATCACGCACTTCATGTCGGGGCGTAGCGCAGCCTGGTAGCGCGCCTGCCTTGGGCGCAGGAGGTCTGGAGTTCAAATCTCCACGCCCCGACCATTCTCTCCCGCGAAACCATGCCTCATTATTAGCGCCGCTGTGGGTTTTTGACCTTTCTTCGCAGTTTCCGATCTTAGCCCATTCCCAGGGTCCGCCATTGGTTCAACGGCAAATTTGGCGTGTCGATTTCGGCCGCCTCAAATTTTGGATGGGGCACCGCGTGGAATTGCTTGACATTCAATGACTAAGCGGGTATCTCTGCTGCAATTTCGTTCGTTTTTTGGGGGTTGTTCGGAGGTCCAGAAGTGAACTTTCGGGGCTCCGCATCGCAAATCTCGTTGGAGGGTGGATACATGAACCTACTAAAGGTGTGTCTCCTCACGATTGTCGTAGCCGTGGGGATGGCCGTGCCTGCTCCCGCTCAGGAGCAGGATAAGCAAGCAACACCGCCGCTCGTTCAGTTGCTTCAGTCAAAGGGGATTCTTTCTCCGGATGAGGCAGCTCAGCTAAGTCAAGCTGGGAGTGCCGACGAGGCGAACGCGCGGCTCGCACAGCTACTCGTGGCAAAGGGTTTAATCAGTCAAGACGACTACTATCGGACAGTGTCAACAACCGAACCTGTCGGCGACGCGGGTTCAGGGGGCGGCCACTTTCTGAACGCGGTTATTCACGTCCCTTCAAAGAGCGCCTCCACTCCGCCGCCAGCTTCGTCCGATCCGTTCACGTTTGGCGCGCCAGCGGAGGGCGGGATTATCCCGGCGGTGGCTCCGGTTCGCCTTATGCCGATTGATCCGCCAACTCCAAGCGGGGCGATAGGCGACATCAAACTCGGGAGCGGCGCCATGCTGACGCCGTACGGGTTCATCAAGGCAACGATGATTTACGACTCGACCAACAGCGGCGGCACCACCTTTGGAAACAATGATTTTCCTCTGCCGCTATTGCTGGGAGATACGGGGCCTGATAGCGGTTCCCAGTTCCATGGCAAGGTCCGCAGCACACGGCTCGGTACTAACTTCTACTATCCGGTGGGTAACCGCGATTTAATCTTGACCGGCAGGGTCGAATTCGATTTTGAAGGCGACTTTACAACCGTCAACAACCGGAACGTCAGTTCACTTCGTTCCTCACAAGCTGGCATTCGTCTGGCGTGGGCGCGGATGGATACTCATATCGGTGGTCTGCCTGTCTTCGCAGAGTTCGGGCAGGACTGGACGCTCAACTCGTCCACGATGCCGGACATCATCGAAACAACCCAACTAATGGCGTTCTTCGGCAACATCTATGAACGCATTCCCCAAGTCAAAGCGGGCGTGCAATTCCACAAGGGAGACTTCAAGATTCAGACGGAGGCTGCTGTTATGACGGCGGCTTTCGGCGACGCAAACCTAGCCAACACACCGCCGGGAATATCGGTTCCGGCAAACAGCAATGCAGAGCAACTCCAGAACCGATTCGGCGCTCGAATCGGATCTGATAGCGGCGAACCAGCAGTAGAAGGTCGTGTCGTCTTCCAGTACCCGATCTTCCATTCGGCAGGCGTGGCGCCCGCGCAGCTTATTTTCAGCGGGCATCATGCCACGGGTTCGGAAATCGTGCTACACGGAACGCTGGCAACCGCCGGCTCGCAAACCGACGAGCCAATCCCCGGTCTGACAGCCTGCGCCGTTCCCGATCCTGTGACCGGCTTGTGCACGGTAGCGCAGTTCTTTCCGCAGGGCTTCCGGTTCAACATTCCACAGAACATTTGGACTGCAGAATTCCAGCTACCCACGCCGTGGGTGACTGTGGTCGGTAAATACTTCAATGGCGGCGACACACGATTCTTCTTTGGAAACACCAACTCGACCTTCGCGGACACAATGGGCCTGAAGGTGATCGCAAACGGGATCGCCGATTCCGGCGACACCATTCCGTTCGTGAACGTGGGAGGCACGGCCGTCTTCGCCCAACTTCGACCCGTTCGCGACCAGGGCGGTTTCGTTCAGGTAAGCTTCCCGCTTTCACGAATCTTCCACGCCGATCCGGAAGGTCACAACGCGGGTTGGACATACTCCTTCGTCGGCGGCGTTGACAATACGAAGGCCCGAGACGTAAACCGAACGGGAGCCAACGGCCTCACGCGGAGCGATTACCTTGCCTCAACGATCCGCTATAAGATCAACAAGTGGGCATCGATCGTGAACGAAACAACGTGGTACGACACCCGGACGGTAGATGCGCAGTTGAAGCTCTACCGCGGAGTGGACGCGCACGTGGCTCACGATTGGCGCAACGAGTTCGGAACGATCGTTACGTTCTGAGCGAAACCTAACTCTAAACCTGCGGCCTGCGGAGCCGTTTACCGGCGGCTCCGCAGTTTTCGCGCAGAGGTGCCCGTCGGTCTGAATTGGCGCCACACGCAGGGGGCGAACTGCACCGTCCCAAGAAAGAGGAGGCACATCATGGCCACGCGAGGGCAGGAACTTGGGATGGAACGGCAAGCGGCGCAAAGTTTGCCGCTTGTAATAACGGCGTCGTCGGTCGGGACGATGATCGAATGGTACGACTTTTACATCTTTGGGAGCCTGGCTGCGGTCCTCTCGCTGAAATTTTATCCGCCCGGAAACGATACGTTCGCCTATATCGCTTATCTCGCGACTTTTGCCGTGGGCTTTCTGGTGCGGCCGTTCGGGGCGATCTTCTTCGGGCGGATCGGCGACTTGATCGGGCGCAAGTATGCGTTTCTGGTAACGCTGTCGGTAATGGGTTTGTCCACGGCGGCGATTGGTTTAATGCCGACATACAAGACGGCGGGATGGTTTGCACCGATCGCACTGATTGGAATCCGCGTGCTGCAAGGGTTGGCCCTCGGCGGCGAGTATGGCGGAGCGGCCGTGTATGTGGGCGAATATTCGCCCGACGGCAAGCGCGGATTCTACACGAGCTTCATACAGATCACGGCAACTCTGGGATTGTTCGTTTCGTTGATCGTAATTCTGCAGACGCAATCGCACATGAGCAAGGAAGAATTTTCGGAGTGGGGTTGGCGGATTCCGTTCCTGATCTCGATCGTGCTGGTGGCGATTTCATTGTACATCCGGCTGAAGCTGAAGGAATCGCCGATCTTCGCGTCGATGAAGAGTGCGGGACGAACGTCGCTTCAGCCTCTCAAGGACGCGTTCACGAAGTGGCCGAACCTCAAGCAGGTGCTGATCACGCTGTTTGGAGCAACGGCCGGGCAAGGCGTGGTGTGGTATACGGGGCAGTTTTACGCGCTGTTTTATATGCAAACGATTCTAAAAGTGAACCCGCGAACGGCGAGCATCGTGATCGCGTATGCGCTGGCGGCGTCGATGCCGTTCTTTGTGGTGTTTGGCGCGCTTTCGGACAAGATCGGGCGGAAGAAAATCATGCTGGCAGGCTGCTTGATCGCAGTGCTGACATACATTCCGATCTATCACGCGATGGAGCGGGCTGCCGGGAACAACATTGTGAGCATCAAGTCGACGACGAACAAGGTGACGGGCGCGATCAGCTTGACACCGATGACAGTCGATCCGGCGACGGGCGCGCAGGTTCCAGCGAAGGAAGCCGCGAGTCCCGACAAATTCATGCTCGGGCTTCTCGTATTCATTCAGGTGATCTTCGTGTGCATGGTGTACGGGCCGATCGCGGCGTTTCTGGTGGAGTCGTTCTCTGCCAAGGTGCGCTATACGTCGCTTTCGCTGCCGTATCACATCGGCAACGGCGTGTTCGGAGGAATGCTGCCCCTCATTGGACTTTCGTTATGCGCTGCGACGGGGAATATTTACGCCGGGCTGTACTACCCCATGATCGTGGCGGGGATCACGTTTATCGTGGGCAGCCTATTTCTACGAGAGACGCACGGCGTGAAGATTTGGGACGAAGTCGCGGCACAGCCGGCCCGATCACCCGCCGATTGACGCCGTTTCATCGCGGCGAGAACATTGGTCTCGGGGCGAAATTCGGGGTTGGCTCGCTCACAGGCACGAATCTAGTCGGTTGGATTTCGCAGGTGGTTCGACGTGCGATCGGGTTCCGCACTATAAGAGGAGGACTGGGATGGCGAAGAAGCGGCGCGGCGGGATTTCTCGACGAGAATTCGTCAAGCTGGCGGGCACAGGAGCGCTGGCTGCGGGCGTAGGCCCGGCATTTCTTTTTCCAGAGCGTGCGCAGGCGCAGCAGAAGACCCTGAAGATTTTACAGTGGAGCCACTTCGTGCCGGCATACGACACCTGGTTCAACGGAAAGTTCACGAAGGAATGGGGACAGAAGAACAATACCAACGTGGTGGTGGACAACATTAACCTCGTGGACCTGGGGACCCGTGCTGCGTCGGAAGTATCAGCGCAAAAGGGCCACGATCTTTTCATGTTTCTCTCGCCCCCCGCGGCCTACGAGAATTCGACGATCGATATGTCGCACGTGTACCAGGAAGTGGAGAAGAAACACGGCAAGAAGATTGAGCTGGCGCATAAGTCCACTTACAACCCGAAAACAAAACGGTATTTCGCTTTCTCCGATGCCTACACGCCCGATCCGGGAAACTGGTACAAGGATTGGTGGGCCGAGGCGGGTTATCCCAACGGGCCCGACACGTATGAGGATTTGCGGGTCGGCGCGAAAAAGATTCGCGACAAGAGCGGCCATCCTTGCGGCATCGGACTTGCCCAGGAACTCGACACCAGCATGGCCATGCGGGCAATTCTTTGGTCATTCGGCGGCGCCGAGCAGGACGAAGCCGGAAACGTGACGATCAATTCAAAGGAAACCATCGAAGCGCTCAAGTATGTGAAAGCGTTGTACCAAGAGACGGAGACGCCCGAAGTATTCACGTGGACCCCGCCTTCGAATAATCAGGCGATGCTGGCCGGACGCGTTTCATTCGTGATGAACGCCATTTCCATCACGCGGCAATCGGAACGCGAACATCTCCCGATCGATTCAAAAATCATGATCAGCCCGGCGCTCAAGGGACCGGTGCGCCGCATCGCCGCAGAACACGTGATGAATTGCTACGTCATCTGGAATTTCGCCGAGAACAAGGAAGGGGCGCAGCAGTTCCTGGTCGACTACATCGATCATTTCCACGAGGGCTTTGAGGCCGGTCAATTCTACAACTTCCCGTGTTTCCCGACCCTCGTGCCTGATCTCAAGAAAGAAATTTCAAACGATCCGCGAGCCAACCCGCCCGACAAATACAAGGTGCTCGGAGACGTTCTCGAATGGGCTACTAACGTCGGGTATCCTGGCTATGCTACTGCAGCGATCGACGAGGCTTTCAAGACGTGGGTAATTCCGACGATGTTTGCCAAAGTGGCGCGCGGCGACCAGTCGCCGGAGGACGCGGTGAAAGCGGCCGATGCGGAGTACAGGCGCATCTTTGCGCGGTGGAAATAATGTGAGGTAATTGTGAAAGCCGCATGGGGGCCCGATGGCCGTAGTTCAGATCAGGAATCTGACCAAGGTATTCAAAGCAGGCACGCTGGGAGCAGTTAACAACATCAATCTGGAAACAAAGGAGGGCGAATTCCTCGTCCTTCTCGGCCCCTCCGGTTCCGGAAAAACCACGCTGTTGCGGATGATTGCCGGTCTCGAAGCACCCACGTCCGGTGAAATTCGCATTGGCGAAGATGTAGTAAATAATCTCACGCCGCGCGAACGCGGAATCGCGATGGTGTTCCAGAGTTACGCGCTGTACCCCCACCTGAGCGTTCGCGAGAACATCGCCTTCCCTCTAAAAGCACAGAAAGTCCCAAAGGAACAGCACAAACAAAAAGTGGAATGGGCGGCGGGCTTGCTTGGAATCGAAAAGCTTCTCGACCGCAAGCCGCGTCAACTCTCCGGTGGCGAACGCCAGCGAGTGGCGCTAGCGCGCGCAATCGTGCGTGAGCCGCGAGTGTTCCTGCTCGACGAACCGCTATCGAATCTCGATGCCAAGCTGCGAACTTCCGCTCGCGAAGAGCTGGATGAATTCCACCAGCGGATCAAGACGACTACGATCTATGTCACACACGACCAGGTGGAAGCCATGGCCCTGGGCGAGCGGATCGTGGTCCTCCATCAGGGCGAGGTCCGCCAGATCGGAACACCGCAGGAGGTGTACGACGATCCCGCCGACACATTTGTGGCCACGTTTCTAGGCTCGCCTCCTATGAACCTGCTCGAAACCGATGATGTGATCGTAGGATTCCGCCCCGAGCGATTTCTTCCCGCCGGGCTCATCGCGCCTTGGGCGCCCATGGAAGAGATAGCCAAGACTCTTAAGCACGAGAACCTTCTCCCCGCCGATTTGCAGGGTCCCGGGAAACGAATTCCGCTGCGGCTGCATGTGGAGCACTCTGAATATCTCGGTTCCGAGCGCGTCCTTTACGGAAAGCTTTCAGAAACCCGGTTTCGTGATAAGCCTGTGTGTGCGCGGGTGTCTTCCAGCGTCCTTGAGACCTACACGCCGAATACCTCTTACGACTTTGCTGTGCCAGAGCACGAACTGAGATTTTTCGACGCGAAAACCGGCAAGCGGATCCCCCCGAGGCCTTTTCCGTGGCAGTAGACGATCGCAAGGTCGGCGTATTCATGTTTTTGCCGGCGGTCGCTTACATTGCGCTGTTGATTGGCGTGCCTTTGATTCTGGCAGTGCTTTACGCATTCAGCGACGCGCGGATCGGCACGGTTGGTTTCCATTTTGTGGGCTTGGAGAATTTTCGGAGCATTTTGCAAAGCCCGAGTTTTCGCGCCGCCCTGCGCAATTCGGTGGTGTTTACTGTATCCGCTCAGATCATCGTGATCGTGGCTTCCAGCATTCTCTCCATTGCGCTCGAAGCTCCATTTCCCGGCCGTTGGTTCGTGCGATTCCTGATTTTGTTGCCTTGGGTGGCGCCTATTTCGCTTGGAGCGATCGGGTGGAAATGGATTCTGGATTCGATCTACAGCGTCATCACCTGGGTGCTGGTTTGGGCCCACGTCTTCAAGCCCTATGGCGCGCCGATGTGGCTTGGAGAGCCTACGCTGGCGATGGCTTCGGTGGTGTTGGTGCATTCCTGGCGGCTAATTCCCTTTTCGACGGTGATCATGCTGGCCGGACGGACGTCCATTCCGAAAGAAATTCCGGAAGCAGCGGCGATTGACGGCGCCGGCTTCTGGCGGACCGAGTTCCTGATCAATATTCCAATGATGATGCCGATCATCAGCGTCGCGGTTCTGTTCGGGACGATTTTCACGTTTACGGACATGACCGTGGTTTACATTCTGACGGCGGGCGGACCATACGATTCGACACAAGTGGTGCCTTCGCTCGCCTTTGCAACTGGGATTCAGGGAAGCGATCTGGCTGCCGGTGCTGCGATTTCGCTATTTCTGGTTCCCGTTCTGGTTCTGATTGCTTACTTCATGCTCCGAGCGGCGCACCGCGCGGAGGTGGCCTGATGCCGGGCGGAGACGGGCGGAAATTCGGCACCGAAGCGCTGCGATATGCGGTGCTCGCTGTGTTTGTCGTATTACTGGCGTTCCCCTTCTACTGGATGGTGGTCGCCACTTTCAAACAGAACATCGATCTCTACAATGTTGAAAACAATCCGTTCATTTTTAACCTGCCGCCCACGCTCGACCACTTGAGGCTGCTGTTTAACGAAACGCGCTATGTGAGGTGGCTCGGCAACACGGCGCTGGTGGGAGTGCTTGTCGTATTTATCACGCTGGTTTTCTCGCTGCCGGCGGCATACGCGCTGGCGCGACTCACGGGCCCCTGGGGACAGAGGATAGGCATCGCGATTTTTCTCACGTATCTGATTCCGCCCACGCTGTTGTTCATTCCGTTGTCGCGCATTGTGGCGGGGCTGGGATTGCAGGACACGATCTGGTCACTGGTGTTGGTCTATCCGAGCTTTACGATTCCCTTCTCCGTTTGGCTGCTGATGGGGTTCTTCAAGTCGATCCCGAAAGAATTGGAAGACGCGGCGATGGTCGATGGTTTAACGCGCTTCGGGGCATTCTTTCGTCTGGTGGTGCCGATTTCGATTTCGGGAATACTGACCGTCGTGATTTTTACGTTCACGCTGGTGACGCAGGAGTTCGTTTACGCGCTGACGTTCATTTCTCCCGAGTCGCAGCAGATGGTGGGCGTGGGGATTCCGATATTCCTGGTTCGTGGCGACGTCTACTTTTGGGGTTCGCTCATGGCCGCCTGCCTGATGACGAGCCTACCTATTGCGCTGCTCTATAATTTGTTCCTCGATCGCTTCATCGCTGGATTCACTGTCGGCGCGATTAAGTAGCGGCTCTCCGAATTTCGCCCCACTGCTTCTTCTTCCGAATTCTAATCTTGGGAGCGAGTGCGGATGCTCGAGCGCCGTCTTGAAAGCGTTTCAAGGCGTCGAGGATTTGTTGGCCGTACAACTCGATCTTGCGTTCGCCGAATCCCGAGACTCTACGCAGCTCGCTGAGCGTGCGCGGCCGAAGGCGGCAGAGCTCGTCGAGCGAGGTGTCATGCATGATGATGAACGCAGCCATGCCACTCTGCTTGGCTGTCTCCTGTCGCCACTGGCGAAGATATTCGCGCAGTTCGGGATCAAGCTCCGCCGAGGCGTGCTTCTCGGCTAACTCGGTCCGGGAAGCTGCCACAAGTGAAAGCGGTGCGGTCTTTGGACCGTCTTGTTTCTCAACTTTCGGCGAGGACGGTGACCATGCGAGCTCACAGCCGCACGCGTCGCACGCGTCACAAGATTTCCACTTTGGAATTTCACCGAAGTGCCTACAGATTTGACGATGCTTGCAGGTTTTCGATTCGGCATAGCCCAGAATATCGTGATAACGCTGCCAGCCTCGCTCCTTCTCCGCCTCGTCGGTGAGCAGCCCGATGAAATACGCGAGAAGACCTGCGTCGCGCCTGCGCCAGAGAAGAACGCAATCGGCGGGAAGTCCGTCGCGGCCAGCACGGCCGGCTTCCTGATAATACTGCTCAATCGATTTCGGCAACGCGAGATGAATTACGGCGCGCACGGCGGCTTTATTGATGCCGAGACCGAAGGCAATCGTGCCAACGAGGACGCGCACTTCATCCGACATCCAGCGCTCCTGATTCTGGCGGCGGGTGTCGGAATCCATTTTGCCGTGATAGGGGAGAGCCGGGATTTTGTTTCTTTCGAGAAATTCCACCGTCGCTCCTACTTTAGCGATCGTCGGAGCGTAAACAATCACGTTCTCGCCGGAATAGTAGCGAAGAGCGGCCAGAAGCATTTTTTGCTGCAGATCTTCGTCACACTCGATTGTGAAGTACCGCAAATTAGGGCGGTAGAAACTGGCGATGTATTTGTGCGGGTCGGTAAGGCCGAGCTGCTCGATGATATCGTGACGAACGCGCCGCGTGGCACTCGCGGTGAATGCGGCGATGCGCCGCTCGGGAAACTCGGCGCGCAGGCGGCTTAGCTGGCGATATTCGGGCCGGAATTCGTGGCCCCATTCCGAAATGCAATGCGCTTCGTCGATGGCGAAAAATGAGATGGGTACGCGCCGGAGCCACTGCGAGGTATCTGCAGCGGCGAGCCGTTCGGGAGAAAGATACAGTAGGCGGTACTTGCCCTCGGTGCCTTCGTCGATCACCTGGGCTTGCCTGGCCTTTGAGAGCGAGCTATTGAGCAGCGCGGACTGAATTCCCATTTGCGTCAACTGCGCTACCTGATCCTGCATTAGCGCGATCAGCGGCGAGACTACGACTACGGTTTCGTTTGAGAGCATTGCCGCGGGGAGTTGGTAGCAGAGCGATTTTCCGAAACCGGTCGGCATCACCGCGCAGGTGTCGTGGCCGCCGATCAGACTGCGCACGACTTTTTCCTGCATGGGGCGGAACGAGTCGTAGCCCCAAAAACGTCGGAGCGCGCCACGGAGCTCGGATTGCGAAACCATGTGCGAAGTATAGTTTTAGAATGCGCGCGGGTCTATGTTTACGGAGAGCGTGAAAACGATTTATTCGCCCTCGCGATCGTATTTCTACGAGGATTTGCCGCCGGCCATCCGTACAAATGCTGCAGGTAACGTTCAAAACGCCTAAGAATTTCGCCGCTGCTACTTTTCACCATCGCTTGTTATAATCCCGTCGCCCGAAATAGTGCCTCACCATCCCAAATTCTGATCGCATTTTCGCAGGGGCAACCGTGAGCTCGAAGACGGAAAAGAAAAAAGAAAATACTGCACGAGAACTTCTGCGGCATGCCGTTGCTACGCTCGCTTATCGGGGCGGAAAAGCGATCCGCGGTGCGCCTGCCGGATTCGCCGATTTCAAAGCGTCGGAAAAAACGCGCACGCCAGGACAGATTTTGGCTCACCTTGGCGATCTGATCGACTGGGCGTTGTCGATGACAAAAGGAAAGCAGGAGTGGCACGATTCTCCGCCCATATCGTGGGACGAAGGCGCGAAGCGATTTTTTGTCGCGCTACAGTCGTTCGATGATTACCTCGCCTCGGATGCCCCGCTCCATGCTTCCGCCGAGAGATTGTTTCAAGGGCCGGTGGCGGACGCGCTGACGCACGTAGGCCAAGTCGCGATGCTTCGCGGCATCGCCGGCTCGTCGATTCGAGCCGAAAATTATTTCAAAGCTGACATCGCAGCCGGACGCGTTGGAGCGGAGCAGACGGCGCCGCAGCGTGAGTTTTGAGCGGAGGCGCACCGAAACGCGACGCGATGTCGCGTCGTTTCGAATTTCAAAATAATAGCCGGGCGGCACCGGCTGAGGGACCCGAACCGCCCGGCCTTTTCTCACCCATCTCCGCAGGGTCTGGGTAAGAACTTGTTATGCGGCTATGCGGCGGTTTCGCCGTTCCGCATGAATTCGTAACGTTCGATCGCGGCAGCCACTCCCACCTCGCCTGAATGCTCGGGGCTGCTGCGCAGGACGCGTCCGAGGCAACGCACCCTTACCGGGCCTGCCTGAGTAAGCTCGTGCGGCAGGGTCATCACGATTTCGACCGGTGCGCCGCTTTTCAAACCTTTCGGTAAGTGAAAATAGAGACCTCGCGAGCTCACCTCCCGCGATTCCGTGGCAGCCTCGCCGACCACGCTTTCATCCGTCCAGCGGACTACCAAGGGCAAACGCATCAGGAAACGGCGCGTTGCACGTCGTTCTTTCGTTGACACAGGACACCTGCCTCTTAAGTTCCTGTGTAGTGTGGAGTTTGGGGGCTGTTTGGCCAATAGCTCTAAAGCCTCAATTCGATAGGCCAATCTCGGTACACAAGTACTAGGAGCGGCGCTTCACTGCGCCAAAAACTGCCTCGGGTTTTAAAGGGAAATTGAAAAAGCCGGTCTATTCCAGCGAGGCGTTTCGGAACGCGCGGAGAATGTCAGCGAGGGTCACGATTCCTTCGAACTTGCTCAAATCGGCGCGGCTCACGACCGGTACGGCAGGCCAGTCGCCTACCGCATGCAGCGCATCTTCGAGCGACTGATCCCGAAACAGGACCGGCAGGGGACCCTTGGGCTTCGCCTCGACCGCCTTGGTGTTCATCGCACCGTCTGCCGCGAGCTGGCGAATCTCCTCGCGATCCAGCAACAACCATTGACCTGGATTCGTTCGCACAAGAATTGGCGCATCCTTCTTCGCCTCAGCCCGGCGAGCGAGATCACGGGCCAATTCATCCGGCAATGCGACGACTGCGCCATCAGTTTTCATCGCCACCTCAACGGTCAGCGGCACCTGTTCTCGCTGCTCTTCGATCGAGGGGAGAATCATGCCGTCCTGGCGCGCGAGTAGATCGAATAGAGGCACCTTCTGATAGGTGCGTGAAATGAGATAGGCCACAAGGTTCGCGACCATGATCGGCAGAATCGCGGTGTAGCTGCCCGAGACTTCGATTACCATGAAGACCGAAGTGATCGGTGTTCGCAGAAATCCCGCAAAAAATACTCCCATGCCGACCAGAGCGTATGTACCGACGGTTCCGGTGAGGCTCGGGAAAAAATGGTGCTCGATACTGCCGACGGCACCACCGAGCATTGCTCCGATAAAGAGCGCTGGCGCGAACATGCCGCCGGGCACGCCGCTGAGAAACGACAATCCGGTGGCGAAAATCTTGAGCGCTGCAAGCACCAGCAGCAATTTCCAACTGAATTGGCCGTGGAGGGCCTGATCGATTGCAGAATATCCCGCCCCCATTACCTGCGGCAGGCGGATCCCAATGAAGCCGATCATAAGTCCAGCAGCGGCTGGCTGAAAATATTGCGTCCAGCTTGGCCATTTTTGGATTCGCGGGCGCGCGTATGCGAGCCATTTCAAAAACAGCAGCGACGCACCGCCGCCGATTATCCCGAGGACGACATAGGCTAGGAGTTCTCCAGCGCTGGCTATTCGAAAAGGCGGCACTCGAAATAGAGATTCCGGCCCCATAAAGGATCGCATCGTGACGACCGCCGACACCGCGGCAAGCACAATCGCTCCAAGAACTCCGGCGCTCCATGTGCCGATCACTTCTTCGATTACGAAAATCACCGAAGAAATCGGTGCATTGAACGCAGCCGCGAGTCCGGCCGCGGCCCCCACGGGAGCGATTAGGCGCACCTTTTCCTGCGATAGGTTAAGCCGCCGGCCCATTAGAGAAGCGATTCCGGCGCCGATTTGCAGCGACGGGTCTTCTGGGCCGAGCGATTGCCCGGTGCCGATGCCGAGGGCGCAGATCAAGAATTTGCCCACTACAGCGTTGAACGGAATGTATCCGTTCGAGACGTAAACGGCCGCTTTCGTCTGGTTCACGCCGCTGCCGCGCGCGCCGGGAAAGACGTAAATCACCATGAGCGCGACGACGAGTCCGCCGGCCGTGGGAACGATGAGAACGCGCGGCACGGGCGGGAACATCGATGAACCCAGGGAAACCAGGTGCACCCATTCAATCGCCATTCGGAAGCAAACAACCGCCAGACCGGAAAAGATCCCAATTAGAACGGCGAGGAACAAAAACAGCTGATCCTCGCGCAACGCAAAGATGCGATTGCTCCAGGATCGCCAGGTGGCCCAAAGATTTCGAACCGGGCGACTTGAACTCTGAGAAATTGGATCGGGTTTCGTATCCGGAGCCGCGGGCGGCAAGGTTGTAAAACTCATCGGGTGTTACCACCCCGGCTGCGGCTGATCAACCAAAGCGCATAATCGGCGCCTTGCGGCTCTCCACACCGCTCAGCAGCCGCGTCCTCCATCTCAAAAACCGACGGCATCGCTTTCTCTACGCGTTCCGGATGCCTGCGCAGATTGCGTTCCGTCCAATCGCCCTCATTTTGCTTGCTTCGCGCTAAGGCCGACTCGAGACCCGATGTCGGATGGCTTCCTGATGGCGCGCCGTCGCTTTGGCGTTCACACGCAGTGGCGCGTGCTTGGGCGAGCGCCATGGCTGTTGCTGTCCGTTTCGCTTTTTGGTCGGTGGAAAGGCCGGGAGCGAACGGATTCAGAGAAACAATGGCTTTGGAGACTTCACGCATTCTCGCAAGGTCTGGAGCGGAGAGTTTTTCACGTGGCAACCGGTTTAGGCACTCGTCCGCTTTTGAATACTGGCCAAGCTCGAATGCGGCAGTCGCAACGCCGGCGAGCACGTCGGGGTCGCGAGGATCGTGCGACAACAAAGTCTGAAACTCCTGCAGTGCCCGGCTCCACATCCGGGCGCGAAGCAGCAGGTTTCCCGCGATCTTTTGTCCTGGGATGTCCTCCCCGCTGGTATTATCGGCGAGCGCGATGATCTCAGCCTCCGCTTGATTCATCGCATCGTTGTTCAGCAGGTACTCGCAAAACTCTTTGCGAATCCGCCAGCGCATGGCAATTGGATCCGTGTCCCATACTCCGTAAATCGCAGCATGGTAGTAGCGAAGGGCTTCGGGCATGGCTTTCGGCCCCGCATGCCCGGCAATCCGAGCCAGCTCAAGATTGATTTGGCCGCTTCCCGGCGAGTCCGAAAGCAAAATCGTCAGGTATGCACGCGCTTCATCGTCCCGGCCGGTGCCCGCCAGGGCCTGCGCCAGATGAAATTGAAAATTTGTATTGCCTGGCGAGTAGAGCAGCGCGTTGCGGTAGTCGCCGAGAGCCGCTCTGGCGTTTCCGGAATGAAAGTCTTGCTCGCCCCTGGCAAACCATTCATCCGCGAGCACGTGGTATTTCTTGTGGTACATCCGCGCGGCGAACGCCGTGAATACCACGGAAAGAAGCAGCAAGAGCAGCGTCGTCAGCAGAACAATCTCGCGAGAATATTTCTTCCGGCTGGATGCGTCTGAAGGGATGCTAGTCGAAGAAGCCATTACGTTGGTTGTTCCGAAGAATAGAATACCGCATCACGACAGCCAAAGGTGACAGTGGCGATTTCGATAAATTTTGTGGTGAATCGTTCAGGACTGATCGATCAGCCGGTGGTGAATCGCGTACAGTGCAAGTTCGAGTCTGTCGGACACGCCGAGCTTGTCAAAAATATTGTGTAAGTGGTTTTTCACAGTCTGCTCGCTGATGAACAATTTTTCGCCGATTTCACGGTTGCGAAATCCTTGCGCGACGAGCTGCACGATTTCCTTCTCGCGGTCGCTCAATAGCGGCTTTTCGCGTCGCTGCCCCGATTCGGCGGATTTCTTGAACGCATCGATCACTTCCGCAGTCATCCGGTTATCGAGCCAGATTTCGCCGTCGGACACTTTGCGGATGCTCTTCACGAGCAGATCGCTCGCCGATTGCTTCAGCACCACGCCGCGCGCACCCAGCCGCATCGCTCGAACCACGTCGCGATCGTCTTCCGCAGCGGTGAGAACAATCACGCGCGTCGGCATCGAGTCGAAGTTGATCTCCTCGAGCACACCGAGACCATCCTTCTCGGGCATGCGCAGATCGAGTAGCAAGATGTCCGGCTTGTATTTCGCCAGCATCTTGATGCACTCCACGCCGTTCGACGCTTCGCCGACGATCTGAATTTCCTCGGCGGCATCGAGCAGCTTGCGTAGCCCTTCCCGGAAGATGGCATGGTCGTCCGCCACCAGGATGCGAATCACCTGTTTTGCTTTCGTCATTTCAACTCAATGGGATTTCGACGGTTAGGCGTGCTCCGTGCCCGGGATTCGACTCCACCGTAAGCGTTCCCCCGACGCCTCTTGTTCTTTCTTTGATCGAAATCGGCCCGAGACGCAGACGATCGAGCTCCTCGCTTGAGTATCGCCCAGAAAAGCTGAACCCTCGGCCGTTGTCGTCTATGACGAGGAAGACTTTCGCCTCGTCTTGACCTAGTTTTACCACGACGTGACTAGCGTTCGCATGCTTTTTTACGTTGTGTAGTGACTCTCTGTAAATCTGGAACAACTCCCTGCAAATCCGGTCTGGAAGCGTCAAGTTGCGATCTTCGATGAAAAGGTCCACGCCCATTCCCTGTTCGTTGCGAAAACGCTCCGCAAATCCTAGCATCAGCTCCCGCATGTCGGCGCTCTCGACACGCAAAGGCCGCAAGTCGGTTACAAACCTCCTCAACTCCTCGCTTTCTTGCTGGACTGTCTTTTGAAGACCGGCCAGCTCGGCGCAGGCTTGTTCGGGGGTCTGCGCAGTCTTCTGCCGCAGTACCCCAAGTTGTATATTGAGGCTCAAAAGCGTCTGCAAGATGCCATCGTGCAGATCGCGTGAAATCCGGCTGCGCTCGGCTTCCACAGCTCGCGCCCTGAGATGGCGAAGGAGAAAAACGTTTTCGAGCGGTGGCCCCAAATGCCGGACGATCCGCTCCAACCATCGGAGATCAGCCTTCGAAAACCGCTTCGGCGCTCCGTTTGGAGCGCTCGGATTGATCAGCAGGACCCGCCCTGTCGGCCGGCCGCCCGCTTCGATAGTTACCGCCATCAAAGATCTGGCGCCAAATTCCTCGCGGGTCGTGTTCGGCGGAACCGGGACTTCTCGGAACATTTGGCCGGTCAGGCGGTCCCAGCCAAAGCCCTCGCCTTTTCCGTCTCGGAACTCCCAACACATGGTGACTTCCAGGCTGTCGGCCAGAAAAGTGTCGGACCGCGAGAGAGAAAGCATTTCCGGCGAATTTGGCTCGCGCTCGCCGGGATGAACCTTCCACACAAACAACCGTTCGAGGTCCTCCTCGCGTATGGCAAGGCAGGCCTGCTCGCAACGAAATGCCATCGCGATCTCGCCAAGACCCAACAACAAAGCAACATGGCGCGCACTTGGCTGGGGACAACGCCGTCCATGCTGGCCTCGGGTTTTCAAGAAACCCAAGTCGAAGGGACCGATCCCGCCATCGAGTACCGCATCGAGCGTACACCCAAGGGATTCGCCTGGAGAGTCCATCCCGCTGGTGCGCCGGAAGCGCTCTTTCCGGTGGAGACGATCATAGGCGGCAGTCGCCACGGCCTCAGCTTCCTGG
>Ga0209625_1000115_pt1 | contig 18968 bp, 15 predicted proteins | sample JacPin_JW_Ref_M2_FD_187960 | JGI IMG/M metagenome (GOLD analysis project Ga0209625, IMG submission 187960) | Forest soil microbial communities from Algoma, Ontario, Canada - Jack Pine, Ontario site 1_JW_Ref_M2 (SPAdes) (version 2) | ecosystem: Environmental > Terrestrial > Soil > Boreal...
GCCGTCGGCGTCGCAGAAGCCGTATTCATCGGACAGCCCCCAGGAGCTGAACACCCGCCCCGACTTGCTCGCGACTTGGGGATCCGCGGCCAGTGCGGCCACCGCCCGCCCGGAATACAGCGGCGTCTCGGACTCCTCAAAATTGGGGTCCTTCTTCGCGGCCTCCCGCCAATTGGCTTCGGCTACGCCGAATTGATCCAGCATCACTTCGGAGCGCAGAAAACCCGGCGTAAGCGCAAGTGCCGTCACATTCTTGCGGCGCAACTCACGCGCCATGGCAAACGCCATGCGGATCACGCTGGTCTTCACCAAGTCGTAGAATAAATTCCCGCGGTACTGATACGAATCGCCATCGGTCACTTCCACGATCAGTCCGCCGCTTGATTTTTTCGCAGTTTCGATGAGCAGGGGAGCGGCAAAATGGCTCGTAATGATGTGCGTGTGAAGCGCGACTTCCATCATCTGGAAGCCTTTTGGCAGGTCGAGCTGCCAAAAGGGTTTGCCAAATTCCAGGAGCGAATCTCCACCCCAGATGTTATTGACCAGGATGTCGAGCTTACCTTTCTCCTTCTCGATCCGGGCGATGAGCATCCGGACGGCCTCGCGGTTGGTATGGTCGATTACCGCGGGGATGCCTAGCCCCCCGCGCGCCGTCACCCTCTCCGCCGTTTCTTCAATCGTCTCCAGCCGCATCGAAGCGGTTCGTGCCGATCTCCTAGTTGCCCGAGAACTGCGCCCCGTGCAGTACACCGTCACGCCGGCTTCTCCCAAGGCTACGGCCATTCCTCGGCCGGCCCCCCGGGTCGCACCTGCCACAAGAGCGACTTTTCCGCGCATATCAGGTGGAGTGTAGGAAGAGGGCATGGGTGCCTCCAATGTTTGCCTCCATACGAGATTGCCCCATCCTAAACTAAATTGGCCGCGTCGCAATGGCCCGGAAGGACCATGGCAGCCAGGGGAAACTTGGTGCAATTCACACAGCGGGAGCAAGAGCGATCTCGGTTGTCACTCATTAGGAAGAGGATTCCAGACGGCGCCACGATGGGTCAAGTTGGACGCGTAACGCGTGCTTACCGGAGAAGTGAAATCGGCGGCCAAAACCCGCAGGCAGATGTCCGGTAATCCGGAGATCAGGGCGAATAGCGAAGCCTGCTTATCAATGCTTCTAGGCGCGGGCGATCTTCCTCACTCACTGCCGTGAACTTCATTGCTAATCCACGACCGGGCTCGGCACGCCGGACTATTGCGTCGGCCCTGATCTGTCCCTCCTGGACAAGAAATTCGAGCTTGGCCGTCGAACCCACTCCCCTTGGCTTCGGTGTCTCGACAAACAGACCACCCAGGCTCAAATTCCGAACCCGTGAAATGTCTTCACGTCCGATACACCGCCAATCGACCCACACGAGGTCGTGCGTCTCGACTCGGGAGGTGAATCTCCTCGAATGGAAAACGGCTTGCTGCAACATGTGCCACCACCGCCTGCGGGCTTTCCAGAGATGGCGGAATACAGAAGTACGCAGGACTTGACGGGCGAGAATCTTTGGGAACGATAGACGTTAGGAAGCTGAGAGCGCCACCGTTAACCCGGTTCCCGCCTCTTAACTGGGGGACGACAGTGGCGAGATACTAGACTTAAGTGACCGCGATTGCAACATGAAAATTGCTCCGGCGCAACTCTGGTCTAACCCTCCCAGACCAACCATGGGTTCCGCGTCCCGTAGACGTCCTCAACGTGTTAACCGGAGTAGAATGCTTAATCTAGCAGTAATTCCAATTCTTGTTTTCCTCCATGAAGGCTTGAAGACTTGCCGTTCCACAGCAGCTCGCCGGAGACGCCGGCTGGCAACGCAATGATTGCTTTGACGTGGGAATGTTCAACCGTATATTCGGCTTCTATCATTCCTTTCGGGTTTGCGACCGCAGCCGAAAGATGTTTAAGCGTTCCTAGATGAGGCGCAACGACGACCTGCGCGAAACCAGGTGTTTTTGGACGAATGCCCGCCACAATGGTCAGGAAATCATAGTTCGGATGCGCGCTCCAGGCATGAGAGTCTGAGCGCGTTGGTTCCGGCTGCTCGGCCCAAGTTGTCAATCCAAGCGATACCATCTCCCGCCATGGTCCGAGCAATTGCAGGTACTGGTTTCCCATTCCCGCATGGTCAAGCGCGCGTGCGAGATAGAAACGGAAATAATAAGTGGCTTTGGTGAGGGGCGGCACGGGTCCGCTCGCGGCGTATCCGTCACTCACCGAAAGGATTTTCGTGAGCACATCCTTACGCTGTTCGCGGGGAATCACGTCGAGCCAGACACCGAGAATGTTTGCGTGCTGGCTGTAATGTTGTTGTGCGGGCGTATCTGCCAGCAAACCATAGTGCTGATTCCAGCAGAGCTTGTACACCGCTTGGGAAGCGCGCTCTGCGGCGCTGCGGTAGACCCCGGCCCTGATCTTCTCGCCCAATGCAGATTCCATCTCCGCCGCATAGCTTAACGCCTCGATAAATTGCAGCGTTATTACGGAAGATCCGCCATCGTCATCCTGGGGCGGCACGCCGAAACCAAAATCTGTGCCCCAATCTACGAAGGGCCACCAGGGAATCTTCGTCAGCAGGCCGTCCGCCCGTTGCCGCTGCAGGAACCAATCCAGAACCTGCCGCGTACCGGAAAGCTGTGCGTGGACGAAGTCAGGATCGGAGCGGTACATCCAGAAATCGTGCACCATTCCGATCCATAGCAATGAGAAAGTCGGGATGATTTGCCTCACCGACGAGGGATATCGGCTGCGAGTGATACCGTCAGGAATGCGTGAATCATTGAAGGCTTGAATGGCCTGGCGCGGCAGCCGGTCATCACCGCCCACGGTATAAGAAATCAGCGCCTGAATTCGCGTGTCCCCGACGTACTGCATTCGTTCGTAGTAGGGCGTGTCCATGTAGGTGTCGTGTGCGTCCAGGCGGGCGGTTCGCCAGCCGGTCTCCCAAATCGGATTGAGCGAATCGTCGTCTGACTCGAAATGTCCGCGTTCTTCGAACGGATAGGCGGTAAACCAGGTCCGGAGTTTCTCAACTTCCAGCGGTTGATCGGCTGTCTCGATATCAAGTTGCAGGTAGCGCCATGTTTTCCAGCCCAGCGGCATGAACGTGCGGTTCCTGCCGCCGTCCGTGAGGAACTCGTCAAAAATGCCTTGGATGCGCTTGCCAAAGATTTCGTTGCGGTTGCCCTTCTTACCGTTGTCGTTGATCAAGGCTTCGGCGTAGGTGAGGCGAACCGTGGCTCCGCGGCCACTGCTCACAGTCAGCTCGGGATATGCAGTGGTCAGATGAGAGTTATCGATCAAAACCGCGGCCTTTGAATGAGCTGGCACGGTAAACGCCCTCGCTGGAAAACCGGAGGGGGTGTCGATACCTGTCGACCTGACAACTTGCCCGGCAGAAGTCAACGCCATCTCCATACGAGGCAGCGGGTCTGGCACAAGTTGCCAGTTGTTTTCTTGCAGCACTGCACCTGCCGGAGTGGCGTGCCCAATCGGCTGCGCCCTTTTCCAGCGCCCACCGGTCCCGGAGTCGGCGGTGTTCCACCCCCAGTTGAACGCTTTTGCATCGATGCGCTCCGCAGGCTCGGCAACATAGTATTGATTTCGGACCGCCTCTGGCGTGGGCAGTATTTGAATGCCCTTCTCTTCTTCCACTTCCCACGTTGGATCTGTGTCGGCTATCTGCTCCGCTTCGCCTTCTCCGTGAAGAAGAAATCCCGTACGATCGCTGATCTGGGCCAGCGGGGTAAGCACGCCAAAGTTCCAGACCGCAGCGGCCAAGACATTTCTCCCCGAGTGCAAGAACGGCGCGATGTCATAGGTTTCATATCTCCAATGACCTAAATCGCTTCGCGATGGGCCGGAGTCCACGCGCTGCTGATTCACATATAAAATGAATTGATTGTCCGCGCTCACGTGCACGACAAAGTGCTCCGGCTGTTGCGCAAGCTCGATCAACTTCCGGAAGTGCAGCACAGACGGGTCGCGTTGTGGGCCGTCTGGGGAGGCGATCCATTGGGCGCTCCACATTTGTTTTTGAAGATCAGTGGGAAGCTGGGCCCTCGCAACTCCCGGTTCGATCGACTCGAATATCGCAATCACGAGCAGACCCGCCAAGCCTTGGATTTGCATCAGGTTCTCCTCTTTTGACGAGTAAATCGAATTCTTGGGAATCTTTCAACTTCGTTGCTCCAACGTGCAGCTGATGCCGTTCGCGGTGGGAGAAGAAGCGGGCGAGGCAGATTTTTCTCGTGGAGGGATCCCAGGACTGGTGCAACAGCCTCCGGCCTCCCACGGTGGACGAACCCACGAAAACAGTGCGGGTTTCCGTGCAGCGACTCGATGACGCACTCGCGGAATTGGACGTTTCGAAAGTCGATTTCATCAAGGTGGACGCGGAAGGCGCGGAGCTGTACGTGTTGTACGGCGTGATGCGGCTATTGCTGAGAAAGTCGCGGCCAGCGATTCTCGCGGAAGTGCAGGACGTTCGAACGCTTCCATGGGGTTACGCGGCAAGGGTTATCATTCAATTCATGGTTCGAATGGATTACCGCTGGTTCGCGATCGCGGCAAAGGGAGCGCTGTGCCCATTTCCTGCGATCAGGAAACGTACAATGCGAATCTGGTGGCGCTGCCGGCGGAGCGTACCGAGGAGTTTCTCAGTCTGCTTGGGCAGAGGTAGAAGGATCCATCCGTAGCCGAGTGGATTAGCGGTTTTCGGATGCGCCGTCATCTTAGGAAAATCGTGAAGGAGACTAGCCGGACCATATCTCCAGTCAACTAAGGTCGCGGGAGTGACCGACCGCCAGTGGGGCTGCAGACTTCTCAGAAAGGTTGTAACATTACGAGCTGTAATTCCATCCAAATCTGAACCCCAAGCCGGTATTCAATAACAGCGGAGGTACACCCCACATGACAAGCTTTTTCGTAAATGGAAAGCCAGTGCAGGTCGATGTCGACCCCGCGACCCCCTTGCTGTGGGTCCTGCGGGATTCGCTTGAAATGACCGGCACAAAATTCGGGTGCGGGATGGCGCTGTGCGGTGCATGCACGGTGCACCTCGACGGAAAGGCCATCCGATCTTGCGTTGCGCCACTGTCGCGCGCGGAAGGCAAGCACGTGACTACCATCGAGGGGTTATCGACCAATCTCACGCATCCGCTGCAGAGAGCCTGGATTGAGTTGGATGTACCACAGTGCGGCTACTGCCAGTCCGGGCAGATCATGAGCGCCGCAGTCTTGCTGGCAGAAAATCCCAAACCTACGGACAAGGACATCGATGAAGCGATGGGTGGAAATATCTGCCGCTGTGGGACCTACCCAAGAATCCGCAGAGCCATCCATAGAGCCGCGCAACTGGCGGGTGAAGGGAGGACAAGATGAGCGCTTCGGCAGTGGTAGGGCGGCGGGAATTTATTAGAACCGGGGCGGCGATCGGCGGCGGGCTTCTGGTGAGCTTGCACGCGCCGCTAGCGGGCAGAACGAGTGATGCCGTGGCAGCGGGGGAAAAGGATTTCGCGCTCAATGCGTTTGTGCGAATCGGGACAGACGAGAGCGTGACGGTGATCTCGGCGCACTCGGAAATGGGCCAGGGAATTTACACGTCCCTGCCCATGCTGTTGAACGAAGAGTTGCAGGCGGACTGGATGAAGATCCGCGTCGAAGCAGCGCCGGTGGACAAGGTCTACAACCATCCCGCGTTTGGGATGCAGATCACGGGTGGGAGCACGACTTCTCCTGCGGAATGGGAGCGGTATCGCAAGATGGGGGCGGTCGCTCGCACCATGCTGGTCGAAGCGGCGGCGCGACAGTGGAATGTGGAGGCTTCGAGCTGCCATGTCGACGAGGGCGTGGTCATTCACGGCGCGACGGGCCGGCGTGCGACGTATGGCTCGCTCGCCAACGCGGCCGCTCAGTTGACGGCGCCTGCGGATGTGCCACTGAAAGACGCGAAGGCGTTCACACTGATTGGCAAGCCGACGCGGCGACTCGATACTCCATCGAAGACCAACGGCACGGCGCAATTCGGCTTGGATGTTAGTGTGCCTGGGATGCTGACGGCAGTAGTGGCACGGCCGCCGGTCTTTGGCGGAAAAGTGGCGAAGTTCGACGCGAGCGAAACGCTGAAGGTTCCCGGCGTGAAGGCTGTAAAGGAGGTTCCGTCCGGGGTGGCCGTAATTGCGGAGCGCTTTTGGCCGGCGAAGATCGGCCGGGACAAACTAACCGTGGATTGGGATCTGGGGCCAAATGCCGCGCTCTCCACAGAACAAATGTTGCGCGATTTTACGGAGATGGCGAAAAACCCCGGAACCATCGCAAAGAAGACGGGTGATCCTGAAGCCGCTCTCAAAACCGCTGCGAAAACAATCACCGCAGAGTACGACGTCCCGTACCTGGCGCACGCCATGATGGAGCCGCTGAACTGCGTTGTCGATTTGCGGGCCGACGGTTGCGAAATCTGGACAGGGACTCAGTTTGAAACCGTGGACCGTGCGAACGCGGCAAATGCGGCTGGTCTGCCACCGGAGAAGGTGCAGATTCATACCACCTTGCTGGGGGGAGGATTCGGCAGGCGCGCGAATCCGGCTTCGGACTTTGTTGTGGAAGCCGTTCATGTGGCGAAGGCCGCCAAAGCTCCGGTGAAAGTTGTGTGGACACGCGAAGACGATTTGAAGGGCGGTTGGTACCGGCCGATGTGGCATGACCGCTTCGTCGCGGGATTAGATGCGAGCGGCAATCCTGTCGCATGGACACACACCATCGTAGGTCAATCCATAATGCAAGGCACGCTCTTTGAAGCCTATGGAATCAAGGACGGCGTTGATTCCGCGTCCGTCGAAGGCGCGGCGGATTTGCTCTACGGCATCCCCAATTTGCAAGTGGACCTGCACACACCCAAGATCGGCGTGCCCGTGCAATGGTGGCGCTCCGTTGGCCACTCCCACACCGGATTTTCCGTCGAGGCATTCTTGGATGAAGTGGCGCATGCTGGCGGAAAAGATCCCTACGAGCTCAGGCGCACGCTGCTGGCGAATCAGCCGCGGATTCGAGCAGTGCTCGAACTGGCGGCGCAGAAGGCGAATTGGGGAGCGAAGCTGCCGGCCGGAGTGGGCCGGGGCATCGCAACGCATTTTTCTTTCGATAGCTACGTGGCCCAGGTGGTCGAAGCGTCCGTGGAAAAAAATGGGGCGGTGCGCGTGCATCGCGTCGTTTGCGCCGTCGATTGCGGGACGGTCATCAATCCTGACACCGTAAGGGCGCAGATGGAAGGCGGCATCATCTTTGGGCTGACTGCGGCGCTCAAAACGGAGATCACCCTCAAGGACGGAAGAGTACAGCAGGATAATTTTCACGATTATCAGATGCTGCGGATCTTCGAATCACCGGAAATCGAAGTGCATATCGTGCCGAGCAGCGAGAACCCCACAGGAGTGGGCGAGCCGGGTGTGCCTCCGGTCGCCCCGGCACTGGCGAACGCAATCTTCGCGGTGACCGGCAAACGCATTCGCAGGCTGCCAATTCGCGCAAGTGATCTTGCGCACGAGGGAGCGAAATCATGACTACATTCACGGCGAACCAAAAAGACCGGCGCTGGAGAAGCGAACCCGCAATAGTTCGCGTGCTCGCAGTCTTTGCGTTCGGCGCAGTTGCGGCCTTTTGCGTGGCTTCATGGACAGCTCGCGCGGCCAGGCCGGACACAAATGACTCCCACGCGGCCTTCCTGCAGGTCTATCGTGTCCTAACCTCACCCCGCTGCCAGAATTGTCACCCCGCAGGTGATTCGCCTCTTCAGGGGGACGACAGTCATGTGCATCTTCAAAACGTAAGACGAGGCAAGGATGGCCGCGGGGTGTACGGCATGCGATGCGATACATGCCATCAAGCAACGAATCTTCCGGGTGCGCATATGCCGCCCGGCAATCCGAAGTGGGCACTGCCTTCCTCCGAGCACAAGATGGTGTTTGTTGGACGCTCAGCGGGCGAGCTTTGCAAGCAGATCAAAGATCCGAAGCACAATGGGGGACGATCTCTCCAGGACCTGCTCCACCACATCGCGGATGACGACCTTGTCGGCTGGGGTTGGAGTCCGGGGGAAGGCCGCACATTACCGCCCCTCTCACGAGCAGATACGGTGGCGCAGGTAAAAGTTTGGATTGACGGCGGCGCAGCCTGTCCCGAGTAGGTCATCTGACAGCCGGCGATTAAGCTGGCGTGCGGTTCGCGGCACTCCCAGGGCTTTTTTTTGATTTACGGCCCATGGGGGAGAGGAATGGATTCGAACGGATGAAAGTTCTGGTTACCGGCAGCAGCGGACTGATCGGTTCGGAAGCGGTCGAGCATTTCGACCGGCAGGGGCATGAAGTTGTGGGCGTGGATAACAACATGCGGAGGGTTTTCTTCGGCCCGGCAGGCGATACGCTCTGGAATCTGGAGCGGCTGAAGGGTGTGACGAAGCGGTTCACACACGCGGCGCTGGACATTCGCGACCGAACAGCCATCGAAGAACTCTTTCGAACACAACGCTTCGACTTGATCGTCCACTGCGCGGCGCAGCCTTCGCACGATAAAGCGCGAGAGATTCCCCTGCTCGATTTCGAGGTGAATGCGCTCGGCACGGTGAATCTCCTGGAAGCGACGCGCCAGCATTCGCCCGAGGCGGTATTCGTATTTCTGAGCACGAACAAGGTTTACGGAGATGCGCCGAATGAGATTCCGCTTGCAGAGTTGGAGAGGCGATACGACTACGCGCGGGCGGAAGATTTCGCGGGCGTCGCCGAGACCTGCCGGATCGATCAAACGCTGCATTCGCTTTTCGGCGCTTCGAAAGCGGCGGCGGATCTTGTCGCGCAAGAATATGGGCGTTACTTCAATATGAAGGTGGGGATCTTTCGAGGCGGCTGCCTGACGGGGCCATCGCACTCCGGGGTGGAGCTTCACGGCTTTTTGTCGTATTTGGTGAAGGTCACACTCAGCGGCGGCAGGTATTCCGTCTTTGGCTACAAGGGCAAACAGGTACGCGACAATATTCACAGTCATGACGTGGTGCGCGCGATCGAGGAGTTTGCCGCTAATCCGCGGCCCGGCGAGGTGTACAACCTGGGGGGCGGCCGCGCGAACAGCATTTCCATGCTGGAGGCTATCGAGCGGATCGAGCGGATGACCGGACGCAAGCTGGATTGGCGGTACGTGGACGAAGCGCGCAAGGGCGACCACATTTGTTACATCTCGAATCTAGGAAAATTCCAGAGCCACTATCCGAATTGGAAAATTACACGCGGCCTGGACGCAATCCTCGAAGAAATCATCGCATCGCAACGCGCGCAGTTGGCGCAGGCCACGGCGAGATGAGCTGCGGTCCGTTTTCGTGGGTCGCCCTATCGGGTGAAGGAGATTTATGCACATCCATTTTCTTTCTCTTCTCCTTGGGCTTCTCTTCACTTGGACATCCTACTTGGGCATGCTGGTCCCTTGAGGAATGTGGCGTGATCGTCTTGTCGCAATGAGACAGAACTGCATAGCAATTCTCGGGAAGCAAGATAAGCCCACCGACGCGGTGGAAGAGTATTGCCGCTACCTCGGCGAAGCTCTGCTGGCGCAAGACTTCGAATTGATCATTGAGCGGGTCGCGTGGCCCGAAAGAGGGTGGACTCGCGCGGCGAGCGCGCTGCGACACCGTGCAAAAGGGTGGCGCGGAGCGTGGGTTCTGGTGCAATACACGGCGCTGGCATGGTCTGCGCGCGGTTTCCCGGTGCGATTTCCGCGAGTTCTTAGAACTCTCAAAGCCGCCGGTGCCCGCGTGGCGGTGGTTTTTCACGACGTCGAACCCTACGGCGGAACGCGTGTGATTGACGGATTGCGGCGCCGCGCGCAATTGCGCGCCATGCTCGAAGCGCTGCGCCTTTCCGACGCGGCTGTTTTCACCGTTCCAATGAAAAATGTTTCCTGGATCAAACGCCATCCCGGCAAAGGACACTTCATTCCCGTCGGGGCAAATTTGCCCACGGCCAGTGACGCCAACTCTAGAAAGGGCATTTCCATGGGCGAAAAATTGAGCGTCGCGGTCTTTGGCATTACCGGAGGGGAAGCGGGACGAAAGGAAATCGAGAATATCGTCGAGGCCGTTCGATTTGCCGCCTCGCGCGTTGGGAGTCTGCGGTTAATTGTTCTGGGCCGCAATGCGCAAAGCGCCGAGGCGGAGCTGACGAAGCGCTTTCGAGATACTACGGTTGAACTCCACGTGCTGGGTGTGCTACCGGGAAAGGACGTGGTGCGCAGTCTCACCGTTTCCGACGTTCTACTTTTTGTGCGCGGACACATTTCCACTCGGCGAGGCAGCGCGATCGCCGGGATTGCCTGCGGCTTGCCGGTGATCGCGTTCGAGGGGCCGGAAACGGCGGCGCCGATCACCGAGGCGGGGTTGGCGCTTTTTTCGCCGCAGAGGAAGGGCGACCTGGGAAACGTATTAGTACACGTTCTGGAGGACGAGCACTATCGTGCATCGCTGGCACAGCGAAGCTGGGTGGCCCAGCGGCAATATTTTTCCTGGCACGCGATTGCCTCGCGTTACGCGGAATTCATGCGAAAAGAGAAGTAGGATGCGTGGGCTCGTAAGCGGCGAACGGAACGCAAGGGATCACCGGCACAAAGCTTCGATCAAGACTTCCTTTTTTTTCTCAGCAAGCGTGGCCAAGGCGTCGAGCGAGGCGAAGTATCCTCCCACAGCGGCCGCGGCCAAAAAGATGAAGGCTTCGGCGGGAAGCCAAAGATTGCCGGTCCAGTTTCCGGTGAAAAGTATCACGGCGGAAATGCCACCCATCAATATCTGCGAGCCAAACGCAACCAGCGCGGCCATACCGGATTGACGCTGGCCGCGCATCTGGCCGAATTCCATCTTGCGTGGAAAGGTGATCGAGGACCAGTTCGCAATCGTGAGCTGCCCCACGATGGTGAAAATGATCGCCGCGCAGGTAGCCACCAGCATGTGGGCCGAAGGCAAGCCGACGCGCCACGCGAGCATTGCCAGGGAAAGCGTTATTTCCACCGCGAGCACGGAGACGAGCATCAGATTCTTGCCGAGAAATACATCGCGGAAACGCAACGGCGCGGTGAAGTAGGTCTGAATGCCGCGGCCCTCATAGGCAAAGCTGTTGTAGGCTGGCGCCATCAGAATCAGGATGAGGTAGGCCATCATGCCAGGGAAAAACATCTCTGCGGAGACGCCCTTGCCACCCACAGTCGGGTGCCTTCCGGAAAAATTCATGCTAAAGATCAGTATCAGCAGCGGGGGCATCAGCAGGCTGAGATAGGCAAAACCGTTGCGAGTGAGATAGCGGAATTCTTTGCGAACAATCGCAGCCACCGGGGGCGAAAGCAAACTCAAGCGATCAGGACCGTCATCTGTCGCCGGGATAGAACGGACGGCGGCGCGTGCCGGCGCCGCGGTTTCACTGAGCTCTTCGCCGCGATATTGCGCAGAAAAGCGCCGCCACAAGAGAGCGCTGAAAAAAAACAGGTAGATCAGGAGAACAGCCGAACTTAGCAGAAATTCCGCGGGTCGCAGCCGGGTGATTGCAGCAAGGGCGCCGCCCGCAAGCGAAGGCGGGAACCATGCCAAGTATGGAAGGAGGCGCTGGAATGCCGGTCGCGCCGAAGCGCCGTAACGCTGCATCAGGGGCGAAAGAAAATTCAGCGAAATCATGGAGAGAACAAATAGGCCGAGGAAAAGTTCACGGGTGCGGCGCCGGGCGAGCAAGCGCTCCAGCCAGGAGCCAATAAGACGTTCAAGCGTTACGTTGAGCACCATAAACACAGCAACGATCAGCAGCATGGCCGGCAACACGCCTGGTTTGGCAACCGTGGCCCCGGCGGTCATGGACAGCAGCCAGCAGACCGACGCGAGCGCCGAGAAATCGGCGAACCCATATGCCAACCCAATGATGTAGAACGCGCGGAGGCTCAGCGGAAACCGCAGCAGCGTGCGGAAATCAAAATTCGCCCCGAAGCCCGCCACAAAAACAGGGAAAATCTGCCAGAAAAGAAAAATGCCCCAGAAAAGCAATGCCATCCACTCCAGGCGGCCTTGGGAAAGAAAAGCGTAGGCGCCTGCATAAAAGGCAAAACTCAATCCGGTAACTAAGATGCCGCTGAAGACACCCACAAAGATCAGGCCGATCAGATCGAGGCGATTATTTTTCTTACGCAGGCCATTCCGCAGGATTCGCCAGCGAAGTCCGGCAACCAGGCGGATCTGCTCGAAGATGCCGACGGACCGCGTCACATCAGCCACGAAAGCTCCTCGAGTTGCGGGCGTTCCGTGCCGTCCTGGCCAAGGATCGAAAGGAAAATCTGCTCCAGTGTGGTCTTGCTTCCTGCCTCGCCGGAAATCCCCGCGCGCAATTCTTCCAGCGAACCCTGCGCGACAAGCCGCCCCTTATGAATGATGGCTACGTGACTGCACAGACGCTCGACAATTTCGAGGACGTGGGAGGTCAGGAAAATTGTTGTGCCGCGTTCCGTCATGCGCGCCAGCAACGCCTTCAGCGCGCCCGCCGCGAGTGCATCCACGCCTTCGAACGGCTCGTCGAGAAACAGAATGCGTGGCCCGTGAATCACGGCGGCGGCAAGAGCAAGTTTCTTTTGCATCCCGTGCGAGTAGTCCGCAATCAAGGTCTTGGGCCGATCGGCGAGTTGCATGAAATCAAGCAGTTCCTCTGAACGGCGCTGGGTTGTCGCGCGGTCCAGACCGTACATCCGGCCGACGAACTTCAGATACTCTGAGCCCGTCAAGCGCTCGAAAAGTCCCATGCCTTCCGGCACAACGCCGATCTGGCGTTTAACTTCAACCGGTTTCGAAGCAAAATCCACGGCCAGAAGCTGCATACTGCCGGAGGTCGGCGCGAGCAAGCCGGTCAGAATCTTGATGGTCGTCGATTTTCCCGCTCCGTTCGGTCCTAGAAAGCCGAAGAATTGTCCGGCCGCTACCTGGAGATCGACGCCGTCGACTGCAGTGAGGTTCCCGAATTTCCTTGTCAACTTTTGCGTCTGAATGGCCATTTCCGGCATCGCAACTCCCCTTCCGGCGTCAAAAGTGAGAAGCAAAACTCTAGCACGAGTCGTGTTGATCTTTGGACAAAGCGCGGAGAATTGCCGGAGAAGAAAATATGTCAGGAGGGCTTTTGCGGTGGTGTTGAAGCGCTCGTTAGGTGCAATTCCTTAGCCGGGAAAGCCGCCAAAACAGCAGGCAATTCCACGCGGAAAACTGCACCGCCTTCCTGCCGGTTGTAGCAAAGTATTTTTCCGCCGTGCTCTTGAACGATACCAAAGCAAATACTGAGGCCCAGTCCCGTGCCCTTGCCAACCGGCTTCGTCGTATAGAAAGGATCGAAAACGCGATGCGGGTCCTTGAGGCCGGGACCACTGTCGGAGAACAGGATGACAACGTTTCCGCGGTCCCGGATCGTTTTGATCGTCAGAACACCGCCCGTGGCTGCTTCCATGGCTTCCAAGGCGTTGCTGATAATGTTGAAGAAAACCTGCATCAACTGATTCCCATCTCCGCGCACGCCGGGAAGAACGGACTCAAGTTTCAGCTCGATGCGGGACGTTCCAGAACGAAGGTCGAGCGCGCGGAGTTGCACTGCATTGTTTACCACGGTGTTGATATCCAGGAGCGTCCGCTCGGCCGGGACCTGGCGCGCGAAGCTCAGCAGATTGCCAACCAAAGTTTTAGTGCGGCGCGCCTGATCGCGGATTTTTGCGGCCGTGGCGCGCGCTTTTTCTGGAACGGTTGGATCGTCGGCAAGCAAGTCGGAAAAACCGAGGATGGCCGCGAGCGGGTTGTTAATTTCGTGCGCAGCGCCGGCGGCAAGCTGGCCAAGAGAAACGAGTTTTTCGGATTGCACCATCTGCGCTTGCAAGCGCTTCAAATTCTCAATCGATTGTTCAGAGCGTGCCAACAGCCGGGAGCGGTCCTTATCGGCCAGGTGGGTGCGAAGAAAAATGAGCAGGGCGAGCGGAACCGAAGCGATCAAAGTTGCCATGAGGCGGAAATCGCGGACTTCCAGGCTCTCGTGACCAAAGCGGAGCGTATAGATCGCGAAGATGGGAAGGGAAATCACGGCGGCCATGGCAAAGCGCGCCGGCCAAACACTCTCATCGAGCGTGGAGTCCGCATCGGAGTCAAAGGCATTTCCGGAAGGAGCATCCAACTTGTCCCGATATTGATACGCAATGACTCCGGCCAAGGCGAACCACAGGAAATTGGAGAGGAGGGGAAGGTCGTACAGGCTGCCGGTGTAGTACCGTTTGTTGGCGATAGCCACATTGATAGTAAGCGAGGAGAGCAAGTAGGCGGCAGAGGCGCCGAACAGGTTGGCATACACAACCCGCCAGGCTCCTCGCGATCCCAGCCAAAGGGCGCCCCAACCGGCCACGATCACCATGTTCTGAATGTTGGCCAGCAGGTTGTAGTTGTAATTGTATTGTTCGACGGAAGGCGAAGCATACAGCCACGGCAGAACCGCAAAGGCATATAGATATGTCCACCAGACGAACAAGAGCACCAAATCCAGATATCCGAAGCGCAACTGGATTTCTCCGCGTCGAAGATGCGGACGCAACGCCAAAGCCGCCATCATCGGAATCCCGCGCAGAAAGAAGACGATGTCTCCTCCGTTTAAATCGGGGACGGATTTGTGAATGTAGACTTCATAATAGGTCCACTGGAACTGGCCGATCATCCAAAGCGTGCAGCTCATGGCGATCAGCATCCAGAAGAGGTTCCGCCGCCAGTGCGGAGTCCCTGCATTCAGAAGCAGGCCGGCATTGGCTAGGAGTGGCACGAGGCACTGCACGAGATTGCCGAAGGTGCTAAGCGGCTCCGAGCCGGGCTTTAGCGACAGCGACACAGTTGAGTAGATGACAAGGATGAAGAACCAAGTCCCAATCATCCAGGCGATTCTGCGGGAGGAAGACATACTCTAAGTATTTCCAGTGTAGTCGCGCAGGGCGGGATGCGTTCCGGCAATCACTCTGGCTTGGCCTAAAGATAAACGAAGGACGAGCGGCAACCACTCGGCGGCGCGACTCGTAACAAACTTGCTGGCGGAGGAGGGGGGATTCGAACCCCCGAGACCCTTTCGAGCCTAACGGTTTTCAAGACCGCCGGTTTCAACCGCTCACCCACCCCTCCGTCTTTGATTTTAACCCACTCCGCATGCTAGAGGGACATTTGTATCCTTGGGGGCGCAGTCCGCCTGAGTCGAAACGCGCACTCGTGAAGTACGGATCTTGAGCTATCGCACGGGTACAAACGATTTTGTAATACGTCCGCAATTCTGAGAGGAGCGTATCTCCTTAAGTTTATAGAGGGTAGCGCCGAATGCTTTATTCACTTAGCGCCCTGCTATATTCGTGCAATTGCATTCTTATGCGAACCATTGACACGTCGCAAGCCGCACCGTAGCATCGCTTTCACCGGCCGCAATTCTTGCTCACGAGCGCGCCGGAAGAAAGGCCTCTCATGAGCCTTCGCGACTTCATCACCAAGCAGTTTATCGATGTTATCGAGTGGGTTGAGCCGGAGGAAGGCATCCTGGCCTACCGCTACCCCATGCAGGATCGCGAGATCCAGAACGGCGGCAAACTGACCGTCCGCGATTCGCAAGCCGCGATTTTTGTGAATGAAGGGAAAGTTGCGGACATCTTTGGACCGGGACTCTATACGCTGACGACGCAAACGCTCCCCATCCTGACTTATCTAAGGAACTGGGACAAAGCGTTCAAGTCCCCTTTCAAGTCCGACGTGTATTTTTTCTCGGCGCGAATTCAGACCGACCAGCACTGGGGCACGCAGAATCCCATCTCCATTCGCGACAAGGAATTCGGCGCGATCCGTCTTCGCGGCTTCGGAATTTACTCGTATCACTTGAGCGATGCGAAGTCGTTCTACAGCAAGATCAGCGGTACCCGCGACCTTTATCGCGTCGCGGATCTTGAAGGCCAGTTGCGCAACACCATTGTCGCCAAGATGACCGATGCGTTCGCCGCCAGCCAGGTGCCGTTCCTGGATATGGCCGCAAACCAAGGCGCACTTGCCGAAAAAATAAGCGAACAACTGAAACCGGCCTTCACGGAATATGGACTCACCCTGGACACCTTTGTGGTCGAAAACCTTTCGCTGCCGGACGAATTGCAGAAAGTGCTCGACCAGCGCATCAGCATGAACGTGCTCGGCGACATGGGCAAGTTCACGCAATATCAGGTGGCGCAGGCCATCCCCATCGCCGCCGCGAATGAAGGCGGAGGCGCGGTGGGAATGGGTGCAGGTCTCGGCGCGGGCGTGGCCATGGGCCAGGCTATGATGGACGCCGTGAAGAAATCGACTTCGGCGCCCGCTGCGGCCGGAGCTCCAGCCGCCGAAACCAAATTCTGCAGCGAATGTGGCAAGCCCATCCCGCGCAGCGCCAAATTCTGTCCGGAATGCGGAAAGCCCCAGGTGTAGTGTCACCGCCTGCCATGAGCGGAATCGAGTGGGTTGTCGAAGCCTTCGGATGCTCGTCGCAGTCGCTGCGCGACACTGCTGTCTTGCAGGGTTTGTTCAGCAACATCATCCGGGAGATGAAGCTCCGGCCCGTCGGCGAAACGCAGTGGCATCAGTTTCCCGTCACCGGAGGGATCACCGGCCTTTGCCTTCTCGCGGAGTCCCACCTCACGTGTCACACCTTTCCGGAGCACGGCTCGCTTTGTTTGAATCTTTTCTGCTGTGTTCCGCGCTCTGAATGGGATTTCGAAACTGTTCTGCGGCAACTCTTTGATGCGGATTCCGTTGCGGTCCGCCGGCTGCAGAGGCCTTACGAATCTAAATTGAAGCAGGTTGCCGGTGACTGAGGCGAAACCTCTTTCCGCGAGTCAGGTTGGCCATTCGCGATGACTCAGCCCGTTGCCAACTGTCCGAACTGTGGCGCCAAGATCGTTTTTCGCTGGTCCAGCAGCGTGCAGACCGTTTGCGAATTTTGCAAGAGCATCCTCGTCCGCACGGATGTGGACCTGAAAAAAGTCGGCCAGGTCGCCGATCTCCCGCCAGACAGCTCCCCCGTTCAGATCAATACCGAAGGCAAGTACGGCAACAAAACGTTCGTTGTGGTTGGCCGCATCCTTTATGAGTACGATCAAGGCGGCTGGAACGAGTGGCACGTCATGATGAACGACGGCACGAGCGCATGGCTCTCCGACGCGCAAAGTGAGTACGCGCTGTCTTTGTCTTCGAAGGCGCAGAACCTTCCGGCTGTCGCCCAGGTCCACGTTGGCCAGCAATTCACCTGGAGTGACCAGCGCTACACCGTAAGCGTCATCACGCCCGCACATTACCGCGGCGTCGAAGGCGAATTGCCGTTTCAGTATTGGGACAAGACGGACGTCACCTTCGTCGATCTGCGCACGGAATCCGGAAAATTCGCCACGCTCGATTACAGCGACCCCGAGCCAGCTCTGTATCTCGGTGAATTTGTGGAATTCGACGATCTGAAAATGAAAAATCTGCGCAGTTTCGAGGGCTGGTGATGGGCGCGGGCGCTCCGCCACTCTCCGGGCCTCCAAAGCCGCAAGCGAAGGCGCTGAATTGTCTGAAGTGCGGCGCGGCCATCACGCTGCGTTCGTTCGGGCAGGCCGAAACGGTCGTTTGCGGAAGCTGCCATTGCATCCTCGACGCCAAAGATCCCAACCTTGCCATCCTCCAGCAATTCGAAATTAAGACGAGTGACATAAAGCCCCTCATTCCGCTGGGAACGCGCGGCAAGCTTCGCGGCACGGACTACGAAGTCATCGGGTTTCAACGGCGCAGCACCAAGGTCGACGAAATCACCTACTACTGGCACGAATACGTGCTGTTCAATCCTTACAAAGGCATTCGCTACCTCAGCGAATACAACGGTCATTGGAATGACATCAGTATTTGCAAACAGCTTCCGACGAGCGAGGGAACGTCAGCCAGTTACCTTGGAGAGATCTACAAACACTTCCAGACGTGCGATGCCAGCACCGACTTCGTTCTCGGTGAATTTCCCTGGCAGGTTCGTGTGGGCGAGCATGCCGCGGTCACCGATTTCGTCCACCCACCTCGCGTCCTTTCCACCGAAAAAATGGACAAGGAAGTCACCTGGTCCATCGGCGAGTACATGTACGGCCGGGAGGTCTGGGATGTCTTCAAGCTTCCTGGCGCACCCCCCGAACCGAAGGGCGTCTACGAAAATCAGCCTTCGCCTGTCACCATCAACGTTGCCGGAATCTGGGCGACATTTGCAGCCTTCGCAGTCTTCCTACTGGTGCTCATGGCCGGTTTCGATATGCGCGCGAAAAAAACGCCGGTCCTTCATGAGACCTATCAATACAATCGCGCCGAATCGAGAGGTGAAACCTCTTTCGTCACCGATGTTTTCGAGCTTGCCGGCCACACTTCAACCGTGGAAGTGAAGACCTTCGCCCCCGTCAGCAACCATTGGATTTATTTGAACTATGCGCTTATCAATCAGGACAGTGGACAGGCCTGGGACTTCGGCCGCGAAGTGAGCTACTACTCCGGCTACGACAGCGACGGTTCCTGGAGCGAAGGCAAACGGAATGACGCTGTTGTGATCCCGAGCGTCCCTCCCGGCCATTACTATCTGCGCATCGAGCCGGAGGCCGATCCTTCGCTTCCCAGCATTCCGTACACGGTCGATGTCACCCATGACGTCCCCGTCTTCGGAATCTATGGCATCGCCTTTCTCGCTTTGCTCGTGCCGGTAGTCATCATTTCCTTTCGTGCCTACACTTTTGAGCGGTCCCGCTGGTCCGAAAGCGATCACCCGCCCATGGAACTTTCCAATATGTCCAGCAGTTCGGGAGACGACGAATAATGTTCCGAAGATTCTATCTTCTCTATGGGTTCCTGACTCTCGGT
>Ga0209625_1000116_pt1 | contig 18955 bp, 13 predicted proteins | sample JacPin_JW_Ref_M2_FD_187960 | JGI IMG/M metagenome (GOLD analysis project Ga0209625, IMG submission 187960) | Forest soil microbial communities from Algoma, Ontario, Canada - Jack Pine, Ontario site 1_JW_Ref_M2 (SPAdes) (version 2) | ecosystem: Environmental > Terrestrial > Soil > Boreal...
ATCGTCTGTGAATTGCAAGTTGGCCTGACGCTCTCCTGTACCGCTAGGAGTAAACGTGACCGACACGCTGCAAGTAGCGTTGACGGCAACAGCAGTGCAATTGTTGGATGCGATTCCAAAATCCGTGGAATTGGGGCCCGTCACGGTAACGCTGCTGATATTCAGAGTTGCGCCGCCGGTGTTCGTGACGGTAATAGAAATTGGCGCAGTGGAAGTTCCGGTGACGACATCCGGGAAGTCGATGGGACTGGCCGGTGAAAAGCCGACTACAGGTGTTGGGCCCAGCGTCCAGGTCAAAATGTCTTGCGTTGCGGTTACGCCGCCGGTACCGCCGGTGAACCCTGCATAGGCCGTGGTAGCGCCAATCGTCGTGGGAATGTCGATTGTCCAGGTGTGGGTAAACATGGCCTTGGTCACCGTGTCGGTGATGGTCATCGCCAGAGACCCGCCGCCATAGGTCATGTGCACGTCGAAGAGATCGCCGCTGTGTATATCTATGCCGGATCCGGTCATGTCGACAGATGGTATCGTTGGTGAAGCGCCGTTTATGTAGAGTCCGGTTGAGTCACTTCCCTCACCAAAGTTATCGTACAAGTCGAATTTCACGGCCACGCTGTTCGGAATTCCTCCGGTGCCGGTCGAACTGTCGAGACCATAACCCAGCGGCCCGCCAGCCACTCCCAATGCCGCGGTGGAGTTAGCTTGAAGCGCGAACGTAAAGCCATCGGCGGTGGTTCCAGGAGTTATTTGAAAGGTGAAATCGGTAACGAAGTTTTGGACGTTCACGCGCGTGGCGTACCATGCGCTGGAAGCCTCAAACTGGTGGCCGTCGGTCAACTCCAGAAGCGATCCATTCAGCTGCGCATTGCCGTTCATCACCATGGCTCCTGCGGTGAAGCCGGTTTCAAGTTTGACGGTGTTGCCCAAATTTTGCGTAACGGTAAAACCGTTGATCATTGTTGCGCTTTGACCGTCTGCGTTGGTGACGCTTACGTTGTGCCCACCAAGTGTCGCGTTCGCAGAAACGTTTAGATTTACGTTGATCTGCGTGGGAGAAACAAATGTGCAAGTGTTCTCGGAGCCACCGAAATCAGTGTTGAAATTGCAGATGGGGGCCGGCTGGAAATTGGTTCCCGTCAAAGTTATGGTGGCGTTGGTCGTGCCTTGAAATTCGGCATTGGGGGTGACAGCGGTTAGCGTAGGCGCGGGAAGCGCGGTTCCAGCCACCACTGAAAATCCGCCGGCCAGTGTGGCGGTTTGGGTATCGGTGTCGGTAACCACTATGTTGCGCGGTCCAACTGCTGCGGTGGCCAATATGTCCACGTTGGCGGTGAGCTGAGTAGCGGAATTAAAGGTACAGGAGTTGACGTCAATTCCCGCACCAAAACTACAAATGGGGCTCGCCAAGAAATTGGTCCCAGTGAGAACCACGTTAAGATTCGTTTGAGCTTGCGCGCCCGTATTTGGAGCGGCGCTAGCTAGCGTTGGGGCTGGAGAAGTCGCGGTTACAGTAATCGTGCGGACGGGCGGATTGGGGTCAGTTATGCCGAGGCTGTCAGTGACTGTAAGTGTCGCTTGGTAGGTACCAGGAGTGGCAAATGTCACTGCACCGGGATTTTGCATAGCACTTTTCGCTGGCGAACCACCTCGAATCGACCATGAATATCCGGTGATCGTGTTCCCACCGGTGGCCGCACCACTTCCTGCGAACGTGACCGATTGTCCCTGAGGAATCGAGACGTCTGTGGCTGGCGTGGTAATCGTTCCCGTAGGGGGAACATCGGTTGGCGCGGTGGAAACCTGTACAAATTTTGCGACCGACGGGACGCCTGCATTGTTGATCAAGAACAACATGTAATAGCCGGGAGGCGCGATATTGCCATTCGGGGGTCCGGTCACCGTCAAGACGCCGCTTCCGGCAGCAAAACCGAGTCCCACAAGGCGCTGATCCATATTGAAGGCGTGCGTCACCGCACCATCTTTCACTAACACGGCGGAAGCGATGTTTGCGGCATCTGGGGTCTGCACCTGAAAAGTGGCGCCGTAACCGATTACGGATGGAGCGGTCGTAATCGCAGGGCGCGTCGCGAGAGTGCCGTTGGGATTAAAGAGATAGGCCGGCGAATAAATCTCGACACTGGGTTCATACGTTCCGCGTGTTGGATTTCCACCTGCAACCCACACGGTGGCGTCCGGCAGGAGCAAGGAGACTGAGTGATAAAGCCGAGGAATTCCTGGCGGGGTAGTAGTAGCATTCCCGTCCGAACCAGCAGAACCCATGGTATTGGTAGCGGGGTCATACAGATCCGCTTGGTAGGACGCGGTAGTTTTGTCCTCATCATTCACCGAGCCGCCCACGGTGAGGATTTTACCGTTGGGCAAAATCGTGGCGTTCATCTCGATGCGCGGGGCGGACATGTCCGGGCCGGAGGCCCAGGCCGGAGTGGCGGCAGAAAGATCGATAATCTCCGTCGTGGCGGTGGCGGGATTGCCTCCCCCAAAAATCATTACCTTCGGTACGTAATTCGGAGGGGTCAACGGGAGCAGGACTGACGAGCCATACGTTCGCGTTCCACCATATTTGGTGGTGGCAATGACGCCGGACCAGGTGCTGGTCGAGGGGTCAAAAGTGCGGGATTGCGTGGTGGAACCGGAATAAAAAACCTTACCGTTTGGCAAAACATGCATGCGCGGATAGAGAGGCGGGATCCATGGGGCAGTGACCGCCGCCGCCCATCCGCCACCTACGGTGTAAATTTCCGTTTGGGAATTCGTGGATCCGTTTTCATCCAGTCCTGAAAATATAAGCACTCGCCCGTCACCGAGAACAGTGCTTGTTGGATACCAGCGGCCGTGCGCCATATCCTCCATATCGGTGTATTTATCTGTCGTCGGGTTGTAAATGGATGTGCGGTTCCAGCCAAAGAACGGGTCGTACTGGAGGTTGCCGCCCATGATGAAGGGCCGGCCATCGGTTAACACGATCATTCCATTGCAAAACATGTCCCAGCTTTGGGTCTGCGTCGTTATGGTGTTCGTCGAGGGATCCCACACCCCAACGTTATAAATGGTTTGCGCTGGATAATTTCCGGAGCCAGAGACGACCAAAATTTTGCCGTTGGATAAGAGCGCAGTGTGTATAGGATTGATGGGCATCTGCGTCGACACCGTTTGCCATGTACCTATCACATTCGCTTGGCCGTTTGCTGCGGGTGCGTAGAAGGCGGCAATCAGTGCCAAAGCGGCAACCATGAGTGATGCAAGCTTATGAAACGGTTTACCGCACAATTCCGAGCCGCGCACTGTCGGGTGAATAGCGGGTTGAGGGGTAGCCTTGCGGCTGGGGTAATACATCAGCAATGCCTCCTTGGTTCAACAGTCGGCGACGCGGGCCGAGTCTCAAAAAGATACATACTGCTCCGTCCGAAGAACTGGAGCCGGTTACTGCTATTACTGCACCCTCATGACCACGGTAAGTCGTTTATCTCCAATGACTGGCACTCGAGGGTTATCTAGCCGTTTTCCAGCTTACGGAAAACGCCATGCCCCCGGGCTCCAGGACTGCTTTCTCACAATATATTAGGTATGTATAAGGATAACGATCCGTGAGGGCTCGGCCTGAAAAAAAGTGACCACCGTGTCGAGTAAGTGATGGGTTTGTAACCAAGCGCAGACTGAACGCGGAAAGAATCGAAGTGGGAACTTCGTGAAAATCGTGACTTACGCGGGCAAACTACAAAGCGAAGTTGCGGGGCTGTAGCTCAGATGGATAGAGCATCGGTTTCCTAAACCCAAATACTTTTCTGATCCGTTTGGAAAATTTTGGACTTTACTATATTCCTCAACATTTACAATACGATGGAGTTGATCCTTTCGTCGTCGTTCTGCACGGTTGTGAACCGACAACTACTACGAATTTACTACAGTGATCTGCCTCGCCTCCGATCTTTCGGGATAAACCGTTGCTCAGGGACGGAAAAAACTTTTACCCAATCGATCTATCTCTTCTAGCTGAAAAATTCGAAAGTGGACCGTTTTGGAGAGTTAATGCCTATATGAGTCCTCCCGTTCGTGAGCGGATAGCAATGGGGGTGGCCAACGGTATTCACCGATGCGGCCACGGCTCATTTTGGAATTTCTTGTCTTGGACGAATTGCACACAGCGAGAAAACTTAAACTTCAATCTGAAACCGCACCCTTTGGGAAAGCCAATTCCAAAGGGTGCGTTACCTAGCACTGTCTTGCGGCTCAGTTTGTAGCGGGTCCACCACCCTTGCCGGTCATAGCATTCTCGCTATGAGGGTCCATCACGGAGTAGCTGAATGCGTCGTCCTTTCGGATGAGGAGCGTCAGGAATCCTTTTGCCGGAAGGAGAAGATCGATGCTGCCGCCAGCATTCGGGTCGGTATCTGGCTTATAGAACCTGATGCGATACTCGACTGGATCATCGTTTTGGAAGAGAATCCGGCCGGCGTTGGGTGTTACCTCGACCTTGCCGTGAGGTTTTGGGGTCTGACCGGTGATGGTGATGGTTGAAAACTGAGGTAATACCTTTGCTTCTGTCGTTGCTGAAGTACCCATGAGTTGTGTTCTCCTTAAGAATTATTGTGTGGAAGTGGATTGCTTTACGTGGGCCCGAAAAGCGGGATCCGCCAGAAGCGCGCGTAAGGCGGGCTGGCGTTGAAGGTCGTCCACCGAGTAGCCACGGTCGAGGCTTTGCACGGCGTATTGAATGGCGAGCTTACGGTCGCCGAGGTTCTCGTAAGTTTCGGCGATGTCAGAAAGTATCCATGGGTCGTTAGGAGCCAGAGCCAGGGCAGCCTTGGCGTGGGAGATGGCTAATTCGCGCGACTTGTCTTCCGCATAGAGCATGCTGAGCATGGATTGGGCTCGCTCGTCTCGCGGATTGACAGAAACGTATTGCCCGAGAAGAGTGACAACTTTCTCGCGCGCACGAAGCATGTTTTGGTCGTCCTTGAGCCAGGTATAAGCGAGCTGGAGATTGGACCAAACGCGCCAGTCGCGGTCGTTGAGTTCGATAGCCTTGCGGGTGGGTGCAATTGAGTCTTGGTAGCGTTTCTGTTGAATGTACAACCAGCCGAGATTCATGTAGGCCTGATAGTTGGGAGCCAGCTGAATGGACTTCTGAAGGGCCGCTTCGGCCGCGGAAGCGGATTGGGAGTCTTGCAACTCCATGTATTCGACGCCGAGATCGCTGTAGGCCTCGGGGTTGTCCGGAGTAAGTTCGATGATGCGGCGATACTGGGCGATGGAGTCCTGCACGCGTTTTTGCCGGCCGTAAAATTCGGCGAGAGCGCGGTATCCCTCCCAGTAGTCGGGGCGAAGGGCGATAGCGCGTTTGTAGGTGGCTTCGGCATCGGGAATGCGGGTCATGCGCTCGTACACGCCGGCCATGCCGATCATAGCGTCAGCGTCACGCGGATTGATGTCCAGCACCTGCTGAAATTCTTGAACAGCCAGATCATTTTCTCCGAGCTTCGAGCGAAGATGACCGAGGGTGGTGTGGACGACCGGAAGACGCTTATCAAGCTCGAGGGCCGTGCGGCAATTTGCGAGAGATTGCTCGACAGAAGCGGGGTTACGGTCCATCAGGAATTTCAAGCGGTAGGCTTCGCCAAGGGCCGCATAACCGAGCGCAAAGCGAGGGTTTTGCTGAACGGCGGATTTGAGCTCGGTAATGGCGAGATCCGGGTTGCCGGGCTTATCGTAACGTTGCAAGTATCCAAGGGCCTTGAGATAAGCCTCGTAAGCGCCGGGAACTTTGCCTGCAGCGGAATTCGAAACGCCTGAGGTGTTGACTTTCATCATGCCAGCCAGATGGACGACGGCTTGATTCTGCAAGGCGGCCAGATTACCGGACGGATCATCCAGCTCGGCCGAGCCGATCTGGCGCAGACGTTTCGAATCAATCAAAACGACCGTTAAAGAAACGTCCGAACCTTTACGCGCGACGTTGCCTTGCACGACCATGGTGGCTCCCAGGTCTCGAAAAGCGGCAGAAGGATCGCTCACGTTCCGGCTGCGCACGACGCTGGCCGGAACGACCCAAAGAGAGCCCTGAGCGGCTTCAAGATTGGAAAGCTCGTTGGTCAGCGAATCCATCAAACCTTCGGCGACGGGCTGATAGCCGGGATCATTGCCGGAATTTGTGAACGGCAAGACCGCGATATGTTTTTCACTGCTGGCATAGACGAGTGCCGCGAAGCGTTCGCGGACCGGAGGGAGTAAAAAAAGGACTACGCCGGCCAAGACTAGCCCGACTGATCCCACGCTGAGCCATCTGACTTTCTTCGAGCTGCCGGTGGTCCAGGTCGGAGTCGAAGCATGCTGCATGTACTGCTTCAGCTCACGCGGGGTGATGGCGTTAGAGCCAGTGGGTTCCGTTGCGGCCGGGTGCGAAATGATTTCCACGCGCGCTGCTTCAAGGTCGCGGAGCATCTCGTTGGCGCGGGCGTAGCGATTCTCCGGCTTCTTCGAGAGAGCCCGATAGAGGATGGGTTGCAGCGGCGCGGGGACCGCGTCCAGGGCGGCTGGCGGCTGATTGAGGATAGCTAAGGTCATCGCGGCGGTGCTGGGGCGTATAAAAGGATGGCTGCCGGTAATCATCTGAACGATGATGACTGCGAGAGCCCAGATGTCGGAGCGCTGGTCGATGGATTGACCGAGGATTTGTTCCGGCGCCATGTAGGGCAATGTGCCAGTTGCGGAGACGCTTTGCGTAGCGCTCATGCTGGCAACCCCGCGGGCGAGCCCGAAATCGACAATCTTTGCGATATTTGCGCTGGTAACGATGATGTTCGAAGGCTTGATGTCGCGGTGCACGATGTTGTGGGCGTGAGCGGCGCTAAGGCCCGAGGCGATCTGGATAGCGAGGTCCAGCGATTCGCGCACCGGAATTACGCCGCGTGAGATCTTGTGGGCGAGAGTCTCGCCGTCGCAGTACTGCATGACGATGAAAAGTTGACCGTCATCGGATTCTTCGAGGCCGTGGATAACGCCAATGTTGGGATGATCGAGAGCGGAAGCGGCACGCGCTTCGCGAAGGAGGTTTCGCTTGTCTTCGTCGCTGACGGCAACCCCTTCGGGCAGGAATTTCAAAGCGACGGTGCGTTCGAGCTTGGTGTCGAGCGCTTTGTAAACGATGCCCATACCACCAGCACCGAGCTTCTCGGTGATGCGGTAATGCGAGATCGTTTGCTCGACCATGGGACGAATACCGAAGGTTAGGGGGATTGTAGGTTTAGCGGAGGGGTAAGTCAATTTGCATTAGTGTCCAAATTTGATGCAATTGGGCCTTTGGATTCCACAAGGGGCGGTGGGCCGATTGGGCGATGTGGCTGGTGCAAATCTACAGATCGACTGCGATGAGAGGGCACGATATATCGTGCCCCTACAGGTGACGGGAAAAGAATTATTTGCCGCGGAAGAGGAAGAAGAATTTGATGACGAGGATGATGACTACGGCGAGTTCGAGGACGAAGCTGCGGGTTTGATTGAACTGGTCGACCATGAAAAGAATTGAGGCTATAGAACGCGAGATGGAAATCGAAAATGAGGCTAAGCGAGCCGCAGAATCAGCCGCAGCAGCGCATATCGCAGCGATTGAAGCGGAGCAACGTGAATCTGAGGCGGGCTTGCGGGCACGAATGGAAGAGGTAGGAGGGAAGAGAATCGCCGCTGAACAAAAAGAAGCCACGCTGGCGTTGCAGTTAGATGAATTGCGCAGAGTTAATGAAGCCGAAGTTGCCAAGGTAAAGGAAGAGGCGGCAAACGAGGTCATGCATATTCGCCAAATCGCCACGGAGGCGGCAGAGACGCGGTTCCGTGACGCACTCGCAGCCCAAGAGAATGCTCTGGCGAAGGCCGACGAAAAGGCGCGCCAGGCCGAGTCCAAGGTAGTTGCGCTTACGGATCAGCACACATTGGCAATGGAAAGGAATTTGAACACACAGCGCGAAATACTGGAAAAAGCTAGGGAGGATGCGGTCAATGTCGAAAAAGCGAGGGCCTTCGAGGAGATCCAGAGACTTTCTACGAAAGCGAACGATCTGCAGCGAGCAATTGACAATAAAAGCGCAGAAGAACTTGGCGAAGGCGCGGAGATCAGCGTGTTCGAAGCGCTTAAGACGGAGTTTCCGGATGATAAAATTTTTCGCATTCCTAAGGGCCAACCAGGGGCAGACCTCCACCAAGTTGTGATGCTTCGCGGAAAAGAATGTGGAAGCATCCTTTACGATTCAAAAAACCACAATCAATTTCACAATGAGCATGTCGCTAAGCTCAAAGCGGATCAACTGGCCGCCGGCGCAGACCATGCAATGCTCTCCACGCACAAAATCGTCCGACAGCATTTGTTACGGATGCACACACTTCGCTTAAGCGATATCGAACGCCAGAGCAAAACAGACGCGCTTTACGAGTTCATTATCTCCGAGCGCTGTTCATTGCTTCTTGCCCGCATCGACGAACGCGCAAATGATCTTCTTGACCAACAATGGAAAGAAATCAGGTGGCATCAGACCAACTGGAGCAAACAAGGCGAAGCTATCCGAGGGATTCAAAAGGCGAGAGTTGACTTTGAAAACCAGATTAACTCGATAATCGGTACGTCCGGGACCGATAGCGCAATTCTTGAGGGGGGCATAGCATGATTACGCGTATGCCTGTGCAGGCTCATTCAAATATTATCGAATTGCAAGAGCGCCGGGTCGACCGCACGATCTTGCTTACATATCGCACCAAGCTGAATTTGGATGACGTGATCCCCAATCCTAACCAACCCCGGCTTGGCCCGAAAGAGGACGATGAACTTCAACGACAGATCGAAGCAAATGGAGGACTGTTCGAACCTCTCCTAGTTGAACCACATTCTGAGGTACCTGGGAAATACTTAATCATTGACGGTGACCGGCGGTGGACGAATTCTCGAATTCTCGTGGAGCAAGGGCGGGAACAATACCGCCAAATTCCTGTGGAAGTTACCGATCGGTCGCTCTCAGAAGACGAGAGGCTGCGAGTTTGGATATATATCCATCGTCAGCGGAAGGAATGGGATGCCAGGGAAAAAGAAATGGTCGCCTACCGCTTGGTCGACTTGGTTGGACGGGCCAGCGCTGCCAACATCTTAGGCCTCACGGTCCGTGAACTCGATAAGCTCGTCGAGGTTTACGAGGTTCGGGAAGGTTTACCTCTCCGCGTGATCCCAGTGCCGCTATTACTTGGGCGCGGGAGTTGATGGGCGTAAGCAAGAAATTCCTGGTTCCGACGGTGATCGACGCGGTGGTCAAGAAGGTGAATGAAAAACGGATAACCAACTCTTAAGGCCCTCCGGAAACTCAGAACCATCCTTCCCGATCCGCTGGCACGGGCTCACTTTCTCAGCGATTCAGGCGACCTTGAATCTGCTCAACTCCGAATTCGTCAGATTGAGAAAAGAAATGAAGATCATCCTCTGAGTGAATTGGGGGCCGCAGTTAATGCGATGAAGAGCGTGCCTTGGACCAAGTTGCAGGAGCTAAGAGGCGACGAAATGACGTTGAAAAAGCTCGATGAAGCCGAAAACTTGTTGAGGTCGCTTCGAAAGGCCCTAACGTCTGAATAAATGTATGGAGCACAGGGAACGGTGGCGATACATCCCGACAAGTAGTCTTGCATTACCAATTTTCTCAGGGGGGTGTATATCGCCGAAGTCAAATCGCCGGGGATTCGGTTCTCGGATTTACATCTACCAGGAAGCGGGGCAGCGTCCCAATGAACGTGTTAACCGCATCAGCGGTTTCGCTCCCGCATTCGTCGAAATACTACATTTTTACTACAATGCGCGTTTTTTGGGGCTTTTGAAGCTTTACGCATTCCCGCGAAAACAATATAAAATAGGGGCTTATAACTCGCCGGGGCTGTAGCTCAGATGGATAGAGCATCGGTTTCCTAAACCGGTTGTCGCGAGTTCGAATCTCGCCAGCCCCACCATTCCTAATAAATTTTTAGTACGCAGCGCGGGCATTTGGATTTGCCGCGCCGCGTACTGACGATCATTCGATATTCCTAGCGCCGCGAGCGTCTAGCGAATTCATGCGCTAAGCGGCGCACTGTTTTTTGTCTATTGCTTGTCGTAGACGGTCACAGAGTTCTTGGTGGGATCCGCCACGCCGGTGCCAGTCAAGGTTGTAACTTTCCCATCTTTGGAAACCATTACCTTCGTGGTGCCCACGACCTGACCGCCCTTCTTCAAGACCGCTTCGTAGTTATAGTCGTTAACTCGCTTGATGGCGATCATGTCCGCGTCATAAGGCGCATTTCCAGTGATTGGATAGTCCTTGCCGTCATATTTCACGGTGAAGGTAAACGAAATCGAACTCCCATCAGCTGCGGTTCCCGAGTTGACGTATTTCACGGCATCGCCATCAGCGGCGACGCTGCGCGTCAATTCTTTTGGAGCAGGCATGCCGGTATATTTAGATTTGGCGAGGTTAAGTTTCCATGTCCCGAACAGTGGGTGGTCTTTCGCAAAGAGCTGGGTGGTCGCCATGGCTACCAACAACACAACAGCGACATAGCCTATTGCACGCTTCATAGTAATCTCCTTAAATTTTATTAATTCAGCCTGATCGCTCACACGCGAGGTGAGCGTCCTTAGTTTGAGCACGGAAAATTCCTGGCGGCAAAGTACGCTGGCGTACACTCAGTGTCAACACGTTTTGTTCAAACAGCACGATCTGGACCTTTGTGTTTCGTTACGGGAGTGGCGCAGTCTGGCAAATTTCTCTGGAAGGCGCGCTTTCCTGGCCCTTGGAATCGATGGTGGTAACCGCGTAACAATATCTCTCTCCGCCCTGCACGGCGGGATCTTCATAGCTATTGGTATTCACCGTTCCCACTTTTGTAAACGTTTCGATCCTATATGGCCGGCGATAAACGTTATAACTAACGGCGTGCGGGGCTTTTTCCCAATTGATGGTAAGTTTGTGCGGCTTGGGAGTTTCCGCAGGCTGCTGGCTTCGGGTGGGATGTAAATACAAAATTAAAGCGAGTGAACTTACGGCTGTCAGCAATGCAATTGTCCAGCGTCTAAGATTTATCATTCGCGTCCGCGCTATCAGTTCGTCGCAACCCGATAATAAGCCAATTCGCCAGCATGATGCTGCGTCTGGATGATAAACGACCGCTCTTTAGGCGTTCCGTCACGAAACTCACAAATCTCTGGCATAGCGAAGCGCACTGACCAACTGGCGACGACAAACCAGCCGGCCTCATTTGGCGATGGGGCAATCATCCAAGTAACGGCGAATCCCCGCTGCAAAGGGCCGTGCTAAAGTACACTTTCGCCCTCTAATTCTCCGAAGATGATAGAAGCACAAAAAATCGGCCGTTACGAAATTGTTGAAGAAAAGGGCCGCGGGGCCATGGGCGCGGTGTACATCGCGCGTGATCCGGCCATGGACCGCATCGTGGCGCTGAAAACGATTCACTCACTCGCACTGAACGGACCGCAAGCCAATGAATTCCGCGAGCGCTTTTATCGTGAAGCACGCGCCGCCGGCGGACTCTCGCATCCAGGTATCGTGACCATATTTGACGTTGGCGAACAAGATGGCGTGCCGTACCTGGTAATGGAATTTATCGAGGGGCGCACGCTGGCGGAGGCCGCAAAAAATGGCCAGCGATTTACCTTTGAACGTGTCTGCGAGATTGGGCAGCAAGTCGCGGAAGCGCTCGCGTATGCGCATAAACACGGCGTTGTTCATCGCGACATCAAGCCCGCCAACATATTGCTAACCTCGCAGGAAAAGTATGGCGTCGAGCGCCCCAAGATCACCGACTTCGGCGTCGCCAAACTCGGCACCGCGCAACTCACTTCCACCGGGCAAATTCTTGGGAGTCCAGCTTTCATGCCGCCGGAGCAATTTACGGGCGCACCCATTGATGGACGCAGCGACCTATTTTCTTTAGGTGTCATTTTGTATTGGATGGCCACCGGAGAGTACGCCTTCACAGGCGAAACGATCACCGCTATTTCTTACAAGGTGGTGAACACCGAACCAGTCCCACCTCGAAAGTTGAATCCCGCCGTGCCTTTCAACTTCGACCAAATTATTTTGAAGTGTCTGGCCAAGGCGCCCTCCGACCGTTACGCCACAGGAGAAGATCTCGCGCACGACCTCGCGACGCTGCGAGTCGGGCGCTCGCCTGGGGAATTGCAGGCACCCGTCCCAATATCAACTGGCGGAAACTCCGGCGGACTGACGGACGTCACTCTGGATTCTGATCCCGACATCATCGCGCCAGCCAGTCACGGGGCGCAGCAGGCGGACAAAAACTCGAGACTGCCTGTCGCTGTGCCTACGAAAACGCGCACTCGCTGGATCGGAACGACCATCGGTGTGATTTTTGCCGCGCTGCTCCTGGCAGGTAGTTGGTACGGCTATGCGAACCGCGAACGTATCGCGGCAATTCTCGATCCCAATTCGGGGCCAGAACCTGTAACTGAGACAGACAACTCTGAACCCACACCCAAAACCGATAGAAACGCGACGGCTCCGAATCGGCAGCCGCGAAAAGATAATTCGAATAAGCAACCGGCCAAGAGCGGCGCCGCCAAGACAACGTCTCCGAGGACAAGCGTGGCGGCTCTGCCTCCTCCGCCGCGCGTGGACTTCGATCCGAAACAGTTAGACCCCAACGCCAACGCGAAGTTAAAAATTGAAGCCGATCACTTTCCTGCCAATGTGGCCTTTACAGTGGAAATGGGCGGGAAAGTTTATTTTGAACGCGGCGGAAACAACAACCAGCAGTTGTTTGAAGACCTCTACGTGCCGCCGGGAGTTACCGAGTTTCGCGTGATAGCCGGGGAGGGCGCGAATCGAAAAACTTCCAACATTGTCAGCGCCGAATTTAAACCCAAGAAAAAGAAAACCCTGCGCCTCGAATTGCGCACCCAGGGCCAGAAAAATACGTCAGAAGTGCCGTCAGGGGTTTATACCGATTCGCAAATCGTGGTGACCCTCAAGTAAGGCCTCGAATCGCTCGTCTGCCCGAAAAATAAATGTTTCGTAAAAGACATGTTCACATGAGCACGGCGGTACTAAGTATGGTGCGCAGCGACGCGCTTTCGTTCTACGGTAAGGACAGACAGAACGAGATGTGGAAGGAATTCTGGTTAACACTCAAGTGGACCGTAAAGTAGACACTCTTTTGACCAGCTTAATCGCCACGCTGGTAGCCCACGGCGGTCATTCTCCGCGCGTTGATTCTGAAAATCTCGTGCGTCTGCCGGGATTTGACGACCTCATTGCCACATTAAAACTGGTGGCACACATCACCGTTCCCTTTGAACCGGCACGCGAACTTTCCCCTGAGGCGGCCGCGCGTGCAATTCACGAAGCCATGGAAGAAGCCAGTCATGATGCGGTGCGGCTGCTGCTCGGCGCGATTTCGCAATACTCGCCGGAGGAAGGTGAGCTGCCGCAGTTTTATGTGAAGCGTCTTACCGAGAGTCTAATATTTGAATATTTGCTAGCCGAATTCGCGGCGGGTTCGTTGACGCCGGTATTGGTGCGGCCAACGTTTGATGGTCTGGGCGAGGTGTTAGTCGCGGCGGGAAAGTTTCCAAAGGCGCATGGTCCTGGAAGTCAGGCTGTTTCAACTTCCATGATGGGCTCATCATTAGCGACGACGTGGGCTGCGGAAAGTTATCGCGAAAAATTGGTGACGCGGTTCTGGCTGGAGCTCCCGCCGCGCGAAAAGTCCCTGGCGTTACGCGGGCCGGACTTGTGGAGCGTCCCAGTGCCGGCGCTGCGGCAAACGTTAGGAAATCTCGCGAATGCGGGTGCGGATGCGCCGCGCCGCGAAGCACGCCACATCGTTTTGAATTACACCAGACGGCTGGAGCATGAGGATCCACGCGCGCGACAAGCAGTGGCCTCGGGCCTTAATGAATTCTTGCCCATCATCGAATCGTTGTGGCCCAACCAGTTACCCGAAGATTTGAGCAGGGCAGCGCTGGCGGCGCTGCAAATCGAGCGAGAACCGCAAACGGCTGCGGCGCTGGCTACATTTATCGAATCACTGAGCCACATCGCGGTGGTACGCGGAGACTATGACGGCTTCGAAGCAATGCTTTTGGCATTGGAGCAGTCTTCCAATGATTTCGACCACGCCAACCTTTCCGTATTGCCAAAACGTATCTTCACGCAGGAACGCGTGTTCCTGCTCGTGGACGCTGGACTCGCGCACCGCGCACTGGATCCGGTATTGCCCAGATTGCTGGTTCGCGATGCCGACAAATTGCTGGACCGCCTTACGTTTTTGCTGGGCGAAGACCGCGGGGGACGCTTTTTGACGACCATGGCTCGTCTCATTCGAACGATCGGCGTGCCAGTGTTGACAATCCTCGAGACCAGACTTTACGACGCCCGGCCTCAACGCGTATCCGCCGCCATCAAGTTGTTAGCCACCGCGGACCCGGACCGATTGCTGCGCGGTCTCCCACGCGCCTTACCCAGTTGGGAATGGAACATGCAGGATTTGGCGATTAGCGAGCTATCACGTCCGGAAAATATCGCCGACGCGCAGACTGCGGCTTCCGTATTTTCCAGCGTGATGATAAATGCTCATCCACTGGTCGTTCCGATGATGATCGATCAGATCGGACTAAGCGGCGAAAGCTCCGCGATTCCTCAACTGATGGAGATTGCCGCTGGCGAACACACTATCCTGCGCGACCAGTTCGTGCGCATCAAAGCCATTGAAGCGCTTGGTCGGTTAAGAGCCACTGAGTCCATGCAACTGCTGCATCTGCTCGCCGAGCGTCGCAGCGGAATCGCATTCGCCGAACCCTCGGGTTTGCGAGCAGCGGCCCAGGACGCCTTGACTTTGATCGAAGACCGTCCCGCGTCGCCATCCGTCCGTGCCACGTTCGATGTTGCGAACGCGCACGGTGCGGTGTATGCCGTTCCACGACGGTACATGCGCGTGCCCCTGGATGCTCCTCTGCGCGCGCAGGTCAGTGCCAAAGCCGCAGGAGCCAGCACGGCACGAGTGAAAACCATCAGCCTCGGCGGAGCCTACTTGGAAAGTTCAAAGACTCTTTCTGTTGGAGAATCCGTGCAACTCGAAGTACGTTCTGGGTTGGGGAAAAAAATTCATTGCACCGCAATTGTGCGGAACAGCACCCCGGACGGCAACGGCGTGGAATTTGTGCACATGAACGACGAGGACCGCAACAAACTGCGTAAATTGGTCCTGCGCAAAATGCCTGGTTAGGTCTTCCTCTTAGCGCACCAATCGCTGAACTACGAAATCCGCGCCCTCAAATTTTGAAACGCATCCAGTTTCGCGGGGCAAGCTGTGCAAAATGGTACTCGCTTACCTACAGGATATTTGGTAGGGTGATGCCGCAATCACCTTATCGACGTTTTATGGATAAGGAGCGTATTTTGTTTCGTCCCCGGCTAGTGCACCTTCCCTAAGGGTGCTCCAAAAACGAGGTGCTACATGCTGCTGGCTACCGCGGGAATTCTCCTCATCGTCGGGCTTCTGGGATTGGCTGCCTTCCTCTGTGGTAAAGAATGTGGTAAGGAACAGTTAGATGCATTGTTGAATGACGGGCAGGTAATCGGCAGGCCGCCGGCCCGCCGTGCGCACTCAAACTAAGACACTCAGGGCGGCAAAAACATGCGCGCTGAAATGGCCAATTCGCCCGCTCCCCTACGCTGGAGCCGAAACTTTGTTTTAATTTTGCCGCTGTTGTTGGCGCTTATGCTGGGACTGTTCGCGGTCAGCGCCACGCCGCAAGCCGAGCAGTCGATTGCCACTGCCTCTTCCACAAACAAATCGGCAACTAATTTGAACGCCTTGGTTCGCGACATCCTCCAGAACGAACTTCGCGCCCAGGCCGACGATCACCCCTTGTGGTGTTACCGCAAACTTACGGAAAAAGATGGGAAACAGCAATTGTTTGCCGCGTGCCAGACAAACGCGCTGGAGATCGATCGTCTCATGGCCATCAATGGCAAGCCTTTGACCGAGCAACAATGGAAGCAGGAGAATCAGCGCATCGAACGGCTTTTGAACAACCGCTCTCAATTGAAGAAAGAGAAGCAGCAGCAGCGCGAAGACGGGGAACAAGCCACGCTCATGCTGAAAATGGTTCCTGATGCATTTCTGTTCCAGCAGGAAAGCAGCGATGGGAACCGCATCACGCTGCACTTCACTCCCAATCTCGCCTTCCGGCCGTCCGGCGCGTCAGAATCCGTTTTTCACCATATGGAAGGGACTTTGACGCTCGACGTCAAACAAAAACGGCTGGTGGAAATCAGTGGGCGGTTAAATAGTGAAGTCAAATTCGCAGGTGGCCTGCTGGGGCATCTCGATAAAGGCGGCACTTTTTACGTGAAACAACAAGAAGTCGGCCCGGGCTGTTGGGAAATGACCCGCATGGATGTGCAAATGAACGGGAAGGCGCTGTTCTTCAAGACTATCTCGGTACGCACCAAGGAGATTAATACAGATTTTCATGCCGTACCGCCCGCCGCCTCGATTCAACAAGTAGCCGCGCTCACCAACGAAAGCGGCGATAAAAACCAGATGCGCATGCAAAGGTAACGACACCCTATCGGTCTCGTCAGATTCTCCATCTCCTTCTTCTAAATTCCCTTGTTAGTACGCCTGCCTTCCTTTAATTGCGTCAGGACAACCCATCCTTCAATTTAGATGATTGGGAAGCTCCGCATAAGTTACGATGAAGTTTATTCCAGCAAATGGAGTTGTGATGACCGCGGATTCATGGATTATTGTCGTCGGGACAGTGGCCGGATTTTGTACTACCTTCGCGTTCGTACCGCAGCTAATTAAAATCTGGAAGCAGGGTGGGCGCGATTTATCTTACGGGATGCTCGCGCTGTATTTGATTGGAGCAATTCTGTGGTTCATTTATGGAGTTTTGTTGCGCGCCCAAGCGGTGGTCGTCACTAACTTCGCTACAGCGATCGTGATTGCGCTGGCTATCGCCATGAAAGCCTGGACCGCACGACGCGACGATATCAGAGCATCGGTGGTACAGGCCGCTGAACGCCATTAAACAAGGCCATCTAAAGTTGTCCAGCATTTCGTCCACATCCAGACCGAGTCCTAGCTCGCGCAGTTTTTCTGTCCCCGCCATTGCTATAAGATAAGTACATAGGTAACCCGCACGTAACAGGAGAACGAATGACGGTTGTGGCCATCACGTTGGGAATTCTGGTTGTCGTTTTGGTGGTTTGGCTGCTGCTGCACAGCACGCAAGCCGAACGAAAAAGCGCCGTGCTGGAATCGCAAATGACCGAATTGCGCCATGAATTGCAGACCATCGCCACGGCACAAGCGCAAAGCAGCGGGCAAATCTCCGCCATTGGCCAGACCGTGACGCAGCGCCTCGAAAGTGTCACAAAAGCCTTGCAGGACGGGGTGGCCAATTCCGCTACCATCGCGACGCACGGCCAGACCGCCATCGCCACGGAGCTAAAAAACGCGCGTGAACAGATGGGCCAAATTCAGAAACAACTGGGCGAGTTCCATGAGTTGAGCCGCAACGTTTCCTCCGCTACAAAATCGCTCGAAGATATTCTCGGCGGCGCAAAAAGCCGCGGCATCCTCGGCGAAGTAACACTGGAGCGCTTGCTGGAAGACTGCTTGCCACCATCGCAGTTTTCGGCGCAATACCGATTCTCTTCCGGCGAAACCGCCGACGCGGTGATATTCCTACGCGACAGCAAACTGATGTCTATCGATTCCAAATTTCCCCTGGATGCTTTTCGTCGTATCTCCACCGACGGCGATGATGCCAGAAAACAATTCGCAACGGCGGTGAAAGGGCACGTCGATGCCATCGCCAGAAAATATATCGTGCCAGGGGAAGGCACGCTGGATATGGCGCTGATGTTCGTTCCGTCGGAAAGCGTTTATTACGAACTATTGATGCTGACCGACAGCAAAGGCCAGCAACTGGACAGCTATTGCCGCAGCAAAAAAGTCATCGCCGTTTCGCCCAACACGCTTTACGCCCACTTGTGCGTCATCGCCATGGGCTTGCGCGGCATGCAGATCGAAGAAAACGCCACGAGGATTTTCTCAAGCCTGTCCGGCATGCACAAGCAGATGGAAACCTTCACCGATGTTTTCGAAAAGCTGGGCACACACATCAAAAATTCCCAGCAGTGTTACAACGATGCCGACAAGCGCCTGGAGAAAACACAAAATACGCTGGACAATTTGCTGGGCACCAGCTCCACCCAAGCCGCGCTGGAAGTACAAGGCACGCTGGCCCTGCCTGTTGATTCCACCACCGCAGCAAACGCCGCAAAGAAAAGTGCGTAGTTCCACCGCGACAAAGGCCCATTTTGAACCGCTCTCCTTAATTTGATTTGTTTTTAGAGGAATGGCGCCTTAGGGTGCCGGCGGCGACGCGCTCGCCTTGGGATGCACGATCACCGGAACCAAGCGAATCGAAATAAGAAAACTTCCGTGCTTGCGACCAACCACTTCGAAGTGCGCAGCATTTTCTGTTCCGCCGGAGGACAATTTCCGCACCACATCGCCGCCGGTTAATTCAGCAATGTCCGGCGCAAGGTTTTTAGCTTCCAGCGCGATCTTGGCCGGCGTGCCGCGGACGCTGACGGTAAGCTCGCGATGTACACCAGGCGCGAGAGGGGAGGCATCAGCGTGCAACTCCAACTGAAGAAAAGTGGTGTTGAAAGTCGGAAAAGAATTTTTTCCGCAGCTGATTTTGACCGAGGCCGGCCCTGGTTCCAGATCGACGGGCGGCAAAACCACGAGAGACGTTGCCGCGGAGGCCAACACAATGGCCCGCAGGCCACTGATCGTCACAGTATTGGCGTCGGCGTCGCCGCAGAATCCGTGACCGAGAATATCAAAGCGATCGCTAAGCGACGCGATAGAT
>Ga0209625_1000117_pt1 | contig 18884 bp, 20 predicted proteins | sample JacPin_JW_Ref_M2_FD_187960 | JGI IMG/M metagenome (GOLD analysis project Ga0209625, IMG submission 187960) | Forest soil microbial communities from Algoma, Ontario, Canada - Jack Pine, Ontario site 1_JW_Ref_M2 (SPAdes) (version 2) | ecosystem: Environmental > Terrestrial > Soil > Boreal...
GGAAACTTTAGCGCATGAAAATGCGCGGCACGCAGGTCCGCCTCCAGCCGCTCCTGCGCCGGAGCCATCATCGCGCAATGAAACGGCGCCGAGACTGGAAGCATCACCGCGCGCTTTGCTCCGCTCTGTGATGCAATCTCAACCGCGCGTTTCACGGCCGCAGCGCCGCCTGAAATCACAGTCTGTTCCGGCGAATTTAGGTTCGCGGGCGAAACCACATCCCCACCGGCTGCTTTTTTGCACACCTCCGCCACTTCCGACGGAGGAAGGCCCAGGATCGCAGCCATCGCGCCTTCTCCGGCGGGGACCGCTTCCTGCATGTAGCGCCCGCGCCCGCGGACGATTTTCACTGCCTCCGCAAAATCAAGCCCGCCCGCAGCGACCACCGCAGAATATTCGCCGAGGCTGTGCCCCGCAGCGAAATCGGGAGTAATACCGCGCTTCTCGAGCGCGCGATACGCGGCAATCGAAACGGTCAAAATCGCCGGCTGCGTGTTTTCCGTTTGCTTCAGCGCCTCTTCGGTGCCCTCGCAGCAGAGCTTGAAGATCGAAAAGCCGAGTGCGGCGTCCGCCTCGTCGAAAACGGCGCGCGATTCTGGATATTTTTCGGCGAGATCGCGTCCCATGCTGGGATATTGCGACCCCTGTCCGGGAAATAGAAATGCGAGTTTGCCCATAATCGTGCGGTAGTCCGCAGTGCTCAGCCGCGCGCCGCGTTGGCTGCGGTAGCTACGGCGGAAAGCTCCTCATCGATCTTTTCGTTCACGCGATTGCGGTACAGCTCGGCCGCGACGCGCATAGCATTCTTAATGGCGACGGGATTCGAACGGCCGTGGCCAATCACGGTGATCCCGCGCACGCCCAGCAGCGGCGCGCCACCCACTTCCGAGTAGTTCGTGCGGGCGCGGAAGTCGTCGAACGCCTTCTTCGAAAGCGCATACCCAATTTGCGATTTCAGGCTGCTCTTGATCGCTTTTTTCAGCGTGCCGCCGATGTATTCGACCAAACCCTCGCTAATCTTCAGCGCGATATTACCGATGAAACCGTCGCAGACGATCACGTCCACATCGCCGCGAAACACGTCGCGTCCCTCCACGTTTCCCGTAAAGTTCAGCGGCGACTGCTTGAGAATATTGAATGTTTCCCGGGTCACTTCATTGCCCTTCATCTCTTCTTCACCAATCGATAACAAGGCTACGCGCGGCCGCTTTGTGCCAAAAATCGTGCGATGGTAAATCTCGCCCATCACCGCGAACTGCGCGATTTGCTCCGCTTTTGAATCAACGTTCGCGCCTACGTCCAGAATCACGCAGAACTTTTCCTTCATGTTTGGAAACGCCCCGGCCAAGGCCGGGCGGTCCACCGATGGAAGCGTCCCAAGCACGAACCTCGCTACGGTCATCACGGCGCCCGTGTTCCCGGTACTCACCAGCGCGTCCGCTTTGCCATCGCGCACAAGCCTCGCGGCCACGTGCAATGAGCTGTCTTTTTTCCGGCGGAACGCGTGAGCGGGAGAATCGCTCATCGTCACCACTTCCGTGGCGTTGACGATCTCAATCGGCAGCCCTCGATGGCGGTGGCGGCCGAGTTCCTGTCTGAGACTGGCCTCGATGCCTATCAGAAAAATCCGCGATCCCAACTCTCGCGCCGCCAGAACTGCGCCTTCCACCTCCGCGCGAGGCGCGTGGTCTCCTCCCATTGCATCTAGAGCGATGGTAGTCATCAAATATGCCAGCTTGGAAATGCAGGTGAGGGAAACTTAGGCTGTCTTGCCTTTGGTGTCAATCACTTCACGGCCCTTGTAATAACCGCAGGCGCGGCACACCTGGTGGGGCAGCTTCTTTTCGTGGCAGTTCGGACACTCGGTGAGCGGCAGCCTGTGCAGATGATCGTGCGCGCGCCGGTTGCTCGTGCGCCGCTTCGAATGACGTCGTTTCGGATTCGGCATTACAACTCCTCTTGGCAGGCCGCGACGAAAGGCGGCCAAAATGGAAAGGGATAGTGTAGCGTTTTATTGTTTTTTGAACCAGTCCTGCTTCAGGCGGGCAAGCGGGGCGAGCCTGGGGTCAGACCCGTGCTTTTCGCAACGGCATTCTTCATTGTTGAGGTTCGCTCCGCAATGCGGACAAAGCCCGCGGCAATCACTGCGGCAGATGATCTTCATGGGGATGGCCAGGTTCACTTGCTCTGCCAGCACGTCGGCGAGAAAAAGCCCATCGCCTTCGAAGAAGGCGATTTCCGTATCGTCCAGGTTCAGATGAAACTCATCATCGGCCGCAATTGATGTCATCGGCCGATAGTAAAGGTCGAAGTCACGGCTGATCTCCTCGACCACCGTGTCCAGGCACCGAGCGCACACTAACTCCAAACGGGTGTGTAAGTTACCGTAGGCTCGAATCTGCCCTTCCACCAACTCGGCTGTCGCGCGGACCTCGAGCGGCTCCACTTGGAGGAACTCGCCGGAATGAAAATCCAGCGTCCCCGGCGAATAGCTCTTGCGGATTCGAATCTTACGGAGGGCGAGTTCGTTTACGTCCAAAAACATCGTTTTCCCCAAAAAGTTCGCAACGAAATCTCATTATATGTGTGGCAGAAGCCATGTCAAGGAAGCCACCTATGGAAGATTCCATCCCTGACGCTTAACGGGTAATGACCTTACTAGTTCTTAGTTCAGGAAGCCGGACGGCGGAACCGATTGGCGAGCCGAATAACTCGTGGCATTGGCGCAGCAGGAAGTGGTCGGTCATGCCGGCGACATAGTCGCAAACGACAACATGCGGCGGTTCTTCTTTTGCTAAGTCCGCATAATGCTTCGGCATCCTGTCGGGGTGTTCCAGAAGAAACCGAAAGAGCTCATCGAGAGCGGCAACAGAGCGGCTGCGATCCTCTGCAATTGCCGGATGCGAATAAAGGCGCGAAAAAAGGAAGCGCTTCAACCGTCCGTTCTGCTCGGACATCTCGGCCGAGAACGAAGTTAGCCGCTTCGGCAGGCGACGGATGTCTTCGACAGATTTCGCGCCGCTCGTTTCTACCTGACAGCGCGTGTGTTCGATCAAATCCGTGGCGAGCCGGTCGAGCACGAGCTTTAAAGCTTCATTGAATTTCAATTTCTGCAAGCCATTGGGGTGCGTGCGGTCGACCTCTTGATAGGCTGCCTCGAAGACCGGCACTTCCGCGCGAAGTTGTTCGAGATCGAGCAGACGCGCTTCGAAGCCGTCGTCGAGGTCGGCCGTGTTGTAGGCGATCTCGTCGACAAGATCGATGAGCTGCGCTTCGAGCGGAGGCCGCTCTCCGAGCAGATACTCAGCCAGTTCCGGAAATTCCGCGGCGGAGTAGTCCCGCGAGTGCTTGATGATCCCCTCTCGCACCTCGAAGGTGAGATTCAAACCGGGATAGTCGAGGTAGCGCTGCTCGAACTGTTCGACGATGCGCAGCGCGTGCAAATTGTGGTTGAACCGGCTGCCGTGCTCGTGCATTTGCTTGTCGAGCTGCTTCTCACCCGCGTGCCCGAAAGGAGGGTGCCCGATATCGTGGACCAGCGCGAGAACCTCAGCGAGATCCGTGTTGAGCCCAAGCGCGCCAGCTACGGTGCGAGCGATTTGCGTGACTTCGAGCGTATGGGTGAGGCGATTGCGAAAATGATCGGAGAAGCGTGTGGTAAAAACTTGCGTCTTCGCCTCAAGCCTCCGGAAAGCGCGCGAATGGACTACCCTGTCGCGGTCGCGCGCGTAGTCATTGCGATATGGATGCGCGGTTTCCGGATAGCGCCGTCCCCGTGAGCGGCGCACGTCCATCGCATAAGGAGCGAGCTGCATTACGCTCAGTTTAGCGCGCCGGCTTGTGTTGCGAAAGAACGCGCAAGGTGGGTTCAGGAGGGGCCGTGGCTATGACTTGCCGGGCAGAAGGGCCAACTCCTGATCGGCTTCTTCGGCGATGGGAGTGTCCGGATATTCGGACTTGATCTGCGCGTAGAGCTTCGCGGCTTCCGCGGGATTTTTCTGGCTGTAGTGTTCGGCGAGAGCCAACATCACAACCGGCTTCGGAACCAGGACGCCGGGCTTGGCAATCAGCTGCTGATAGAGGCTCACGGCTTCGTCGCCTTGACCATTGCGATCCGCCAATTGCGCCAGCTCAAATTTTGCCGAGGCCGCGAAATCCGAATCGCCGTCCGCGATGCCTTTCAGCCATTTCTTCGCGTCGTCATTCTTGCCCAGCTTTTCAAGGCTGAGCGCAGCATAGTAAGCCGAGAGCTGTCCCGGCCGAGTGTGTGGGTACTTCATTGCCACATCTTGGAATTTCTTCGCTGCATCGGTGTATTTGTTTTTCTCGTCGAAGTAGCTGACTTCATTCGGTTCCGATGGCTCGCCCGGTGCGCGCACTCGCGCCTGAAACACCTTCATCGCGTCGTTGTACGCCGCCGCCGCTTTTATCGTTTGCCGCTCCGAATAGGATCGCCAGCCAAAAACGCCCAGCGCAATAACCACCGCGGCAATCAAAATGTAAAGCGTAAGACTCTGATGAGACAGCACCGCTTCGGCCCCTTGCGCCAGCTTGTCCCGCAGTTCGTCCTTCTTCAGTTCTTTCCGCGAAATATGCGCCAAAGCGGCTCCCTAACCGAATGAATTCCGGAAGAAAAGATGGTATCACAAAGCGGCAAATGCCTGCGAACGCCGCAAGAACGCGCTGTCTTTTTAGCATGGCAGTACTTTGAGTTTCTTCTCCACTTCCCGCTGCAACGGCGGCAATTCCAAATCAATCCAGGGGGCTTTCCGGCCCTCGGCTACTTTAGCCCAGAGCCGCCGAGAAGCAGGAAAGAGCGTTAGCTCTAGCGTGCCTTTTTGTTTCTCGCGCTTATAGTGCCAGTGGATGGATCCGGGAAACTTCGATTGCGACCCCTTTATAGCCATCTGCAGCCCGCGTTGCGCACAGATTTCTTCGATCAGCCGCTCGGCGAGTTTCAGATCGCATTTTTGCGGGACCGAGAATTCGACTTCACGCATCGCTGCGACGCTCACATTCTCGGGCTAGCCAGCGAAACCGCGCGGTCCATGGCGCCAGAAAATACGGTTTCGTTCCGATCCGCCTTATTTGGCTCCTGAAATGGGGGGCAATTATCGGAAGCTACGAAGCGCGCTTTCTTCGTCCGACTGCACGTCGAACACCGTGAAAAGCCGCGTGATCTGCAGCAGGTCGTGAACTCGTTTCGTCAAATGCAGCAGCTTCATCTCTCCTTCCGCGTTGCGCACTGTAGTATAGCCGCTGACGAGCTCGCCGATCCCCGAGCTGTCGATATAGTCCACATCGTAAAGATTGAGGACGATCTTGCGCTGGCCGTTGTCGATGAGGTCGCGAATGGTGTGGCGCAGCGTGGAGCTGCCTTCGCCTAGCGTGATCTTCCCGCTGAAATCTATGATTGCGATATCGCCGATTTGACGGCAAGTACCTTGTAGGGCCACGGTGAGCCTCGTTGCCTAATTCTACTCCCGGTTGTCAGCTTCCGTTGCCGGAAACTGTGTCAGGAAGTTTCTTCACCATCACCAACTCGGCGCCGCCGCCGGGGGCGGTGTGGACATTAAATTCGTCCATAAAAGCGCGCATCAGGAACAGCCCGCGTCCCGATGTGCGCAGCAGATTCTCCTCCGCCAGCGGATCGGGCACTTCGGTGAGCTCAAAGCCCTTGCCCTGATCGAGAACACGCACGATCATCTTGTCGGGCTCGAGCTCGACGGTCATGAAAATCTTTTTGTCGCGGATTTGCTGATTTCCGTAGTTGTATGCGTTGATCACGCCTTCGCGGACTGCCATGCCCATCTTGTGAATATCTTCTTCGCTGAAACCTGCGGCTTCCGCGATACGCATCACGATGACTTCGGCGAGATCCACGCTCTCGAGCAGCGTCTCGAGCGTAATCTCGATTCGTTGGGTTTTAGCCGCCATCCGAGGTCGAGGGGCACCTTAAAAGAGCAGTATGCGTAACACACCGCGCGCGCGCAAGTCAATCCATCGCGCTCACGCTTGTCGGCGCTTCATACGGATACTGCGATGATTGGGAGCTTTTTCGTTTTGCCCACTTTATGCCCAGTAGGTGCGGTCAAGCGTTCGGTACTGAATCGCTTCGCTTAAGTGTTTGGACTCGATGCATTCAGCGGCCTCGAGGTCGGCAATTGTGCGCGATACCTTCAAGATGCGGTCATGAGCTCGAGCCGATAGACCGAGCCGCTGAATCGCAGTTTCGAGCAGCTTTTCGCAGTCCGCGGAAATCGCACAATGCTTCCGGAGCAATCGCGAAGGCATCTGCGAGTTCGCGTACAACCCCTTTTCAACACGATAGCGGTCGAGCTGCACCTGCCGAGCGCGCAGCACACGCTCTCGAACTGCCGCTGAGCATTCCACTTCGGCATTTCCGCGCAGCTCTTTGTATTTCACGGCTGGCACCTCGATGTGAATATCGATGCGGTCGAGCAGCGGCCCGGAAATTTTCGAGACGTAGCGCTGGATTTGTACCGGCGAGCAATGGCATTCCCGCGTGGGATCGCTGAAAAATCCGCAAGGGCACGGATTCATTGCCGCCGCGAGCATGAAGCGCGACGGGAAGCTGACGGAGAGGGCCGCGCGTGCAATGGTCACGCAGCCGTCCTCGAGCGGCTGACGCATCACTTCCAGCACGTTGCGCTGGAATTCAGGCAGCTCGTCGAGAAACAGCACGCCATTGTGTCCAAGCGATACTTCGCCGGGCCGCGGAATCGCACCTCCTCCGATCAGCCCCGCGTCGCTAATCGTGTGATGAGGCGAGCGAAATGGCCTTGTGCCGATTAATCCGCGCTTATCTTCGAGTATTCCCGCTACGCTGTGGATGCGCGTGGTTTCAATCGCTTCTTCGAGTGACATCGGCGGCAGCACGGTGGGAATTCGCTTCGCCAGCATCGTCTTGCCGGCACCGGGCGGCCCGATAAGAAGAATGTTGTGACTCCCGGCACAGGCCACTTCGAGCGCGCGTTTCGCCGCAAGCTGGCCGCGCACATCGCGCAGATCCACCGGATATTGGCTTGCTTCTGCGAGCATCTGTTTTGTATCCACCTCGATTGGGTGGAACGACTCCGGCGAGTTCATTAAATCGACGGCTTGCGGAAGCGATTTCACCGCGAACACCTTCACACCCTCCACCACTGCCGCCTCGCGCGCGTTTGCCTCCGGCACCACGACGTTTTGGATTCCGCGCTCGCGCGCTGCGAGCGCCGCCGAAAGCGCGCCGCGCACCGAACGCACGCTTCCGTCAAGAGACAGTTCCCCCAGAAATACGTGCGAATCGAGAATTTTGCCGAAGAACGTTCCCTGGCAGCCCAGAATTCCAAGCGCCATCGGCAGGTCGAATGCGGAACCTTCCTTCCGAATGTCCGCCGGGGCAAGGTTTACCGTAACAATTTGGCTGAAGGGGAAATCAAATCCGCAATTGCGCACTGCGGACTTTATGCGTTCGCGGCTTTCTTTGACGGCAATGTCAGGCAAGCCGACAACGCTGAAACAGCCCTGAAAGCCTGGACCGATATCTACCTCGACTTCGACGAGGTATGCGTCGATGCCGAACACCGCAGCGCTGAATGTTTTGAAAAGCATCCCAAGTGGCTGGAAGGGGTCCACACCACTTGTACGCCGCTAGCGTAACTGAAATTAGACCGTAACACTAGCGATACTCGATTGCGCCTCGCCGGGCGCGCTTTTGACTGTGCTATGCTTTCGGCGCCGGATTCTCTCAGGAGGCTGGAGTCCTTTGAGGACAATCTCGAGCTGCGGCGGCTTGTTGCTGCTCTTCGCGATTTCTTCGCCTGCGTCAGCGAAGCCATCTCAATCGCAAGTCGCTACCCACAATCAGGCCGTCGAATTCAATAATCGCGGCCTCGAGCTCTACAAAGCCGGCAAGATCGACGAAGCCATCAAACAATTCCGCCAGGCGCTCGCCATCGATCCAGACTTTCCGGAAGCCGACAGCAACCTCGGTCTTGCGCTCGATGCCAAGGGCAACGACGACGAAGCCATCGCTGATTTCAACAAGGCCCTTGCGCTGAAACCGACCGACGCGATCACCGAAAGCAATCTGGGCCTCGCACTTTTCCACAAAGGCAAATACGCCGAATCGCTCGCCGCGTATCAAAAAGCGCTCGAGTTCCAACCCAATTTTCCGCAAGCCTACAATGGAATGGGAGTCGTGCTGTTTACGCAAGGGCACGCCGACGACGCAATCGAGTCCTATCGCAAAGCCATCGCCCTCGCGCCAAACTACGTTGACGCGATGAACAATCTCGCTGCCGCTCTCGCTTCGAAGAGAGATTGGGACGGCGCAATCAAAATTTACGAGCAGGCGCTCGTGCTCGAACCGAAAGCTTCCGATGTTCGAGCCAACTACGCTTCCGCGCTTCAGAACGCCGGCCGTACTGCGGACGCCATTGCCGCGTACCGCCAGGTTGTCGCCGATAATCCCAAGGACGCACATGCGTGGTTCGAGCTCGGTCATCTCCTCCATGGCGAAAATCAGTTCGATGAAGCCATCACCAGCCTGCAGAAGAGCCTCGAACTAAAACCCGACCAAGCCGAAGCAGAATTCAATCTCGCGGGCTCCTATCAGGAACAGCAGAAATTCCCGGAAGCCATCGCTGCCTACCAAAAAGGCCTTGCGCTCAATCCCAAGAATGCGCATGCGCTCTACAACTTGGGCAATGCGTACATGAGCCAGAAAGACTCGAAGCGAGCAATTGACAGCTACACGAAAGCGCTCGCGGTGCAGCCCGGTTTGACCGAAGCGCAGGTTGCCCTGGGCGCGGCGCTCCTGCAATCCGGCGATGCTGAAGCTTCGGAAGACGCCTATCGAAAAGTGATTGCCGCGCAGCCGAACAACCCCGATGCCTACCTCAATCTTGGCAATGCGCTTTTCACCAAGCACCAGTACGGCCCGGCGGCGGAGGCGTATCGCGAATCCATTCGTCTCCGGCCGGATTCAGCACGCGCGCACTACAATCTCGCAATCTGTCTCCAGTGGCTCAATGATGCGGAGGCAGCCGCGGAATTTAAAGAAGCTGCGCGCCTCGACCCCAGCCTCAAACCACCGAAGTAGCGCCGCTTGTGATACCCCGCGCCACGCTAAGCTGCTTTACTCCATCTCCATCCCGCCGTATCCTGAGCCGCAAGGATCGCGGCCCGAAAGCTATCCCAGCGAACCTCGGAGGCACGCAATGCTGATTGCTGCCGTTGTAGTTCTGGCCTTATTACTCTTTTTTATTGTTGCGATGTACAACGGCCTCGTCAGACTGAAGGTGCAATGCGACAACGCCTGGTCGGACATCGACGTGCAATTGAAGCGCCGCTACGATCTGATTCCGAATCTCGTTGAAACCGTGAAGGGCTATGCCGCTCACGAAAAAGGAACTCTCGAGGGCGTCGTCGCTGCCCGCAACCGCGCTATGAGCAGCGAGGGTCCTGCCGCCAAGGCGGAAGCGGAAGGCGCGCTCACCGCCGCGTTGCGCCAGGTATTCGCGCTGGCCGAGGCTTATCCGCAGCTTCGCGCCGTGGAAAGTTTCAACCAGCTCCAGGCGACGCTCAATCAAATCGAAGACAGCATTCAGAATGCCCGCCGCTATTACAACGCCGTCGTTCGCGACCTGAATACAAAGATCGCGCAGTTCCCTTCCAACATCATCGCCGGGATGTTCAATTTCAAGGCGCGCGAATTCTTTGAAATCAGCGCGCCCGCCGAACGTGAGGTGCCCAAAGTCAGCTTCGGCGGCGCCACATCCTAGGCCGCCTGACGGTCATGCTTCGGTCTCGCCGCAGATTCGCACCTTGTTCGTTCGCGCTTGTTGTAGCGCTTTTGCTTGCTCCGCTGCCGGCTGTCGCGCGCGAACTCGTCATTCAGCAATTCGACGAAACCGTCGAAGTGAACCCGAATGGCACCATCGAAGTGACGGAAACCATCGAGGCCCGCTTCATCGGCGCCTGGCACGGCATCTATCGCACCATTCCTGTCGAATACGACACGCCCCAGCACCTCAACTATTCGCTGCTTCTCGAGCCGCTCTCCATCACCGATTACGAAGGCCATCCGCTGAAATATGAGCAGAAGCGCGAAGGACGCTACCTGAAATTTAAAATCTCGGTCCCCGACGCGCAGGACCGGACGAGGACAGTCATCATCCGCTATCGGGTTCTCAACGCGATTCGATTCTTCGACGATCACGACGAACTCTATTGGAATGTTACGGGTGACGATTGGGATGTTCCGATCCGTTCTGTTTCCGCCAAGATCGAACTTCCCGCCGGAGTCACCGGCTTGCGTGCCATCGCCTTCACCGGAGTGTACGGCTCGCGCGACCGCGACGCGCAAATCGAAACGAACGGTAATCTCGTCGAGGTACGCACCAATCATTCGCTTTCATATCGCGAAGGCCTCACGGCTGTCGTCGGCTGGGACAAGGGATTCGTTCAGCCGCCCTCCACCGCGATGAAGATCGCTTTGTTCTTCCGCAGCAACTGGCCTCTGTTTCTCCCCGTCGTCGCGTTCTTCATCATGCTGTGGCTCTGGTGGACGCGCGGCCGCGACCCGGAGCGTGGCTCCATCGCCGTGCAATACGAGCCGCCCGATAAACTCACGCCCGGCGAGTGCGGCACACTCGTTGACAACGAAGCCGCGATGCGCGATATCACCGCGACTCTCGTCGACCTCGCCGTGAAGGGTTACCTCACGATCGAGCAGAAAGACGAGAGCCATCTCCTCGGCCTCACCCACAGCAAGGAATATATTTTTCACCTCAAGCGGCCGCCAACCGAGTGGAGTGCCGTCCGTCCGCACGAACTCGAAATGCTCTCCGCGCTTTTTGATGATGGCTCGGTCACGTCGGTGAAGCTTTCCGAGCTGCAGAATCATTTCTATACGCATCTGCCTGCGATCCGCAGCCGAATATTCGACGCACTGATGGCCGACGGTTACTATCTCCATCGTCCGGACACGGTTCGGCAAGGCTACATCGGCGCCGGCATTGTGATAGGAATTCTGCTTTTCGTCTTCGGCGGTGCGCTCGGAGCCGCTACTGGCGTGGCTCATGTCACTTGGGTCATCGCGGCGATCCTTACCGCTGCGGTGATCTGCATTCTTGGCTGGTTTATGCCGGCGCGCACGCTCACCGGCGCGCGCACGCTCGAAAAGGTTCTTGGTTTCGAGCAGTTTCTCGGCCGCGTCGAAAGCGACCGCCTCGAGCGCATCGTAAAAACACCCGAAATGTTCGAGAAATTTCTGCCCTATGCGATGGCCTTGCATTGCGAAAAGAAATGGGTCGCTGCGTTTGCAGGAATCGCGATGCAGCCGCCGCAATGGTATTCAGGCCCTTACGGCAGCGGATTTGTGCCGTATATGTTCGTCAACGATCTCAACGTGATGTCGGCTCAAGCAGGCAGCGTAATGGCATCGGCTCCGCGCAGTAGCTCGGGAGGCTCAGGCTTTGGTGGAGGCGGATTCTCGGGCGGTGGCTTCGGCGGCGGTGGTGGCGGCGGCTGGTAAAGGCACTCGGCAACCTACTTAGCTGACCGAGCTACCGCCGGTTTCTTCAGGCTTCCATGAAACTTCCGAAACCACCCATGCTCCCGCACTCCTTCTTCGTGCATCTGTCGCGTCCAAGCGCTCAAAATGCTCGCGCGATTCAAGTATCCGACCATCCGCCCAGGATCTTCCCGGCTCACCACCGGCAGCCGGCCGATATCGCGTTGTAGCATCCGGAATAGAGCGTCGAATACCAGCTCATCGGGATACGCGACGAGCGGCTGCACCGTGCCCGCGTCGCTCACTTTCATCCGGCCCGCCGGATCCTCCTCGAGCGCGCGTAGCAAATCTCCCTGCGTCACAATTCCGACAAGACGCCCGTCCTCACTTGCAATCGGCAATCCCTCCGTGATGTCGTACCCTGGCTCGCGCTGCGCCATTCGCTCGGCCATTTCTCCCACAGTCATTTCGGGAGGAATCAGCGGCACATCTTTCCGCATCACCTCGCTCACCCGCACCACGTTCAACGCGCCCGCTTCGTAGTACTCCGGCACCGAAAGCCCACGGCGCGCCAGTTTCTTGGTCATGATCGAGCTCGGTAAGTAACGCAGCGCAATCATGTCCGCAATCACGCAGGCCAGCATCAGCGGCAGAATCGCGTTGTAGTCGCGCGTGATTTCAAACGCGAACACGATGAACGCGAACGTGGCGCGAGATGCTGCACCGAACACCGCCGCCATCGCCACCAATGCATATGCGCCCGGCGAAAGATGCGCGGAGGGAAGAATCATGTTCACCACAATTGCAAACGCTCCGCCCATTGCCGCGCTCGACATGAACATCGGCGCGAGCAATCCTCCCGACGTCCCCGAGCCGAGCGAAATCACAAGCGCCAGTGCTTTGAATACCGCCACAAGCAGAAGCAATTTCAGTGCGAGATTGTTGTTGAGGATGTCCGAGATCGTGTCGTAGCCCACGCCCAGCACGCGCGGCACGAAGAATCCAATGATTCCAAGCCCCAGCGCTCCAATCGCCGGATGCCACAAGTCGTCGATTGGCAAGCGGTCGAATTGGTCTTCCACCCAGTAGAGCAATTTCGTAAATCCTATCGCTACGATGCCCGACAGGACGCCCAGAACAATGTAGAAAGGCAAACCACGCAGCGCATCAAAATTTACGTTGCCCATGGAAAACATAGAGCGCTGCCCCAGAAGCACTGCCCTGACGCTTGTCGCCAGCGTGCAGGCAATCACCAGCGGGATGAACGAACGCGAGCGAAATTCAAACAGCAGCAATTCAATCGCAAGAATCACTCCGGCAATCGGCGTGTTGAACGTAGCTGCCATTCCCGCGCCAGCGCCGCACGCAAGTAGCACCTTTCGCTCGGCAGCTGTCGTGGAAATAAACTGCCCAACGAGCGACCCAAACGCGCCGCCCGTCTGAATGATCGGGCCTTCCGCGCCAAACGGGCCGCCCGTTCCAATTGCAATTGCCGCCGAAAGTGGCTTTAGAATCGCGACCTTCGGTTCGATCCGGCTGCGCGACGTCAACACCGCTTCCATCGCCTCCGGAATTCCATGCCCTTTGATTTTTCCCGAGCCGAACTTCGCCATGAACCCAACGATCAGCCCGCCGATCACAGGCGTGACGATGATCCACGGCCCAAGGTGCGTGTTCTCAGGGCTCCGAAAATGAAACGACCACTCGTGGTAGTAGGCGAGATTCGTGAAAAGACCGATCAAGTCGTACAGAACATACGCGATCAGCCCGGCAAGAATTCCAATCAGCGCCGCGAGCAGCGAAATAAATCCCAGCCGAAAACCTGCTGCGCCGATCAACTGGCCATCGGATCCGGTCGATACCACAGGAGTGTCATTGCGGGTCATGAATTTGTCTTGTCGCCAACCTTCTGTGGACCCTTTCTTCGCGAGCCGACGCTACCCTCGTGCCTTCACGGCACCGAGCGCCCTCAGCAGTTTCGGTCCCGCGGACCGAAGTTCTGCACAATGGACCAGCGTTAACCTCCACAGAATCCGTTCACCCCGGCCCGTCAGCTCGAGAAACACCTCGCGCCGGTCCGCTCCACTTCGCGACCGCCGAATCAGCTTCTTTGCTTGCAATCTGTTTACAAGCTCAACGGCGGTGTGATGCTTCACCTGAAGGCGTTCGGCAAGCGCACCCACCGTAGCCTTTTGCCCAATTGGCAGTCCTTTGATGGCCAGTAGCGCCTGATGTTGGTGCGGCTCGATGCCCGCTTCGCGCGCGGCCTGCTCGCTGAAATTCAAGAATCGGCGAATTTCATACCGGAAATCCGCGAGGGAACGGTAGTCGATCGCCTGTTTATTTCTCAGAGCCATCGTCAAAATTATATCGTACTACGATATGTTTAAGGAAACGTTTCAAAGCAGACTTTCGTGTTGGAAACGGGCGTGAAGGGGTTGAGAAACTATCTAGAACAGTCGAGGGAATACCGCAGGAACGCGCGATGCGTACTCGTCAAATTTCGGACCGAACGTTTCGCGCAAAAGTCTCTCTTCGCTGCGGATACGAATCTCGTTTCCAATGAGAAACACTAGGACAGCCGCCAGCAGCGCCTGCCAACGGCTTAGGGCAAGTCCGGTCGCCACCAGCATGCCAAACATCGCCAAATAAATCGGATTGCGCACGTGCGAATACGGCCCTTCCGTAATTAGTTCGTGATCTTCGACGACGCGCGCCACAAGTGCCCACTGCTTCCCCAACGCGCGCGCCGCCGTGTAACAAATACAAATGGATACCACTCCGATCGCCGCGATAGTGGCTGACAAGAGCACCTCGATCACCTTGGGCATCGGCAAAATTGGCGACAGGTCGGGCCGGGGAAACGCAAAACAGATTAGATAGCCAAGAATTTGCAGGGCAAATCCCAACTGAGAGATCGGGCTGCGCTTCGCGTCCGTTTTCGCGGCTCCGCGCTTTCCGATCACGAGAATCACGCCAAATCCAACCCAACAGCCAGCCAGCACGCAGAAATCAAACAGCGCCGGCCCGTCCATCTTGAACTGCATTGGGAACGGATTCGGCATCGGGCTTATAACTTCTTCCGAAACGACTTTTGCGTCTTCGTGCGCTCGTATCCCTGACGCTCGTAGAACGCATGCGCCCGCTCGCGGATCACATTCGAACGCAAACTGGTTGCGCTACAACCCTTTTCGCGCGCCCACGCTTCCGCACGCTCTAGCAAAAACCGCCCCACCGCTTGCGAGCGAAAGCGCTCGTCCACCACCAAACCGCCGATCTCCACGCGCGCATCCGCTTCTACACAGCGATACACAAACGCGCCAATCCAACCCGCGATCGTCCCATCCGCCAATTGCGCTACGAATACAACATGCTCGCCGGTGGCATTCAACCCGGCAAGCCGCCGCGCGACATCGCTGGCACTCGAAGGATATCCCAGCTGCCCCGCCAATTCCGCCATTCGCGGATAATCGTCCGGCCGCGCTGGACGAATCTCTCCTGCAAACGGTCGCGCCGCTGTGCTCATGCCTCTTTGCGCTCCGTTAACCCAGTGCTTTTTTCAAAATCGCAATCTGCCCGCCGTGATACAAGTCGTGCTGCACCACGCCGTGTAGCGTCACGTAGCGCGACCATTCCGTCCCGGCCGGTGGCGCCGACAATTCTTCGTCGCGCACCTGTGCTGCCGCCGCGCGGAACTGTGCCCGGCTTTCGCGCAGATTGTCGAGCGACCGCCGCCATTCCACTTCGCTCACTTCCCACACGGGTGGCCAATCCATCTCCGGCGTCACGTCCATCGCAGTTCCCTCAAAACGCCGATGCACGATCCGTTGCCAAGCCGCAAGATGATTCACAATTTCCCAAATCGAATGCGCCCCACGAACCGGATGCATCGAAGCCTGCTCGGCAGTGATTCCCTCGAGCAATTGGTTCAGCGCCGGCCCGTGCCACGCCTCTCCCGCCATCGCTCGATCCATCTGATCCAGTATTCTCGAAATTTCACTCATCTTCGCACTCCCGAATCCCTTACCGCGTGTCATCCGCGCTCATCACCTCAGTGAACTCTGTGTCTCTCCGTGAGCTCTGTGTTAATTCTTATGCTCGTCGCCTTGGAGTGCGGTCTATGCAAAGCGCCAATTAAAACATCTTGTCCGAATCGAGCAGAATCGTCACCGGCCCATCATTCACAAGCTCCACCGACACATGCGCCTGAAATACTCCGGTTTCAACCCGCACGCCAAGCGCCTGCAATGCGCGCACAAATTCTTCGTATAGCGTTTTTCCCAAGTCCGGCGGCGCCGCTTGAATAAAACTGGGCCGCCGCTGCCCGCGCGCATCGCCATATAGCGTGAACTGCGAAATCGCCAGCGTCGCGCCTCTAGCATCGAGCAGCGACCGGTTCATCTTCCCGGCCTCGTCGCCAAAAATTCGCAGATTCGCGACTTTTTCTGCCATCGCGCTCGCCGTCGCAGCCGTATCTTCTTTGCCTACCGCGACGAGCACCACCAAACCCGGCCCAATCTCGCCGGTCGTTCGCCCATCCACCGTCACGCTCGCACGACTCACCCGCTGCACCACGGCTCGCATCGCAGCTATTGCGCCGCCGCGCTCGGATTCACCGGCTTCCGCGGCAGGAGGTCGGGCAGTTCCGCGAGGTTGTACGCCACCGCCGCCATCACCTGCGCGCCCTCAACCAAATCTGCCTCGTGCGCTTGATCGAACGTGTCCGCTTGCGAATGGTGCGTCTCGAAATATTGCGCCGGATCCTGGATGCAGAAAAATCCCGGCACTCCTGCCTCGTCGAATGGCACGTGATCGCTTCCCGTCATCCAGCGCTCCGATAGTTCGAGGAATCCGAGCGGCCGCAGCGGTGCCACCACCGTGTCCATCACCTCTCGCGCCGCATAATTCCGCATCAAGCTGATGCTCGTAACGCGCCCAGTCCCCGTGTCGTGAATCAGCGCCGCTGAAACTCTCGGCATCTCGTCGCGGTGCGCCTCCACGTAGGCGCGCGATCCGTTCAACCCTTGCTCTTCGCCGGAAAAAAGCGCAAATCGAATCGTTCTCTTAGGCTTCAAACCAGATTTCTGCAACGCCCGCGCCGCTTCAAGCACAACCATCGAACCCGTTCCGTTGTCCGTCGCTCCGGTGCCCAGATCCCACGAATCCAGATGCGCGCCGAGCACCACGATTTCTTCCGGTTTTTCGCTGCCGCGAATTTCAGCGATTGTGTTGTAAACAGTCGCCGGTTTATCCACAATCGTGTTCGCGATATTCACTTCCACTTCCACTGGCCCACGTTTCATCAGCCGCCAGATCAAGCTGTACCCTTCCGACGTAACAAATGCCGCAGGAATCGGCGCGATTGCATATTGCCGCCCGCCGAGGCTCGTCATGTTGAGCAGCCCATCAGGCTTGCCCGAATCGGTCAACCCGCCGAGCACACCTTCCTTCTTGAAAAATTCGTTGCGAGCCATCAGGAATTTGCGGAATGCCGGATTGAACTCGAACGGCTTCTCGCCCGGCCGCAGCGGCCGCACCAACAAGAACGAATCGCCGTAAGGAACCATTGCCGGATTCGGAGCGGGCACATCAGGAGCCGGCAAAGGAATCGGCTCCGTCGTGATCACAATCGCGCCATTCAACTTGCCCTTATACTGCTCGAGATCCTCCATCTTGTCCGCTTTCACGTAGACCACCGGACCACGCACCGGCCCGTCGGTATTCGCTGCCCAGGCGTAAGAAGCAATCGTCAGCGGATGTTCCGCTGGCGTCAGAATCCGCGCCGTCGCAGTTCCGCGCGTCCAGACGTGCGCAATCATCCACGATTCCAGATGTGGATTTCCGAGACCATAGTCAGTAAATCTCTGTTTGGTCCAATCGTTCGCCTTCGTCAAATTTTCCGAACCCGTCAATCGCTGCCCGATCATGTCGGAAAGATATTCCAGATTCGACATGATCTCGTTGTGGTCGTGCACTTCCGCAAGAATCTTTTCGTCCGCCGCCGCAAATGCGCTCTTCTGCGGCGGTGCTCCCTGTTGCGCCCGCAACGCCACGCCCCACGTAATCATTGCCGCCATCACAATCGCCACAAATCCGCCGATGCGACGCGCTTTCATCGTCTTCGATTCCTCCGCCAGTTTGGGTCACATCAAAAACATTCGATTCTATGCGCCCGCTTCAAACTCTACAACGCATCACTCCGTCGCCTTCCTCTGTGAACTCTGTCTCACTCAGTGCTCTCTGTGTTAGCTCTAGCCGTTCAACTAGACGCGCAAACGATTCCCCGCGTTTCCAAGCCTGTTCTCACATTCCGAAAAGTGTGTTAGAAGAAGATTGTCCTGGCCCGCCGCAAAAAATGAAACTCGCCCTGATCGGCACTCACGGAGTCGGAAAAACCACCCTCGCCTACGAAATTTGCTCGCTCCTAAAAAAATCCGGCTACAACGTCGAACTCGTTACCGAAGTCGCGCGCCAATCTCCATTCCCGGTGAACGCCGCCACCACTCTCGAAGGCCAACTCTGGATTCTTCACGCGCAAATTGTCGCGGAGCTTGACGCAGGCCGCCGCGCGCCGCACGTAATCTGCGATCGCGCCGTCCTCGACAACTATTGCTACCTCGTCAACAAATTCGGACGCCAGTCGCACCTCGAGCCGTGGCTCGCCTGGTGGATGGATTCCTACTCGTTTCTCGTCGGCGTCCCGCCCGTCGCGTTTGAAATCCCCTCCGACGGATTCCGCTCCGAAGATCGCGCCTTCCAGCAGCGCATTCACGACTTGTTGAACGAACTGCTTGCCGCGCCGCCGTTCAACAAACTGCGCGCTCCAATCCTCTGGCTCGAACCGAGCGAGCGCCGTTTCTGGGCCGAGCGTATCTTCGCCGCCGCGTTGCCGCTACTCGAATCCGCCTCAGCCGCTCGCGACGCCACCGCGCGCTAGTTCCGCACTCGACCGCAAACGTAAATGGACAAAATAGAAAATCCGGCGCATCACTCGAAACGCTGGCTCACTCGTGGCGTTCTCGGCATCGGCCTTGCCAGCCTTTTCTCCGACTGGGGCCACGAAGCCGCCACCGCAATCCTTCCCGCATTCCTGGCCAGCCTCGGCGCCCCGGCCTACGCGCTCGGCATCATCGAAGGCGTTTCCGACGGCCTCTCAAGTTTTGCAAAATTAGCCGGTGGCTGGATTGCCGACCGTCCCGCGCTGCGCAAACCTGTCGGCATTATCGGTTATCTCGCCACAGGACTTTCCACGTTCGCCTACGCCTTCGTGCACACCTGGCCCGCGGTGCTCATCATCCGCGCACTCGGCTGGGTCGGACGCGGCGGCCGTGGCCCTTCGCGCGACGCACTCCTCGCCGACGCC
>Ga0209625_1000118_pt1 | contig 18865 bp, 16 predicted proteins | sample JacPin_JW_Ref_M2_FD_187960 | JGI IMG/M metagenome (GOLD analysis project Ga0209625, IMG submission 187960) | Forest soil microbial communities from Algoma, Ontario, Canada - Jack Pine, Ontario site 1_JW_Ref_M2 (SPAdes) (version 2) | ecosystem: Environmental > Terrestrial > Soil > Boreal...
TGCGAGGAGACAGTCTGCCCGCGCAGCGTAGCCAGCGTGCCTGAGGGCACAAAGAGTCGAGCCACAGAAATTGCCTCTGAAACCGGGCCGCGGCCACACTCGCGCAAATCCAGAATGATGTTGTGCACGCCCTGCTTTTCGGCTTCCAGCAATCGACCCCGTATTTCATCGGCTCGCCCGGCATCAAGCGAGGTCAGTCGTAAGGTGAGAATGTCCGAATCGGCTTTCTGAGTTGTTATTTTTACCGGGGCCAGCTTTTCGCGAACGACGTCGACTTCTTCAGGGGTCGCCTTACCACGGCGGATGACGGCGACTTTCACTGCAGTACCAGCTGCGCCGGTAAGCAGATTCATGGCTTGGCCGACCGACATATCGCGAGTGGTAAAGCCTCCAATCGATTCAAAAATATCGCCGCTGTGGATTCCGGCCCTCGCGCCTGCGCTATCCGGCAGCACGGAAATTACGATGATGTAGCCAAACCGCTTACTCAGGGTGATGCCGCTATCCCCGGTGCTGGAGCTCTGAATTTTCTTTTTGTATTCGTCGTATTCGCGGGGAGTCAGGTAACTGGATTGCGTGTCGAGTGATTCGAGCAAGCCGTGCAACGATCCGGCGGTCACGGTGTGCATGTTCGGTTCGTCAACGTAATCTTGCTGTATCTTCTGCAAGACCTCGCCAAACACAGTTAGCGACTTGTACGCTTTGTCGTCGGGAGTGCGTCCCAGGACGTGACCAATTCCGGCATAGCAGAATATCGCTACCGATACACAAATCAGGCCAACACGCGCCGCTCGACTCATCGATCCACCTGTCTGGAAATCATCAAAAGTATAACACTGCTTTATAGTGGGACGCGTCGTGGAACAGAAAGGAAGCCTTAGCGGCCGGGCGGGCCAAGTGCGTGGACGCAACGCGGAGGCGGTGTAAAAGCACGAACAGACACGGGGAGTACTGGTTTTGATGCTGTTTTACCACACCGTGTCATTTGTTTACGGTGTTTTAGGCGCTAACTTATTCAAAACAAGCAACAAAGTTGACATCTATTGGCCTGCAACCTGCTACTCTATGTATGCCAATGTTCCAAACCACGATAGCGTCCCCTACCAGCACGGAGGGAGTTGGTCTCCACACGGGTGTATACGGCCACGTGACCTTGTCCCCAGCACCCGCGGAGACTGGGATCGTTTTTCGGCGCATGGATCTCGACAACTTTCCCATCGAGGCCCAGGGCCACAACGTCGCGCGCGTGAGTTATGCCACCAGTTTGATGAAACAAGGCGTATTGCTCTCTACTACGGAGCATTTGCTCGCGGCCATCTATTCCTGCGGCATCGACAACATTTTCATCGATATTGACTCTATTGAGATCCCCATACTGGATGGCTCCGCGGAGCCTTTCATGCAAATGCTGGAACGCAGTGGTTTGCGCAGATTGCGCCGGCGGCGGCGATTTCTGAAGGTTTTGCAGCCGTTGGAAGTTGTTGAAGGCGATCGCAGAATCGGAATTTATCCTGCCGACGACTTTCACGTGTGTTGTTATGTGGATTTCCCGCATCCGCTGGTTGGCCGGCAGCAATTTGAGATGACTGTCAACGCCGAGAGTTTTCGGCAATTGCTGGCTCGAGCGCGAACTTTTTGCTTTGAGCGAGATATTCAGCCGCTTAGAGCCATGGGGCTGATTCGCGGAGGCTCACTCGAAAATGCCATCGTCCTGACGGAACGGGGAGTTATGAATGGTCCATTGCGGTTTCCGGATGAGTTCAGCCGGCACAAAGCTCTGGATCTGATCGGCGATCTGGCCCTTGTGGGTTTGCCGCTGCTTGCTCGCGTGGAAGCCCATAAAGCAGGCCATGCGCTGCATACCCAACTGGTGGGGCGCCTGCTTGCCGATCCTTCGCTGTGGACTATAACTACCGCCGAGGCTTCGGTGAGCGAAATGGAGTTAGCCGCGCCGTCCGTATCTGCCGCTGATTAGCTATCTGATTAGTGTTTCGCCGCCAAAGCCGTCTTGCCGCGTTGCGAAATTCTCCTTCCTCCCACAAACTGAACTGGACTCCCATGAAAAACAATGATCTTGCCGTAGTCATTCTCGCCGCGGGCAAAGGCACGCGCCTGAAATCGAGCATTGCCAAAGTACTGCACCGCGCCGGCGGGCGGACGTTGGTGGAGCAAGTGCTTCGGGCGTGCGCGCCACTGGGTGCCAAAAAGACCATCGTGGTGGTGGGGCACCAAAGCGAAGTCGTCGCGGCGACCGTCGAGCCGCTTGGCGCGACGACAGTGCTGCAACAACCACAACATGGCACCGGTCACGCGATGCAAGTCGCGCGCCGCGCAATTGGGAACTCTAAAATTGTCCTGGTGCTTCCGGGTGATGCACCTCTGGTGCGGCCTGAAACGCTGAAAGCTTTGCTGGCGAGCCATCGATCGGCCAACGCTGCAACGACGGTTCTGACCGCCGTAGTCGCGGATCCGCGAGGCTACGGAAGAATTCTGCGAAAATCCGACACGGCAATTTCAGCCATTGTGGAAGAGTCTCAACTGAGCGGCGAACAAGCCGAGATCAACGAAATTAATTCCGCAATTTATTGCTTCACGTTGGAAAAACTGTGGCCTGCTCTTGCGCAGGTAAAACCGAACAACAAGCATCGCGAATTATATTTGACGGATGCTGTCGCGGTTTTGGCGGGGAAGGGGGAAACCGTTCTCGCGCAAGTGGCCGGAGATTCGCGCGAAGTTCTGGGATGCAATACGCGCGCGGATCTCGCCGAAGTGGATCGCATATTTCGCGACTGGAAACGCCTGGCGCTGATGGATTCAGGAGTCACCATCCAACTGCCGGAGACGGTTTTGATCGATCCAGACGTGGTGGCCGGTGAAGACACGGTGATTGAGCCGGGCGTTCAGTTGCTTGGCAAAACAAAAATTGGGGCGCGCTGCACCATCCGCGTTGGCTGTGTTTTAACTGACGCGATTCTTGCTGACGATGTGGTTGTCGAGGCGCATAGCCTGGTGGCGGATAGCCGGCTGGATGATGGCGTGATCGTCGGACCGTTCGCACGCTTGCGCGGCGGGAACCACCTGAAAGCCGGGGCCCGCGTGGGGAATTTCGTAGAGGTGAAGAAAAGCACGCTTGGCGAAGGCACCAAAGCGATGCACCTTACATATCTTGGCGATGCGAAGATCGGTTCTAAAACGAACATTGGAGCTGGAACCATAACCTGCAATTACGACGGCTTTCATAAGAATCCCACTACGATTGGCAACAAAGCTTTTATCGGAAGTGATTCGACCCTTGTAGCTCCAGTACGGGTGGGGGACGGCGCCTATGTCGCTGCGGGCTCGACCATCACCGAAAATGTTCCGGCGGATGGGCTGGGTATTGCGCGCGGCCGGCAGATGAATAAAATGCGGTGGGCATCCAAAAAGCGGCGCGAACTGGCCTCCGCATCGGGAGCTAGAAAAATCGCCGCGAAAAAATCGCGCGGTAAATCCAAAGAGCGCAGACGCTGAGGAATTCTTGTGGTTCGTGGCTGCGATGTACGCGCTGTGTTAAAATAGAACTTCCCGCAACGCCACCTGGAGCCGCCAGCGCATGAAATTTGGAGTCGTCGTCTTTCCTGGATCCAACTGCGACCACGACGCGTTTTACGCCATAAGCAACGTTCTCCATCAGCCGGTCGAGTTCATCTGGCATCAATCTGAAGATTTAGCGAATAGCGATGCGGTCATTTTGCCGGGCGGCTTCGCTCATGGCGATTATCTTCGCACCGGCGCTCTCGCGCGGTTTTCTCCCGTGATGAAATCGGTGAAGAATTTTGCAAACAACGGCGGTCTAGTCTTCGGCATTTGTAACGGCTTTCAAATTCTCCTGGAAGCGGGCCTGCTTCCCGGCGCGGTGATGCGCAATATCGGATTGCGATATATTTGCCGGCACATTTACATTCGCGTAGAGAACATCGCTACGCCATTTACGCAAGCAGCCACGCGCGGACAAATTCTTAAAATTCCGATCGCGCATAACGATGGAAATTACACCGCTAATCCCCAGACGCTCGCGGATTTACAAAAAAATGGACAAATTGTTTTTCGTTATACCAGCGCTGACGGGAAAGACGATGCCGCCGGTAATCCCAACGGCTCGATGGAGAACATTGCCGGGATTTGCAATCGCGAGCGTAATGTTACCGGGTTGATGCCGCACCCGGAACGAGCTGTGGAATCGGCTCTGGATTCCGCGGATGGGCTGGTGATTTTCCGTTCGATGGTCGAATCTTTGGTGACTTCCGCGAAGGCGAGCGCTTAAGATCCATTTGCGGCATTGTTTTTTTGGAATTCGGAAGTTAATCGAATTCCCACTTCTAGGTAGGAAAATTGGCGACGGCGAGCGCGGAAATTAAAGTTACGACGGAAATCGCCGCGGAGCACGGCTTATCGGCTCCGGAATATGCGCGCGTGCAGCAGATTCTCGGACGCGATCCCAACATAACCGAGTTGGGCATTTTCAGCGTGATGTGGAGCGAGCATTGCTCTTATAAATCGAGCAAGGTCCACCTGAAGCGCCTGCCGGTGCGCGGAAAACTTGTCGTTCAGGGACCGGGTGAAAACGCGGGTGTGGTGGATATCGGCGACGGGCTAGTTGCTGCGTTCAAAATCGAATCGCACAATCACCCAAGTTTTGTGGAGCCGTTTCAGGGCGCGACCACCGGTGTGGGCGGAATTTTGCGCGATATTTTTACCATGGGTGCTCGTCCGATTGCGCTGCTCGATTCTTTGCGCTTTGGCCCGATCAAGGCTGACAGGTCAGCCCCTGGGGTCTCGCCCGAAACGATTGCCAAAAATCGGCGCATTCTCGATGGTGTGATTCGCGGAATCGCCAATTACGGAAATTCTTTTGGCGTGCCGACGATTGGCGGAGAAGTTTGTTTCGAACCGTGCTACTCGCAAAACCCGCTGGTGAACGCGCTGGCGCTGGGAATCGCTAAAAAAGAAGATTTGTTTTTTGCCAAGGCGCACGGTACCGGCAACCCGGTGATTTATGTCGGCGCCAAAACCGGCCGGGATGGAATTCATGGCGCATCGCTGCTCGCGTCCGCGGAGTTTACAGAAGAGTCGCAACAAAAGCGGCCCAACGTTCAGGTGGGCGATCCGTTTGTAGAGAAACTGCTGCTCGAGGCTTGCCTGGAAGCCATGGCTACTGGCGCAGTCGTGGCCATACAGGATATGGGGGCCGCGGGCTTGACGTGCTCCACAACAGAAATGGCTTCGCGAGGCGGCACCGGCATCGAGATTGAACTTGCTCGTGTGCCGCAGCGCGAAAGCGGCATGACTCCTTACGAAATTATGTTGAGCGAATCGCAGGAGCGCATGTTATTGGTGGCGAAGAAGGGCCGCGAACCTGAAGTTCTGCAAGTTTTCAAAAAGTGGGGACTCGACGCGGTGGTGGTCGGAGAAGTTGCCGACGGCGGGCTGTTGCGGGTCAAAGATCATGGCGTAGTTGTTGCGGAAATTCCGGCGCATCCGCTCGCTGAAGAGGGGCCGGTGTATCAGCGGCCGATACATCAGCCTCCGCAGAAAGAAGAATCGGCGGCGGATTGGTTCGTATTTGGCCCGGAACAGAAAAATCTTACAAATAATTTTAAGCAACTGCTCGCATCGCCGGCAATTTCTTCCAAGCGGTGGATCACCGAGCAATACGACACCATGGTGCGGACCAATACACTGGCAGTGCCGGGCGCGGGCGATGCTGCGGTCGTTCGTATAAAAGGAACGAAACGCGCGTTGGCGCTGGCTACCGACGGGAATGGACGCTGGTGCCAGTTAAATCCGCGGTTGGGCACCATGCACGCGGTGGCCGAGGCGGCGCGCAACGTGGCATGTTCTGGCGCGAAACCTATCGCCGCGACGAATTGCTTGAATTTTGGCAGTCCGGAAAAGCCAGAAGTGATGTGGCAATTCAGCGAAGCGATTGATGGGCTGGCCGAGGCTTGCAACCAGCTTGAGACTCCCATTACCGGCGGAAACGTCAGTTTCTACAATGAAACTCTGGGCAGCTCCATTTATCCGACACCGGTGATCGGAATTTTGGGGGTGATGGAAGACGCCACGAATGTTTTGAAGATGGCGTTTCGCGACGAAGGAGACATTGTGGTGTTGCTTGATGGCATGAGTGTGGCGAGGGATTCGTCGGGCGCTATTAGTTCGAACGGCACAAATTCTCATCTAGCTCGTGAATTTTCCTCGTCCGAATATTCCAAGACGATTGGCGGTATCGTCGCCGGTCAGCCACCAGTCATCGATCTTCCCGCGGAGAAACGTCTGCAACAATGCCTGATTGCACTGGCCGCATCGCGCTCAGTTCAATCTGCTCACGACATCAGCGATGGGGGGCTGGCGGTCACTGTGGTCGAATCCTGTTTCGCTTCGGCGCCTGCGCGGAAGTCCGGCGATATCCTGGGCGTACAGATAAGAATGGAAGAGGGTAACCCTGCTGAATCCGCTGTGTTTGGAGAGCGGGGAGCGCGCGCGGTAATTTCCGTTTCGCCAGCCTCGCTGAATGCAGTGCTGGAAATGGCGCGAAAACATGGTGTTAATGCAGCACAAATCGGAAAGGTTAACGCTGATGGCATTTTCAGCATCGAACTCGATGGAAGTGCCATAATCGAAGAGTCCGTTGAAACACTTCGCGATATCTGGGCCTATTCGCTGGAGCGCGCACTCAAACAATGAATCCTAAGCTCGCTTACGCTGACGATCATTTCCACGACGAATGCGGAGTATTCGGCGTCTTTGGCCATCCTGAAGCGGCCAATCTGACGTATCTCGGTTTGTACGCTTTACAGCATCGCGGCCAGGAATCCGCGGGTATGGTTTCCAGTGACGGCCATGAATTGCATCTTCACCGCGCGATGGGCGAGGTAGAAGAAATTTTTCAACCTGCCGTGCTGGCAAGACTCCCGGGGACTGCGGCAATCGGTCACGCGCGGTATTCGACGGCCGGCGACAAAGCATTGCTCAACGCGCAGCCCATCATGATCGATTGCAACAAAGGCAAAGTCGCGCTGGGGCACAATGGCAACCTCACCAACGCCGCGGAATGGCGCCGCAAACTGGAACATCGCGGCTCTATTTTTCAAACCAACAGTGACACGGAAGTGATTGTTCACCTGATCGCCCGATCGCCCGCCCGCAATTTATCGGGTGCGATTGGCGATGCGCTTAACCAGGTCGAAGGCGCGTACTCGCTGCTGTTGCTGACGACCGACGAGCTGTATGCGGTGCGCGACCCACGCGGTTTTCGGCCGTTAGTACTCGGCAGATTGCCTGCGACGGAAACCGCCGCGGAAGCGTGGATGGTGGCTTCTGAAACATGCGCGTTTGATCTCCTCAATGCTCAATACATTCGCGAGGTCGAGCCCGGGGAGATGGTGCGCATCTCCAAATCCGGCATCGAGTCCATTCGCTTTGCGCCGCCCAAGCAGCAACAGCACTGCGTGTTCGAACACGTATATTTTTCTCGTCCCGACAGTATTATTTTCGGCCGCTCGGTGAATGAGAGCCGTGAAGCGCTCGGTCGCCTGCTTGCTCAGGAACATCCCGCCGACGCGGACATCGTTGTGCCGGTACCGGACTCCGGTGTCCCGGCCGCCGTCGGTTACGCGCTCGAATCTAAAATTCCTTTTCGCATGGGCCTAATTCGCAATCATTACATCGGTCGCACTTTCATTGAGCCATCGCAGGCCATCCGCAATTTTGGCGTGAAGTTGAAACTTAATCCTGTGCGGGGATTGATCGAAGGCAAACGCGTAGTGCTGGTGGACGACTCCATCGTTCGCGGCACGACCAGCCGCAAGATCGTGCGAATGGTGCGCGAGGCCGGCGCCAAGGAAGTGCACGTGCGCATCAGTTGTCCCCCGACGATTTCGCCCTGCTATTACGGCGTGGACACGCCGACGCGGGAGGAATTAATCGCCTCTTCCAATTCACCGGAACAGATTCGCAAATTTCTCGGCGCTGATTCGCTGGGTTACATCTCGATGGCGGGGTTGCGCCAAGCCGTGGACGACAGGGAAGGAAAGTTTTGCACTTCCTGTTACACGGGCGTTTACCCGACTGACCTTGTGCAACTGGAAGTGCGCGCCGGTAAAAGCGGCGTGGGCAACGGTGTGGTCGGTGACCTGAACGGAAACTCCGCTGATGAATTCGCAATAGAAAGGCCTGTGGTGGTGGAAAGTGAAGGCTGACAGCGACAAGAAACAAGAAGTGACGCACGTGCCGGTGGGCACAAAAATTCAGCGCGAAATTATCGCGTGGTTTTGGGTCGGCCTGGCATTTCTGCTGATTAATGGAACGATTGGACAGGCACGCGTAATTCCGTCAGGCTCCATGGAAAATACTTTGCTCATCGGCGACCACCTGATCATGAGCCGCATCGGCTACGATGCCGGTGTTCCGTTCACGAGCTGGCATTTGCCGTTGTGGCGTAATCCGAAACGCCAGCAGGTAATTATTTTTAAGCCACCGTTCGCGCCGGATACGCCGGATTACGTGAAGCGCGTGATTGGGCTGCCGGGCGATAGCGTCGATATCCACGATGGAGCCGTGTGGGTCAACGGTCAAAAGCTTACCGAGCCGTACGCCGTGGGCGCCAGTGAGCCCTATGAGCTGCACACGCCCTATAAAGTTTCCGACAATTGTTATTTTGTGATGGGCGACAACCGCGGCAACTCTTACGACAGCCGCTTCTGGGGCTGCGTTCCGCGCAAGGATATCATCGGCACGCCGGTGATGATTTATATGTCTCTGGATGCGCCATCGGACGCCTGGGAGCCGGGGCAGATTCGGGAGCGTTTTTTTGCGTATGCCAACGCTATCCTGCATCCCGGTAGCGTGCGATGGCGAAGATTGTTTCACATATTTTGACTGCGGGAAGCTCTCCCGCGGTGAGATTTCCGCTGCATCCCCCGCAGGGTAATCGCGTCAAAACCCATTACCGCATTTGCGGGCGGTTCTTAAGTTTTTGCATCAAAGTGCATACCGAATCATCGAATTGAATTGCAGATAAGGCTTTCATGAAATACGCAGATGCGGGAGTCGACATCGCGGTAGCGGACGACGCGAAGCAAAGGATTCGCCACCATGCGAGCCGCACATTCACGCCGGGAGTTCTCGGTGGCATCGGCGGATTTGGCGGGCTTTTTGCGCTCGACACCAAAAAATGGAAAGAGCCCATCCTGGTTTCCAGCGCGGACGGTGTGGGAACCAAATTGAAAGTCGCCATGGCCATGGGGGTGCACTCCACGGTTGGCGGCGACCTTGTGAATCACTGCATCAACGACATCCTGGTGCAAGGGGCTGAGCCACTTTTCTTCCTCGATTATCTGGCAATGGGCAAGCTCGAGCCGACGGTTGTGGAGCAACTTGTCGACGGCATGAGCCGCGCGTGCCGCAAGGCCGGCTGCGCATTAATTGGAGGAGAAACGGCGGAGATGCCGGGATTTTATCCGGCCGGTGAATATGATGTCGCGGGTTTCATTGTGGGCGTGGTTGAGCGCAAGAATATGCTTAACGGAAAAGCTGTGAAGCCTGGCGACGCGTTGATTGCATTACCATCGTCGGGGCTGCACACCAATGGATATTCTCTGGCGCGCAAATTGGTATTTGAAGTCGCGAAACTCAGGCCGGACACGTACGTTGCGGAAGTGGGGAATAAGATTGGCGCGGAATTGCTTAAGCCGCATTTGTGCTACGCGCCGACGCTAAAAAATATCGTGGCGCGGGGAGGTGTCTCGGCGCTCGCGCATATTACCGGCGGCGGGATTCCTGGGAATCTTCCGCGTGTGTTGCCGAGCGGCGTCAAGGCACAGATTGATCTGGCGTCGTGGCCGGTGCCACCGATCTTCAAGTATCTGGCCAAGATTGGAAAAATCGACGGCGACGAGCTTCTGCATTCCTTCAACATGGGCGTAGGCATGATTCTGGTGGTGCCGCCTGCGCAAGTGAAATTTGTGGAAGGCGATCTAAAAAAACGCCGTGAGAAATTTTTCCGCATCGGGCGTATCGAACGCAGTGATTCGGGGAAAGCTCGCGTGGCTTATTCAGGCGCGCTTGGTTTGTAAGGCAGAGTGCCATTCTTCCGCCAATTTATTTTCCCGGAGCTCCCCATCTTGCACGCATTTCACGCACATTTTACCGATATGAATGATTGTGCTAACGTTTTGCGTTTATGAACAAATGCATAGGCGTGTTGCTGAGCGGACGCGGCTCGAATTTCGAAGCGCTTGCGGATAGCGTTGCCGCGGGCCGAATTCCGGATGCGCACATCGCCATTGTTATCGCCAATCGCGAAGGCGCGCAGGGAATTGAACGCGCTAACGCGCGAGGGCTCGCGACGAAGGTCATCCCTTCACGAGGGCTTGAGCGCGAAGCTTACGATCGCCAGATTGTTTCCGTTTTGCGCGAACAGCAGGTTGATTTGGTCTGCTTGGCCGGTTATATGCGGTTGTTGTCGCCGTACTTCATCCAGTGTTTTCCGCAGCGCATCTTGAATATTCATCCTTCGCTGCTGCCGTCTTTTCCGGGATTGGAATCTCAGCGGCAGGCGCTTGAATATGGCGTGAAATTTGCGGGCTGCACGGTGCATTTTGTGGATGAAAATCTGGATGCTGGGCCGATTGTCCTTCAGGCCGTCGTGCCGGTGCTGGATACTGATACACCGGACACGCTATCCGAAAAGATTCTGCGCGAAGAACATCGCATTTATTCCGAAGCGGTAAAAATTGTTCTCGAAGGCCGTTTCAAAATTGAAGGCCGGCGTGTAATGCAATTAGCTAACCAGGCTGCTCACCGGTGAACTTGCACAAGAATCGATGACCACCACAACGTTCAAACCTGTCGCCGCGCAGCTCGCTTATCTAAAAAAGGGCAGCGCGGAAATTATTCGCGAAGCGGAGCTGCAGACCAAGCTTGAAAAATCCGCCAAGACCGGGAAGCCTCTGCGCGTGAAGCTGGGTGTGGATCCTACCGCGCCGGACATTCATCTCGGCCACACCGTGGTGATACGAAAATTGAAACATTTTCAGGAAATGGGGCACACTGCCGTTTTTCTGATCGGCGATTTCACTGCCATGGTGGGTGATCCGACCGGGCAGTCCGAAACGCGCCCGCCGCTTACTCGCGAACAGGTGAACGCCAACGCGGAAACGTATCTTGAGCAGGTGTTCAAGATTCTTGACCGCGACAAAACCGAAATTCGCTATAACAGCGAGTGGCTCGATAAATTGACGAGTTACGATATCGTGCGACTGTGCGCAAAATATCGTGTCGCTCGCATGCTGGAGCGCGAGGATTTTCACACGCGGCTTACCAATCAGCAGCCCATCTCCATGCATGAACTGCTTTATCCGCTGCTGGTTGCTTACGACTCCGTAGTGCTCGAATCGGACGTGGAGTTGGGAGCCACGGAGCAAAAATTCAATTTACTGATGGGCCGTGAAATTCAGCGCGAGTACGGTCAGGAATCGCAAGTGGCCTTCACCATGCCGATTCTAGTGGGACTCGACGGCTCACGCAAAATGTCCAAGAGTCTCGGCAATTATGTGGGCATCACCGAGATGCCGGACCAGATATTCGGGAAGATGATGTCCATCCCAGATGAATTGATGTGGTCTTATTACGAGTTGGTGACGGATTGCACGCCCGACGAAATCGCCAAGCTCAAGAGCGATGTCTCCAGCGGAAGTACGCACCCGATGGACGCGAAGATGCTCCTCGCGCAGGAGGTGGTGAGCGGTTTTCACGGGAAGGCCGCGGCTCGCAAAGCGTCCGAGGTGTTTCAGCGCGTTTTTCGCGATCGCCAGGCGCCCGAGGAGGCGCCGGTTAAAAATGTAGCAGCGAGCGCGCCGCAAATGATCAAAGTTTTGTTGGTGACGCTAGGGCTGGCAAGTTCTGTTAGCGAGGCGGAGCGCCTGGTGAAACAGGGCGCTGTAGAAATTGATGGCCAGCGAATCGATGATCCGCGCAAAGAAGTGGGCCTGAGTAAAGGCAGGGACTTTCTGCTGCGCGCAGGTAAGAAAAAATTTGTGCGTGTCGTCGTGGAATAATCCTGGGCTGATGCCGGATGCGGCGATTCGCAACTAATCGAGAATCTCGCTTACCATTCCAGCCACTTGGCGCGCTACGGAAGGCGCGGCGGTCAGGCCCGGCGACTCCATACCGACGAGGTGAATCATCTGCGGCACTTTGGCGTCACGTTCGATGACAAAGTCGGCCATGCCGTGTTGATTGGGGGGCACGAGCTTGGGGCGCAAGCCGGAGTACGCGAGTTGCAAATCATCGGCGGCAATTTCGGGCACTAACAGCTTGGCTCCATCCGCGAAATCGGCTACGGTGAAGCGATCTCGCTCGTAATCATCTTTATCTTTCACGTATCGCGCCGTGGGCCCGATCAATACGGTGTCCCAAATTGTTTTTGTGAAGTGCATTCCGAGGGTGAGGCCATCGGCATGCGGCAATGGATATACCAGGCCGTTGATCAGGGAACGCCGCGGACCGCGGACTTCGCAGTACTCGCCGCGGACAGGATAAATCTTCCAGGAATTATTGCCGATTAACGCCGCGACATCGTCCGCATATAGTCCGGCCGCGTTTATAACGCAGCGCGCCTCGATGGTTTCCTGCGTCGCAATCTCATCTTGGCGTGCCGCCGTACTGGCATGCTCGCGTGCAACCTGCGTCCTTGAAGTTTTCGTCTGGGTGCTTACATCGCCGACGCGAATCCCAACGCGTATTGCGTTTGCAGTTGGTTCCAGAGACACAACTTGCGCGCGAGTGACGATGTGCGCGCTTTGCTCCACGGCAACGCGCACGTAGGTGCGCACCAATTCTTCCGCCGAAACAATCCCCGTACTGGCCACATCCAAGGCCGCGACTCCGGCGATATGCGGTTCGCGCGCATGAATTTCTGCCGGGCCGATCAATCGCAAGCCTTCGACGCCGTTCTCCTGACCACGCTTGTATAACGCTTCCAACGCAGGTTGTTCGTGTGTTTCGGCGGCTACCACCAATTTGCCGGTACGCCGATGCGGAACATTGTGCTTTTCGCAGAAATCAAATGTCAGCGAATTGCCTTGCAGGCAGTGGCACGCTTTGAGCGAGCCGGGCGAATAATAAATTCCCGAGTGGATTACGCCGCTGTTGCGGGTGCTGGTGGCCATTCCCACTCGTGGGAAGCACTCCACGACAAAGACGTCCTGCCATTGTTTGGAAAGCTCGGCGGCTATGGCGCAGCCAACTATTCCGCCGCCGATAATCAAAATATTTACTTCGTCCATAAGGGTGAATTTCGCGCGTTAAGGGTCGTAAGAATAATTCTATGCTTAGGTTTGCTCGCCCGGGGGAAGCTCATCGAGAAAAGGTACCGTGTCCACTAAGCGGGCCGGGGTGCCATCATGCACCGCGTACGTGGCGTGTTTGTTTTTGTCGTACCCGGAGCGCCACAGTGAAGCGGCTCCGTGCTGGCCGTCTTTGTTGATGGCATAAAAAAATATATGAAAGGTGGCGAGCTTTTTCTTGTCTTTTTTGTAATTGTGCGCCACGCGGCTCATGGCTTCGAGGCACGCGTCCGAGGGCGATTTGCCGCGGCGCATCATTTCCACGATGGTGTGGCCGCCAGAAATTTTAATGTTCTCCTCACCTTTTCCCGTCGAACCTGCGGCGCCGACTTCGTTATCCACAAAACAGCCTGCTCCGATGATCGGTGAATCTCCTACGCGTCCGGGAATTTTCCATGCCAGCCCCGAGGTTGTGGTGGTCGCGGAAATGTCTCCCTTGGCATCGACCGCCATGCAAGGAATCGTGCCTGTGGGTGGATGCGCAATCACGTTTTGAATATGCGGCAGCCATGCACGTTTTTCAGGCGTGTCGAAAATCGCAGCGATTTGTTGGTTATATCCGTCAATCGAGGATTTCTGGACATATTCGGGACTGTCGATTCCGGGGCGCCAGTTGAACGAGGTGGAAGCTTTCCAGGCCAGCCACGCAAGGCGGGAACGTTCGGTGAGGAGATTCAAATCTTCGAAGCCCTCGTCGAGCGCCAAACGGTGTGCGCCTTCGCCGACAATCATTACGTGATTGGTGCGCTCCATCACCGTTTTCGCGAGCCGTGAAACATTTTTGATGCGGCGCACGCTGGCCACCGATCCCGCGCGTCCAGTGGGGCCGTGCATACAGCTGGCGTCCAGCTCTACTTCGCCCTCCTCGTTGGGAAGGCCGCCGAAGCCGACGGAATCATCGTTGGGATCATCTTCCACCACGGTTACTGCAGCGACGACGGCATCCAGGGTGTCGCCACCTTTTTTTAGAATGTCCATTCCGTGATCGAGGGCGTGGAGGCCGTTCGAGCTGGAAATAATCAGCGGGCGCTTGCCTTTAGCGGCGTTTTCAGCGTCAGGCAGCAACGGAGTCGTCACGTTTGCTGGGTTTATGTCACGGCCAAAAAGCTTATTGGCGCTGGCAACCGCGCTGCCCGCCAATGAGGTGAGGAAGAATTTCCGCCTCGACCATAGTTCCATGGAAGCCTCCGTTGTTTCGCTTTGCAGTTTGGTCTCAAGCAAAAACCGTGCGGGCCTAGTATGTGGCAGCGGCGCAGCTAGGTGAATTAAAACTTTTAAGTTTTGTAGAGCACGGAACTACTCGTAGGCGTACAGCGTGAAGCGAAAAACTATTCTGAGGCGCCCAGCGGCAGAAAATACTGCGTGCCTTTGACGGGGTCCTGAAGCCGGCGCAGCAATTGCTGCAAATCTTCAGAGCGTTCCACGAAATCGATCTCCGAAGTATTGATTACCAGCAGATCGGACGCGGCGTAGTGAAAGAAAAAATGTTCGTAAGCCCGGGCAACCTCTTCGATGTATTCAGGCGAAATTTCGCTTTCATCGCGAGAAGCCTTTTTCTCGATGCGTGCCCGCAAAACTTCTGGTTTGGCTTGCAGATAGATGACCAGATCCGGAGCGGGAATGCCCGCAGTCAGTACTTCGTAATAGCGATCGTAAAGTTTCAGTTCCTCGTCATCGAGATTCAGATTGGCGAAAATGCGATCCTTCTCAAGCAGAAAATCTGAAAGAACAGGGGCCGGAGCGCCCGACACCAGCGCTTCGCGAATACGTTTCTGGCGTTCCATCAGGAAATACATCTGGGTGCGCAGAGCGGAGCCGGGTTTTTCTTTATAAAAATCGGAGAGAAAGGGATTGTCGTCGCAATCGTAAAGGCGGCGGGCATGCAGTTTTTCCGCGAGAATCTTTGCCAGCGTAGTTTTGCCGACGCGCAAAGGCCCTTCCACAACGATAAAGCGCGGCGACTTCGGAACGGGATTTAATTCGCCCCTGGAAGACGGTTTATGGGCGTTCGACGTGTCAGCCCATCCAGTTGGTGCAGTGGAATGCAAAGGGGTGGTGTTCGAATCGTTGGAGGGCATGTGTCTCGCATGGTTTAGAAGTCGTGATACTTAATCGTGCCGAAAGTCGCGAGCGCATTATACCGCAGCTCATGAGAGTGCTACGCGTGGATTTCTAGCGCTCGAGGGTTCAACATAAACACCGCGTGAATAAAAAATAAAGTAATTCGAGAACAAAACAAGTAAACAGACCACGCCAAAAAACAACTCCTCGCAGGAAAGACTTGCGAGGAGCGATTACTACGCCTCTGAGGGGAGATGGTTGTGCGTCGCAAACGCGCGGCGCATCCTGAAATTTTATCAGCGAGCCGCAAATTTAGTGGACTACGCGAACGTTGTGAATGCCCGCCTCGAACGAGACGCTGGCCATTGCGCTTTGCGGCACCCACCACAACTTGCGCACCCAAGGACGCGCGCTCACCATGGCGCGCCTGCCGATGATATCCATCAGCAGCGGGGTGACTTGTGTTGCCACATAAATTGTCCCGGAATGGGCAAACGGGCGCATCAAAGGATCGCCCTCTCGTCCGAAATTGCGAGACAACGCGCGGCGAGTGGACCAGGCGTCAAGCACCGCTCCGGCATGTTCCGCGACCATGAGGCTGTACCAGGTTATTTTTTCGTTGCGATTGTCGTAGTGGTGAAGGATCGCTGGCTTGACCGGCTGGAACGCGAAGGAGCGCGGTTCCGGCAAGGCAGGGTCAGCGAAGGATGGATCAGCGTCACTGTTCGATTTTGGCTGCGGCATGGAAGGTAGGGATGCCGAGAGGGTAACTGGAGTCAAGCTACGCGGCGCGGTCTCCTTCGAGGTTAACGCAGGGGAAGTTGTGTTTGGAACTTCGTCGACGAGGGCCGCAGGATCTGATACCGGGAGGACGACATTCCCAAGCAACGGGCTCAAGAAGAGAAGGGCTGCGAGCAACATGATTCGCTACCTCGGGCGCGGCGGAATGTAGAACTCTGGTTCCCGTAACTGAATCGAGTGTGGCGGTTTGGAAGGGGTTGGTCACTGGCCTAAGCGGCACAGTCTTGGTGGTACTTGGGTTATGGGACCAAAGTTTGCCGCGGTGAGTCTACGGTCCTAATGGAGGACTAAGGAAAGAATCGCCAAACAAATTTGTCAGACTGGCAGCGCGAAGTCTAAGCGCCATGATCTCTACAGTTTACGGCAAACCGTCACGCCATCGCGCAAGGGGATCAAGACGCTAAATAAATCCTTCGACTCATAAACCATGCGGTTGAATTCCTGTACGCCGCGGGTGTCGGCATCCCCGGCTTCCGCTTTTCGCGCAGCCTTTCCCGACCATAAAGTATTGTCGGTAATAAACAGACCGCCGCGACGAAGTCTCGGCAGCGACTGCTTGGCCGCATCGGGATACTCGCGTTTATTAATATCGTTGAAAATTAAATCGAACTCGCCGGGAGTCTTTTTTAGCAGCGTCAATGCGTCGCCAGTTTCTACGCGAATTTGTGGCGCGACGCCGGCACGCTTAAAATACGCTTTGGCGCGCTTGGCATTTTTCGGGTCGCCGTCCGTGTAGGTAATTTCTGCCTGCGGCCCGGCTGCTCGCGCCAGCCATATCGTCGAATAACCGATGGCCGACCCTAGCTCGAAGATTCGTTTTGCGCCGGAGATTTGCACCAGCAACGCCAGTATGCGGGCTACCGCTGGGCCGATAATTGGAACTTTGTGCTGCGCGGCGTATTCCTCCATGTCGCTGAGAACCTTATCGCGCTTGGGCAGCAATTCGTAAAGATAATCCTCAACCTTTTCGTTCATGAATCCGCTTCGCAAATTTTTTGGCAGGTTCACAAACTCTCTCCCGGTTTCAAGACATGAATCTCCAGCCCGGCAATGTGTTTGCTCTCCGCACGCAACTGCTCGGGCGTTCCGGTGAGAACAGGAAAAGTTCCATAATGCATCGGGATTACATGTTTGACGCCAAGCAGACGTATCGCATAAGCAGCCTCGCGCGGCCCCATGGTGTAGTTATCTCCAATTGGCAGGCACGCGATGTCCGGCTTGTACAACTCCGCAATCAGCTTCATATCGCCGAATACGGTCGTGTCTCCGGCGTGGAAAAGAGTCAAACCGCCGGGCATCCTCACGATGAAGGACGCCGGCTCGCCGCCGTAAAGGACCTTGCCGTTATCGTCGATCGAATTGGAATGGAATGCATGGGTCAGCGTGACTTCAAAATCTCCCACGCGTAAGGTGCCGCCTTTGCCCATAGGTTTGACTTGGTCGCCAAATCCCTTGGTGCCGAGCCACATGGCGGTCTCAGCGATCGCCACGATTTTAGGTTTATGCTCCTTGGCGAGCGTCAGTAAATCTCCAAAATGATCGCTATGGCCATGAGTTAGAAATATGGCGTCGAGCCTTTTCATCTTCTTTAATTCTGGCGGACACTTTGGGTTGGTGGTCACCCAGGAATCCAGCAGGGCCACTTCACCGCTGGGCGTAGTCAGAGAAAACGTACTATGCCCGAAAAAAGTGAGCTTGTTGCCTTTCATATCCAACATGTCTGGTCTCCGAACGCAAATTTAGTTTGCTGAGTTTGATCAAACTCAGAGGGTCGCTGTTGTCTTGGATGCCGCTACCTGGAGGTAGCGGTGCCGCCATCGCCGGAACTGAGCACCGTGCGTATAGCGGCCTCATAGGTGTCGCGATTATTTTCGCCCACCAAATGACCAATCTGGCGTCCATCCTTGGCGTAAAAAACGGAAGCGGGGATCGCGCCATTCCAGCCGGGCAATACCGCCTGCGTAAAATCCGCCTCTCCACCCTTCTTCTTTCGAAAATTAGGAAACACCGGGTTATAGCGGGCGATGAATCGTCGCATCAGAATCAAGTCACCGTCATCATCGAGGTTCACGCCTACGACGTGCAAGCCTTTGGGCGCATATTCTTTGGCCAGTTCATTCAGCATGGGATACTCGTCCCGGCAGGGCTCGCACCAGGTGGCCCAAAAAGTTACCAGCAATGGTTTGCCGCGATACTGCTCCACCAGTTCTTGATAACCCTGGGCATCAATGATTTTGGGATCTGATGTCCGCTTTGAGGCTTGCGGGACGGCCACAGCAATCGCGAGGGCCACGCCGCTGAAGCAAAACAACAACGCCACGCCTGCAATTCTTCTGATGGTCATGATTTTCATCCGTTCATCGGACAATATTTTAGCGAATGTTGAGAATCTGAATCACGTTAACGTACAATGAGTATGCGTCTTCGCCGAAGCGTCGTCACCGTTACATATTCCTATTAGTTAGACGCCCGCGCTGCTCGCCGGTGTTTCGCTTCAAAGGAGATTTTGCATGGCTTACGTAATCGCCGAACCGTGCACCGGCACCAAGGATACCGCGTGCGTGGACGTTTGCCCCGTGGATTGCATTCACCCGCGCAAGGATGAACCCGGCTTC
>Ga0209625_1000119_pt1 | contig 18839 bp, 14 predicted proteins | sample JacPin_JW_Ref_M2_FD_187960 | JGI IMG/M metagenome (GOLD analysis project Ga0209625, IMG submission 187960) | Forest soil microbial communities from Algoma, Ontario, Canada - Jack Pine, Ontario site 1_JW_Ref_M2 (SPAdes) (version 2) | ecosystem: Environmental > Terrestrial > Soil > Boreal...
CGCGTCATGGGCGCGGATGTTCCAGACAAGGAAATCGAATCCATTCTCGGTACGTTGGGGTTCGCTCCGGTGCGCGTAGATCAAAATCGCGGCGCAGCTGGGTCTATTCTCGCAGCCTGGGAATGCAAGCAACCTTCGTGGCGCGCCGAGGTGTCTCGCGAAATCGATCTGATCGAGGAGATTGTTCGCATCCATGGCCTCGATAAATTTCCGCCGCGCTTGCCGGCGTCGCGGCAAGGAGCCGCTCGCTTGCCTCATTACGAAGCGGAAACGCGGCTGCGCGAACAGCTGATTGGGTTGGGCTACCGCGAAATTGTCACGATTCCACACGTCGCTGAAGAACGGGATACGCTGTTCCGGCCGGCTGAGGTCACTCCCGCGCGACTCGTGAATCCGCTCTCCGAGGAAGCGGGTGTGCTGCGATCCACCGGCACCGTTACGATGGCCGGTGCACTCGAATGGAATTTAAATCATGGGCAACGCAATGCGCGGCTGTTCGAAATCGGTCATCACTACCGCTTAAACGGCAGCAAGCCCATTGAAACTCGCGTTCTGACGCTTGGCGCAACAGGCGCCGCACGCGACAAGAATCTGTATGAGCCCGCTCGCGATTTTTCTTTCGCCGATTTAAAGGGCGACTTCGACAATCTTGGCACGCTTGCGGGTGGCATACGCTGGGAGAAAACCGCCACCGAATACCTCAATCCCGCGCGCCGTGGCGCGATTTTTCTGAAGGCCGAAGCGCTCGGCGCCGCCGGCCAACTTTCGCGCCGCGTGGCGGAACGCCTCAAATTTCGACAGGACGTTTTCCTCGCGGAAATAAATCTGGGACCGTTCTACTGCGCTTTTTACGGGGTCAAAAATTCGCGCCGGTATCAGCCTATCCCGCGTTTTCCTACGGTCGAGCGGGATTTCTCACTGGTGCTTTCTGACGGTACGCACTTCTCCGACGTGGTCAGAGCCATTTCGTCCCTGAACGTTCAAGAAATCGCTTCCGTCGAAGCTGCCGATTTATTTCGCGGCAAAAATATCCCCGCGGGAAAATATTCGCTGCTCATTAAAATTGCGCTGCAGCCCCGTTCGGCAACTCTGACGGACGCGCAAATCAGCGAGATTTCCGCGCGCATCGTCTCCACGCTGGAAAAAGAGTTGGGCGCGCAGCTGCGCACCGCATAACCTTCATTCGTTCCGGCGATGAATGGCGCCGTGGTAAATACTTTCGGCCATCACTTTTTCAACAACCGGCTGCACCACAACAGCGAATGAGTGTGCTATCTTGGCCCCAGTCACTCCATAGAAACGAGTTTCATGCGCGTGCCGGTAAAAGCGGAAATTTTCGGTCAAACATATACGATTAGCGGGGAGCTGGACGAGGACTACGTCTTGAAATTGGCCCGCTTCGTGGACGACAAAATGCGCGCCGTAGCGAGCGGCACCGCGACAGTAGATACGCAAAAGGTTGCCGTGCTTGCGGCGCTGGCTATCGCTGATGAATTGCACAGCGCGCAACGCGATCTAGGTTACCGCGAAGATGTGTTGCGCGAGCAAGCGGAGCGCTGCCTGGTGCTTGTTGAACGAGCGCTGAAACAATCCGCATAGCAACTCACGAACTGGAATAACACAAATTTCCCTGCAGGACTTTTAGTCCCTCGACCGCACTCATTATTGTGACCAGGAAGTCGGCGTGCGATCCCAGCGGTGTTTGCGCAACTCGGCGTGCAGTTCCGCGGGCAACGGACCGCGAGCGCTCGCGCCGAGATTGGTGTCCACATGATGGCGTTTACGCATCCCGGGAATAATGGTGCTTACGTCCGGATTATTTAGAACAAAACGCAGGGCCATCTCCGGCATGGTCATCCCTTCGCGCAGCAAAGGCTTCAGCGCGTCGGCGTGTTCCACGCTGTTCTTCAGATTTTCCGCCACGAAATAAGTGTTGCGCCAATCGCCTTTTGGCCATTTGCTTTCCCGCGTAAGTGTGCCCGTAAGCGAGCCCTCGTCGAACGGCACGCGCGCGATCACCGCTACATTTTTGTCGCGACACGCGGGAAATAATTCATCTTCGGGGTTCTGATCGAAAATATTGTAGATAACCTGGACGGCATCGATCAGGCCCGATTTCACGGCGCGAATACCATTCCAGGGCTCCCAGCGATTGATGCTGATGCCCACGGCGCGCACGTTGTTACCGGTGCGCAGTTTGTCGATGGCTTTCAATAATCGATCGTCGTCGAGCCAATGATCTTCCCAGGTGTGAAACTGAATTAGATCCAGCTTGCTGACAGCAATGTTTTCGAGGCTCTTGTGGACATACTCTTCGATGTACTGCGGCGGATAGGAATCGTCCACGGAAAATGAGCGCTGGCCGGGCCATTGACGGTTCTTAGGAGGTATTTTCGTTGCGGCGTAGAGAGTTTTCCGCGGATTGGCGCCAATAATTTTCCCCAGCAAGGTTTCGCTGTGGCCATCACCATAGGCCCACGCGGTATCGAAAAAATTGCAGCCTAAATCCACGGCGTGTTGGAGTGACTCCAGCGACTCCTGATCCTCGGAGCCCGTCCATCCGGCCATACCCCACATTCCGTAACCAATTTCGCTGACAGTCCAACCCGTGCGCCCAAATCGCCGGTAATTCATTAAAAGTCCTTTCCAACCGAGGCCGGTTCCATTATAGCTATCAAGGCTTTGCACATCGGGAAGCGTAGTAAATTTCTTTGATTCTCGCTTGGTGCGCGTGTACCGAGTCTGCAGAAATTAAACGGGAGTATTGATGACCAAAACAAATCTGCGGATGGCCATCTCTTTCATCGCGGTGCTTACCGCCATCATCGCCGTGCGGGCGCGCACTGCGGGACCTCCCGATACCGCTGCCGGGTCTCAAGTTGTCGCGTCTGGTTACGACATGGTCATCGCCAACGGGCGGGTGATGGATCCCGAGACTGGACTCGATGCCGTGCGCAACGTGGGCATCACTGCGGGAAAAATTCGCGCGGTCTCTGTCGAACCGCTAAAAGGAAAGACGGTTCTTGACGCTACGGGCCTGGTCGTCGCGCCAGGCTTCATCGATCTACACGAGCATGGGCAGGAACTGCGCAATTACCAGTTTCAGGCTCACGACGGCGTGACCACTTCTCTCGAACTCGAAGTGGGCACGGATGACGTAGACGCCTGGTACGCCCAGCGTGAGGGCAAAACGCTGATTAATTTTGGAGTGAGCGTAGGCCACATTCCGGTACGCATGAAAGTGATGCACGACCCCGGAAACTTTTTGCCGACCGGCGATGCTGCCCATCGCGAAGCTACTCCGCAAGAGCTAGAAGAAATAAAAACGCGGATTCGCCGCGGTCTCGAGCGCGGCGCGCTGGCCGTTGGCATGGGCATCAATTACACCGCCGGAGCATCGCACGATGAAATCGTGGATGTATTTCGCGTGGCGGCTGCGGAAAACGCTAGCGTGCATGTGCATCTGCGCCACGCAGGCTTAAAAGAGCCCACGACCGGGTTGGTGGGCATCGAGGAAGTCATCGCCGCTGCCGCTGCGACCGGCGCTCCTTTGCACGTGGTGCACATCACCAGCATGGGGCTTAGAAATACGCCGCAACTGATTGCGATGGTCAAAGGTGCGCAAAGTCGTGGTCTCGATGTCACCACAGAGTGCTATCCGTACACCGCCGGCAGCACCAATCTCGAATCCGCGATTTTCGATCCGGGCTGGCAAGAGCGCCAGGGCATCACCTACAAAGATATTCAGTGGAGTAAAACCGGCGAGCGCCTCACAGCTGAAACTTTCGAGAAATATCGCAAGGAAGGGGGCCTGGTGGTCATCTTTTCTATTCCCGAAGCAGCTGTTCGCACCGCCATCGCGGATCCTATCGTAATGATCGCCAGTGATGGCGTTCCGCTCACCGGCTCAAAGGTTCATCCCCGCGGGCAAGGCACGTTTTCTCGTGTGCTGGGCCACTACGTCCGCGAAGAAAAAACCGTCGACCTGATGACCGCGCTGCGCAAGATGACGCTCATGCCCGCGCAGCGCCTCCAAAATCGGGCCCCGATGTTCCAGAATAAAGGCCGCATCAGTGAAGGTGCTGACGCCGATATTACGGTGTTCGATCCTCAACGCATCATCGACAAAGCCACCTTCGATGATCCCCTGCAATACTCCGCCGGCATCCAGTTCGTTTTGGTGAACGGCGTTCCGGTGGTCTCGAACGGTGAGCTAGTCGAAGGTGTATTCCCAGGTCGGGTGGCGCGCGCGCCAAACTCCAAGTGACGGAAACTGCGGCTTCAAATCTGGGGGCGAATCAATGCGGGTCCCGCGCTTGTCGGCCGCAATCGCACCGGAGTATGCTTCCTGCACTCGAAGAAAGTGAAAAGGGGAACAAATGAACTATGCACGATTCGTTCTACTACTCGCTATTGCTTTATCGACGGGAATCACTGCGAAAGCTCAGAAAGACGAAACCAAGCCGCTAGCCACTACGAACGCGCCGCAGGCCAGCACCACGCCGGTTGCCAATCCGGTCAGCACCTTCGTCAAGCAGCAACTAACGCGCTTTAACAAAATTATGGTCGCGGCGGCCGAAGCCATGCCGGCAGAAAAATATAGCTTCAAACCGACGCCCGATATGAACACGTTCGCGCATCTGACGATTCATATCGCGCAAGGCAACAATGGGCTCTGTTCCCAAATCTCCGGTGCTCCCGCGCCCACCTCGGACAAACTTGGCGACGACGATCCCAAAGACAAGCTCGTAGCGGGACTCAAAGCTTCGTTCGATTTCTGCGCCACTGCGCTCGCCAACGTGGACGATTCCAAACTCGGTGAGCCGCTGACGCTCTTCGGCAGAGTTCCTTCTTCACGCGCGGGCGCACTGATAGCGTTGAGCATGGGTTTCGCCGATCACTACGGGGCGCAAGCCATGTACCTGCGCTTGAGCGGAATCCTTCCGCCTACAGCGCAACCGAAGAAGTAAACGTCTGCCACAAAAGCATGTGGATTCCCGACACGCCGATGTGGCGTGCCGGGGTCCTTTTTCAGGTTAGACGAAGCACTTAAAAGTGGAAGCCGAGCTCCACAGTTTCGGCGCGCGGCGTGACAAAGTGCGTTCCGCTGAAGGTGGAAAGGAAATTGAAAAGTGCTTCCTTGTTGGTCAGGTTGATCACCGTAAAGCGCAAGCTCCACTTGTAGCGGTCGCCATGTAGAAGATCATCGTCGCCCACGCTGACATCAAACAAGTGCCGCGGAGCAATTCGTGGGGGATTCTTGTCGTCATTCTCCGTGCCGTCCGCCGGAATCGTCAGGCGGGTAGCCCCGTGTGGAGTCCCTGCCGGGCAACTGGCAAGCGGGGCGTTTTGTGTGGCAAATGTGTTGCCGCAAAATAATCCGATCGCCGCTTGTTGGTCGCCGTCAAATGTCAGTGCAGTCGCAAAATCGGGAACGGCTCCTGCCACCAACCCGCTGTCATATCGCCAGTTGAAACCGAGCCACGGCCCGCGCTTCCAGGGCTGATATTGCAAATGTGTTGTTTGGTTAAATTTTTCGTCGTGATCGATGCGGAAGACCGACCCGCTTTGCCCCACGGTTACTCCCAATCCTCCGACTTGCGGCGGGAAGTAACGGGCAGCCACGCTGGACATCACCACCAATGCAGTGAGTCCGTGAAAATTCGGCATGCTGACGCGAAGCAAAAACCCGGGAATTTTAGAATTGTGCCAATCGATAGGAAAGGTGATCGGCGTATTACCCAGTACGCTGAAGTCGTAGGCGTTGTGGGTGTACTTCCAGATGTACTCACCGTCGACTACCAGGTATTTTCCGAAGGCTTGCTCCAAGCCGGCATGGAACTCGTTCCTGTATCCTGCGGGTGAGTTCGCCGGTACGCACGGAATCAACGCCGCAATCACGCTTACGTCGCAGCCTCTCGTCGCGATGATGAGATTTTCGTTGAAGGGCGTCTCCAGCGTCCGCGCATAGGAAATGCGCAGCACCGTATTGCTTGGCTTGATGTTGTAAGCGATCCCTAATCTCGGCTCTGCCTGACTCGCGGCCGACAATCCGTTGTAGATGTCCCCGCGGATGCCCAGATTGAAGGACCACTTGCCCTTGGTAATGGTGTCTTGCACATACATCGAAAGCTCTTTTATGTCGGCATGGCCGCGAAAGGTGAACAGTCCTCCGCCGCGCGTTAAATCGATGGGCAACAAGGTTGTACACGGCGCCGCCAGCGCAGCCCCACCCGCGAAGCACGGTGCACCATTCGCATCCGTCGTGGAGGGAAGCAGGTTAGGATCAATAATCCCCAAACTATCGTTCTCATTCAAAAATGTATGTTGGTAGGTCACGCCGGCTTTTATGTTGTGGATCCCTTTCACATAGGAGATGTCCGAACGGATGCCAGCATTGGTCAAGTTGCGATCCTGGCTAATGGTCTCCGAATTGATGGGACCGAGATCGGCAAGTGGGTTGCTGCTGGGGTAGTAGTTGTATTGATCCCGCCGGACATACGCACCCAATGTGAATACCGCGGTCGTTCCAACCAGCCTCGTCCACGTGGGAGCTATGTTGAAAGTTCCAATTTGCGAGCGTTGATCCGTATTGCCCACTACATTTCCATCAGGACCAACGACATTCAAATTGTCGAAAGTGTTCGGGGTCTGAAACCAGGATCGGGTGTATTGGAAATTTCCATGGATGGTGTCTTTTGGAGTGATCTGGAAATCCACGCGGTCAAATACATTCTCCTCATTGCCTTTGTCGTGAATCGGGGTGAACTCCGGAGGGTCGAGGAATCGGCCGCTGTTTAAACCGTTCACGGCGATGAAGTTCCCCCACTTATCTCCGCCATAGGCCAAGTTGAATTCCCCGCTGGCCGTGCCGAAACTTCCGTAGGAGGTGGACACACTTCCCGTCGGTGTTTTGACCCCCAGCCCTGACCGCGTGGTTACCTTGATTACCAGGCTGGTCTTGTCGCCAAATTCCGCGGGTGGCGCGCCCGAAATTACTTCCAACGACTGAATGGAATCGGCTGGGATCTGGTTCGAAAATACCTTGCTGGTTTGATCCGAAATGGACTGGCCATCGACGGAAAAGGAATTCTGCGCGTGATCGCCCAGCCCGTGCATATTGCCATTGGAGTCCGCAGCCACGCCGGGTGACGTCAGAGTCACGAGCGAGGTCACCGAGGAAGAGGCGCTCTCCAGTGGAAGTTTGTCGATCAAGGCTTGGTCCACATCGGTGTGAAACGTGGATTCCGTCTCGACCAGATCTCCTCCGTTGGCTTCCACCGTCACGCTGGTGGCCGCTACACCGATCTTCAAGCTGAGCTGCGCAATTGTCGGCACCGTGGAGCGCACATCCACATCTCGCGTGAAGGACTCAAATCCGTCCGCCGTCACTACCATGTGGTACGGATTAAACGGCAAATTGGTAAACCGGAAATTACCATCTGGCCCGGTAACCGCGGAGCGCTTCAATCCGGTCACTGGATTCGAAACTTCCACGGTCGCATTAGCTATGGAGGCTCCGGACGGGTCTTTGACCGCTCCTTCGATGGACCCGGAATTCCCGGTTTGAGCCACAATGCGCGTGGCGCAAAATAAAATGCTTAAACTCAATGCTAAAAAAGAAAGCCATATAGATCTCATTCAAAGTCTCCTCGGCCCGCAGGCGGGCGATCTGTGGGTAGTTGTATATGTGTGATGACGGGAATAACGCGGTGGCCATCAAAATCTGATGGTTAGCGCTAGCGGAGAACCCCAATTACAGTAAATGGCGTTTCTATGCGATTGGCGGTGCGCGGGAAGGAGAATCGTGACTGAAGAGATCTTTATGAAACTGTACGGCGATTTCGTGGAGAGAGCCGCTCGGTAGAAGAGGCGCAGCCAGCGAGAATGCATTGATGGTTGGCGCGATGCCTATATGGGCGGCATGGCAGACCCGGCAAGCCGCCTCGTTCTGGCCGTTTTCGTGGGCATGGACCACGACCTGGACCAGAAATACGAGCATGCAGCAGGCAATCGCCAGCGCTAGAGTTCTGGCGAAATAATTTCCGAATTTTGACGTGCGACGCATGCTTTTAAACTTCAATACTCATTCTACTCGCGATATTTGCAAACTAAACTTCGTTTCGCGACGAGGTTGCTCCTTCAAGGACCCGTGCGTTGCGTCCATGGTGCAGAATCAGGTGCAAGAGAAACATTAGTATTAAAACTCCGCCAAAGGTCACCACAATCGTTGCGCCCGTGGGGGTGTCAATCTTAACACTCAAAATTACGCCTAGCGCTGATACCAGTGTACCCATGGTCCAACCAATCGCCAACCGCGGACCAATGCGGTCGGCAAAAAGCATGGCTCCCACGCTGGGAACGATCAGGTAGCAAAACACCAGCAGGACCCCGGCAATGGCCACCGACGAAGTAACTACGAAGCCGAACGAAGCATAAAAAAGAAAATCCCAGAACTTCACATTGAAGTTGAGTTTTTCAGCGTCATCGTGATGCATGGAGATCAGCAAAAACTTTTTCCGGAAAATGTAATGAAATATTCCGACCGCTCCGTACAAGATGGCCGTCTTGCGAACCTCCGCCCAGGAAACCGCCAGAATGTTTCCCACCAGCATGTCTTTCAGGTGTTCCGTTTCGCCGGTGGCTTTGCTCATCAGCAGGATTGCGGTAGCAGAGGCTACCGCGTAGGCAATGCCGATGAACGCTTCCTGGGGAATATGTCCACGCCTGGTGCGCGCGAGCGCGAAAATGGCCGCACCTAAAAACGTGAAGCCCAGGCTGATCCAATAAGAGCCTCGTCCATGCGGATCAATTCCCACTACGATGGCCACCGTGGCGCCCAGCGCGGCGATTTGGGCTAGCGCCAGGTCCACGAAAATGACCCCTCGTTCCACCACATGTACCCCGAGGTACGCGTGGATGCCGGTCAGAATCAGGCTCGCTACAAAGGGTGCGAGCAAAAACGGAAGAATCTCCATCGAATAGGCTCCTGGTGCTAGTGGGTTGCGTCGAACGCTTGTTTTAGTTTGGCGATATCGTAGTCAAACAGTTTGAAGTAGTCGGTAACTTCCTTTTCGCCGCCGACCGATGGCAGCAACACTACCACCTGGCCGCCGGTCTCGCGGGCCACGGAATTTGGTGTTTTCAAATCGAAGTACGGTTCCACTACGATCACCTTCACGTTTTCCCGCTTCATCTGCCCAATCAAGTCCACGGTGTGCTGCGGAGTAGGGGGAATGCCCGGGCGCGGCTCCACGTAGCCCACCACGTTCAGTTGAAAATGCTCGGCAAAATTCGGCCATGAGCGGTGATAAGTCACAATCTTTCGTCCGGCGTACGGTTTCATCTCTGCTTTCCAGCGCTCATCTGCCTGCTTCAACCGCTGTTCGAAATCGCTATACCGTTGCGAAAAATACGACGCATCATTCGGGCGCATTTCACTGAGCTTGTCCGCGATGCCCTTGGCGACGCGCAAACCATTGTCAGGATCGAGCCAATAGTGTGGATTACCTTGGGGATGCACATCGCCTTCGGCTCTGGTCACTTGGCCAGTAGGAATCTCCAGAATTTTCGCAAACCGGGAAGCGTCAAGATAACCATTCGCAGACACTTGTATATTCGGATTGCTGGATTGCGTGATTAGCGGCGGCAACCATCCAATTTCCAATTCGAGTCCGACGACGATGAGCAAATCGGCCTTGCGCAGCTTCAGCAGGAAGCTGGGCTTCGCTTCCACAAAGTGGGGATCCTGATATCCCCGCGCGATGGATTCGACATCCACCTTGTCGCCGCCCACTTCCTGGGCCAAGGAGGCCAGGTCGGTGGTCGCGGTCATGATTTTCAGCTTGTTCTCCGCGCGTGCGGTTTGATTTCCGGCCAATGCACACACCAGCGCAATTACGATCGCCGCGGTGCTGCTCTTGGTGACGTAAAATCTTATTTTCTGAATCAACCGTGCCTGTAGCATGCAGTCTCCTTGTTCACCATCGAAAGTTCACCCGTCAAAATGGGTGAGCGCCATGCGCGCCCATCACGAATAAAAACTGAAACAATAATTCGTTGGCATTGTCAAAGCTGGCGTTGGGAACCGTCGCCAGGTGGCCGTATCTATATTGTCCCCGGATTTGGCTGAACTCGCTCGGCCAATAGGTAACTATTGCGGACAACCCGGTATCAATCAGATTGGCATCGCGCGCATGCGCGCTGCGGTCAAAGCGGCCTCCGACTGTCCATCGGCGGTTCACGCGGTACTCCGCGGACGAATACATTCCGAAAGCGTGCATTGATTGGGAAAGATCCAAGGGCGAAATCTGGTCGCGCAAGCTGTAAAACAATTCCGTGCGGAAGATAAATGACTTGTAAATCGCGCGGCGCAGCGGCTTCCAGCGCAGCGTGGCGTCAGCCCCATACAGGCTAGTGATAAAAGCGGAGCCCAAATCATTGTGGCCCCGGGCATACGAAACGCCCAAGTCCAGGTTCGTGGATTCGGTTATGTCTTTGTATCCGCGCAGATGTCCCACCACGCTGGCGTCTTGCCGTTCACTGGCTTTAAAGACGTCCGCGGAATCGCCACGGAAAACTTGTCCGGTGGCCTCGACGAACCAACCCTTTGGCGCCGGCAAAATACGCGACAATGAAAATCCGGCGTCATCAATGCCATCTTCTCCGCCCACCAGATTGTTCGTGGCCAGCGGCCGATCGATAAATGGCAGCGCGTGGTTGTGAATGGTATTTATTTTGCCGAAATCCGCGCGCATTTTTCCGACCTTCAAAAGCAGCCCGGCCGGCAGCGACGTAAAGGTCACGTAACCTTCTTCGACGTTTACCCCTTCCTCGCCAAACGAAATGAATACATCCGCGCGCGCGTAGGGATCGATGATCGCTTGAACGCCCAACTCGGATTCGTGCAGCTGCAAGGAAGGAATGGGCGCCACGTCGTTGTGGCCCACCGCGCCAATAAAGTCGCCGATCAAGCTGATGTCGGGATTCAGCAAGCGCGCATTCCCGCTGGCGCCACCGAAGGTTTGGCTCTGCGTTGACTGCAGCGCCTGAGCTTGAGCAGCAGGCGAAGCAGGAGCCGCAGCAGGTAGCGCTGTGGGGGCTGTTACAGCGGAGGCGACGCTTGATGAGGAGGGCCCGGCGTCTACTTGTGTAGGTAAACTTACGGGCGCAGGTGCAGAGGTCAGGACCAGTCGCGCTGCCGGCCCGTCCCCAGTGGCCTTCGTGTCGGCCAATACCTTCAGTTGACCACGCAGCTGCGCCACTTGCTCTGCTAGCATGCTGACCTGCTGTTCCAGTGTTTGTATGCGCGCCTCAGAATTAGGAGCGGGCTTTTGACCTGCAGAGCCGCTGGCGGGCACCTCCTGCGCCTTGGCGTTCACAGCTGCAACTAGCAGAACGCACAACACTAAGGTCTTGTTCATAAACACTCCTCCGAAATTCGAAGATTTTGAGCGACACCAGGAGATAACTGCAGGGGGGCCGGCGAAACTAAGCAGCAGGGGGTGCGCGCGGTGAAACGGTCCGGGGAATCTCAGGGGATATTGCTGCCAGAACCGGAAGGATCTCCAGCCGGTTCATTACCGCCGTGAAAGCCAGGCTCGGGGACCGTGGCGTGACTGCTGCCCCGGCTGCCGAGCATAGCGGGCATACGTGCGCGTCGGAGGGTGCCGCGCTTAGGTCGGCACAATAGTGAAACTGGGCCCCCAGAAAGATGACGGCCAGAAGCAAAGATAAAATGCGAATGTGCCCAACCCCCAGAGAACTGTACCTAGTGAGACGGAGCTTAGGCCCGATTGGTTGCGGGGTCAAGAAGTGATGCGGCGGGATGGGCGAAGCACTAAATAGCTATTTCATGCCTTTTCGTTGATTTATGGGTGCCAAGTAGCTTTTGACTTCCTCTAGCTCCGGGCGGTCGGCGGCAGGGTCAGCAATCTTCAGCAATTGCGAGTAGTAATTCTGTGCCGCGTGCGTATCTCCGGCCGCTTGGCTGGCTTGCGCGGCGCCCAGGAGGGCGTCAAAGCGGTTGGGGGCCTCGACCAAAGTTGCGGCATAAGCCTTGACCGCGTCGCCCGGCTTCCTTAATTCCATCAGCAAATCGCCTAACAACTCACGCGCGGGCATGGTCGTAGACTCGAGGCCCTTGGCGTCTTCCCTGTCCGCCGCGGCACGCAACAATTGTATGGCGTGAGCCGAATCTCCATGGGCGTAGGCTAGCCAAGCCTCCGCTTCGCGAAGGTCGGTGGCCCTCTCTGAGGAAACGTCATATCCGGTGTCTTTGCTCTCGCCTTCGCGGTGAGCGACGGCTCCCTCCAGTTTGCCTAGGTTGTCTTTGGCTGCCGCTACGTCGCCGCTTCGCGCTGCCCCGATCGTTCTCGCCCAATAGATGATGTCCTGGGAGTTTCGGCGCTCCGGAATAGCCAGCTCTGCGGCTTCTTTCCAGCGGTGCAGCTCGATGGCATTGCGTGCGTCGATCACGGCCCGGTGATCGGCTTTCTCTCCTTCACCGCAACCAGGCACGTTCATTTCTTCCGCCGACAGCGCTCGGGCCTTGGCTTCCTGTCCGGTTTGCAGATATGCATAGTCGAGGAACTCCATCGCGTGCGTTTGATAATGTGCTTCGGCTTGGTGCAACTCGGTGGCGTGCGCGGCCGCCGCGGTCGCTGCTATGTTCGAGGCGATGGACTCTTGCCACAGGCCCAAGCGCGTAAAAATGTGTGAGGGCATGTGCAGCGCGTGCGAGGAGTCCGGGGCGATTTTTGCGTAAGCGCGAGCGGCGGCCAGGCCAGCGGCGGCCAGCTCCGGTTTGTCGGTCGCGTGAATGAGGTAGTGCGCTACGCCCGGATTGTCCGGATGTTGGTGGAAAAGAGGCTCGAGAATGGCCATGGCTTTTTTGCGGTTGGCCATGTCGTCCACATTTTCATCCGCCAAGGCCACTAAAGAGAGCGCATAAAACGCGCTGGCCTCCACGTCTGCCGGCGACTGCGAATGCAATTGCGCCAAGGCCTCCGAATACGCGGTGGTGCGCTGCACGTGGGTAAGTTTGGCGTCGCCCTGATAAAAGGCGGCTGCGGCGGCGATGTATCCGCGTTCTCTGGGTGTGGCGGCGCCGAGCTTTTGCGCGGCTTCCACGTTCTCTAAGCCTTGTTTGAGGGTTCGGTGGCCGGGAAAATCCCATAGCTGGTGATAGAGGGCCATGGCGGCGCCCCAATGGGCTATGGCGCAATTTGTGTCCAGGTCTGTGGCGGCTTTGAAGGCGCTTTCTGATTCGCGGTACTGAAATGAGTGGAGGAGGGCTACGCCCTTCAATAGTGCGGGTTGGGCTTCGCGTTTGCAGCTATTGGGAAAATCTACGTGGCCGAGTTGGTCGGAGGCGGTTTCTGAGGAGTGGTTCGCGGTGGCGAGAAAGGCGGTTAAGGGCAGGGCTAGACACAGTAACGTCTCAAAGAAAAGACTGACTACTATGCGCATGCGAAACCCTCCGTAGCTGTGACATGTCCCGCGGGCGTTTCCGCGATTAGGTAGCATTGCATTGACTGCGCGTAGCGATTTTAGCAGTGTTGGGAGGCGGACGGAGGCGCTCGAGTGAAATCAGCACAGAAAATGGAGTGCTCGGAACAAACTTGGAAAAAGCTTAGATAAAGATCGGAAAAAGCGCAAAAAAAGCGCAGAAAAAGCCCTACCCTTGCAAAAGGCGCAAGGATGGGCCACCCAAGTTCAAAGGCAACGTCACAAGCAACGTCAAAGGCAGGTTCAAAGGCGCAGCTTCAAAGGCGCAACTTCTGACGCCGGGCTTCGACCTTCCTATGGCCATCCTGTTAGAATAATTGGTGGAGCGGTTCTTCGAAGCAGGTGAGGGAGCGAAAGCTGTTTGAACCAATGACGAATCTCTGAGGTGCTGCGGACAGACAGCCTGTGTGCACGGCCTGTCCCGCTGGCTGGTCAAAGCGTTAACGCATGCGACGACTGGCGAGCGGGGCAGGAAAGCCTAACGGTTGGCTCGTGGTGCCCACCTAATGCAGAGGTTCACGGCCTAGCTCCCCACGGCCAAGCAGTCCGCTCTATTTTTTTGTTTGCGTGACGTCCGGCTCCCGACAGCCTCGCTATAGAAACTTCACTAGCGCATCAGTTGTTTCCTTGGGGCGCTCTTCAAGGATCCAATGGCCGGTATCAGGCAGTACGATCACCGTTACGTTCGTGGCAACAAGTTTCATCTGCTGACCCAGTTGTTTTCCAAGCGATTTTTCTCCACCGATTGCCAGCACCGGCATGGTTAGCTTGGTCCGGGACAATTCCGCGAAATCCTTGGCGGTCTGCGGCCAGGACACAAAATATTGCCATGCCGCTCTCATTCGACCTGGCCGGGAATATGCAGCGATATATGCCTCGCGATCGGCCTGCGGGAGCGAGCGGTTTTTGTCGGCGGCCAGATCATCCCAAAAAAACGAAAAGTAGATTTGCTCGCGTCCGGCGACCAGCGCTTCCGGCTTCGGCCCGTTGAATCGAAAATGCCAGATTGCGGGATTGTTATAAATCGGTTCCCATCCTTCAACGCCGGGCAAAAATGCGTCCATCACCGCGAGTTTCTCTACTTCGGCCGGGAACTGCGCGGCATACGCGTAGGCGACCATGAGGCCGATGTCATGGCCGACGACTCGGGCTTTTTGGATGCCGAGCGAGCGCACTAGAGAGTGAATGCTGATTGCTGCGGTCTTCATGTCGATCCCGATTGCGGGGATGGAAGAGTCGCCGATGCCGGGCAAGTCCGGCGCGATCACTGTAAATTTTTCGCCTAGCACCGGCAAGATGGGAGTCCACATTCTGGAAGTTTCGGCGAAGCCATGCAGCAAAACTACCGCTGGACCATGTCCACCCATGGTGTAGTGCAACTTCAATCCATCGACGTCGGCATCCTTCGTGGTGAAACCTAATTGCAATTTTGCTTCGGTTTGCGCGCGCGTGGGAAATGACGCGATGAGGAGGATGAACAAGAAAGGTCCTGCAGCGCACTTGAGTCTCATGGGATCTCCTTATCGTGAGCAGCCGAGTGCTGCACAATATAACAGCAGGAGGTCATCTCGCGATGTCTATCAGCGGGCGGCCGAGGTGCGCGGCTGGAATAATCGCGGGAAAATGCTTAGAAAGAGCCCCACCCTTACAAAAACCGCAAGGATGGGCCACCCGAGGTTTCGCCCACCGGCGGTGACGTCGTTGATGCGCACGTGGATGTGTACTACGATTTGTTCCCTGTATGACGAAAGTACTGCAATCCGTGCCGCAGATAGCCAGTTCTCCGCTTCGCGAAGCGCTGCCGAACTCGGACGCTGGGTTCTTGTGGGATTTCTGGTATCCGGCGCTGCGCAGTTCGGAGATAAAGGGTCAAAACCTCGCCAAGGCCATGCTTTTGGAAGTGCCATTAGTGCTGGGACGGACTTCGGATGGAAGGGCATTCGCGATGCGGGATGCTTGTCCTCATCGGGGAATCCCATTGTCGTACGGCAGATTTGACGGGCAGGCGGTGGAATGCAGCTACCACGGATGGAGATTTGATGCGTGCAGCGGGCGATGCCTGGAAATTCCGTCGCTGGCAAGCCAGGACAAATTGCGCGTCGATCGGATTTTCGCGGGCCACTATCCCTGCGCCGAACACGACGGATACGTCTGGGTATATATGACCGCGCCAGGGTCGCGGACGCCGGAAAATATACCGCAGGCGCCAGAGCTGCCGGTGTTCAGCGAAAAATACAAGATCACGCGGCTGTCTTGTGAGCTTCCGTCGCACGTGGATCAGGGGATTATCGGCTTAATGGATCCCGCGCACGGTCCCTTCGTGCACCAATCGTGGTATTGGCGTAGCCGGCGAAGCATTCATGAAAAAGAGAAGCGCTTCGAGCCTATTCCCAATGGGTTTCGCATGAGCAGGCACGAGCCATCGTCCAACAGCGCGCCCTACAAATTGCTGCGCTATTTTTCCGGCGAAGCTACCACGACGATGATCGATTTTGTCTTGCCCAATATGCGCCTGGAAGAAATACGCAGCGGGCACTTGTGGTTTTCCAGCCGCGCCACGGTGACTCCGGTGCGACGGGACTTGTGCCGCATTGATTTTGTGGCGGCCTGGAATCTGGTGAGGTGGATGCCGTTGGTCGTTCCGGTGTTCCGCGTTTTTGCTAAAAAATTCTTGCGGCAGGATCAGGAAACCATGATTAAGCAAGCGGAAGGCTTGAAACACAACCCTCATTTAATGTTGATAGATGATGCGGACCGGCCGGCAAAATGGTATTTCGCGCTGAAGGCTAATTTGCTCGATTCTCGCAGCACCGGCGCGCCGATGGTGCATCCCATGGCGGGGCCGGTAACGCTGCGCTGGCGCAGCTAACACATTAAATAGGTCGAGCGATGTTGGGGAAGTCGAGCCAGACTTTTATTCCGCAGAAATGTGCGCCCTCGGTGCAGATGGGCGTCGTGACTCCCGCGCGAACATAACAAGGCGGACCTACATAGCGAGCTAACTCCGGATGCACTTCGCGCAATTGATCGAGCTCGTCCATGCAACACTGATAAATTTCTTCCTGGGCATTGAAACAGGTTCTCATGGTCCATTTATGCAGCAGATGCAGGAGCGAGCCGGTTTCGACCACGCGAATCGATTTCGCGTTGGGCAAAAGATATAGCGCGAGCTCGAGAGGAACGCCGCGATCGATCAATTGATTCTTGGCTTGCCAGGCGTCCTGCATGGCCCGTTCATAAATCTCGAGGGCTCGCGGATTCTGCGCCAGCAATTTCGGAGTGATGAAGTCGGGCGCGCGAGTGTCTGTAAGAGTGAGCAACGGCCGCGAGCCGGGCACCATTCTGTGACGTTGATCCTGACTGTCGGCGGTGTGACTGATTTTTTTCGCAAAGGTGTAATTGACGTGTTGCAACGCGCGCATCATGGGCGCGTGCACGCCAACGTTTAATGTCTCCAGACGGTACAGATTGCGAGCCGGGTTGAGCAGGCGATCGATGGCCTCGGCGTCGGAACAGTGCGCTTCAGTGAGGCCTACGACGGCGCGATAGGCTTGCGCAATTACGCTTGGGGCGTTGGCGGAATAATCGATCAGCTTGGAAGTTTTGCCGCGAAGATTGAAATCGAATTCACCTTCGAAGTTACTGTCTCCCGTTCCGTTTTGATTACTCGGGGTCGATGAGCCATTTGCCCCAGTGTGCTGGCGATCGGGGTCGCTCCATTCGGGAAGTTCTTCCAACGGTTCGGTGCCGAAGCGATCGAAGAATTGAGCGTCCACTTCGCGGACGTGAGCGACCATGGCGCCGATCACCGCGCGGGCCTCGTTGGGCGTGTCACATGCGGTAGTCATGCGCCACAGGCGATGAAGAACAATGCCGGATATGGTGTGCACCATGGTGGTAAAGGCCGCTACCGGGAGTACATATCGCGCAACTTCTATGGCGCGTTTTTCGGCGGACCGCTCGATTTTGTGGGCGCGCTTGGGATGCGACATCGGTCCGATGTGCCAGATGTCAGACAAAATCGAGCGCGCATCTCCGACCAGCAGTGCCGATAATTGGCGATACGTGTCCCACGCACGCGCGATGGCTTGCTCGTAGATCTCTTTGCTGCCTTCATCAAAAAATAGCGATAGCGGCGGCACGAAGGCGTGTGCGCGATCCAGGCGTACATAGCGCTGGCTTTGCTGCTCGGAGTTATAGAAAGGGTGGGCGTGAAGAAAGGACCAGACAAACTGGCGGCTGACATTTTCGAGTCCAAATTCGAAATGGGCGTGCTGGTAAACGGTGTGATGGCCGCTGTAAAAAGTGCCAGCACCGATATTGAGCCGCTGCTTGTCGGTGACTTCTTCGGGGCCAATTAATTTCGACGCGTAGCAGGTGCGTGCCGCGGCGATGGCGGAATCGTACGGGTGCGCGAAAGAATTTCGCAGGGTTACGCGCGGCGGTGCCGTCTCTACCACTTCCCCCGAACGCGCCCCTTCGAACATGCGAGATTGATCGGCCACGATGGAACGTTATTCTACACGCACGGCTCAGAGCACACGAGCATAGTTGAACCGTCGTCAAAAATGACGAGTCATGGCAATGCTTGTGGAGAGAAACAAGCTGCGGCTACTTCTTCGCGGCTCCGGCCTTGGCGGCGGCATCGGCGTATTTTTTGGTGAATCGCTCGACGCGTCCGGCGGTGTCGATAAGCTTTTGTTTGCCGGTGAAAAAGGGATGACAGCTGGAGCAAATTTCCACTCTCAACGTGTCGCCCTTTATGGTCGAACGCGTCGGGAAAGTGTGCCCGCAGGCGCAATGCACAGTAACTGGATGATAGTCGGGATGAATGCCGGGTTTCATGGGTCTCCAATCCATCGCGTCCGGTCTGCACGGCACTGTTGAATCGTGCCGCGTCGCTAGGTCGCGAGGCAGTAGTGATTATACGCGAGGCGTCAAATCGACGCCAATCGAGGAAGGTTTAACTGATTTTTGCGAGCAGCGGTTCAGTTGACGAACGTGCAACCGACGCGATAGCCAAGATTGGTGCGCAGGGTCCAGACTGGCCGGAGATTGACGCGTACGGGGGGAAGAATCGGGACGTGCAAGACGGCGAGAATATTTTCTGTCAAACCCTCTGGAGAATCGACCTCGAGGGCTACGCCACCAAAGCCGAGATCCAACACCTTAGCGCGACGGGCGCCTTGTTCGCCGAGTACGGCGTAGGCATTTGTGCCGGTCATAGAGACGCGTTCCGCCTTGCGCGGTGTGGTAAACGCCCGCGGGACCTTGCCCACTGAGGATATTTTTGAGCTTTCAGGCTGGCCCTGCGAAGTCGGCGGGGGAGC